>OGJT01000044.1_pt1 | contig 94008 bp, 99 predicted proteins | sample 1572331 | NCBI WGS metagenome assembly OGJT01 (sample SAMEA2582094, study PRJEB24529) | metagenome | biome: Human gut stool | place: China | collected 2011
CGGGCCCCCGTCAATTCCTTTGAGTTTCAACCTTGCGGTCGTACTCCCCAGGCGGAGTGCTTAATGCGTTAGCTGCGGCACTGAAGGGCGGAAACCCTCCAACACCTAGCACTCATCGTTTACGGCATGGACTACCAGGGTATCTAATCCTGTTCGCTACCCATGCTTTCGAGCCTCAGCGTCAGTTGCAGACCAGACAGCCGCCTTCGCCACTGGTGTTCTTCCATATATCTACGCATTCCACCGCTACACATGGAGTTCCACTGTCCTCTTCTGCACTCAAGTCTGACAGTTTCCGATGCACTTCTTTGGTTAAGCCAAAGGCTTTCACATCAGACTTATCAAACCGCCTGCGCTCGCTTTACGCCCAATAAATCCGGATAACGCTTGCCACCTACGTATTACCGCGGCTGCTGGCACGTAGTTAGCCGTGACTTTCTGGTTAGATACCGTCACTGCGTGAACAGTTGCTCTCACGCACGTTCTTCTCTAACAACAGAGCTTTACGAGCCGAAACCCTTCTTCACTCACGCGGTGTTGCTCCATCAGGCTTGCGCCCATTGTGGAAGATTCCCTACTGCTGCCTCCCGTAGGAGTATGGACCGTGTCTCAGTTCCATTGTGGCCGATCAGTCTCTCAACTCGGCTACGCATCACAGCCTTGGTAGGCCGTTACCCTACCAACAAGCTAATGCGCCGCAGGTCCATCCCAAAGTGATAGCCGAAGCCATCTTTTAAATTTGAATCATGCGATTCAAATTGTTATGCGGTATTAGCATCTGTTTCCAAATGTTATCCCCCGCTTTGGGGCAGGTTACCTACGTGTTACTCACCCGTCCGCCACTCGCTGGTAAACCAACGTCAAGTCCGTGCAAGCACGTTCAATCAGTTGGGCCAACGCGTTCGACTTGCATGTATTAGGCACACCGCCGGCGTTCATCCTGAGCCAGGATCAAACTCTCATATAAAATATAAGAACTTGAAAAGCTCAAATTTAAATTAAGCGAATTGACTTCGCAAATGTTTTTGCATCAATCGTAATGATTGATGACCCTGCACATTTGTGTTCGTCGAAACTGTATTCAGTTTTCAAAGGTCTACCGTCGCCTACTTGCTTTAAGCAAGCGACTTCAATATTTTAACAAATTGCCATTTTGAAGTCAAGAACTTTTTTCGAAACATTTCTTGACGTTTTGGCGAAAAGCCTGTGATTTCAAGCAATCAGCAACTCATCGCCGCGACAACGTTATTTAATATACAAAGATTACGGTCATATGTCAACGACTTATCAAAAGTTTTTCAATTATTTTTCAAACTATGAATATTAGACTGCCTAGCTCAATTATCGTTCATAAAAATGCGAATTTTAGCAGTAAAGTTAATCCATATTGATCGTTAGTTTGTTAACCGCAAAATTTACGATTATCTAGTCATGACGCGGTCCAAGCCAATAAGCGACTTTTGCGAATAATCATGATAACAATCCATTTTAAAAATTTTCCGAGTGCAGGCTCGATTTGCTATTCCCAAAATCAGCCATCCATCCTTTTAACTAATCAGTCTGCTTATTGTCACCAAAATCACTGATAACTCTTAAACTAAAAATAGAAAAAGCGCCGACAAAAATGCCAACGCTTCTTTGTAACTGAGCGTAAAACTATTTAGTTGCATCAAATACAAAATTAGATGGCGTAAATTTGACGCGTAATGCACGGTAGACATATGTCCAATCTGTCTTGGACGAACTGATCGTCAAATTGAATACCTGATTATTGTTACTGTCAACTTCGATAATGTTGCTTTGGCTGCCATCGTTCTTGTAGCCAAAGTCAATCAAGGTATTGCCATTGCTCAAACGCTGCGCTGAACCGATTACCCGCGTGAAGTTGGCCTTTCCTAGACTCTTACCATATGACCAGGTCTGCTTGATCGTCATCTTCTTGGTGTCGATCGTGTATTGAACCGCCTGCGAGTACTTGCCAGACGTCTTGGAATCACCATTCGTAACGTCAATATTGTTGTCATAAAGCAGGACCTTGAGCTTGCCGTTCTTATCACTGAGCAGCGTCAAGTCATGCTGACCACCAGTAATCTTAGTACCCTTGGTTGGCGTCAGCAGTTTGCTGCGGTACTTCTTAGGCCAGGAGCTCTTCCTCTTGCCAGAGTAAATCCAGTTAATCTTAATCAATAACTTTAAAAAATTCATAAAATAGTCAATTCCAGAGTTTTTTGACATTTATCAAACTTTTCGACAAATATCAAAATTTAAATCTATTATTGGCTGATATTTGCATTATAATAGGAATGTAAGCACTTTAATCACGATAGTTTATCAGAAAGGTGGCTGTTCAATGAGTACTCAAACAAAATTTTCTGAAAAAGACATCGTTAAGACCAATCCGATCTTCTCACGGACGCGGACTACGATTGAATCGGCATTCTACGCCAACAACATGACGCATATTGCTGATACCGCGACTGCTTATCGTTTGGCGGCCGGCAACCCCAACACCATCGTTACCGACCTGCCAATCAAGCATACCGAAGAACTGGGACTGCCAGCCGATGCCAAGATGCTGGTCGACAACCATGGTCAGATCGTGGGCCGGACCGCGGCAGCACGGCGTTTGATCGGTTCTCCAGACGTTGATGCCGAAAAAATCGATGGCGTCCTGCGTGAAGCTATCTATGAAGGCCACGAACGCGACTTTTACACGACGGACGTGATCGTGGGGCTGGATGAAGACTTTATGGTAAAGGCGCATCTGGCACTAGCAGAAGGATTTGAGGTTAATCTGCTTTCTTACATGCTCAACTTCCAAACAGCTACCGAAAACTGGCTGAAGCGCTATGCCGATTCACGGGCCTATGATGAAGGCGACATCTATCTGTACTGCGACCCATACTGGAGCAGTCCCGACTATCCACATGGGCTGGTTGTCATCGATGCTCAGCACAATGCAGCGGCAGTCTTGGGTCTGCGCTACTTTGGCGAGCTTAAGAAGTCCACTTTGACGCTGGCCTGGGCAACCGCGCACCGGCATGGTTTTACTGCTTGTCACGGCGGCGAAAAGACTTTCCACTTCAGCGACCGTGATGATCAGACTTTTGCTTTCTACGGGCTTTCTGGTTCGGGCAAGTCTACGCTGACGCACGCCAAGCATGGTGGCAAGTTTGATATTACCGTGCTGCATGACGATGCGTTTGTAATCAATCGTGAAGACGGCAGCTCCACGGCTCTTGAACCGGCCTACTTTGACAAGACCAACGACTATCTGCCGGGCAGCCGCGAAATGCAGTACTTTACTACGGTGATGAACGTTGGTGTCACGCTTAACGAAGCCGGCCAAAAAGTACTGGTAACCCAGGATCTGCGCAACGGCAATGGACGGACCATTAAGACGCGCTATGCCTCTACCAACCGGGTGGATCGCGAAATTGCCCCAATCAATGCCGTCTTTTGGATTATGAAAGATGACAGTCTGCCACCAGTCGTTAAACTGACCGATCCCGTTACCGCGGCTACGTTTGGTCTGACGCTGGCTACCAAGCGCTCCACAGCTGAAAACGTGGTGGGCGCTGACCGCAACGCTTTGGTTATCGAACCATTTGCCGATCCATTCCGCGCCTACCCATTAAGCGAGGACTATCAAGATTTTAAGGCGCTGTTTGAAGAACGCCACGTTGACTGCTACATCGTCAATACCGCCAACTTTAACGGCTTGGACATCCCTAAAGAACTGACCTTGAAGGCTTTGGAAGACATTGCCCAAAACCAGGCCGCCTTTAAGCCATTTGGCGAGCTGGCCAACATGGAATACATTGCTTACGACGGCTATCCAGTTGACTTTAATGATGCTGAATACGTAACCAAGCTCAAGACGCGTTTTGAAATCCGGCGCGACTGGGTTAAGAACTATGAGGCTCAGCACACGGGCGAAAAACTGCCAGCTGAAATTCTGACCAGTCTGGATAACTTGATCAACGACCTAAACTAATCAAATACTGACAACCTTGATCTCCAAGCGCTGAACTGCTCAATGCGGCTCAGTGCTTTTTAGATGCTCCAGTAAGTTGTTTTTGCAAGACAATATCATAGTTTTGCGCATTTTTCATAACGTGATTGGTCAGCCAGACTCGATACTGCTCGATATAGTACGGATCAATCGGACGACAGCTGGCCTCGTAAAACGCGCGCTCCCGTTCCATAATGTAGCCAATCAGTGCTTGACGACCGAATTTGGTAACAGTGTCGGGCAGCAAACGCCGGGGTCCCTCAATTTTGGCCTGCAGCGCAACTTGCGAGGGTCGCTCTACCTTGTAGTCAAGTTTTTGGGAGGTGCCAAAATAACCTTTAACGTAGCTGGCAACCCGACCGTTGAATCGCAGCAGGTCACCAGTTAACAGTTCGCCTAAATCTAAAAAGCCTTTCGTATAATTGAGCCATAAATGATCAGTAATCAGTTCCCCGGTTTCGGCTAAAGCAACGTGGGTGAGCAAAAGCGTTGGCCGACAGTAACGGTAGCTTTTTTTATAGCCAACGCGTTCAAAACGACCGATAAACGTGTGTCGCTTTTGGCTGCCGAGCTGCTTGAGCTTTTTTCTCATTTTTTCTGCTTCCTTTCTCAAATCATCTATCAGTGTCCTTATAAATGCTTTAGACGATTTAAGCGGAAATGCATTTTTATTTTTGATGAATTTCAGCGTTTGTCGACCAGATTGCGGCAAAATAAAAAACAATCGCACGCCACCAGCTGCAAAAAAACTGGTATCACACGATTGTTCTTTTCATTGTTTTTAACGATTATTCAATTTATCTTCCAGCCAAACCAATTGATTTTCTTGGCGACTGATTGCGCGAGCCAAAATCAAATAATGACCATATTGTTGATCAATCTGTTCTTGACTGCTGAATAATGCTTGTCGACGCTCGCGCAGATGATTAAGGCTGTTGCTAACCAGTTGGATTTGGTGCCTAAACAATTTTTCCAGTCTTGGATCATTACGATCATTAATGAAAAAAGTCTTTAAAGAAAATAGGTCTTTGGATACCGGCAGCTTATCAACGGGTTCCATCAACCAGTCATTAATAATTTCATGACCATAAGCCGTTAAATGGTAGTGTATCTCTTTATCATTATCTTCTTTTGAGTAGCTTTCAATCCAACGATCTTGTTCCATACGCTTTAGCTCTGGATAAACCTGACTATGTGATGATTGCCAAAATTCCCCAATATCAAAACGAAACTCATCCATAATCTGCTTTCCAGTACAGTCTTTATTGAGCAGGATCCCCATAATAACGTAGGGCAGTATCCTTTTTTGCGGCATTTTGCAGCATCCTTCCTTATCTGATTCTGCAAAACATTATATAACAAGCTACTTAGCCAGACGATGGTAATTTTCATCAAAGAAGCGGCCATTGCGAATATCATCAGTCATGCCAGCATAAGGGGCTTCATTGATGACTTCTTCATTATCCTGACCAGCATCACCCATGTAGGTAATCGTTGCAAACTCAGGAACCACTAATTTTGGATAGGTTTCATACTTTTCACGCGATTCATGCATTAAATCAATGTGTTCATTTTGGAAGCAAACCGTAATTTCTGGATGTTCCTGTACCCATTTTGGAAAGAAAATCGTACCGTTAAGCTTATGTTCATTAGGAACGAAATCCAATGCGACATCAGTTCCCGTTGGCTCGGTCCACGCAATCTTGTAAATTCCTTCAGTTAATTGATGAATGTGCGCTGGTTGATCCTTAACCCAACGTCCGGCAACCATTCCGCCATGAATTCGATAGTCAACCGTATGATCATTTTTAGCGTACCATTCATATTCCCAGCCATTGTCATACGTATAGATGAAATGCGTTCCCAAGAAGTCATCCAGCGTTTTGAAATGTTTGTCCATGTGATTTAAGTTTGCCATATTTATTTCCGCCTTTCATAAATGTCGTTATCAACACAAAGTAGATTATCACTTTATGTCGTTATCGTCAAATATTGATGGCTAAAATAATTTGACCCCCATCTTCAAAGTTCAGTAAAAAACTTGAAGATGAGGGTCAATTTCAGTTAAAAAATAATATTGTTATTTCAACAGTTACTACTAATCTGCATTTTGTTTAGGCAAACTAAACGATACGATCAGCGCGATAATTGCCAAAGCCAGCGTAAAGTAAAGTCCCGTGTGTACCCCGGACGTAAAACGCATCGCTTGACTGCCAGCTGCCGCGTGCCGACCTAATTCCAAGAAACTGGTAGCCAGAGCAGTTGCCAATGCCCCCACAATCTGCTGCATCGTATTCAAAATCGTACTGCCATCACTGGAAGCTGGTCCCCGCAGCGCATTTAGAGCACTAGTCTGCGCTGGTGACATTGCCAATGGACAGCCAATCATCAAAATCACGTGAGCCGCAATCACATAGGCAACTGCAGAATGAGCCGTCGTCAAAAGCAGCATGACGATCCCTACAATGGCAATCACAAAACCAATCATGACTGGACGCTTGGCCCCAATTGAATCATACATCCGTCCAGCAAACGCGGAAACCAAAGCATTTACCAGACCACCTGGCAACATGACGATCCCAGTTAAGGCAACTGCTAACAATAAGCCATTTTGCAGATACATTGGCATCAGATACATGGCCGAAAGAATAATACCAAAATCAAGCATGACCAATACAGCACCAATCGTAAATGCCTTAACCTTGAAAACGCGCAGATTTAAGATTGGCGTTTCAAGCTTCAATTGGCGAATTACATAGGCAATCAATACCAAAATCCCAACTGCAAACGAGCCTAAGACTGGCCAAGAACCCCAGCCATCCAGACTGGACAGACTTGCACCAACTACCAGGCCGGAAAAGCCAAGCACGGATTCAACGATTGAAAGCAGATCAATGTGAGGACGCGTTGGCTGACCAATGTTTTCCAAAGCACTTACCGCCAGACACAAGGCGATAACCAAGAAAATTTCAAACGACCAAAAGATCCAGCGCCAGGAAAGCTTGGCCAGAATCAAACCAGTCAAAGTTGGCCCAATTGCCGGGGCAAACATGATTACCAAAGCGCAGATTCCCATAATGCTACCAATCTTTTTTGGTGGGAAAATCTGCATCGCAATCGTAAACATCAGTGGCAGAATCAGACCGGTTCCAATCCCTTGAATCATTCGACCCGCCAATAGAACCGCAAAGTTAGGCGCCAGTGCTGAAATTGCCGCACCGATAATAAAATCCAGCAGGGCAAAAATCACAATCTGACGAGTCGTAAACCACTTGGCAATCAAACTGGACAGCGGCAAGACGATCCCAATAACCAGCATGTAGCCAGTCACCAGCCATTGTAAAACGGCCGTACTGGTATGAAAGACGATCATCAGCTTAGGCAGCGCAATGTTCAGTGACGTTTCACTAAACATGCCGACAAAAGCGCCTAAAAGCAAACTGGCCATCGTCAGCCCCGGATGTTTGACGCGAAAAGCAGGTTCAGAAAAGTTTTGCATATAATTTGCTCCTTTAATCAAATTCACTTGATTAAAGACCAAACAGCAAGCAGACTTAATTTAATGTATTCAATTAACGCTAACTCTTAATCTTAATCAGCATGTTTGCCATTCTAACAAAGATTAACCCAGTTTCGTAAGTACTTTTTTTGCAAATAGCAAATTTTTTCTGAAATCGCCTGCCTTGTGCTTTTATCAAGAAACCTTGATATGATTTGCCGCGGTTGATTATATACACCAGAAGCGAATTGAATTTTAAAACTGGCTGTCTCAAAATTCATCTAAAACAGCATGACCCTGCCGCAAGTTTTGCGTCAGGGCCGTTTTGGTATGCTTAATTTAGATATGTCGTTATGGAGGGGTGGTTAGATGTTTCTATAGATTTCATTCCAGGAACTTTTTGCTATCAAACCACATTAAAAGAATGGAATCCACCCTAAAACCGTATCTTTTATATTAGAAACAGCTGAAGAAACCGTTTCTATTGTATCAGAAATAATTTCCCGAGCCTTTTTCTTAATTTTTTGTACCCCTTTTACAACCGTTTTAGCTACCGTTGATCCAGCAACAGAGGCAATTGTTCCACCAACGGCAGCTCCTACAAACGTTCCAACTGGTCCAAGGGCACTTCCTACAGCTGCACCTACAGCCGCGCCTTGTTCTCCAGCTGCTAACCCTGCCAAAGTTGATGCAGTATTTTGTTCTAAAGTATCCATCCCTTCTTCAACTGTTAATTCTCCTGTAGCAACTTTTTTCATTACCTTAACATCCTCAACGGCAGTAAAAGCGATATTGGTGCAGACATTTGCCGAAACGCCTTTAGGAATTCCTTTTATAATCTCTTTTTCAACACCAACTTTTAATGCCCCAGCAGCTGCACATTTAATGCCATAGTCAGCACCACTTTCCAATGCCGATTCAACCACTTCTTCGGTTTCAATCTCTTCACCGTTTGCTAATTTTTGAATAGCATAAGCTCCTGCCCCAACCAAGGCTCCATTAGCAGTAGCCTTACCTGCTTGCTTAGCTATTCCACTTATAAGATCTTTTGTAGCATATGAATTATTCCAGTCTAAATCTTCCCAGTTACCACTTTGCGCTTTCTTTTTTAGTTGTACTGCCTGCTCTTTGGTAAGTGGCTTACTGGTTATTCCATCCGATGACTCTATTTTTCCAGTAGAATGAGGAATTTCATTGCATTGATCTGCAGGAACTACTTTTCGTTGACCTCGATAGTTTCCTTTTTTATATTCTCTTTTAGTGGCAGCCGCATCTTTACCGTATTTTAATTGATAGCTTCTTATAATTTTACCGGTTATTGGATCACGAATTACAACGTCTTTTGAATTTTTTCCATATCTTTTACCATTTGGCTCTAAGACTTCGGCTCTATTGGGACTTTCTTTTACCGCAGCCTTTAAGTTATAGGTTTGAGCATGATACTGCTCAGCAAGATATCCATCTAAATTTGGATTCTGGCTAATCGTTCCATTCTTGTTAGTTATGGTTCGATGGAAAGCATCATTGGCATCTTTTATAGTTTCATCTAAACTTTGAAAGTATTTAGTCGTTTGATCAGCTGACATCCCAGCAGTTGCTTTTTTAAATTCAGAATTAAGCCACCCTTCAGTGCTTCTGCCATCACTGACGGCTTGACGTAAAGACTCATCTTTTTCTTCTCTAATAGCAATTCTATCAATAATTTCATCAGCTATTTTTTGAAGTTCCGTCTCACTCTTGCCAGGTAACTGTTTAGCTAATTCTGGAATCAGCCATTCTTTAACAGGCTTATCACTATTCTGACTATAAGATTTTAGGAAGTCTTTGGTAATTGATGTTAACTTGTTAAATTCAGCATCTGAAATGATTGCTTGGTAACTATCATCAATTTTTGCCATTTAAATCGCCTCTTTTATATTTCGAAATAAAGAAATACATTACCTTCAACCCTTGCTGTCACTTGCACTCGCCGGTTGAATATCAAATTTGCTAATTATCGTACGAAGATTCTTTATTTTTTCTTTCAAGACATCAGAAATTGACTTAGTTTCATGAATTGAATCTAATAAGTCTTCCGTAGTAATAGTATCTTTTCCTGATATAAATGCTGCCTCGATAGTATTCTTTACCACTGACTCTAAGTCGGCACCACTAAAGCCCTCAGTAGCAGTAATTAAAGAAATTAAATCGATTTCTTTATTCCACTTGCCCCGCTTTTTAAGATGAATATTTAAAATTTTTCTTCTCTCATCACTATTTGGCAAATCAGCAAAGAATATTTCATCAAAGCGTCCTTTACGAAGGAATTCAGGTGGCATTTTCGAAATGTCATTTGCAGTAGCTACAATAAATACCATATTATCTTTTTCTTGCATCCAGGTTAAGAATTGACCAAAAAGTCGGGTTGTAACATCACTACCACCCCCGCTTTGACCAATGCCAGCAAATGCCTTTTCAATCTCATCAACCCAAAGTACACAAGGACTGATTGCTTCCGAGAGCTGTAAGGCTTTTCGCATGTTTTCTTCCGATTCACCGACATATTTTCCTAAGAGTCGTCCAACATCTAAACGAACCAACGGAATTTTAAATAACGTTGCGGTTGCCTTAGCAGTTAAACTTTTACCACAGCCGGGCATACCAACAAGCAATATTCCCTTGGGCACATCTACACCAAATTTAATTGCCTTATCTAGATTTGAGAAAATTTTTTCTTTTTGATAAAGCCATTTCTTCAGATTATCTAAACCACCAACATCATCAATCGTGCCTGAAAAGTTAATTGCTTCAAGTAATCCGGACTTTTTTATAAACTGGGCCTTTTCTCTTAAAATCAGATGGATATCATTTTTAGTAATATTCCCACCATCTTGATACGCTAAATTTAAGATTTGACGTATTTGAAATTCATTCAGTCCCTTAAACGAAAGGGCAATCTCATTGATGACTTCACTGTCCACTGAAATAGATAGATCAGTAATAAAATCATTGATTATTTTTAATATCTCATCTTGAGTTGGTAAAGGAACATCAAAAATCGTAATGTAATTTTCAAGTTCAATTGGAATAGTCGTAACTTCTGAAACGATAAAAACCATTTCATGATAACTATCTTTATAAATATTATTTTCAGAAATTCTTTTTAATAAAGCGATTACATCTGGTGATTTTAGTTCACCATGAACGTCTTTTAAGACTAGATACGTTTCATTATCAAAACCGTTTTCTAAGTTTGCTTCAAGAAACTCTACCAAATTATATTTTCTTATTTGATGCTTACTATGGAAATCAATTTCACCCAAGGCATTGTTATACTCAAGACATTTTGCCTTACCAATGACTGATTCAATCAAATCATCAACCATTTTGAAATCAAAGTTATTAATATAGATGATTGGTCGCAAAGCATCAACATAAGAGGCCAATTCATTAATCGTCTTCTTTTCCAACTTCTAGACCTCCATGTACATTAATTTTGATGTGGTTGAATTACTCATATAGTCAATCCCATCAACAATTGGGAATTTATTGTTAACGTCATCATAAGATAAATCTCCATTATGATCTCCTGCAGCCCTCACTTTATCGCGAGTCCCAATTCCCAAAATCATATATTTTTTACCTTTGACTTCGAGATCCTTCCAATATTCATCCGTCTTGCCGTCAAACACGGAAACATTATCCCCAAGCACCTTCACGATGTCATCTTCTGTGGATTTATAAATATCAGCTGAAGGTTCAAAGTAACTGCAGATTTTCTTATAAATCTCTTCTTTATCTTTCTTAATGGTTGTGTCCATATTTTTTTTATCGTTTTCTGGTTGTCCAGCATCTAAGTAGTATTTTCTCGTTACTGAATTCATTAAAAAGCACATAATCACAAGGAGATAGTCACGATCCGCCATCTTCCAAAACAGCTCCCGATAGTTCAGCTGAAGCACTGGTTTATAGTTATTAACTATTTCCGTGATATTTGCTTTAATTCGGGAAATATCATCCGAATTGTCCATGATTTCTTTTACCAAATCTGCATATTCTTTTGTGTAATCTTTAACAATCTCGTCGGTTTCTAACCTATTAGAGTCATATTTACTGATTTTCTGACTTCTCTCTTTTAGAAATTGCAACATATAAACATCTTTAGCAATTTCTTTTTCATCGGTCTCAACGTTAAAAATTTTGATAAGCTTCTTAGCAATTTCAAGATCGTCTTTAGTAGAAATTTCAGATACTTCTTTGTACTCATCTTTATAATCTCTAACCTTGAGCCAACGTAATAGTAGTCCACTTTCAAAATATCCCAGCATATCCTCTACTGAAAAATTTTCTTGAAGGTCTTCAATGGTTCGTACAGGTTGTCCATCACAAATAAGATTAAATTTGATAGTCTTTGCCATAATAAATTCTCCATATTTACTAATTTTAAGGAACGCAAAAAGGCCTACTGCACCCCTTGTGATACAGTAAGCCTATAAGTAGAAAACTTGACAGAATCAGCGCGCACTAAAATAATCGGCACGATTGCACGCATCTTCATCTTGTCTCCCCCCAATTTATTTATAATTAGTTTATACCGTTTACATTCCAAAACGTCAATATATTCATGGTAAAAATTACAACATGTTTATTTTGAAAATCGGAAATCACTTTCAATTAACTAATCCCATTTTCTATTTATAATTATCTCAAACTGCATAGACAGATTTTGTCTATCTAAGAAATAAACTCTATACGTTCAATATTTCTATCATGGAAAATGACCTCATCGCAGAAAACTTCTGTAATGAGGTCATATAAACTAATTTTGATTTATTAAGTTGCCACCTTAAAAGAGCAAGCATAATATAAGCCCGGTGTCTTCCAACTCTGACCTGATTTAAAAATGGTCCTTTATGAATCCAATTGCCCAAAAAATCACGTATATAAATAAACCAATTACAAAGAGAAATATTGCAAAGCCAATTAACTCTTCGAAAATATCACTTTCCAAAATCCCTACAAGAAACATAAGTGCCAAAATAATACCAAGGATTTTTAATATTTTATTACTACTAAAAATCCTTCTTTCAGCATAACAACCAATAATTAAGGCTGCGATAATTACAAAATCTATCATAATTAATGTCTCCCCCAGAAATTTAATTAATTAAGAAAATAATCATCTGCTTCCGCAATATTATGCAATATTTTATTTTCTGAAACTCCTGAAGCTCGTGCATAATTAATACTTGCAGTTACTTGAACGTTGGCTGGAAGTCCCATATCATGAGCTAAATCAGCTAATTTACCAAGTTTTTCATAATACTCTTCAATTTCTGTCAGTACAGATACATAGGCCTTGTCAATCTTTTTCAATGCTGTTTGGTATCTTTCTTTAATCTCTTTAGCCGAGACCGTCAGTCCATATTTAATATCACTAAAAACAGCCTTAAAAGAGTCAATAATTTTTGAGAAATTATCAACAACATAGAAAATCAGCCCAGTCAAGCAGCCAGTTACCAAAATACCGCTGATGATTCCAATCGGTTCAGCAAAGATTGCCAAAGCAGGTATCGTTACAACCACACTCTTTACCTTTTGCTCAAAAATTAAACCAAGTGTACCTGAGATAGCTGAGCCTACAATCTTAATAGTTTTTTTAACCAATTCACCTTTTTCAAGATGCTCCGGATTAGTCACCCATAGTTTTACCGCACTGATTAAAGCAGAAATGCCATCCTGCAAAATTTTGCCAACACTCTTAACAGTTGAGACAACCATATTAATTAAAGTAGTGACAATGGTTCCAATAATCCCACTAAAGAACCCTTCAATCGCTCCTTTAACTACTTCGCTAATCAGCTCTTTGATATTTTGTATTCGTTCAACCACTCTCCTTTTGATGCGGCTTCCCATATTTTTAACAGCTGCTACCCGTTCTGAGATCCCGTGATATTTTTTCCAAGCCGCTGCAAATCGCGCCATTTCATCGATAAAGATTTCACTAAAATAATAAAAGACAATCCCAATCGTTTGGCGCTTAACCTGCATTTTTCCATTGGCAAAGCTTGCTTCCTTGACTTCATTAAAAACAGCTTTATTAACGTTCCTATTAATGAATTTCTCAGCATTTTTTTCTTTTGATAAAGCTTTATCAGGATCAATTCCAAATCTCTCACTATTAGTAATCCCATTATGCTCTTTGTTCAGCCATTCTTCCATTGACAGTTCACCTTTAGACTTATTTACTTGCTCACTAGTAAACGCCATATTTTCTTTGGAAACCGCCATGTTATTACGTTGTTCACGATCCATAAAAAGACGTGCTTTTTTATTTTCATGAATTCGTTTTGCTGAAACAATGTGATCTAGATTAGTAGAGCCATCTCTAGACAATATTTTCTTCGTATATTCATCATAAAGTGGACTCGGATCTTTAAATCTAGTTTTTCGTTGTTGGTGGAGAGTATTATTGTTGGCAGCTATTCCCTCATAATTTTTCCGATTATAAGTTTCTTCATATCTTGCTTTGTGCTCAGCATCTACAAAAATTCCATTATCTGCATTATGAATAGTACTTACAGAGCCGCCCAACTGATAATCGTCCAGACCGCCTACACCTTTAACTCGATTAAGCAAATCTTCAATCCCAAATCTTTGTACAGTAGTTGTCAGGATCTCCTTTCCAGTTATTTGCCAAAAAGATTGCATGTTATCTTTATTAATGGCGTAATCATCATGATCTTGAAAATAACTGTCTTTTAAAATTAAATCATCAATCATTATTCTTTCCCCATGTAGCATAGTTAATGGTTTAGCCGTTTTAAATCCTGTTGTTTTTCTTACTTCTCCTTGCTTTTTTCTCTCCTTACACCTGAATTACCCTTTATAAATTTTCGATTTCTGCCTAACACCATGTTTAGATGTTCTGAACTTGCTTGTACATTATTTACAAAAGTTATCAGTAACTGCTTTTTCTGGTTGTCCAATGTAGAGTAGTCCTTTGAGAATTTCGAAATTTGTCTAACTCTGTTAGCTAAATCATTGGTATCATTTCGTGTCAACGTAATCATTTTTCTAATTTCAACATTGACTGCTTGCTGCTTTCTGATTTCTGCTTGAACTTTAGCTGCTTTCCTATTCATCTCTTCAGCAGCTTTTTTATTTTTTCCATTAGCAATTAAACCACCAGCTGCAAGTCCAGCACCACCAATTGCCCAACCTATCGGGCCCGCCAATGCTAAAAGCGTCTCTCCACCGACAATTCCAGCACCACCTGCAGCTAAACTGCCACCGCCTAGCCAAGCTAAGGCAGCGTTGGTAGCAGCGGCTCCAGAAAGAGTGGAGATAGCCGCACCAGTCGATGCCGTTCCAAAAGTTGTGGCAATCGCCATAGCGGCACTTGGAGCCAAGGCAGCGACCCCAACTCCCGTAGCTAGGCCTGCCGCTGCTGTTCCACCTGCTGTTGTTACATCATTTTTATATTGTTCCTCAGCAGCATCTAGAATCCCTTGATATCGGTTCATATTGATTTTAATTTTTGACACTCTAAAATTAAATTCCTGTGGCGTATTCCGAAATTCATTAATTAAAGTCATGGAATTATCTAGTCGTTTTTTTAGCTTTGTTCTTTCTAGATATAGACTATTAATATTTCTTTTTGTTTTTTTGGCAACGGATTCATATTTTGAGATTTTATTTTCTAAATTTTCTTGTGCCTCTGTACGCAATTCTTTATTAAACATAGACTATCTCCTCCGGATAATAATTTAATGACGTAAAAGGTTATGACGTTGCGAACTATTTACCTCACTTAGAATCCTTTTTTCCCCGCAATTTTTGTACAAACATATCGATACCTTTTCCGATACCTTTTCCTAATTCTTCAAAAATACCTGTTTTTTCATTTTGAATCCGGGATTGGCTAACATTTCTGTTTCTTGATTTGGCCGATGCTTTCTTTGCAACAACCTGTGTGCTCCCTACAACATACGGCATCAGCTTACGTAAAAAATCAATACGCTCTTGAGAAAAGTTAACACGCATATCGGCTAAAACTTCTTGCAGATAGGCTTTATTCCATTCAGATTGGCTTTTAAAAGTTTTGCCATCATGAGGCACAAATGGATTGATACCATGCTTTTTAGCATATTCCAAGGCTTCATCGAATTGTCTGAAATTTTCATCTACTGCCAGATAGTTCTGCAAGTAGACGCGTACCGCCGTTTTACGACCCTCTGCTACATATTGTTTAAATTTATCGCTAACCATTCGTCTTACCTCCAGACAAAGTTAGATTGCCAGAATTGCCGCCAGTTTTTGCTTAATCGCATTCAACCAATTCAGATTATTTTGCAGGCGTTCCAGTTCCGCTTCGTTTTCCTTATTACGCTTTGATTGAGCCAACATTTCTTCTCTTTGTGCCACTTGATCTTCATCAAGTTTCTTCAAAGTGTTCTCAAAGAACTCACGAACCCGTTCTTGGCGATCATTTACTTCTTGATAGAGGTCTTCGCGATATTCTTCAATTGCAACTGCCGAATCACTCGCAATTTCCATCAGATCTTCTCCACTGATTGAATCATATGCTTCCCTTGTCCCTGTGTATGATTTAAACCAAGAGACCGGGTTCCACCAATGACGGTCATAATAGGTATATTCTTCAGCATCATGGTGGGTATAGATAGATGGATCTGTTATTCTATACATAAATTCACTCATCATATCGAGGCCTTCAATATGGATACTATTAAGATCTGGGGCGGGCATCATCGTATCGCCATAAATATCTTGCAGTTTTCTTTCGTATTCCGATAACAGATTCTGGGCTTGTTCCCGCAGTTTAACTTCAATAATTTCTTCAACGTCAATGTTCAAATCACTCTGCAGCTTTTCCATTGAATCTTCCAGTTTTTCAATAATTTCTTCAGCTTCATCCTCCGTATACTCTTCATCAGTATCAATCTTTTCTTGCTGGATTTGAGTAAACTTGCTACGAACCTGCTCAATTTTTTCATTGGCTTCTTGCTTAACATCATCCATGACGTTGATTTTTTCAGCAATCATTTTGGCATAGTCTTGGCCATCACTGATTTTCTCTAACCGTTCTTGAATTTTTTGCAGGTCTTGAGCAAATTCTTCTCGTTTATCTTCGCTTTCAAGCAATTCAGCTTCAATACTTGAATCAGCTTGAGTTTTTGCCATGACGCTTTCAAAAGTATTAACGATATTTGAAATTTTTAATGGCATAGCGTATTTCTCAACGTACGCTTTTATTGCCTGTTCTACTGATGGAATACCAGTATGAATTAATGTCTGTTCAACATAATCATTATTGGCTTGGGCTTCTTTTAAACGTTCGTCAATTTCTTTTTGTGCATAGCCTGGTAATTGAGCATATTTTTCGAAGTGTAGTTTTTCGTTGCCATCAAAGTTATTGATATCTTGCAAGACGTTCTTTAAAGTCAACAATTCTTCACGCTTTAGGCCACGCAGATGCTGTTTGGTATCTTGATCAAAAACAATGCCGTCAAAGAGATCATTATCAAAACCAAGTCCCTTGAGTTTGGTTTCTACATCCAAAGCAACTTTTGAACTGACACCAAACAGATTTACCTGATCAGTATCCAGTTCAGCTTTGAGATATTCACGAATTCGTTGCAAAGTTGCTTCTGGATTTTCATTTGCTTCCATGAAGGCATCCAGCTTATTCACAACGAAAATAAAACGATCACGCGCGCTCTTGCTGCCACGCATTGAATCCCTGACCTTATCCAAAAGGCCATTATCATCATCCGTACCAAACTGGGTTGCATTGATAATGTAAATAATTAACGTTTTAGAAGAACTGTTTAAAGCCCGCCGCGTGGTTTCACGGTGCTTTAGATTACGCGCATTATTAGGTCCTGGGGTATCAACCAATACCAGGTTAGTATTGCCTTGCTCAGATGTAGTAAATGGAATATCCCCATCTACTTTGATTGTGGCAACGTTGGGATCTGAATTCCAAGTACGCATTTGTTCTAAAGTAGTGTTCGTTGCATGAGCAAGTTAATTGCCCTGTTCATCAAAGACCGTCGATTCAAATTCTTTTTGATCATTATCATTAATCTCAGTAATGATAGCAGTACATGCTTCCTGGCTGGATGGCATAATTTCCTTACCAAGCATGGCATTGATCATGGTCGACTTGCCGGCACTCATCGTAGCAATTACATTGACCTTGAATTTGTTATCCATGGCCCGTTCAAAGGCATCATTAATTTCCTTTGTCTTCAGTTCGTCAATTGGTCCTTGCTGAATCTCGTCAAAAAGCTCGGCAATCATCTCACTACGATTAGTGTCCTTGATTTCTGGCTCTTCATATTCCAATTGGCAAGTCATGTTAGCTTGAGCAAGCGTTTCTTTAACATCCGCAAAATCAGCTGGCGTTCCGTAAAAAACAATTGTCAGATCATTAACATCAGTAATCTTTTCAATCCGTTCTGGCAGTGTATCGATCCATTCCTGCAAGCGTACGCCATTTTTAATCGACATTGGACTTTCTGGTGCTACTGGCACACCATCCAGTTCACAATCAGTAGTTACGGTGTAAGGGTTGTACTTAATGTATAACTGCATTTTTATTTCTCCTTAGTTCAATTTCTCGATATTCATAAATTAATTCCAATACAACTACATAACGAAACGATTCATTATTTCTATTTCCCAACATTAAATAATGATAAGAGCTTTCATTTTTTGGATAGTGGGTTTTAAAGTACTGATAAAGATTCTCAACCCTGGGCTTTCGCCATTCTGATTGTCCTTGATCAATCACTTTAAAATCATTTCGAATATGTTTTTTAAGTTTTTCTTCGCTAGAGTTATCCAAAGAGTTATCCAAGATTTTAAATATTTCTTCTAAAACAAATCTGATTAGATCAAAAAGGTCCTTCTCCTGTTGTCTTAGCTCATTTAAATAGTTATTTTTGATAAACTCATTTAAAAAGTCTGCTAAACCAGTTACTCCGGAATAAGCCATTAAACGTTCATAGCATTCATTGAACGAATTATTTACTGTAACGGGTGCATATTGATTTAAATGAAGATCCTCATTAAGCATAAAATTGTTTGCAATCGTCAATGTATTTTGAATTTTAGTCAATTCATTTCTAGAGTAGCTTGACATCAATTCTTGCTTGGAGTGATCACTGAATGTCAGTTCTCCCCATTCATCCATAACGAGTTCTTGATTCTTCATATATAGCTGTAAATCCAATGCAAATTGGGCACTAACCGGAAAAATTCTGGGATTTTGAATAGAAAACTGATTTTCTAAATATTTACGGACATTCTCTAATACATTGGTAATATCTTCATTCGTCCTGAACTCATCCATTTTATTGATCACAAAGATAACATTAGGCTGCGTCTCAATTATTCTATCCAACAGCTGCTTTTCGCTGTCCGTCCCTAGCTGAGTCCCATTCATAATAAACAGAGTGAGTTCTGCTTGATGATGATCTAAAAATTCAAACAATACGTTTTGATGAGCTTTATTCAAGGCACTATTCGGCCCAGGAGTGTCAATAACAGTTACTGGAGCATTCCCAGCAAACGGTATTAGCAAGGATGCGTCAATCCTAACTGCCTCAGACAACTCATTCATGCTTGTTAGCTCATCGATTGAGACTGACCCACTGGCAATACAATTATTATCTTCATCAAAAGCCTCAACATCCTTCTTATCTTGTGAATTGAAGAGTCTCATGATGGCTGAAGTACATGCTTCCTGACTGGCTGGAACAATCCTGCTAGCTAACAGCGAGTTGATCAGTGTTGACTTTCCAGCACTCATTGGGGCAGCAATTAATATTTCCGGCTGTTTTAAGCTAGTGAAAGTTTTAATCAGCTTATCCAACTTTTTTAAGGGTAGATTGCTGATTTGACTTCTCCTGATTTCTCGCAGCAGTCTTAGATTTTCGTCAATATTTGTTTGTATTTCTTTAATCTGATCATCAATGTTAGGCAATCGAGAGTTCTCTTTTATCACTAACATCACCACTTTCAACTTATATTTTTAAAAAACGCAAAAAGGCCTACTGCACCCCTTGGGATACAGTAAGCCTATAAGCAGAAAACTTGACAGAATCAACGGCACTAAATAATCTGCACGATTGCACGATTGCACGATTGCACGCATCTTCATCTCGTCTCCCCCCAATTTATGTATAATTAATTTATACCGTTTACATTCTAAAACGTCAATATATTCATGGTAACAATTACAACGTGTTTATTTTGGAAATTGGAAATCACTTTCAATTGATTAATTCCATTTTCTATTTATAATTATCTCAAATCGCATAGACAGATTTTGTCCATGTGAAAATATAAATTTAAAAATTAGGGAAATTTCATGAAAACATACAACTCAACTACCAGTGAACGGCAGCTTTTCATCTATCAGCAATTGACTGCCGGCCGTCATATTCAAAAATCACAGCTAGCCAAACAGTTTGCCGTTGACGCGCGGACCATTCAGCGAGATTTTGCCAGCCTACGAGCGTTTATGGACGAATATCTGCCCGAATACACGCTGAATTATGACCGTCAAAATAATTCCTACTGGCTGTCTGCCAACGGAATCGGCTTAAACAAAGCGCAGTGTCTTTGTCTCATCAAGATTCTAACCGCCAGTCGTGCCCTCCCCAAAAATCAGCTGATCGAGCTTTCCAATCGCCTTTTAAAAATTCTCGACGAAAAAGATGCTCAAAAAGTCAAACAATTGATCAGAAGCGAGCAACGCACGTATCAGCCGCTGCGCAATCTTCAAAATAAAGACTTGATGAATCTGATCTGGAACTTTTCGGAGTATACTCTGCTGCATCGAACCATTCGCATCGACTACCGCAATCAGGCTGGCCATATCAAAACGCACACTATTATTCCGTTGGCGCTGACGTTTTCTGACAACTATTTCTACCTCATCGGCTACACCAATACATATCAAAAAAATATCATCTACCGTTTGGATCGCATCATTGATTATCACATTTCACAAAAAAGCATCCCACAATCCGAATGGCAGGCTCATCAATGGAATGAGGGACTGACCAAGAAAAAGCTGCAGCTGATGTATCCCGGCAAAAACGTTACGATTCTTTTTGAATACCGCGGTGTCGTTGAAGCAGCTCTGGATAAATTCCCGCTTTCAAAAATAGTTCAAGAAAAAACTGATCAGCAGCCGGCAGTCATTGAAGTCGAAGCTTATGATACCGGCGCGATGATGTGGCTGCTTAGTCAAAAAGACATGGTTACGGTGCTTGAGCCAGATTGGTTTAGAGAACAGATGATCACAACTCTGCAAAAAATGCTCAGCAATTATCAATAAAGACAGAAAATGGCTCAACCACGATTTTCGTGACGGAGCCATTTTCATTTTGCACTATTTTGCTTAAGCAACTGGATACGCAACTTCTTGATTTCCCTGCTCAAAGGCCGTCAGATGATGCTCAGCCCGGTAAAGCGCCTTGCTAAATGATTGAACGGCCAGCTTGGGACTGACGGCAAACTTAATGCCATAGTCCTTGCAGGCTTCATTCAAAACCCAAGAAGATGGATGCGAGGCATAGGCCGTTACCAAAATCAATATGTCCAGATTCTTGGTCTGTTTGCGCAGCGTCTTGCGTTTGCCAGAGAAGGCGTCGATGAGCTTGGGATTCCCATGGTAGCTTTTCACGACTTCTTTGAGCATCTCACCGTTTTGACCATTGCCAATCGCGACACCGACTTTTTGACCATGCAGATCCAGTTTGAGCTTTTGCTGAATCAGATTGTCAAAAGCATGATACTTCTTAGTACGATTTTCCGTCCAAATATTTGCTTGCATTTCTTTCATCTGGGAAATATGAATATGAACATCATACTTACCATCAAGTGAAAGATGTCGGGGACAGTTAAAAATTGTATAGAAATGGCAATTTGAAAATGTACAATTATGGCAGTTTAAGATGGCGATTTATGAGTAGTCGCAGATATCGTCATAATATCACTACCTCTAATCGTTGAGTACCGGTTTTTACATTACCAGAATTTTGATAAGCAAAAAGCGCCCAATCAGTATCCAAACTGATGAGCGCTGGTGACTGCTACTTGGACAGTCGCTTAATTAATTTTTAACGTGCTTATTAGGCACGATGATAAATACTAAGCACAAATGCCACATTGGGAGTTGTCTCCTTTCAGCACAAGTTAGGTTTCCTAAGCCTGCTCATGTGTGCTTTATTAATGTAACATAATCAGAGTATGTTATAATGACTTTGTGATAAATACTAAGCCGTGTGCAGTGAGTGCTTCCTAACTTACAAGCTGGCTGGGCGCTCCTCAAAAGGGCGCTCTTTTATTAGCTCACAGTATCATGCTGTGGGCTTTTTTGTTTGCTCTTAAGCTTGGCTGACAGCCGTATTAGCAGACCCAGCATCTTGATAGATGTTGAGCCGTACCTTCTGAATCAAAAGTGATGCTACTAATACGCACCGATTAGTCTTGCGATCGTTGAAGCGACGCTGACTTCAACGATTTCATTTTGAGCCATCAAAAAAGGCCTCCTATATATGAGTTTCCTCAAGTATAGGTGGTCCGTGTGGCGGTTGGAATACGTGTTGTTACTGTGTGCTTACCCAAGATCTTTTAAGAATTCACGTTTCATTGCGATCCGTTTAGCGTTAATTGTTGATTCGGTTACGACCCGCGATAGATACATAAGTCATTAGCACCAACCATCATAAGAATAATCAGGATAAATGTTACGTTCGATAGCACCTAAAATAAAATCATATGTCATGCTTTCGTAATGAGTAGTCATCTCTTCAGCATAATCCAATTTATAGGCTTTTGTTTCTTTGTTAACAGTCATATTTCCTATAGTTTTGTGAGTGTCGCCATTAACCATACGATACGTAACCTCATTGTCTGTATTAGATACTAGGTACCATTCAACCACGGATTTTTGCCTGCCTTTCTTCTAAAACTTGGTTCAGTTAAACAATTTCTAATGTATTACCTTTAAATTCCCCATTAACTATCAATGAGCTTTTACCAGACAATGCCAGCTTACCATTAGGAACCAATTCAGAAACTTCAAACGTATTGCCAAGTTCATCCCTTAAAGTTTGTCCAGCTTTAATATTAATCGATGGAATTGTAATCACGCTGATATTCTTTTGAGAAAAAAATTGTTTATCAATCACTTCCATTTTTCCCACTCCATTCTTTAGACTTACGCTCATACAATTTCCTAAGTTGTTCCGTTTCCTTAACTTCATTACCAGATGTCTGTCAATATTAGTGATTATCATCTAACTCAATCGAATCGACATCGTCAAAAGCTATTCCATTTCCATACGAATTGCTGCCAGTTGTGTTATAGATAATGGCATTTAATTTAGGCTCATCATCTTCATCGTTGCGTTGGAATTCATCATCCGTATTTACAATGTATAAATGCAATGTGCGTCCATCTTTCATATGAACAACCACCCATGAACCAGCAAAATTATTATTAACATCCCCTAGATTAGTTTTCGGTGTTATTTTCATTCTTCGGCAACTCCTTTGGCAAGGCAGGCACTGCATGACATCTTTTCTTTGATTGGTGGGCTTTCATCCTAGTAGCATCAGTATTTTTAACGTTAATGGCTGCACAGATGCCAATAGATCGGATTAAATTCGTAATAATCACCAAATCTACTAAAACTAATTATTAATTCTTTGCCCATATAGCATCGTGCCAATATATACTGACTATCAAATGTGGTATTGACGTGATTGTTAATTCGTTTTCATTGCGATCTGTTTGTCATTAACTGTTGATTCAGTTACGACCCGCGAGAATTGATTGCATACAGAAAGAACAGTTTAACAATATGTCCAGGTTATAAGAAATTAAAAAGCGGATTGTTGTACCCCGTCAATTAACACCAGCCATCAAAAGCAAATTTAGGATAATTGTCCCGCTCGATAGCACCTAAAATAAATTTATACGTTGCACTTTCATAATGAGTAGTCATCTCTTCAGCATAATCTAGTTCATAGGCTTTTGTTTTTTATCAACAGTAATATTAGACCATTGACGCTAAAACAAAAAACGATACACTGCATTTGAGATTGAAAGAACAGCGTATCGATGTATGTCATCCAGCAACGGGTTGGTCACTCTAACAGCCGGGTTACTCAAGAAATCTACACTCATGTTACTCACGAAGCGATTGTGAAAAATCGTGATCAATTGGAAAATTTGTGACAAGTTGGCTACTTATTGGCTACTTAGAACTGCAAACAGGGAAAAAATTCACAAACTCAATCGACATTTTAAAAATTAGGCAAAAAGAAAAACCCTTGCACAGCAAGGGTTTTGGTCGACACTCGACTACTTAACGTCGCGACGGCGTTCAGGAATACGAGCGGACTTACCAGTACGTTCACGCAGGTAGTACAGCTTAGCACGACGAACGCGACCGTAACGAACAACTTCGATCTTAGCAACACGTGGGGAGTGAACTGGGAAAGTACGTTCAACACCAACACCGTTACTAATCTTACGAACAGTGTAAGTAGCAGAAATGCCTGCACCGTGACGCTTGATAACGACACCTTGGAAGATCTGGATACGTTCACGAGTACCTTCAACGATCTTGGCGTGGACGCGAATCGTGTCACCAGCGCGGAATTCTGGAATGTCATCGCGCAGTTGGCTGGCGGTGATCTTTTCAATCAATTGGTTTTGACGCATAATATTTTTTCCTTTCGTCGATATTCTTGCCCGATTTCAGCAGCGGAATACCGTTGTTATGGCCATAAAAAGCCAAGACATAATATAACATATTCCCCTGGCGACTGCAAGGGTAAATTACTTGACAACCTTTTTGAGCTGCTGATTCAGGTTTGAATGCTTGATTCCATAAGCAAAGTAGATTATCAAACCAATAACGAACCAGCCGATCATCAGTAATTTGGCATCAATATTCAAACCAGCAAAAATAACGATTGAATAGACAACCGAGATGGCTGGCAAAACCGGATAGCCCGGCATCTTAAACTTGGCTTCCGGCAGGTCGACGCCTTCCCGTTTCCTTAACGCGTAGATCCCCAACGAGACAAAGATAAAGGCAATCAAGGTCCCGGCCGAAACCAGCGTCGCTAAAAACGTAAATGGGAATACAGAACCAAGAATCATCGCCAGCACCGTGATCAGCCATAATGCGTGATCAGGAACGTGCTTATCATCAATATGACCCAGCCGGCTTGGCAGCAGACCATCCCGCCCAAACGCATAGATCAGACGCGATGAGGCCAGCAGAATTGCGATCAAGGCTGAAAAGATCCCAATCAAAGCTACTACCGAAAGCAGATTGGCCGTTAAATAATGACCTGAATGCCGCAGCGCCCAAGCAGCCGGTTCGGCGTTATTAGCATAGCGGCTGTATTTAAACATCCCTACCAAAACCAGTGAGACAGCGATGAAAAAGCCAGTCCCCAACAGCAGCGTACCAATCAATCCTTTAGGCATCGTGTGCTGAGGATCCTTGGTTTCAGCAGTATTGGCCGCAATTGCATCAAAGCCCACATAGGCAATAAAAATCTGCGAAGAGCCAGCCAAGATCCCCTGCCAGCCCCCAAAAGTCGTTCCTGGTCGGTGCGCGGGAATAAACGGCACATAGTTTTGCGGATGAATGGCAGTCGCGCCAATCACGACAAACATGATAATCACGATCAGCTTAACAGCCACGATCGTATTCTCGACGCGGCTGACCTGATGAATGCCACGTGCGATCAAGCAGCCGACGATCAATATCGCAATTGCCGCCAAAATATCGACATACGAGCCCTTAGCCGGATTAAATCCACCAGTCAGAGCAACTGGCAATTTTACGCCGAAGCTGCCCAAAAAGCCCTGCATATACGCCGACCAGCCCGAGGCAACGAACGCTACGGAGATAAAATATTCCGCCAGCAGTGCCCAGCCCGCGATCCAGCCAAAAAACTCGCCAAACAAGACGTTCATCCAAGAAAACGCCGAACCGGCAAACGGCAGCACTGAGGCTGTTTCTGCGTAGGCCAAGGCAGAAAGTCCCGCTCCGATTGCCGCCACGATAAACGCCAATGGTACGGCTGGTCCGGTATGCTCAGCAGCTACGATCCCTGGCAAGGTAAAGATCGCCGTGCCTACGACCATCCCCGTCCCCAGACCGATCAGATCCAAAGTCGTCAATGAAGGTTCCAGCGATGCATCCTTGAGCTGATAGACTGTTGGATCTTCTTTGGCCAGCAGTCGTTTTAAAAACTTATTCTTAATCATGCGCGTCGCCTACTGCATCGTTGGGTCTTCACCCAATTTAATGTCTTGAAGCATGATCTGCTGCTCGTGGGACAGTTTGGCCTGTTCAATCAGATCTGGGCGGCGTTCCCAGGTGCGTTTTAACGATTGATACATCCGCCACTGCCGAATTTTTTCATGGTTGCCGCTGGTCAGCACTTCTGGCACCTTCATCCCGCGAAACTCAGCTGGCCGTGTGTATTGGGGATATTCCAGCAAACCATTGCTGAACGAGTCGCCCATTGAAGAAGACATATTGCCCAAAACGCCCGGCACGAATCGAACCGTGGCATCAATCATAACCATAGCCGCCAATTCGCCGCCCGTCAGCACGTAGTCACCTAATGAAGCTTCATCGGTTACCAGCTGGCGAATGCGTTCATCATAGCCCTCATAGTGACCACAGATAAACGTCAAGTGTTCTTCTTGGGCCAATTCCTGAGCATAGTCCTGATCAAACTTGCGCCCCGCCGGATCCATTAAGATGACACGGCCTTTCGGACAGTTTTCCTTTTGTGCTTCTTCGTCAATGGCCGCCATCGCATCAAAAATCGGCTGAGCCTGCAGCAGCATGCCGGCACCACCACCAAACGGCGCGTCATCGACATGATTGTGCTTGTCAGTCGTAAAATGACGAAAATCAGTTACATGAATATCCAAAAAGCCATCGTCTTGGGCCCGCCCCACGATCGACTGACCCAGCGTCGGCTTAAACATGTCCGGAAACAGACTTAAAACATCGATTCGCATTATTCCAGTCCTTCCATTAATTCAACGTCGACTTCGCCCTTGTCCAGATCAATGTTTTTGACCACATCATCAATTACCGGCAATAAAAGATCGCTTTGACCGGCTCGTTTGACGACCCAGACATCATTGGCACCTGGCGAAAGAATCTCTTTGATCACGCCTAATTCGCGTCCTTCCAGCGTCTTAACCGTCAAACCAATGATCTGATGATAGTAGTACTGACCTTCTTCTAAAGGCTGCTGCTCGTCTTCAGTCACCATCAGCTCGTGGTCACGGAAACTCTGCACGTCATTGATGTTGTCGTAGCCTTTAAACTTAACCAGCCACATTCCCTTATGCTGACGCGCGCCGGCAACTTCCAGGCGTAATGGCTCACCGGCAGACTGCTTTAGGTAAAGGATGGCGCCATTTTGGAAACGCTCTTGAGGAAAATCAGTCGTGGCAATCACGCGAACCTCGCCGCGAATACCATGCGTATTGACGATTTTACCAACATTATAATATTGCATTTAAAAATCCTCCGAATAATAGAAAAACTCCCACAGGGTTGGTGTGGGAGTTTTTATTTAATGTCGATGGTCATTAATCACCAACCGGACTTTCTTAGAGTTGGGCCGCTTAGAACGCATGCCTTCGACTACGGTACGCAGCGCGGAAGCAACGTGTCCCTGCCGACCAATCACGCGACCGACGTCAGCCGGATGAACGTCGAGGACGTACCGGTGATACCGATCAGTCTCTGATTCGGTGATGCGAACTGCATCCGGATGCTTGACCAACGGCGTGACCAGGGTACGAATCAGTGTCTCTAGATTTGTCTCAGTCATGACTATTTACCACTACTTCTTGGAAGCGTACTTGGCTTCGTGGAGCTTCTTCATGATACCTGCTTTTTGGAACATGTTGCGAACAGTATCTGAAGGTTGGGCACCCTTTTGCAGCCAGTCCATAACGGCGTCTTCGTCGAACTTAACTTCCTTTGGAGTGGTCAGTGGGTTGTAAGTACCCAGCGTCGTGATGAAGCGGCCATCACGTGGTGAACGTGAGTCGGCAACCACGATACGGTAGAATGGGCGCTTCTTAGAACCCATACGCTTTAAACGGATCTTTACTGACATTGATTCACACCTCCTTGATTTTTTCTAACAGCTAATAATATACCAGTCATTCAAGTGAATGTAAAGTATTTTTTCTTGACAGGCTAAACTTTTTTCAAAAAAATCCTTTTTAAGCATATCTTCGTCTTCTTTTCCTTGAATCCATAAGTCCTCAGCCAATCAAAACCGTTGAAATCACGGTATTTCACGCCAAGCAATTCAAGTTTTATCCAGGCAGCACGATCCGATTTTTATTTACTATCAATCAAAAAATCCCCGCCTGATTGATCGGCAGGGATCGTTTAATGATTAGTCGCGCCGCAGCTGCATGTGTTTGGCACTGATGCGTGAGACCAGCATCATTAAAAGCGTCCAAACGATTGCTGAGACAACCAGCGTAACGATGATTGCCGTTTTAGCTGCCTGACCGCTCAAATCGATTGACCAGTTTGATCCAATAAACTGGAAGACGCCCAGTTTGATCAATAGCAGCGTCAGGTAATAGATGCAGAATGCTTCCAGAATCGGGCCGCCAATCGCAACGATTACTTTCCACTTACGATTCAATAGACTAAAGAAGTAGCCGATTGCCATTGCCGTCATGGTTGCTTCAAACAACAGCAGCAACTCAAACAAGATTCCCTGCCAAGTCGAAACGCTGCTGTTAACGATAAACGCCTCTGCTGGATGACCATCTGCCAAGACTTCAAACAGCACGATCAGAACTTCTTGAACCAGCGTAATGATAACCGCGCTGAGCATCTGAGAACGCCACATGGTCTTACGCGAGATGCCGTTTTGAATCGTCCATTTAAAAGTGCTGTATGGCATAATCAAAAAATAGAAGAATGGCACCAAACTAAGGATAAAGCTCCAAGAACTGAAGATGCCGCGCAGATCACTGCCAAAGCTGCTCCAGTCAATGTGTCCTAAAATCAGGTTCAAGATGGCAAAAAATACCTGAATTGCCGCCAGCCAGATTGCAGCAATGACAAAGCCCTTGCCGCAGCGGTACAGATCTGTCTGCACCACGGTTTTTTGTTTTGATGAAATCATAATTCTCCCCCTATTTGTTCGTCAGATAGATAAATGCCTGCTGCAGATCCGGATGCTTGATTTGAATCTGATCCGAAATCTCCTTTTCTTCACTCAGCGCCCCACGTACGAACGCGGTCTTGATTCCGGCCAGGCTGCGCGTTCCCAATACGTTTTGATCCTTAACATACTCTTCAACCAGCATTGCCGGACCGCTGATTACAAACATCTCGCCTAACAGATCTTCAACGTCAGCATCAACGGCAATCTTTTTATTATCCAAAATAAAGACATGTTCAACCAGCTGCTGAATCTCTTCAATCAGGTGTGTTGACAGCACATAGGTCTTGACGTTTTCTTCATAGGCCTTGAGCAGTTCTTGATAAAAAACGTCGCGGTGGTTGGCATCCAGCCCCAAAATTGGTTCATCCAGGAAAATATAATTGGCGTTGACTGATAATGCCACGATAAGCTTGGCCGCCGTCTGCAGACCTGTCGAAAGATTGCTCAGCTTTACATTCTCGTCTTGAATATCAAACTCCTTTAGCAGCCGCCGTGCCCGATTAAAGTTAAAGCTGCCATAAGAAAGATCCGCCATTTCCCACATCTGTTTTAAGGTCACGTGTTTAGGATAGAGACTGACCTCGCTCATCAGATAAAACTGCGTTAAGGCCGCGTCATTGTCATTGATCTCATCATTGCCCAGCTTAATCGTGCCATTAGTTGGCAGAATTCGATTAACGATCAGATTCAATAGCGTTGACTTGCCAGCTCCATTGCGTCCCAACAGCCCGTAAATCTTGCCCGGCTGAATCGTCAGACTGATGTCGTCTAAAATCGTCTGCCGACCATATTTTTTGGTAATTTGACTAACCTTTAATGTTTCCATCTTGGTACCCCCGTTTGATCAATTCGATTAGATGCTCTTCAGTGATTCCCAGCTTGCCGGCTTCTTCCAGCAGGCTTTTAATGTAGTTTTCATAAAATGCGTCCTTACGCGCTTCGACTATCTTGGCTTGGGCCCCCGCCGCGACAAACATTCCCAAGCCACGATGCTTTTCCAGCAGGCCCCGATCAACCAGCTGCCGCATTCCTTTGAGCACGGTCGCCGGATTGATGTGCAGTTCTTGAGAAAGCTGCGTGGTTGAAGGTGCCTGTTCACCTTCCTTCAACAGACCAGTAAAGATCATGTCTTCCAGCTGATCGGCAATCTGTTGATAGATTGGTTCCGTTTGGTCAAATTCAAATTGCATGACCAACCCTCCCTATTTATCCTCTTAGTTAATTACATAAGTAACTAACTAAATAATACCAAAGCTTTTGTTTTTTGCAAGCTCTAAAAATAAAATAATTTCATCGAGCCGCCCAAAGCCTTGGTACACAAGGAGTTTTCAAAGACCAACTTTTTCGTAAAACGGTTTGGTCATCTTTTTTGCCGGTTTATGAGTATCAAATGTCTCATTAACCAAAATAAAAACCCCGCCTCATTATCGAGACAGGGGATTGACTGAACAGAAAACTGCTCAGGATTGAATTATATCGCCAACCAAGTTTTTGATCGGTTGATTTTAGCGGCGCTTGTGCTTGTTGCGCAGTTTCCGCAGTTTTTGCTGCTGACGCTTCTTAGCCTGCCGCGCCATGCGATTCATCGCCATTTGACCCATTTTACCGCCCATGCCAGGCATCTGACCGCCCATCATGTTCTGCAGACCGCCAAAATTGCCATTGGTAACCTGCTTCATCATTTTGCGCATCTGATTGAACTGCTTGATCATCCGATTGACCTCAACGATTGGCCGCCCAGAACCTGCTGCCAGCCGCCGACGACGACTCGGGTTCATCAGATCAGGATTTTCCCGTTCTTCAGGCGTCATTGACAAGATAATGGCCTTGATGTGCGCAAACTGTTTAGGATCAATATTGATGTTCTTTAAAGCGGGATTATTGGCCATCCCAGGCATCATCTTTAAGATATTCTCCAGTGGGCCCATTTTGGTAACCTGGTCCATCTGCTCCAAAAAGTCATTATAGTCAAACTCATTGGCCCGCATCTTGTCCATGGTTTCCTGGGCTTTTTCTTCATCGAAATTCTTCTGGGCCTTTTCAATCAGGGTCATCATGTCCCCCATGCCCAGAATTCGTGAAGCCATACGATCGGGATGGAAGACGTCGAGATCCTCCATCTTTTCACCTTCACCGACAAACTTGATTGGCTTGCCAGTAACGGCTCGAATCGACATGGCCGCCCCACCACGAGTATCGCCATCCAGCTTGGTCAAGACAACCCCAGTGATGTCCAGCTTGTCGTTAAAGCCTTGCGCCGTTTTAACCGCGTTTTGACCAGTCATGGCATCAACGACCAGCAGAATTTCATTTGGCTGTGTCAGGTTCTTGATGTTGACCAGCTCATCCATCAACTGCTCGTCAATCTGCAGCCGTCCAGCCGTATCGATGATTACATAGTCGTTATGATTCTGCTTGGCCTGTTCCATCCCGTCTCTAACGATATCAACGGGATCTTTTTCGGTTCCTTCTTCAAATACCGGCACGCCAATCTGGTCAGCAACCTGCTGCAGCTGCGTAATTGCGGCTGGTCGGTAAACATCAGCCGCGATAAACATTGGTCGGGCGTTTTCTTCGTTTTTCAGACGCAGTGCCAGCTTACCGGCCGTCGTCGTTTTACCGGCACCCTGCAGTCCGACCATCATAATTACGGTTGGAATGTGCGGTGCTTTATTCAGCGGGACGGCTTCCTCACCCATCAGCTTGGTTAATTCTTCATTAACGATTTTAACGATCTGCTGTGCTGGATTTAAGCCTTTTAGAACCTCAGCCCCAGCTGCTTTTTCCCGTACCGTTTTAACAAAATCCTTAACTACAGCAAAGTTAACGTCGGCTTCCAAAAGTGCCAGGCGAATCTCACGCATGGTTTCGCGCAGATCGGCTTCCGTAACTTTAGGCTTACGCCGCAGTTTTTCCATCGCTTTTTGCAGGCGATCGGTCAATCCTTCAAATGCCATTTTTTTTCTCCTCTTTTCATCGTGCTTGGTCAATCGCAATCGATGAGGTTAATTTAATTTATAGTTCAAACATTTCTTATTATACCAAAAAGCCGGCCAACTCAAAATGAACCGGCCAGCTTATTTTATTCTTCTTCCATGTTTTCCATGTTGGCAATCAGATTATTCAGCTCGGCGTCATCAGGATAATGCTCCTTGACATAGCGCTGAATTCGATCTGCCTGGCGATTGCGCATCTCAAAATCGGCATACAGATGCAGCTTGTCCTCGTAGCTTTCCAGAATCTTTTCGGTCCGCTTGATGTTGTCATAGACCGCCTGCCGCGAAACTTCAAATTCTTCAGCAATCTCGCCAAGCGAATAGTCATCGGCATAGTAAAGCTGAATATATTCGTTCTGCTTTTTGGTCAGCAATGGCTGATAAAACTCAAACAGCGCGTTGATCCGCTCGTTTTTTTCGATATCCACGGCCGCCACCTCTTATTTTTCGACAACCAGGCCCTTGAACAGTCCGTAGACAAAATCGCTGGCATCGAATTTCTCCAGATCGGTAACCTTTTCGCCCAGCCCAACGTACTTAACCGGCAGATGCAGCTCATTGCGAATGGCCAGAACAATCCCACCACGCGCCGTACCATCCAGTTTGGTCAGCACGATTCCGGAAACATCCGTGCTTTCCTTAAACAGCTTGGCTTGATTCAGCGCGTTTTGACCAGTCGTTGCATCCAATACAAGCAGAACCTCATGTGGCGCATCTGGAATCTCACGAGCCATGATCCGTTTCATCTTAGCCAGCTCGTTCATCAGGTTGACCTTGTTTTGCAGCCGTCCTGCCGTATCAACCAGCAGAATGTCGTAGTTTTCTTCCTTGGCTTTCTTCACCCCGTCAAAAACGACGGCTGCTGGATCACCGTTGGCAGGTCCCATGACGATATCAACGCCATCACGCTTAGCCCAGACATCCAACTGCTCAACGGCCCCGGCTCTAAACGTGTCACCAGCTGCCAGCAGGACGCGCTTGCCTTCATCCTTAAAGCGCTTGGCCATTTTACCGATCGTAGTCGTCTTACCGGCACCATTAACGCCGACGAACATGATCACGGTTGGGCCTTTCTTGGCAAAATTCAGATCCGGATTTTCATCCTTGCCAGCATCTTCATACAGATCCACCATCTTTTCAATGATGACGTTGGAGACATCCTGTTTGCTCTTGGCATTTTGCAGCTTAACTTCTTCCCGCAGCTCATCAGAGATCTTCATCGCCATGTCATAGCCAACGTCTGATTCGATCAACAGGTCTTCTAAGTCTTCAAAGAAATCCTCGTCAACGTGGCGGAAATTGGCTAAGAAGTGATTCAGTTTGGCCCCAAAGCCGGTCCGTGACTTTTTCAGACCGCGATCATACTTTTCAGTCGTCGATTCTTCGGCCTGGGATTCCGAAGCAGCCTCATCATCATTTTCATCATTTTGTTCAACCGTGGCTTCCGTTTCGGCTTGCACTGCTGCAGCTGAATCGTGGTCAGTGGCTGACTGCGGCTCAGCTGCTTTAGTTGGTTCTTCAACCGTTTCTTCAGCTGCAACTGATGCTTTGACTGTCGCTGTGACCGCACTCTCATCAGATCCGGCCGAAGCAGCTTCTGATGCGGCTTGTGACTGAGCTGATTTAACCTGAGCGGCTTGTTCTTCAGCTGCCGCGGCGCTTTGCTCGGCGGCCGCGGCGCTTTGCTTGGCGGCTTCGGACTGTGCTTTTTCAATGGCTGCCTGTTCTGCTTGACGTGCGGCATCAGATTGGGCGGCTTGTTCCTCAGCAGCTGCGGCAGATTCCTGCATGGCAGCTGCCGTTGCATCGTCAATTTCAGCAGCCGCTTCTTTTTGATCATTTGCCGCACTGGCTGCTTCGGATTCAATTGCGGTACTTTGACCGGCCGTGCCTTCACTTACCTCAGATTCAGCAGCCGTGCTTTGGCTGGCCGCACTTTCACTTACCTCAGATTCAGCGACCGTGCTTTGGCTAGCCGTGCCTTCACCTACCTCAGATTCAGCAGCCGTGCTTTGACTGGCTGTATTTTCGCTGGCAGCGGCCTGGCTTTCAGCATTTTCACTGGCCGCTGATTCAGGGGCTTCTTCTTTTTTCTGCTTGGACTTACGACGGAAAATATCAAATAATCCCATTTTTACGCCTTCTTTCTAACCTAATTGCGATCATCGCTATTGAGTGCTTCTTCAACATCGACGGAAACCATCTTGGAAACCCCGGACTCCTGCATAGTGACCCCATACAAGACGTTGGCATTCATCATGGTTCCTTTCCGGTGCGTAATTACGATAAACTGTGGGCCATCCTCGCCGAAACGACTCAGGTACTTGGCAAATCGATCAACGTTGACCTCATCCAAGGCAGCTTCGGGTTCATCCAAAATGGCAAATGGTACCGGCCGCACCTTCAAGATGGCAAATAGCAGCGCGATTGCCGTCAGCGCCTTTTCCCCACCAGAAAGCAGGCTCAGCTGTTGATTGCGTTTGCCAGGCGGTTGGGCCATGATGTCAACCCCACTGGTCAAAACGTCGTCCGGATCAGTCAGCACCAGCTTTGCCTGACCACCTTCAAAAATCGTGGCAAACGTTTCGGTAAAGGCGGCCGATACTTCTTTAAAAGTCTTGATAAAGCGCGTCTTAACCTGTTCATCCATCGCATCCATGGTTTCTTTAAGCTGATCTCTGGCTTTTTCCAAATCGGCTTTTTGACCAGTCAAGAAGTCATAGCGCTCCGAAATACGTTCATATTCCTGAATGGCACCGGTATTGACCGGACCCAGCTCATCCAGGCCGCGCTTCAAAAGCTTCAGCTGCCGGTTCAATTCATCATTAGGCAGCGGACTGAGCTCCTGTCTGGCATCGGCAAGCGTCATTGAATAGGTTTCGCTTAAACGATTCAGTCCTTGATCGATCAGCATCTCCAAACGGGCCCGCTGCGACTTGATACCAGAAAGATCTTCGATAGCCGCGCGCTGTAATGCCTGCAGCCGATCGTTCTGCTCATTGGCATCCTGCAGCTGATCATTCAGCGTCGTCAGTTTTTCGTCACTGGCTTTCAACTGCTCCTGCGCGTCGTGAAGCTGCTGTTGGGCCTCAGCCAATGCGGCGGCCGTTGTCTGGCGATCATCGGCCTGCAGCAGATCATCATGGTCAAGCGCCTGTAATTGCTGTTCCAGACTGGCTAGCTGCTCATTGGCATTCTCTTGACGCGTCTGCAGTTCCGCGCGCTGCTCTTTAGCCTGACGCAGCCGTTCACGCGCCACAGCCAGCCACTGCCGCATTTCATGAAGCTGTTCAAGCTGGGCACTGGCGTTGTTCTGCAGATCATTTTGCTGCTGCTTGATCTTCTCCATGGTGACCTTAAGCTGCGTCAGTTCATCAGCGAGCTGTTGTTCGTTTTGCTTGGCTGCGGCCATCTCTTGGGCAAACTGATCTGGATTGCCGGCTGCATTGGCTTGGTAGTCCAAAGCTTTCAACTGACGCTTAAGCTCAGCCAGCTGACTGTCAGCGAGCTGCTGATTGGCCTTGGCTTCACTGAGTTTTTGATTGGCCTGGGCAGTTTCATTCTGCAAAGCAGCCAGCGTTTGCTGATTGCTCCGCCTTGCCTGTTCCAGCTGCGATACTTTTTGTTCCAGCTCACTGGATCGCTGCTGTTGTACCTGCAGCTCTTGTTTCATCTTTTCAACCATCTGCTGCTGGCTTAACAGACCAATCCGCTGACTGCGGCTGGCCCCACCAGTCATTGCCCCGCTGGTATTGATCAGCTGACCATCCAGCGTAATGACGCGAACCTGGTGCTGGCCTTCTTTGGCGAGCAGCGTGGCATGATCAAGATTATCGGCCACGATCGTATTGCTCAGCAGATGATCGATTACGACTTGAAAGCGTGGATCATACTGAATCAGCTCACTGGCACAACCGACAAAGCCAGGCAGCGTGCGCAGGCGTGCCAGATTGCGAGGCTGATAACCGCCGCGCAGCGTATCCAATGGCAGAATCGTTGCCCGACCGCCGCGCTGACGAACCAGATAGTTGATAATCTGCTTACCATCGTTTTGAGTGGCCACCACCAAATGCTGGAGCTGACCGCCCAGAACCGTTTCCAGTGCAGTCGTATAGGCTTGCGGTACTTTGATCAGCTCACTGACCGGACCGTACAAACCGTTAAACTGGCGCCGCTGCTTTAAGACGTTCTGCACGCCGCTGTAATAGCCGGTATAGTCGGCAGCCATTGCCTGATAGTTTTTCACGCGGTTTTGACACGAACGCACATCCCCCAGCGCTTGATACCAGCTCTGTTGAACCTGCTCATACTGCGTTTGCAGCTGAGCCTGCTGAGCTTTTTCCTGATCGAGCTGCTGGGCTTTGGCTTGCTGTTCCTTTTGAGCGGCAATTACAAGCTGGGCCTGCTGATCAGCATTCTGCTGGGCTTTTTCCAAGCGTTCCTGCACGTTTTTCAGTTCATCGCTGTGCTGCTGATACTGATTGAGGGCCTGTTCATGGCTGCGCTGCAAAAACGTCTGCTGGTTATGGGCCGCAGCTTGTTTCTGCATCAGATCAACCTGCTGATCACGCATTGATTCCAGTTTTTGAGCCAGCTGCTGCGCGCGCTGTTCCGCACTTTGCGATTTGGCCTCATTAAGCGCTTTTTGATGTTCCTTAATCGCCTGCTGCTGATCGGCAATTGCCTGATTCTGCTGCAGAAGTGCCTGTTCAGTTGCAGCCAGCTGCTGTTTAAGCTCATTTTGCCGGGCAAGCAGGCGCTGTTTTTCATTTTCGCGCTGTTCAAGTCTGACAGAGGACAGCGACTGTTTACTGTTAAGCTTGCCAATGATCGTCGTGGCATCCAGAATCTTTTGCTGCAGCTCATCTTTGACGACTAACAGCCGTTTTTGCTGAGCCTGCTGCTGGGCCAGCGCTTGAGCAGCTGCCTTGGCTTGTTCATCATATTCAGCCGCCATGGTCTGTGCTTTTTCCTGCTTGGCGACGATTTGTTTCAGCGCGGCTTGATTCGAATCCAGCTCACGGACGGTCCTGGTCTTGTCAAGCAGATCGAACTTGCCTTTTTGCTCCAGGTAGTCTTGGGCCAACGCACTCTGCTCGGCTAAAGGCTCCAGCTGATCTTCCAGCTCGGCAACGATGTCATTGACCCGGTTGAGGTTTTCTCGCGTCGTATCCAGGCGTTTTTCAGCGGTTGCCTTATTTTGTTTATATTTTGACACTCCAGCAGCCGTTTCAATAATGGCACGGCGATCAGCGGGCTTGCCATTAAAAATCTCGGCAATCCGACCTTGTGAGATCACGGAGAACGACTCGCGACCAACGCCGGAGTCAACAAACAGATCAACAATATCTCTTAAGCGCACCTGCTGACCGTTGATCAAATATTCGCTGTCGCCATTTCGATACAGCTTGCGCGTGATCTTGAGCTCGGAAAAATCACTGTTCAGATAATGATCACTGTTGTCAAAGGCAATCGAAACCAGTGCCCGATTTAATGGCGCACGGTCTTCAGAACCATTAAAGATGACATCCGCCATTTTATTACCACGCAGAGTTTTGGCCGACTGCTCACCCAAAACCCAGCGAATGGCCTCGATGATATTTGACTTCCCACTGCCATTGGGGCCAATGATCCCGGTCATTCCCGGACGAAATTCAATTGTTGTTGGTTGGGCAAATGACTTAAAGCCATCCAACGTAAGCGACAATAAGCGCATCGGGATTCCCTGCCTTTTAGTTATTTTTGCGCAGCTGATTCAAAGCTGCCTGTGCCGCCTGCATTTCAGCGTGTTTCTTTGAGCTGCCGATCCCTTGAGCAATCGGTTTGCCATTTACGCTGACGCTGACTTTAAACTGCGGATCGTTTTCAGTACCGGCTTCACTGAGGAGATGGTATTCAATATCGACATCCCCGTTGCGCTGCAAGAATTCCTGCAGACTGGTCTTGGCATCAACGGCGTGGTCAAACCAGCCCATATCCAGTTTCGGAAAGATGACGCGGTGAATAAACTTTTCCACGGCATCGCGGCCTTGATCCAAGTACAAAGCGCCAATAAAAGCTTCGAAAATGTCACACAGCAGACTGGCCCGCTGCCGAGCGCCGGCCATTTCCTCGCCATGCCCCAAACGAATATATTGATCAAAGTGACATTCCTTGGCAAACTTGGAAAAACTGTCCTCGCACACCATCGCTGCCCGCAACCGCGTCAATTTACCCTGCGGCAGCTCAGGAAACCGCTTGTAGATATATTCCGAAACAAACAGCTGCAAAACTGCATCACCCAAAAACTCGATTCGCTCATAGTATTTCAGTCCCTGATGCGGATGCTCATTGACGTATGATGCCTGCGTAAAGGCCTCTGCTAAAAGATCCGGATTATTGAAATGAATGCCAAACTCTTTGGCAAGATAGTCTTCTAGTTCTTTAATGAGAAAAACTTCCTTTCGTGTAATTTCCATTGAAAAAAAGACCGCCGACAAAGTAATGCTTCATCGCGGTCCCGGTGATTTTGCTTATTTTTTGTCCTGTTGATGGGCAGCGATGTAATCAACCACTTCACCGATCGTGCTGAGCTTTTCGGCTTCGCTGTCTTCGATCTCAGCACCAAAAGTATCTTCGACTTCCAGAACGAATTCTACAAAGTCGATGGAATCGGCATCCAGGTCGGTCTTTAAGTTCAGGTCTTCCGTAATCTTAGCCCGGTCAATGTCAAAGTGATCGGCTACGATTGATGAGACCTTGTCAAAGATTTCCTTTTTATCCATCGTCTGTTCTACCTCACAATTTTATTTTGAACTAACTTTTCCTATTGTATTAGTTTTTAGGCTGATTGTCCATGTTTTCCTCGGGACTGAAGTAGTCAACGGCTTCTTTTATAATGCCGGTCTGGATCATGGTGCGAATCTGGCCAATCGTATTCTTGACTGCAACCGCATCAGCAGAGCCATGCGTCTTAACGACCGGCGCCTTCAAGCCAAGCAGTACGGCCCCGCCATAAGTCGAAGTGCTCATCTGCTTGGCAATGTTTTTAAAGACGGGCTTTAAGAACAGGTAGCCGATCTTGGCCCGCAGACCGCCATTTAAGATCCCGTTTTTGATCAGCTTCAAAAACATCTTGGCAGTGCCTTCAGTAGCCTTCAGTGCCGCGTTGGCCGTCCAGCCGTCGCTGACTACGACATCTGCCTTGCCAACCAGCAAGTCGCCAGCTTCCACGTTGCCGATAAAATTCAGATTGTCTTCGGCCTTAAGCTGCTGGTGAACTTCTTTATGCAGCCGGTCGCCTTTATCTTCTTCAGCACCATTGTTGAGCAGCGCCACCCGCGGATTTTCGATTCCCAGCACGCTTTCGGCATAGAAACGGCCCAAATGAGCATACTGAACCAGATTGCGCTCCTTGGCCTCAGCATTGGCGCCACAATCCAGGTAGACAAAACTGTGCCGTGAGCTGCCTGGCTCCGCAATCGGCAGAACGCTGGTCAGACCCGGCCGATCGATTCCCTTAATGCGGCCAACGATCAGCAGGCCCGCTGCCAGAATCGCGCCAGTATTACCAGCCGAAAAGAAGGCATCGGCCTGTCCTTCCTTAACGGCTTGCGCGGCCCGCACGATCGAGGAATCCTTCTTGCGGCGAATGGCCTTGACTGGTTCTTCTCCCATTTCGATTTCTTCGGTGGTTTTTACCAAGTGCAGCCGCGTCTGATCCTTAATCAGCGGTTCAACTTTTTGCGGATCGCCGTACAGATCAAATTCCAAATCGGCATACTGATCACGGGCTGCTTCAACTCCAGCAACGATTGCCTGGGGTGCGTGGTCGCCGCCCATGGCATCTACAGCAATTTTAATCATTTTTTCTCTCCTTAATCAAAGTGCGTTTCCAGCTGATGACGTTTTAAATACAGTACCAGCGGCTGATTCTCATCTTTTTCATCCCAATGCGGTGCAGCCAAGAGCGCGCCTGCGTCAGCCCGCGCCGTCTGCAGCATCTTCAAATCTCCAATTGGATCGCCGACTTTAAACTGCGGCAGGCCTGACTGGTTGGTTCCTAAGACGTCTCCTGAACCTCTAAGCTCCAAGTCGCGCTGAGCAACGGCAAACCCGTCTGTCGTTTCTGTCATGGTCTGCATCCGGGCCTGACCATCCTCAGTTTTTGGATCAGCAATCAGCAGACAATAGCTCTGACGCTGTCCACGCCCGACACGACCGCGCAATTGATGCAGCTGGGCCAGCCCAAAGCGATCCGCGTCATAGATCAGCATGACCGTGGCATTTGGATTGTCGACACCGACTTCAATTACGGTCGTTGCCACCAGTACCTGCAGCTGATTGTCCTTAAACTGCTGCATAACCGCCGCTTTTTCATCACTGCTCATCCGACCATGCAGCAGTCCAACCCGGTAGTCGGGCGCGAAATATTCGGCAAACTTTTCATAGAGATCGGTTGCGTTTTTTACATCGATTGATTCCGACTGTTCAATCAGGGGACTGACTACATAAACCTGCGCGCCGTCTGCCAGCTGTTCTTTTAAAAACGACAGCGCGGCTCCGCTCTGATTTTCTCGCAGCCAACGCGTTTCAATCGGCTTGCGGCCAGCTGGCAACTGGTCAATGATCGAAACGTCCATCTCGCCATAGGTTGTAATTGCCAGCGTCCGCGGAATCGGCGTGGCCGTCATCGCCAAGACATCCGGATTCTCGCCTTTTTCGCGCAGCAGCTGCCGTTGACGAACCCCAAACCGATGCTGCTCATCAATAATCGCCAGCCCTAGATTGGCATAATCAACCTTGTCTTGAATCAAAGCATGCGTGCCAACAACCAGATTAATGGTTCCCGCTTTAATCTCATTAAGCAGCTGCTTATGCTGCTTAGCAGTCATTGACCCGGTTAAAAGACCGACGCTGACATGCGTGCCTTCAAAAATATCAGCCAGTTTGGCAGCATGCTGGGCCGCCAAAATTTCGGTCGGCGCCATCAAAGCAGCCTGGTAGCCAGCATTGACCGTGGCCGCAATTGCCAGCGCAGCGACGATTGTTTTGCCTGACCCCACGTCCCCTTGTAAGAGACGGTTCATCTGGTAAGGCGCGCGCAGGTCGCGACAGATCTCATTGACCGAGCGTTTCTGCGCGTCAGTCAGCTCAAAGGGAATCGTTTTGATAAATTCCTTGAGTTCCTGATTGTTATACAGAATCTGATTGCCATCGTCTTGCCGGTGCGCCCGCCGAATTGCCTGTAGTCTCAGTTGAAACAAGAAGAATTCTTCGTAGGCAGCTGTTTTTTGCGCCTGCTTGGCAACAAAAGGCGTGGTTGGCCAATGCATCTGCTTGATCATTTCGCGGCGCTCCATCAGCTGATAGCGCTGGCGCAGCGAAATCGGCAGCAGCGTTGCAATGACGTCTTTATATTGATCATAGGCCTGTTTGATCAACTTACGCAGTGTTTTTTGTGAAACATGCTTGTTGGCTGGGTAGATCGCGCCTAATTCACGCTCTTGGTTCTGCGTAAACAATTTGCTTCCCAGAATCTGCTGACGCGCGGCATCCCATTTTCCCTGCACGGTAACATGGGTATTTAGGATAATACTGTTTTTTAAATATGGCTGATTGAAAAAAGTCGTCAAGACAACGTTGCGATCAACCAACAGCCGAAAACTCAAACGATTGCGTCGATAGCCGTACCGCGTCAAAACCGGCTCCGAGCTCACCGTACCATGCACCGTTACTTTTTGACGATCCTTGGCAGTGCTCAGATCAGTCGGGGCAAAGTCATCATAGCGTGAAGGAAAGTACGTCAATAGATCCTCAACCGTTTTAATGTCTAAAGTCGCCAGTGCCTCAACCGTTTTCGGGCCAACCCCTTTTAGGCAGCCAACTGGATCCTGCAGACTTTTCAAACAAACGCCCCCTTTTATTGCTGGTAATAAAAAAGCCGCATCGCCTGCTGACGACACGACTTGATTACGCCAATTCAGCGCTGATAATTATTCAACCGAAATCAGATATGGATAGACTGGCTGACCACCATCATAGATCTGAACGTCTAATTCGTCATCAACGGCCAAAATGGCTTCCTTGATGGCTTCAGCAGTTTCTTTATCGCCATCGACCCCATAAAGAATCGTAACGATCTCGCTGTCTTCATCCAGCATCTGTTTAACCATTTCGATTGCTGCCGTTTTGACATCGGCCGCCGTATTGACGATCTTGCCATCCACGATTCCCATGAAGTCATCTTTCTTGATCGTTTGACCATCAATCGTCGTATCGCGAACCGCGTTGGTAACCTCGCCGCTCTTAACCATATCCAGGTTACCTTCCATGTTGGCTTGGTTTTCTGCCAGGTCAGCTTCTGGATTGAATTCCAGCATTGCACTCATGCCCTGCGCAATCGTCTTGGCATGAACGACCTTAGTTGGAATATCGGCAACTTCGGCAGCTTGATCGGCAGCCATAAAGATGTTGCCATTGTCAGGCAATACCAAGGCCTGCTTAGCACCGCTTTCGTTGATAGCTTCGGCAATTTCTTGAATGCTTGGATTCATGGTCTGACCGCCGTTGATCACATGGGTTACGCCAAGACTTTCCAACAGTTTGGCAATCCCATCGCCAGAGGCTACGGCAATCACTGCTGTGTCCAGCGCCGGCTTTTCAGCTTCCTTGGCCTTTTCAAGCGGTGTCGGCTCGCCTTCGTCTTTTTCCATGATCTCTTCTTGCTGCCAACGCATATTGTCAACCTTGACCGTCTGCAGATCACCAAACTGCTGACCCCAGGAAAGTACCTTGCCTGGGAATTCAGTATGAACGTGAACCTTGACAACCTCATCGTCATTAATGACCAGCAGGCTGTCGCCCAGCTTGGCCAGGTAGTTATAGAAGGTATCGTAGTCAAATTTTTGCGTTACCTGCTTGCCACGGCCAATCCGAACCATCATCTGTGTACAGTAGCCGTACTTGATGTCATTCGGATCCAGCTTGCCCTGTGCGCTTTGATGATGCTTGGCATTGATCATTTCATCAATTTGAGCATTATCCGGCTTAACCAGGTCGTTTTCTGCAACCTTGCCGCTTAATGATTCATAAAAGGCCTGCAAAACAAACACCAGCCCTTGACCACCAGAATCAACTACCCCGACTTCCTTGAGCACCGGCAACAGATCCGGCGTCTTTTTCAAGGCTTCTTCACTGGCATCGTAGATTTTTTCCATAATGTCAACCAGATCATCATTCCCAGCCTTGACCTCATTTAAACCGGCTTGAGCTGATTCGCGAACAACTGTCAGAATCGTCCCTTCCGTTGGCTTCATAACTGCCTTGTAGGCCGTTTGGGCACCATTGGCATAGGCGTCAACAAAATCTTTGGCTGATAATTCCTGCTTATCGGCACAGCCTTTGGCAAAGCCACGGAAAATCTGCGACAGGATAACGCCGGAATTGCCCCGGGCACCCATTAAAAGACCTTTAGCCAGTGCCTGCGCCAAGTCGCCAACGTTGGTGCTGGTAGCTTCACGCTCATATTTGGCACCGCTGGTCATTGACATACTCATGTTGGTTCCCGTGTCACCATCTGGAACCGGGAATACATTTAACGAATTAATGAATTCGGCTTGAGCGTTCAGTTTGGCGGCTGCCGCCTGAACCATCTTGCCGAATTCGAGATTAGTAATCTTGGTAACTGTCAAAATCAATTCCTCCCGTGGCACGTCTTAATCATCGCCCAAAACGCGAACGCCTTGAACGTATACATTGACCGCATTGGCCGTGACGCCCAGCATGGATTCGAGGTTGTACTTGACCTTTTCTTGGACGCTCTTGGACACTTCTGAAATCTTCGTGCCATAGCCAACAATGATATTAACGTCAACGGAAACGCCATTGTCTTGCTGACGAACAACAACGCCCTTGCTGTAGCTGTCATGCCGCAGAATCTGGTTGACGCCATCCTTTAATGGATTGCGACTGGCCATCCCTACTACGCCATAGTTGTCGGTAGCGGCGCCGCCTACGACCGTTGAGATCACATCATTAGCAATATCGATCGTGCCAGACTTTGTTTTAATCTTAACTGCCATCTTCAATGGCCTCCCTTAATCGTTTGTCATCAAGTTGATATCTCTATCATCTTACCATAGCACAGCAATGTCAAAAAGCAAATTAGCCCGCATTGCTTAAACCAATCAGCAAAAAAATAAGCCGCCCGCAAGGCGGACAGCCTATGTTTTTGGACTAAACCCGAGTCACTTTACCCGACTTCAGGGTACGTGCTGAAACGTAAACCTTCTTTGGCTTGCCATTTACCAAAATGGTAACCTTTTGCAGGTTTGGCTTCCAGGTACGACGACTTGAGTTAAGGGCGTGTGAACGCTTGTTGCCGAAGCGCGTCCGCTTACCGGTCATGAAATCCTTAGCCATGTGGAACCCTCCTCTCCTCATCAGTTATTTTCTCCGCGCTGAGATGCGCGCTGTAACTCACCTAAATAACTTACCATAGGGGGGCTTTCAATGCAATAGTTTTCTTTCAAGTATTTTCACTTGACACCTTTGAAAGGCCCCTGTGAATGGACATCACGGCTTTGAATAACGGCCACGATTCCACTGTCAAAAGAAAAATGATTGATCGTCCCGACAAACTCATTGCTGGACCAGGAAATGGGCAGCGGGCTGTCAAAATGATCCAGATTATACTTTTCATCAGGCAATGTCAAACCGGTTACCGGCGTCAGATTGACAAAAGCCAGATACGGCATCTCAGGCACTTTATAAATCTCATAGCTGCCCGGTTCATAAAAATCAACCGTATTCTGACGATCAACCAGATGAATCTTTGCCAGATACTTACGATATGGCTCCATCAATGGCGTGTACAGGTTGGCCAGCAGCTGATCCAGGCGGCCTCCCGTTGTCCCCCAGATCGTGATTGAAGCTGGCTGGTAATATTTCATTGCCAGTAAAATACCGATCTGAGTATCGGTATAGTCTTTTTCCGGTGGATAGATATCTACTTTTTGGACCGCCGCTTTGACTCGTGCTAATTGCTCAGGCGTGCTGGAATCAAAGTCGCCAGCAGCATATTCGGGAACAATACCATGCTCAAGCAGTCTGGTTGCTCCTAAATCAACGCCCAGCCAAGTCTCAGAGCGATGATCAGCGACTTGATCATAAGGAATCAGCGCTTCTGGCCCGCCAACCATAATGTTGATTTTTTCATTCATAAGCAGCCTCTCAAAAAACGCGACGAATCGCTTCGTCACGTTTTTAACCTAATTAACCTGATTACTTAGTAGCGTCGCGCAGTGCTTGAATGCGGGCCAGTGGGTCTTCGGCGTTGTAGACGTATGAACCGGCAACCGCAACCGTGGCGCCAGCCTTGTAGCAGTCAACAACCGTTTCATTGTTGATCCCACCATCGATTTCAATGTCAAAGTCATAGTCGTTAGCTTTCTTGATTGCATCCAATTCAGCAATCTTGGCAACCGTTTCTGGCAGGAACTTTTGACCGCCAAAGCCAGGGTTAACAGTCATTACCAATACTTGGTCAACCATGTGCAGAACCGGCTTGATCATCTCAACCGGCGTCCCTGGGTTGATCACGACTTCAGCATCCTTGCCTGCGTTCTTGATCAGCTGCAGGGCACGGTGAATGTGCGGCGTTGCTTCAACGTGAACGCCAATGTTGTCAGCACCAGCTTCTGCCATTGCTGGAATCAGGTGTTCAGGATTTTGAACCATCATGTGAACGTCCAGGTACATGTCAGTGATTTGACGAATTGCCTTTACAAAGCCTGGGCCATAGGAAATGCTTGGAACAAACGTGCCATCCATCACGTCAATGTGCAGTTCTTCAGCACCAGCCTGGTCAACCAGCTTGATGTCCTTTTCAAGATTCATGTAGTCTGCGCTCAAAATCGATGGAGCTACTTTAATCATAATCTTTTTCCCTCGTTTCAATTCAATAGTTTGGTTTTTGGCTGACAATCAGTTCATTAAACTGAACATAATTGTCATACCGGCTCTTCATTATTGTACCATGCTCGACGGCTTTCTTCACGGCACAGCCAGGTTCTTTTAGATGCAGACAGCCGCGAAATTTGCATTCTGGGGCCAACTGACGCATTTCTGGAAATAATTTTGAAAGCTCCGTCACGTCCATATCAAAATCTTCATATGACGAAAAACCAGGCGTATCAGCAATCAAGGCCTCGCCAATCGTCATCAGGCTGACTTTACGCGTGGTATGCCGCCCGCGTTTTAAAGCCTGTGAGACCTCACCAGTTGCCAGATTTAATTCAGGCGCCAGATGATTCAGCAGCGTTGACTTGCCTGCCCCGGTCTGCCCCATCATCGTAACGATATGATGACTAAGCAGCTGTTGAAGCTGATCCAGTGTTGTTTGGCCAAACGGCGGCCGCTGCGCAATTACTGCGTAGCCGATTGCCCGATAGCCAGCTAAGATCGGCTGCAGATCCTGCCATTCTTCATCATTTAGCAGATCCGTCTTAGAAAAATAAATGATTGGTTCAATGGCTTGTTTTTCCAGAGCAATCAGCTGACGATCCAATAAATTGCTGGAAAACTTGGGCTGTTTAGCGGCCGTAACGACGACTGCCTGATCGACATTGGCTACTGGTGGCCGCCGCAGTTGATTCTTACGGGGCAGCACCTTAAGCAGATAGCCGTCTGCAAATTCTACTTGATCGCCAACGATTGGCTTAATGCCGCGCTTACGGAAGTTGCCCCGGCCACGCGTGCGATAAACTGCACCGTCACAAAGCACGTCAAAAAAGCCGCTGAGCGATTGCTGGATGATTCCTTGTTGCACTTTACACCTCAACTTATCCTGTAATATTCGTCGCGCTCATAATAGTCTGACCATTGCGAATTACTCGGTAGGCGCCAGTCTGACCATTACGCAGCGTAAATGGTACGTTAATCGTTGTTTCTTGATTGATGGTAATATCCTCATATTCCATCGTCAGGTTATGATAGGCATCGCGAATATATACCTGTACTCGGTTTTCCTTCTTGCCGCCATTACCATCAAACGGAATGTTGATTTGAATATTGGTCGTCCTTAACTCGTTGGAATTGCTGGCAATCTGAACGGTCAAGGTATCACCATGCGTCAGCTTGCCGCCTGCTTTAGGCGTTTGCTGGATCACATGGTTGGTAGCAACGGTTGTTGAATTTTTCTGCGTCGTCGTCAATTGCAGCTGGTGCTTATTGGCAAAATCCTGCACTTCACTGACATCCTTGCCTTTAAAGCTTGGAATAGTGACCTGTTTCTTGCCGGCGCTAACCGTCAGTGTGACCGTCTGCTGGCTGGGATTGATCGTCGTGCCGGCATTGACGCTTTGTTTAATGACCTTCCCCGTTGCAACGGTATCAGAATATTTCTTAGTCTGCTTAACGACAAAGCCTTTATCGCGCAGCTCATCAGCCGTGTCAGAATAGCTGTCGCCAACGTAATCAGCCATCTTCCAGGTCTTAACGCCGCGGCTGACAACCAGATCAATCGACTGGCCGGCATGGGCGCGTCGCTGGTTGTCAGCGACTTTGACGACATGATTTTTAGCCACGGTCTGACTGCTTTTTTCGATAACGTTGCCTAAGCGCAGATGATTTGCCTGCAGTTTCTTTTCCGCCTGTGCCGTCGTCAGTCCCTCAACGTCAGGAACGCTGACCGAGCGATGCATGTAAAGACCGGTACAGATTCCAATGGCCACGACCAGCAGCACTAAAATAACCGCCCATTTGCGAATTGGGTGGCGCTGAATGGAGCGTTTCATACGGCTTTGTCGCGTTGCCGTCAGTTGTTTGGTGTCGTCATCAACCTTTTCATCGCTGGTCTCATCAAGATTGGCAGCCTCTTTAATTGCATCCAGATCCAATACTTTGGTTTCTTCGTTGCTGGAACGTTGACCAACTACGAATTTTGGTTCATCAGCCCTTGATGGATCCAGCGCAGTCTGCAGATCAGCCGCCATTGCCGCAACATCGTGATATCGGTCACAAGGGTGTTTGGCAGTGGCACGATAGACCACGTTTTCCAACGGCTGCGGAATCTGCGGATTGAATCTGCGCACTGACGGAATCTCATCGCGAAAGTGTTTTAAGGCAATCGAAACCGCTGTCTCACCTTCAAAAGGCACTTGACCAGTCAGCAGTTCAAATAGGATGATTCCTAAAGAGTAGATATCAGACTGCGGCGTTGCAATGCTGCCGCGCGCCTGTTCGGGAGAAAGGTAGTGAACCGATCCCAACAGACTATTGGTTTGCGTCATCGAATTTTGCGAAGCCGCCATGGCGATCCCAAAATCCGTAATCTTAATATTTTTATTCTCATCGATCAAAATATTCTGTGGCTTTAAGTCGCGGTGAATAATGCCGTTAGCATGGGCCGTCTGCACTGCTGACAAAACCTGTTCCATAATGTCGATGACTTGCGGCAAGGGAATTGGATAGTGATCATGAATATAGGTTTTCAGGTCGGTACCCTTAACGTATTCCATTACCATGTATTGAATGCCATGCTCTTCGCCAACATCATAAATGCCAACGATATGAGGATCGTTAAGCTGAGTGGCCGCCATGGCTTCTCGTTCAAAGCGACGTTTGGTACTCGGATCATCGCGCAGGTCCAAGCGCAGCAGCTTGACCGAAACATCGCGATCCAGTACCAGATCGTGAGCCAGGTAGACATTGGCCATGCCGCCCTCACCCAGCGATTCGATTATTTTATACCGGTGATTAAGCTCATATCCGGGTTTCATTGATTTTATCTCTCCTGATCATTTTGGCTGATCAGAACGGTGATATTGTCCGGGCCACCAGCTGCATTGGCTTTTTCAACCAAAACGCTGCACTTGTCCTTCAGCGGTGCATCGCTTTGCAGCACTTGGGTCAATTCCTGCTTATCAACAGTTTTGGACAGGCCATCCGAGCACATTAGCAATTGATCTCCCGGTTCAAATGGAAAAACGTTGACATCAATCTGCGCATCATGCGAGATTCCAATTGCCCGGGTTATAATATTGTTCTGTGGTGACACGGCGGCTTCCTGTTCGGTTAGATCGCCGTTCTTGACTAACTCATTTACCAAGGAATGATCAATCGTGACCTGTGTCAAGACGTTTTGATGCATGATATAGCCACGACTGTCGCCGATATTGGCAATTACGATTTTTTGCCGATCATTAAAGAAAATGGCGGCTACCAAAGTGGTCCCCATTCCCTGATAATTTTCATTCTTGCGTGATTCGTCAATGATTTGATCATTGATCTGCTGCACCTGATCGGCAAGCCACTGTTTAGCAGCTGCCTCATCATTGGGCGCAGACTTTAAGAAGCGCTGACCGAGAGTCTGAACGGTTGTTTGAGCGGCAACATCCCCGCCACGATTACCACCAATGCCATCTGCAACCAAATCCAGCTGCATTCCGGCATCCGTGGCAAAACTATCGACGCGATCTTGATTTTCAGATCGTTGTTGTCCAATATCTGATTGATAGGCTGTTTCCATGGGTCTATGTTCCCTTCTACAAACGTTGGAGGTTGCTGATAAAGAATCCATCAGAACCATAATCGCTTGGCAAAATCGTCAAGGTTGCCCCCGTTCGCGCGTTTTTCAAGGCACGCGCCGTTTGCGTCTTTAGCAGTCTGAATTCGGGATGCGCGGCTAAAAAGGCCTGCACGGTACCATCATTTTCCTGCTGCAAAATCGTGCACGTACTATATGTCATTATACCGCCTTTTTTTAGTTTTGGGGCAACTGCATTTAAAATTGCCAGCTGAATTTCATGCAGGTTTTGACTGTCACTAAGTTTTTTATCATAGCGAATCTCGGGCTTGCGGCGCAAAAGGCCAATTCCGCTGCAGGGCGCGTCAACTAAGATTTTGTCAAACTGGCCATCCGCAAACTTTTCATCTACCTTGCGTGCATCCAGTTGACAGGCATGGACGCGCTCAGCCACGCCAAGCCGCTGAGCATTTTTTTCAATTAATTTGATCTTGTGGGCATGAATGTCTAAGGCCGTAACGCTGCCACCCTGTTTTTCATCCAAGGCAGCCGCAATCTGGACGGTTTTCCCTCCCGGCGCGGCACAGGCATCTAAAACCTGATCTGCTGGGTTAATCGTCATGCTTTCTACGGCCAGCATGGCGCTTTCGTCTTGAATCGTGACCAATCCTTGCATAAACGCATCTGTATTGACGACATCGCCGCTTTTAACCACCAGACCGTCATTGGCAACCTGGCTAGGCTCAACTTCAACGCCCTGCTCTTTTAAAATGGCAATTGCCTGGGGAATAGTCGTCTTGGCCTCATTTACCCGCAGTGACACGCGGGCTGGTTCGTTGACGGCCTTAAAAATTGCATCGGCAGTCGACTGACCATATTGTTTGATCAATTCATCAACCAGCCATTGCGGCAGACTGAACTCGACTGAACGCCGCTTGATTGGATCCTCGATGGCGTTAACATCCCCCAGCCCTTGACGCAAAACGGCATGCAAAACGCCGGTCACAAAACGACGGGTTCCCGGATTGCCAAGCTGCTTAGCCAGTTCGATCGACTCATTGGTTACCGCCCAGTCAGGCACGCGATCCAGGTAGCGATATTGATAGATCGACATTAAAAGCAGCGTCTTGACCCAGCTTTCGATCTTTTTGCCCTTAATAAAAGGCGCCAACCAGTATTCCAGGGTTAGCTTGTGCTGTAAGACGCCATAGACCAGATTGGTAGCCAAGCGTTTGTCGACTTCGCTCAGCTGGCTGCTCTTGAGATTCTGATTCAGCTGCAGATTGGAATAGGCGCCGTTTTGCAGCACCTGATCAAGCGTTTTTAAAGCAGCGTCGCGTGCGGTATTAATTTGCTTATTCTTCATCGGTGATTGCCTGAACTCCTTGTTTTAGATTTTGATGACCATTCAAATAGGAAGTGATGTCCATTTCGCGTTTGCCCTTAGGCTTGAGCCGATTGATCCGATAAGTCGTATGATCGCCAGCTGCCAGAATCAAGGCATGCTTTTCAACGCGTACGACCTGTCCCGGTGCCAGATCCGTTTTTTCGTCCAATGGCGTGACGTCGTAGATCTTAGTCTGCAGACCGTCAATAATCATGTTGCCAATTGGGAATGGCCGCAAGCCGCGCACTTTGTCATCAATCCGGTCAGCTGGCAGGCGATAGTCAATGCGTTCCTGCTCACTGGTAATATTCGGTGAGAAGACGACTTTTTCCGGATCCTGCTTAACTGGCTGTACGTCGCCGGCAATCATTTTGGGCAGCGTCTCCATCAAAAGGTCGCGGCCCAACAGACTCAATTTTTCAAACATCGTGCCGCTGTCGTCCTGTTTGGTAATCGGAATTGCCTTTTGCGCAATAATATCGCCGGCATCCATTGCTTTGACCATGTACATGATCGTGACGCCGGTTTCTTGATCGCCATTGATGATTGAGTATTGAATCGGCGCGCCGCCACGGTATTTAGGCAGCAGCGAGCCGTGGACGTTGATGGCCGCGATCTTAGCCGCTTCAAGCATCTTGACGGGCAAAAACTGACCGAACGCCGCGGTAATCTCAAAATCAGGCGCCAAGTCGATTACACGCTGCATTTCCGGACTGCCGCTCAGCTTTTCGGGCTGCAGAACCTCGATTCCATACTTAACGGCCAGTTCCTTAACCGGTGTCGCGCGCAGCTCATGCTTGCGGCCAACTCGGCGATCCGGCTGCGTAACGACCGCCTTTACGTCATAGGCCTCATCATCAATCAAGGCCTGCAGAATCGGCACGGCAAACTGAGGCGTTCCCATAAATACGACTGATACTGACATAACAACAAATCCTTTCTTGATTACATAAAATACTGTGGTTCCGGATCAATGCTGACCAAGGTGTCTTGCCGACTCTTGGCTTGCGTTTGATGCATGATGTCCTTTAAAAGCGCGTGCAACTTGGGATCATGCTTATACTTAACGATTATTTGATAATAGTATCGGTTTTTCATTCGAGCAATCGGCCGCGGCGTAGGTCCTAAAACGACCGTCTCTTTGCTTAGATTGACACTGAGTTGGTTTCTGATTTCATAGATGGCCTTGGCAGCCGCACGTTCGTCTTCATTACTGGCCATGATGCGAACGGTGTAGTAATAAGGCGGATAGCCAGCCTGGTAGCGAATGTTCATTTCAGCCTTGAAGAAGTCTTCATAATCATGCAGCTGCGCATAGCGAATCGCGTAGTTATCTGGATTAAAGGTCTGAATCACGACGTTTCCCGGCTTATCGGCACGACCAGCACGACCGCTGACCTGACTGAGCAGATCAAACGTCCGCTCACTGGCCCGAAAGTCTGGCAGGTCCAATCCCGTATCGGCATTCAAGACCCCCACCAGAGTCACGTTGGGAAAGTCCAGTCCTTTGGCAATCATCTGCGTGCCCAGCAAAATATCGGCTTGATGCTCGCCAAATTCTTTCAGCAGCTTGGCATGCATCCCTTTGCGCCGTGTTGTATCAACATCCATGCGAATCACACGCGCGCTTGGCATCAGCTGCTGCAGCTCGGCCGCAACTTTTTCGGTTCCCGTGCCATAGTAGCGAATGTGGCGACCTTGGCATTGCGGACAGATTGAAGGAATCGGCTCCTCATGGCCGCAATAATGACATTTCATCGTTCTCGAGTCCATGTGCAGCGTCAGCGAGATATCACAGTTGGGACACTTCAAAACAAAGCCGCAGTCTCGGCACATAATAAATGAAGAAAAACCGCGCCGATTCAGCATCAAAATACTCTGTTCGCCTTTTTGCAGCCGCTCGTTCAACAGATTCAACAGCCGGTCTGAAAAGTTGGTCTCGCCGTTGCGCTGCATTTCCGGCCGCATGTCAACGACTTCTACTGGTGGCAACGGCCGCTGATTGACCCGCATCGGCATTCTCAAAAGCTGATAGACGCCAGCCAGTGCCCGCGCCCGGCTTTCCAGACTAGGGGTAGCCGATCCCAATACCAGCGGTGCATGATGATACTCAGCACGCCAGGCGGCAACGTCACGAGCATGATAGCGCGGCGTTTCGTCTTGCTTATAGCTGGTTTCGTGTTCTTCATCCATAATAATCAGTCCCAGATTTTCAAGCGGAGCAAACACCGCCGATCGCGCGCCGACTACTACCTGAGCCTCGCCCCGCTCGATTCGGCGCCATTCATCATAGCGCTCGCCATCTGAAAGACTGCTGTGCAAAACGGCCACGCGCTGACCAAATCGCCGTCGGACCCGATTGACCATCTGCGGCGTCAAAGAGATTTCTGGCACCAGCATCAAGGCCGTTTTCCCCTGCCTTAAAGCTTCAGCCATTGCCTGCAGGTAGACTTCGGTTTTGCCTGATCCGGTAACCCCCTGCAGCAAAAAGGTTTGATTTTGGGCTTGATCGATGGCCTGATCGATTTTGGCAACGGCCGCCTGCTGATCCGGATTCAATTTCAATGGTGAATCCAGATGCTGATCATCAGGTATCATACCAGCCGGCGTTCGATAGGTCTCCACCGCGATTTTTTTGAGCCAGCCGCGCTTTTCGCCAACGTTAAACGTTCCAGCTTTCAACCCCGACTGCTCTTCGGCCTGCTTAAGTTTGACTTTTTGGCCGTCAATCTGCTGCAGATAGGAAAGCAGCCGCTGTTGTGCGTGCGCGTTGGCCCGAACGCCGACTCGCTCATCTTCATATTGTTCAAACGACATCAATGGCTGAATGGCAATTTCTTTTTTGACACGGGCCCGGTCCTCAACTTGATACTCAAACGAGACCTTACCCTGCCGCTTAAGTTTGAGCAGCTGGCTGACGATTTGCGGATCATTTTGATACCGTTCAAAATCCAGCTCATCAGCTCCTTGAAAAAGATCCAGGGCCGTCTGCTCATCAACCTCGTCGACTATGCGCACCACTCGATGACTCTTGGCTTTTAAGGCATTGGGCAGCATCGTATACAAACACGAGATCCAGAATGCATAGGTTTGATCGGCCATCCAGCGGCTCAGTTGCAGCAATTCGGTATTGACGACCGGTACCAGATCCATCAGTCCAATAATCGATTTGAGCGTGCCATCATATTCCGTCGGCTGATCAATGCCAACGACAAAGCCCTGCACCTCGCGCTTGCCCCGCCCAAATGGTACGATTACGCGCATGCCGACCTGAATCTGGCTTTCCAGGCGTTTAGGAATCGCGTAGGTATATGGCTGGTCAGTCTGCATCGTCGGTACGTCAACGATTACCTGGGCCAGTTCAGCCATTTAATCACCCACTTTCAACAGTTTGGCCGTCAAAGCAACGATTTTTTCGGCAATCATCATCTTAGACTGGCGCGACCATCTCAACGGTGCCTGATTTGGCCGCAGAATCGTAACGGCATTGTCATCCGTTCCAAACCCGATTCCCGGCTCAGAAACGTCATTAGCCACGATTACATCGGCATTTTTCCTTTTCAGCTTGGCATCGGCATTTTGCAAAAGATCATTGGTCTCAGCCGCAAAGCCGATTACTACTTGATCCGAGCGTTTTTGCGCGCCCATCTTTGCCAAAATATCTTCAGTTGGTACCAAATGCAGAGTCAAGGTGCCATCGCCATGCTTTTTGATTTTTTGATCCGCCAAAACGGCTGGCCGAAAATCCGCAACCGCTGCCGCCATGATCAAGGCATCAGCAGTTTGAAACTTGTCGGATACGACAGCCGCCATCGCGCTCGTTGAAAGGGCTTGGGTCACCGTAATGCGATCAGAATGTGGCAGTGCCACCGAAACGCTGCCGACAATCAATTCGACCCGTGCACCTGCATTGGCCGCTGCTTTTGCAATTGCAATTCCCATTTTGCCAGAGGAACGATTACCTAGATAGCGAACCGGATCAAGCGCCTCTCTGGTACCACCAGCAGTCACTACCAGCGTTTTACCTTTCAGCGGGCCATTGGTTAAGTAATCCTGCACCTGTTTTACGATCGCAGCTGGCTCTGGCATGCGTCCCTTACCGGCATACCCTTCTGCAAGCATGCCTGTTGCCGGATCCATTACCATGACGTTATCCTGTCTGAGCTGGGCAATGTTTCTTTGCGTAGCCGGATTGTTCCACATGTGAACATTCATGGCTGGGACCACGATCTTTGGCGCGCTGGTTGCCAAAAGCGTGGCTGAAACAGCGTCATCAGCCAGACCTGCTGCCATTTTTGCCAACAGATTGGCCGTTGCCGGAACCACTAAGGCCAGCTCACTCCAGTCTGCCAATTCAATATGCGGCACCTGACCGTTTAAAGTCGCCGCCCACTGATCGATTAAAACGGGATGCTTGGTTAGCGCCGCCAGAGTTGCCGGGCCGACAAAGCGGGCTGCATTTTGAGTCATCGCCACGCGAACCTCATGCCCCTGCTTCTGCAAGCCGCGAACAACTTCAACTGCCTTATAGACAGCAATCCCACCTGTCATATGTACCGCAATCTTCGTCATGTTTGCCTCCTTGATGAAAAATAAAAAGAGCAGCACCAAAACTTTTGTCTGGTGTCGCTCTTTGGCAGCTGCAACTAGTCTTGCAAGTCTTCCGTATGATCAGTATCAATCGTTACCTTGCCGGCTTCGATTTCTTCCAGCGCCATCCCGACTGACTTGGTTGAGTAGTAATGATCCAGCAGCAATGGATGATCTTGTGCCAATGCTTCGGCTGCGTAATTGTCCTTTGACTGATCAGCGTTTTCGGCACGCCATTTGTCAGCACGGTACTTATCGATTTCGTGAGCCCGCTTGCTTGCCAGCATAATCAGAGAGTAGCGAGAATCAACGCGCTTGAGCAATTCATCGACTGATGGAAAAAGAATCATTTTTCTGAATCTCCTAACATTTCAAGGTAATCCGGCATTACGCGAGGTACCCGCAAGCGTTCGGAACGAATAATGTCTTTGATCTTAGTGACTGCATTGTCAACTTGATCATTAACCACGGCATAGTCGTAGTTCTGCATCATTTGAATCTCGCCGAAAGCTTTGTGGATTCGTTTGTTGATGACTTCCATGCTGTCGGTACCACGATGGATCAAGCGTTGGCGCAGCTCCATCAGATCCGGCGGCGTAAGAAAGATGAAGACGCCATCAGGACATTTTGAGCGAACCTGCATGGCACCATTGACTTCAATTTCCAAGAAGACATCTTTACCTTCGTCTAGCGTATCATTTATATATTTTAAAGGAGTGCCGTAATAGTTGTCAACATACTTGGCATATTCCAGCATCTGTCCTTCGCGAATGTGCTGCTCAAACTCTTCTTTTGAAACAAAGAAATAGTCCTTGCCGTTGACTTCGCCGGGCCGGGGCTGCCGCGTCGTCATTGAGACCGAGTATTGAAAATCATTGCCAGGCTGACTAAACAGCGCTTTTCTAACCGTTCCTTTACCTACGCCTGATGGACCAGACAAAACAATCAGCATTCCTCGCTTGCTCATATTGCTTCCATACCTTCTTTTCTCATAGCTCTTTTAATGTTTAATAATACCATATTCTGCAATAAATTCGGTCATAATTCAATGGAAATTTCAAGATCCGCCTAATCAGCAGCTGGATTCTGATTTTGCTCTTACTTGAATCACAGCTCAAAAACATCCGCTGACCTTGCAACTGGTTCTTCGTGCTTACGAGAACACTTGCATTAAGAATTCTTTTGGCCAGCGCCTGCGTTTGTTCGATGGCAACTGAAGCATTTTAAAAATATCACCCGATGATGAAGCGATCTTTTCTGACCATGCTTACGGCGATCCTTTTTATTAATATGGCTGTCGATCATCTCGTTTCAGCAATGGTCATCTCAACATCAACTAAGGTGGCCAACCCCTTATCTACTGGCATTTGGCCCGTTCATCTCAATAAATAAAAAGCTGTATTAAAATTATTGCTTGCATTTTTGAACGCTTGTTCGTATACTATAGTCACAAACGAGTGTTCGGAGGAATGATCATGCAAAATCAGCGGCAGTCAATTATTAATCGTAGTACCAAAATTATCTTCCAAAGTCTGCACCATTTGTTTGAGCCGATTGAGTTCGCTCCTATTCCAGATTTATTGAATCCCCAGCCCGCTTTTCAAAGGAAAATGTTTATCCAAAAAGCATTGGCTGATCAGCTGCTGGTCTATCTGCAGCTGATGCCTAAAACTGCTGCGGGCCAGCCGGTTGAAGTACGCGGCTATTTAAAATCGCTTGGTCAGGATCGCTATTTGGTTCAATCAAAAAATCTTTCCTATTTCTTTGATTTCGATCAATTACGCTACATTGCCCATCCTTTATCCTAAGACTTGCCAAATGTTGCAGGTCTTTTTTTATGCCGTCATGGAATAATTTGCGACATATATCTCACAATAGAACGTCTTGCTCAAATAAACTACAGAGTGTAGATTGTTATCTACATTTAGTAATGTTATATTATTCTGGTTAAAAAAAGTAAAGGAGGGATTTCATGACTAAGCGACGAACCCTTGATCTGGAAAAGGTACTTGCTACTGCTGAAAAATTAGCCGATGAACAAGGGCTTGAAGCTTTAACCATGCCCAATCTGGCTAAAGCACTCGACATTCGCTCACAATCGCTTTACAACTATGTCGCCAACCGTGAAGAAATGGTATCGCTGACTGGTGCTCGATTGATGCAGCAAATGTATCAGCAGGTCGTTGATGGCATTATCGGTCTTTCCGGTTCCAAGGCCTATTTAAAATTCGCGGATATCGTTCGTGATTTTTTACTGGCCCATGCTTCTTTATCAGCGATCCTGTACCATGCCCAGCGTTTTTCAACCGACTCGGCAATGTATCAAGAAATCAAGCGAATGATCAAGCTGGTCGATCAAGTCGTTGATGTGGATGGCAACCGGCTGATTTCTTCACATGTCTTGATTGGTGCGGTTTTAGGCTATATTTTTCTTGAAACGACGCCACTCTACCAAGCTGAAGATGAAAATGTTGCGACCGTCAACTACCATCAAATGCTTTTTCGACTGATTGACCCCGTTGAAAAAGCCTAGGACATGCAAGCCGAAATTTTGGTGCATTATTTTTTTATATAAATAGGTAAGGAGAAATTTTGAGATGCGATTTATTAAAAACCACGTTGGATCCTTGATCGCGTGGATTCTCATTGTTGTGATCTCGATCTTCATGCTGCCTAACGTCAATCAATTAACGCGTGAGCACTCGACAATCTCACTGCCTGCCAACGTTCAAAGTGAGGTTGCCAGCACGATTGGCAATCATTGGGGACATCATCAAAACAATACCTATCAGGTTGTCGCCGTTTTTAACAATCAAGATGGTGCTATGTCCAAATCGGATCAAAAAAACGTTAACCAGACGATTCGCTATCTGAAGCGTCACAAATCCGAACTGGGCATCAAGAGTATGTTGACCCCATATGAAAACTCGGCTACCAAGAAGAACCTGATCTCAAAAGACAAGACTACCGAATTAGTTCAGTTAAACGTTTCTAAAAAGAAATCAGTTTCCAATATCAACAAGCAGCTTACTAAAGCCGTTAAGACGGATGGCATCAGAACCTATATTACTGGCGCCGACATCTTGCAAGACGACTTTTCGGGAGCCATCCAAGAAGGAATCAAGAAGACTGAGGTCATCTCGGTTATCTTTATCTTCATTGTCTTGGTACTGGTCTTCCGGTCACCGATCGTTCCATTGATCTCGCTGCTGACGGTTGGGGTTTCGTTCATTACCGCCTTTTCAATCGTTACCAACCTGGTTAAGAACTTTAATTTCCCATTCAGTAACTTTACCCAAGTCTTTATGGTGATCGTTTTGTTTGGGATCGGTACCGACTACAACATTCTGCTTTATGACCGTTTCAAGGCTAATCTAGGAAACGGCATGGATAAGTTCGAGGCAGCCAAAAACGCCCAGTGGAATGCCGGCAAGACGATCCTGATGTCAGGTTCTTCTATCTTGATCGGTTTCTCAGCACTGGGACTGGCCCGTTTCTCAGTTTACAAATCCGCAGCTGGGGTTGCCGTTGGGGTTGCCGTTTTGCTGATTGTCTTGCTGACGCTGAACATGTTCTTTATGACCACGATGGGTAAGACCATGTTCTGGCCGGTTAAGACCTTCAACGGTGAATCGGAAAGTCCGTTCTGGCGTTTCCTTTCCAAGCATTCCCTGGCTCATCCAATCATTGCGCTGGTCTTGGTTCTGGCTGTTCTGTCGCCATTCTACTTTACTTATCAAAACAAGCTGAATTATGACGACACAGCCGAAATTGCTGACTCAACGCCATCCAAGCAAGGGTTCCTGATCGTTCAGAAGCACTTCTCCAAAGGAACGGCTGAGCCCGCCACGCTTTATATCAAGTCCAACCACACGCTGGACAATGAAAAAGACTTAAAGCTGATCGACCAGTTGACGGAACAGATCAAGCATACCAAAGGCGTTAAGACCGTGGCTTCCGTTACTCAGCCATCTGGTTCCAAGATCAAGAAGCTTTACGTCAACAGCCAGATGAAGACGGTTAACAACGGCGTTTCAACGGCTCGTAACGGGATTGGCAAACTAAGCGCCGGCAGTCAGCAGATGACAAATGGCCTTAACTCCGCCGCAACTGGTACCAACCAGCTGAACAGCGGGATCAATTCCGCGGCTACTGGTGCCAACCAACTGACTTCTGGTCTGGCACAGCTTAGTTCTGGCGGCAATCAAATGACCAGCGGCTTAAACCAGCTTAGTGCCGGCAGTCAGCAGCTGGTCAACGGCATGAACCAGATGAGTCAGCAGCTCAGTTCTCAATTGACCGGCGCCAATGCCTCACAGCTTCAACAGCTGGAAAGCGGTCTGCCACAGATCAATAACGGGATCCAACAGCTAAACAGTGCCCTGCAGAGTGCTGGTACCTCAATTGATACGACTGGCATCCAATCCAACCTGCAAAACGTTGCCAGTCAGGCTCAAATCATTGGCAGTCAGCTGGAACAGGCAGGCAATACCTTAAAGAGCATTCAAGGATCTGCCGGTTCTTCCAGCTCAGCCAGTCTTGATTCTGTCATGACTCAGTTTAAGGCTGCTGAAAGTCAAGCCAACCTGAACGACCAGCAAAAGGCCGTGATGGAAGGAGCCATGCAGCAGATTCTTAGCGGCATTCAAAGCCAGATTGCTTCTCAGACCAACAGTCAAACCAGCGCGCTGGCCAGTCAGCTGCAAAGCGTGGCCCAAAACCTGCAGACAGCTGGTAATGCCGACAAATCACTGGCCGGTTCCTTGCAAAACGTTGCCGGTTCGGCTTCCAGTCTGCAGAACCTTAATACGCAGGTCGCAACGCTGAAGGCTCAAGTTGCTCAATTAGCGCAAGCCTCCAATGTTGCGCTGCCAGGTGCCGTTTCAGCCCTGCAGCAGTTAACCAGCGGCCTCAACCAGATTCAAAGCGCACTTGGTCAAGGCACCAATGCACTGGGGCAGCTTAACACCGGTATCAACAAGCTGGCAGCCGCATCGCCACAGTTAAGCAACGGCATCAACTCTGCCTACTCTGGCAGTCAACAGTTAAGTGCCGGGATGGGACAGCTTAGTGCCGGCAGTCTGCAGCTTAACACCGGCATCAACAAGCTGGCGCAAAGCTCACCACAGATCACCAACGGCCTTAACCAGCTGAACTCTGGACTTGGCGAGGGTCAAAGCTATCTGACGGGTCTGCAGAAGTCGGCAGCTGCTGAAACCTTCTACATTCCTAAGTCAGTTCTGCACAGCAAGACCTTTAAGCCAGCAATCGACAACTACATGTCATCCAACCGTAAGATCACCAAGATTACGATTGTCTTTGACACCAACCCTAGTGATGAAAAAGCCACAAAAGATGCCGAAAACATCTCCAACATGGCTCGTAAGTCATTGAAAGGCACTGCCCTTAGCAATGCCACGGTTGCCATGGGCGGTCAGTCTTCACGGATCAATGACATTAAGAACACGGCCAGCGGCGACTTTGTCCGGACCGCTGCCATCATGCTGATCGGGATTGGCATTGCGCTGATGCTGATCACGCATTCGCTGCTGCAGCCGGTCTACATTCTGGGTTCGCTGTTGTTGGCCTACATTTCCTCACTGTCAATCAACCACTGGCTGGTCGGCATCTTCATGCACCGCAGCATGCTGGCTTGGAATACACCATTCTTTAGCTTCATTATGCTGATTGCCTTAGGGGTTGACTACAGTATCTTCTTGATGACGCGTTATCGTGAAATCGACGAGAACAAGTATCTGCCAGGCGAGCGAATCTACTATGCCTGTGCAATCATCGGGACCGTCGTTATCAGTGCCGCTATCATCTTGAGTGGTACGTTTGCTGCTTTGATTCCATCTGGCATTCCAACGCTGATTGAAGTTGCTATGACGGTAATCGTTGGTCTGATCATCTTGGTAATCATCTTGCCAATCGTCATGACCAGCACGATCTACTTGAGCTATCCAATCCGTAATCACGTCAAGGATAATCAAAACAAGCGCAAAGATTAATCAAGTCTAAATCAAAAGAGCTCGCTGACTGGCGGGCTCTTTTCTTATGTCTTCAAATACTAGGCATTCCACCGCCGCTTCTTAATCGTTGGCAGTTGACACAGCCCTGATATTGATTGGTGCCGACTTCAGAATCGCCTGTTCAATGCATTTCTTCGGCGGCCAACTGGTAATTGATTTAACGGCCTCAAGCTTGCAGACTTTGTGAAGAAAAAGCAGTCTTTTTCTAATTACAGAGCTAAATTACCTACTATTCTCCGATTTTTGACCAGGAGTAGGTATGATGAATATTCGGCTTCCCTAACTTTACCTACTTAAGACGGTTTTTTCCAAAATAGTAGGTAATCATCGGTAAGAATGTATATTTAAGGGATGATTGGGTCAGACCGACTTTGTGAATTACCTACTATTGTGTGATTTTTATCAAATTGTAGGTAGTATTAGGGGCCCCTAACTCGATATACATTAATTTTTACCTACTATGCATCGGTTTTTTGAAAAAAGTAGGTAATGATCTTTTTGTCATATGACTTTATGCAAGTGCTTTTGCATAATCGTTAGCGTTAAGACGATCAATCTCCTTACTTCAATTGCTTATTAAGTATTTCATAATTCAAACTAAGATCTATTTAAGCAAATTCTTAATAAAAGCATCAATTTCATGATTCATAACCCGCAAAGCACTATTCTCAGCTGGATAATGACCACCATTTGGTAAAGTTACAACTTTAACCGGTACTCGGCTGATCTTATCAATTACCGGCTGACTTAATTCATATGGAGTCCAACGATCTTTTTCTGGCTGAGTCAACAATACTGGTGCCACTCCAAAATCACTAGGGCTGACTTCTGGCACGTAGTTCATATATGACTGCAGAAAATTAATAGATGCCACGTTACCAGCTGAAGTTCTGTCTTTCATAAATTCCTTCATTAAATCACGATCGTTGCATAGTGCAGACATCTTTGAAGCGAACCACATCGGCAGCTGTAGACGGCCAATTCCCATCCTTTTTCCAAGACTAAGCATAGGTACACCCAGTCGCCCCATCAAAATATTACTGGTCGTGCGATCCCTAACAATCTGCTCCTTTTGATCCAAGAAAGTCATGCCAATAATCCCTTTAACTCGTGGATTTCTAACCGCTACATGGTAAGTTTCCATTCCTCCGGCACTTAAACCATAAAGAAAAATCGGCCGGTCATCTCGTGCTAATTCACGGTCAATTAAAGCCGCTCCTATTTCAATCCAATCATCATAGGTTACTGACTTACGATCTCGTACTTGAGTAACCCCATAAGTTGGCATATCAATCATGATTGTTTCATAACCATTTTTTGATTGCGGCCCACCTAAAATCAATGAAATCTGCCTACCGTTAGTACCAACTCCATGAAATGCAATTATCTTAGCTGGGGCTGCTGGATTTCTAAATGTGTCTAAATGTAATCTGTAACCACGATAGTCCCACCATTCTTCAGCTGGCCTATAGCTATCCGTAAATTGATAATCCGCCGGCAGCTTTTCCATAATCTTCTTCCATGTCATTTGATTTTCATAATTCATTATCAAACCCTCCCGTTGATATTTTTAAACATTTCAACCTATTGGCGAAAAATAAAGATTTAAAGGACTACTTTAAATCTTCCTCAATCGACTGCACAATACTTTTTAAATCATCTAGGACTGGCTGCAATGATACACGGTAATAGCGTTCTTTTCCGTCCTTCCTGTAAGTTACTAATTTTGCTTCATAGAGTAACTTCAAATGATGAGACACTGTTGGCCGAGATAGGTCCATACGATCCGTAATTTGATTTACTGTTAATTCTCCTTGATCAAAAAGCATTACCAGCATATCTTGTCGGCTCTCATCTTGCAGCATTGTAAATACTGGAATTGCTTTTCGTAAATACTTCATTGTCCTCTGACTCATTTTGCACCTCGCGTCGAAATGTTTAAACGTATTATATTTTATCATTGATTTTTCGTCAAGTATTTTTAAAATATTATCTATTAAAAATTAATAAGAATTTTTACATTATCGGGTATTTTCAAAATGGGTCTCCACTTGTTCGCGGAGACCCATTTTGAAATTTAAGACTATATCTGTTGGTGTTCAATTCTAGGCTAAAAAAGGATAGCAAAGAGCCACCGTATAAATGAAAAAATAAAACAGAGGGCAGCAATTATCAATAGGACAAGGCCCGATGAAATACCAAGCTGAATAGCAGTTGATGCCGTTCCACTCCTAATTGATGAATCCGCCAGACTATCTGCAGCACTACTAGAAATAGCAATCGTTATTCCACCAATAATGCTTGTAAAAAGGCCAATTCGAAAGCAAAGACTGAAGCTTTTAATCCAGCCAGTCAGTGAATCATCCTCAACCGTTTCGGCAATATTAGAAACGCCTGATGCAGTAGTATTGTTTTTAGTCGTTCGGTTCTTTTTACTGCCACTATTAGCAAATATGATAATCATTACTAAGATTACAAAACCGATAATAAAGATCATTATGTTATTCCCCTCAATTATGTTATTAGATCTTTGGAACCAGTTGATTACTTAGCAATCTGCTCAAACGCAGCGGCCACATCATGATTAGACGTTGGCTTTGCATTTAGCGAATAGCCATTGGTTGTTTGATCAACCAGTGCAACCGGCTGGCCATTATGGAAGGCAAAGAAATACGTTACCCGCATCGGCCCATCTTCTTGATCATCTGGCCGGTCATAATTATAGATTGCTACAACGTTGTAGTCATAATCACCATTGCCAGACGGTGACCATCCAACTGACACAGATTGATCATTGACACGGACACGACCTAAATCTTCTGGAAATGTTAATCCTACTTTAGTTGTAATCGGCGTTTGACCATCATATCTAGTGTATGACTGATTCATCTTTGGTGCCCATTCATCAAAAAATGATTCCAATTGAGCATCCTTTTCGTTATTCCAAAGCGACTCATCATTTACAGATTTTTTTGTAGCACTGGTACTGCTGGATGATGATTCAGCAGCTGCCTTCTTAACTGAATGACTGCTGCTTGACTCAGAAACAGAACTTGAAGATGAACTGACTGCTGAACTGCTTGCTGATTCCGTCTTAGGTGCCTTATCCGTAATATGAGGCAAGCTAAAAAGGCCAATCGTGAGGTTTTTATTGGTAAAAGGAATGCCAATCGTGGTCTGTTTTTCAGAAACATTTTGCATTTTTTCGCTGACTGGATTACTGCAGCCCGCAAGCCCTAAAGAAAGCAGGATTACCGCAGCAGATACTGAAATTTTTCGCATAGATTCTTCCCCAATCAGACTAATCTAAAAGCTCATTTCCCATCGCATCAAGGTGCCATTGCGAGCCCTTGCGAGAGGTCAGAATCATAATGCTTTCGATAAACGTCCAAATTTCAACCCCAATAAGAATTACGGCACCAATAGCAATGATAAGAGTAAGGAAGCCCACAATCGTCAAAACCAGCTGCAAAATTGCTTTGTTTTTGTAGCCTAGATAAAAATTATGAACCCCAAATGCACCAAAAAAGAGACCAAAGAGACCAGCCGCGATTTTGGACTTAGTACTTAATTTTCCTGTCGCAGTTGGCACCTCATTAATGATTGAGCTGACGGAATTCCCTTTTTGGTCACCATGAGCCATAATGGCCTGCTTTTTTTCTTCAAATTCTTCTTGGCTAATGATCCCCTCATCAAGAAGCCCCTTATACTCCTTGATCTTTGCAACTTCTGAACTTTCTGCCATCGCTAATATCCTCCCAGTATTCACTATGCTCTTCAAATTGTTTCACATTAACACAAACAAGTGACAATTCAAAGCATAAATTGGAGATTTTTGGTGTTAGCTTATTTCTGCTTCATTTAATTAGAAAAAGAAAGCCACCATTTTGCCACCTTTTGTTAGCCTAAAAATAGACTCCTTACTATCTATATATCGTATTAATATAAATATACAAAAATACCTATATAGGTTTCGAATAAGCAAATTGGTTTTATATAGTTTTAGATAACTTAAATTGTAATGTGGGCAAAATCCAAAGTATTTTAAGTAATATTCGAAAATGGTCTCTTTAAGTATTGACAACCCTTTATAATTAAAATTAGTAAAGTTTCTAATATGGAGATGATTAATTTGGCTTTTTGGAACAAACCAGACCCTGACAAGCCGAAACAAACCGGCTTTGAAAAATATGGGGAGAAATACATTAATGAAAACTTTCTTCAAGATGTTGACCCAAAGTATCGTGACATGCTTAATCGGATTGGCTTCAGTGAGAACTTCATCATGTCTGCACCATCTTTCACTAGCAATGATACCAAGACCCTATATCATGAGTTAGATGTGATTAAGATGCAGAATACTATTCTGATTCGCCAAAACGATGAAATCATTAAAGAGCTTAAAAAACTAAATCGTCCAAAATCTGAATGACGTTAAAAGCTGAACTATTGGGAGGTCATACATAATGGCAAAGCAAATTAAGGGCGAAGACGGTAAGGTTTACGTAGAAAAGAAGCCGTTCTACAAGCGAGTTTGGTTCTGGATCCTCGTTGTACTGGTTATCTTTATCGGCTCTGCAGCGGTGAGCGGTGGGAGTAACAGCTCATCATCAAGCAGTTCATCGTCTTCTGCCAAATCTAGCTCTAGTTCCTCATCTCATGTCTCTGCAACCAAGGTAGCAGCATTAAAATCCGCTCAAACTTATTCTGACACCATGCACATGTCTAAGCAAGGGATTTATGATCAATTGACTTCTGATGCTGGTGATAAGTTTGATGATGCTTCAGCTCAATACGCTGTTGACCATGTCAAGGCTGACTGGAACAAGAATGCTTTGAAAGCTGCAGAGAGCTATCAGAAAGATCAAAACATGTCACCAGAAGCAATTCGCGATCAGCTTACTTCTGATGCCGGCGACAAGTTCACGCAAGACCAAGCCGACTACGCTGTTAGCCATTTACCACAATAATTATACATATGTAAACAAAAAGACAGCCCTAGCCTATGAGCCAGGACTGTCTTTTTTCCTATTCTGTTATATCAACCAGACTTAAATCTGATATCTGGCCGGTTAACGATTCACAATCGGACTTTTTCCAACGGAAAAGAAAATGCTTAGTGTTACTACTATTATCTGACGTTGGATCGTAGACGATAGTCTGGCTATACTGTCGCCAATCATCAGTCAACGTTGTGAAATTCAACGAATCAGTTTCACTCGTAGACCCTTTGTTAGTCCAAGCATACAGGTGACTACGCACAATGCCAGTTCCTCGTGCCATATAGCTTAGCTTGTAAGCATGTCCTGGTGTCAAGTTAACATCTTTCTTGTAGAAATCAACGTATTCAGTGCTTGAGCTCTTAACGTTAAAACTAAGAACGGCATTAGCGATTTTGGTTTGAACCGTAGTATCATTTGTCGTCCAATTGCCTAGAGCACAGTTCGTGGCCCAATCAGCTAACAGGTTGGTTTGCACTACCCCCCCGACAAATCTATGGCTGCGTAAGGATTAGAGAACTCGACGTACGTTCCACCGGTTAAGTTCAATCGCATTATATCTAGGATCCGCCATTTACCATCAGTTCCAGTCGTATAGCTAGCTGAAACCAGATATTTGGTAGCAGTGAGCTGCTGAACGTTAAACGGAACAATGTGATGGCTTGCTGTATTGTCCATAAAAAATGTAAAACTACCATTGATACTCGTAGCATCTGTTTCTATAACAAAACTTTGACTAAGTGTATCTCCTGACAACACATTTACAAAAATATCTGTCTTTGGTAGTAGCTCTACTTCCCCAAGCGGTAACGCAAAACGCTGTGCATGTCCGTGTATTATCGATTCAGCATCAGTGCCACCCTTACGCATTACTGGAGCTACCAGTGGGGCTAGATTGTCCCCCCCCAATTTTTTGACAGCATCCTTCAATTTGTCTAATTGTGACTGGATTTCTTCAGGATTTGGTTGCCAATCATGAGCAATCGTGCCTTTTTCAAGCATAACACTTTTGAATTGATATCCCGCATGAGATGAATCCGATTGATCATTCATAAGCTGAACGACCATATATTGAGTTTTACCTTCTGGCCAGGTGAAAGTAAAACAATTATGTTTAGATCCTGCAACAATTTTTTGATCTACAATATAGCTTTTACGTGTTCCAGCAGCGGATCCATCCCAAACCTGCCATGTTAGATCTTTAGTTGGGGATTGTATATCTGCATTCACAGTATATGTTTCACCGGCTTTTGCTTCATTAAAAAACGTTGCAGTAGTTAAATTCCATTGATCATTATCAGCAATCTTTTTCCAATCGTTTGATGTATTATAACCAATATTTCGCCCACCGCCATTATTTTGAATAGCAGTAACCTTGCTATTCACGCTGTTGGCAATATCTAAAGCCTGCGCAGCTGTGGGATTTGTTTCACCTTGAACGCCTTGTGGAATCCCCATGTTAAGAGTGTAGATACCATTGCCACCACTTAAATTCGCTGTAGGTGTCTGATCAGGATTCAGCTTAGTTACCGTCCCAATTTTTAGCGTAGGAGCAGGCCCTACATCCCCTTTATCACCCTTGTCGCCTTGTGGGATGTTAAACGTTAGCTGATTTTCACCATTAGTAATGGATTGAGTTACCAACGCTTTGCTACCAGCAGGCAATGTATTGGTGGCAACTACTTTGATATTCTGCCCTGCTTTATGCAGATCATCGATAATGCCATTGATATCAGTAGTTGGGTCAACCGTCCCCAATGTGTCATTGGCATTTCGATGCACTCGAAACTCCATCACTCCGGCCGATGGATAGATAGTAGTAGATCCGTTATAGGTCTCCCACAGTTCCAAACCGTAGCCACCATTGGGCAATCTAGTTAAATTACTCGATGATAGCTTGATTGTGTTACCAGAGATTGTAACTGGGTACTCGCCGACATACTTATCTTCCTTAGACACCTTAGCCTTCCACGTGTGGCTGGCATTAGGTGTAATCGGTTGTTTGTCGTCAGTATACAGAGTAATGGCAATGGTATTAGTTGTATCTTCACGTTTGAAATCATCATATGCGACGTCAAATAGTGTCATCTAATCACTCCTATTCAAACTTGCCAAATGCTTCCCCGGTTTTAGAGTCTCTGACAGCTACATACCCATATTGGCCATTAGCGCGTGGCTGTCGTACGTATACGAACTCTTTGCCACGAGACCATGCATCATACTTGATCACACTGCCCGCCGACAAGACCGCAATTGTGGATGCACTTGGTCGAGCGCCCCAACGCAGATGAAGCGCAGTAGTACTCGTGAACGTACCGCTTTCGGCATGCCACTCATCGCCTAGTACGTCTTTCCAGACCGTTTCAGCGGGCTTGTTAGCTGGTTGCGCGGGTTGTTCCGGCTGCTTTACTTTGCTTGGATTGAACAGCGCCAAAGCGTTGTCAGTCAGCGTGATAGACCCGTCTACCTTGTATCCTAGCAAGTTATCAGTGTACTGCCATGCGTCAACATAGTTGGCACTCGGGAAATAGTTAAAGTTAGGCTCTTTGCCGTCCGCCTTCCCGTTTGCCAGTACGTATGCAGCAAGCCAGAAGAAATCGCAGTGCGGGTGAATTGCTTCCAGATCAAACTTAGGTAGCAGATACTTGTACGTGTAAAAACCAGTGTGATAACCGGCGTTGCGTAACGTGTCCAAGAACACAATCACGCTTGACGTTGGCATGTTGTTAATTTCGGCGTCAAGGACTAACAACGTGCCCGGCTTAACGTTAGCCTTTGCCTTAGCGTTGGCGATGAAAAATTCCGCTTCCGCCTTTGCGCCGGCATCATTGGTGAACCGCCCGAAATGGTAGAATGCAAAGCCGTTAACACCGCCCGCAGCAGCATTGTTTACTTCGCTTTGAATATAAGGGTTGACGTAGTTAGTGTTTTCAGAAACCTTAACGATTGCTTTAGTTGCACCGATTGCGCGGTAATCGTTAGCGGTTAGGTTCGCTTGATAACTAGCTAGATCAATCATGATTTCGCGTGCCATTTTTGACCTCCTCATTTGTACTTTTGTTGTTATACTCATCGCTTAGCTTATAGATGTAACGTTTAACGAATTCGGGAACTGGTACCCCCATTTGTCCTAAATTTTCAATAATTGAAACAGCATAGAACAAAATGTAAAACATAATCAGTGTGTTACCCGCGCTAGCAAAACCGTTAATTTCCAGCATTGGATATAGCGTCAAGATAATCAGCAGCAAGATGCCATGCCTGATCAACCCGTCTGTGCCTTTTCGGCTTGTGGTCTGCTTAGTTACCAGTGATTTGAGAAAACCGGTCACAATGTCGATTACAACGATCCATACAAACCACCAAACGATCTTGTTGTCAACTAGCATGTGAAAGTGTTGGATATATTGCTCATGGAATGGTGGCTGTGGGGCGTCAGCTAAAGCTCTTAGCACATTCAAAATTTCCATCTCCTAGTTAGCCGCCCAAACAAAAAAGCGTATGATCTCTCACACGCTCTCCGTCTGTACTGTTTATTTCTGTGGCGACCATTTCTTTACTATTCCGTAGTTGAAGTCGTGGTATCTGCATCAGCGGTTTCAGCAAACAACTTATCTTCTTCTGCACGTACATAGGCACGGAAGGCGTCTGAATCATCCCGTACTTGCTTGATATTCTTGCGATATGCTGCTTGATCGTTGATATAGGTATTGGTAGTCGTAGTTGAGTTGATGTCAGTTGCTACCTGAGCGGAGAACCGTGCAACTTCTACATTATTGATTACTGATCGACCAGACAGATTGACCGTCTTTTCTTTCGTGAGTGCCATTATTTATCACCTTTACCTTTCTTCAGCTGTTCGTTTTCGACTTCAAGCAACGTATTCTGATACTCAAGCATTGCTACTCGATTCAGCAATTTCTGTATCACCATTTCCGCTTTCTTGTTTTCCATTCTCCAATGCCTCAATTCTTTCTTTTAAGTTCTTAATGACTGGGATTAATGCTGGGCCAATCCGATCATAGTTGATACCAGATAGTTCACCATCTGGCGACTTTCTTACAAGCAAGTCTAACCCCGCTTCATCTAGATCATCGGCAATCATCCCAAAATATCGTATTGGTACTATATTAGATTCACCACTTGCATATCGTTTCATTTCCGCCTTGTCATACCAAGTAGCAATCGGCACATTTAGCAGTTTCTCCCCATAATCTGTACTGTATGAGCGCTCGATCTCTGCCTTATACTTAGCTGCCGAAGTGGTCTGATATAGTGTCCCATCAACTGCAGTGAAAACATTTGGCGAAGCACTAGTAGTGTGTGCATAAGCCGCAGGGATTCTGACCCAATCGCCAGCAATATTAATAGTTTGCCCATACATAGTCATATCTGGACCGCTATTTTTAGCATTAGTAACATCCACACCGACATTTATTGATGGTTTTGTTTTAACAATACTACCGTAGCCTGTACCACCATTAATGTTCACATAGCTACTAGCAGCGCTTAATCCGACTGGTGCAGGCGATCCATCATTTTCTTTTCCCAAATATAGCCCTAAAAAACTTTGATCGCCGAAAATTCCATATGCTGCATCGGCTACTTTTCCTGTATATCCGGTAACAGCAATCGCGACTCCTGTGCGGCCAATAATTCTGGCTTGGTTCGTGGCGCCAACGCCTATCCCAAACGCTTCATTGTAGATTCTAAGATAAGGATCACTAGATAAATCTAAAAACGAAAGTTTTACTAACTGCATTTCTCCCTTTTTTAAGATAACTCTAGTATCATCACTAGCGGTCGAAACATAGGCATTATCTAAATCTATATCAACAGCATTAGTGGAGTTGTGTATCCTACCATGCTGAAAACCGACTTCACCACTGTTTAGGTTGATCCCTAAATTGGTTCCTTTAATCGTTCCAGAAGTGATGTTGTTAGCATTCAGGTTGATCACGTTAACTTTACCAGCATTTAACGTACCAGATGTGATCTTATCCGCTGACAAACTACCAGCATTGACCTTCGAAAAATTAATCGTACCACCAGAAATTCTGTCGGCAGACATTGAGCCAGCTTTGATTAGACTTGCATCAAGCGTGCCAGTCTTGATATTAGATGCATTTAAGTTGATTACAGATACTTTAGCAGCATCTAACGTCCCTGAAACTATGCTACCGGCAGAAAGATTAGATACGCCAATATTTTTGAAGTTAAGCGTACCACCTACGATACGATCTGCTGACATTGAACCTGCCTTGATTAATCCGGCATTCAAAGATCCAGTGTTGATATTAGATGCATTTAGATTGATCACTGAAACTCTCGATGCATCGAGTGTGCCAGATATGATACTGCCAGCCGATAGATTAGCAACAGTAACATTTTTGAAGTCAAGCGTACCACCAACAATCCGGTCTGCGGACATGGACCCAGCTTTGATTAGGCTTGCATTCATTGTACCGGTGTTAATGTTTGATGCATTCAGATTAACTACTGAGATCTTAGACGCATCGATCGTTCCGGCTGTCAGTTTGCTAGCAGTCAAATTGATGATTGCGGCGTCAGGGATAAAAGCTTTACCACTAAAGGCAGTGGTGGCAGCGTCCATGTACAATTTGTTGTTTGTACTAAAAATTGATGCGTTTGCTTCAGTATTGACGTTGCTAATCACCGTGCCCTTAGCGACATATGTCTTGTTGACCGTATCTTTATAATTGTTTAAATTCTGATCGGCGGTCTCTTTGTTATTGCTGATTGTAGCATTTGTTGCAGTTTTATAAGCGTTCAGTTCCTTGATCTGTTCGTTAACATCATCTTTTGCAGCATTAGCAGCTTGCATAGCTTTGTCAGTTGCAGCACTAGCACTAGCGCTTGCAGCAGATAGCTTACTGTCAAAGTCGGATTGTGCGCTTTGTAGCTGTTTGCCAACGTCATCAGCACGCTGTTGAGCTTTTGCTGTGGCAGAACTGGCATTAGCCATCGCTGTCGCCAATTTGCTGTCGAAATCAGCCTGTGCGCTTTGCAATTGCTTGCCTACATCATCGGCACGTTGTTGTGCTTTAGCAGCCGATGAATCAGCAGCAACCGCCTTGTTCCACGCTGTATTGAAATCATCTTGCGCTTGCTTGACTTGCTTCTCTACATTGTGCAAATCACGTGTAGACGTGATTAGAATCCAGTTACCGGCATGATATTGATACATATCAGTTTCCCCGTTGCCTAGATCCTTGTACCACAAATCACCTTCCAGTGGATTGATTGGCTGTGCCTGGCCGTAGTAGTTGGCGTTCTTGCCGTTAGCTGAAACAGCCGCATAGTTGGCAAGTTGTCCAACCACACCAACACTCCTGCCAAGATTATTAATTGAGCTTGTGATTGAGCTTCCTGAGAAGTCATCCCCAAGCTCGATTGTATTCTGTCGCTCGTCTAACAAGTTATGCGTTACTTTATAGACGCGCGTAAAGTACTCAATCTTAATGTCATGGCGAACGATAGCCACCGTATCACCAAGCCCAAGATCGCCAACGTCCATTACGCTGGCTCGAAAACTGGCTTGTGGTCGTTTCAACGTCTGCAAGACGGACCAGGTGGCTTTTAACAGCTCTGCCGGATCAGTGATATCTTCAAAAATTTCAATACCGATTCGTGGCTTGCCATCGTCAAAGCCGTACTTAGCAGTTGCGTCCACGTCTTCAACGTATTCTTGACCAGCTGGCTTGTCAGCAGGATTACCATTATTTTTCGACCAGACCACATTAGCAAAGTTAATGCGCCGACCATAGCCATCAGGCGTCTCTTCTGCTGTGTTGTCTTCATGGTAGACAGCTTCACCCTTACCACGACCGATCAAAGCCGTGATTAGATTTTCTGCCGACTCTTCACGTTCTACCGATAACAGATTGCTACCGTATTCGAATCGTTTACCTGTCCGTTCACCTTGTTGAGCATATAGGTTAACCAAACGTCGAACAATCTGATGACTATTCGGATCAAGAGAGATTGAGAATACTACTTCCAATTGAAACAGGTCGGCGATCTTCTGGATAGCTTCCAAGCTACTAATATAGTAGAAGTTTGTTGATCCTGTTCCGGCATCGTAAGCAGTACCGACGCTCCATCTAGTACCATCAAGAGCCATCTGAAGCATTTCAGCAGCAGTCCGATCTTGTGGCCGATCATCCTTGATATAGTGGTAAGACTTCAATTCGTCATAAGCCGCTTCTATGCAGGTGTATTGGACCCGATCAGATTGGGCCTGCTCAGTTACAATCTTAAAAAGCAGATAGCCTGAACCACGTGGTTGTGGAATCGCAGCAAAGAAGTAAGTCGCTGGCAACCGTTTCTTCAACGGCACAGAGAAGACCAACTTCGCCGCTGCATTAATCTGCTCAGTCATCTTGGCTTCAATGAAATCCTTATCGACTAACCAACGCTTTACCTTTTGCTTACGATTAAAAAGAAACATTTTCAAAGTTGCTTCACCTCGTAAGTTAGTTTGTAGTTACCATCAGCATTAAATTTCACCTGCGAACCGTTTTGGATATAGAAGTCGCTGAGATTTGAATCCAGTGTCAATGCCATCAGGTTATCCACCTCATTAATTGACAGATTAAGGCTATCAAAATCAACAATAACCGTCTGCCCAGCCGGTACACCAACCGACAGTTTAATGGCTTTATCACCGCAAGTGATTGCTAAATTGGCCACCGTTGCTGATGGGGTAAACTCAATCGTTTGCGGCGTCTGGTCATAAGATAGCTGATCATCATTGATCACTATTGTTGAACCAGTCCCCGTGAGAGTCTTCTGCTGTCCATAGCGATATGGATCAGTAGCTTCCAGAGTGATCTTTCCAGTCGCGTTCAACGTCGGTTGGTCTAGTGTCAATTCAGTTACACTTCCAACAAAGTGAAAGTTAGATTCATCGGCAAAATAAAACGGCTGGTTAGGCTTAAACAGCAATCGTTCAAGCTTTTCCAGTCGTTCATTGTATTCGTCGATCGTTTTAGCGCTTAACTTGAAAGTCACCTCAATCTTGCGTGACTCCAAACGAGAACTAAGATAGATGGCACCATCATCAACCCGGTCCTGTGATGTCACTTGCCGAGTGAACTCATGCCGACCAGTGGTTACCAGCGTCTCATAGCCGGGTATCTCATCATCTAGCCAGTGACCACCATAGTTTAGTGCTTCGATCGGTCGCTCTTTGGGCTGAATACTCCGATCAATATCAAGGTTTCGAAACTTATACATAGCGATCACCTCCTAAATTCGATAATTCCGACTGAGTGACGATTGATTACCCTGCTCACGACTAATATCTTCAACAAATGTACTATATTCTGTGCCTCCCAGGGCCAGATTAATATATGCTGGTTGCTGATTTACCGTAAGTTGATGATCAATCGTGCTCGATACTGTATTATTCAGGTTGCCCTGAGCCAGTACTCCATTGATAGAACTACTCAGATCAACGGTTGGAATGACAGATTGAGCCATATTGTTAGCTGCCTTAGCTACCATATTAGTGTTGTCAGTCATCCCTTTAGCGAACCCGGCGGCTACATAGTAACCAACCTGATCACGCATAACCCGCGATGGCGAATGAATGTGTAAGAATGACCTAGCAGCATTAACAGCAGAACTAGCCATACTTGCTGCAGCACTAACTGCCGCGCCAATCATGCTACGAATACCATTAACGAATCCCATGACGAAATTCCGACCGGCAGAAGCCATTGAACTAGCGGCGGAACGAACAACGTTAACAGCGGCATGAATACCACTTGATGTTACTGACCGGGCTGCGTTCCAGCCTGAACTAAACACAGATCGAACAGCATTCATCATGCTAGACACAACAGACCGAATAGTACTCATTGAGTTAGAAACAACCGATTTAATACCACTCCAAACAGAGCTAGTAACCGACTTAATACCGTTCCAGATTGATGTCATGACTGATTTAATACCATTCATAACACTTGAAATGACAGAACGAATACCGTTAATGGTTGTTGTAACAACTGTCTTGATACCATTCCAGACAGTCTCAGCCACACCTTTGATTGCATTCCAAGCTCCGGACCAATCACCCAGGATGGCTGCTGTAACTGCCTGGATTACTCCAGCTATAGCGTTAATTGTAGTAGAAACGATGGTGGAGATAACTGTCCAAACAGTTTGAACCACCGTTTTAATGACGTTCCAGATAGTTGTCCAGACAGTCTGAATAACTTGCATTCCCGTTTGAATGACTGTAGACAGCACCTGAATAGCAGTTTGTACAACGGTCTGAATATTAGTCCAGACTCCTTGGATAACTGTTACCAATCCTTGCCATGCTGTCTGGGCAACTATTATGATCCCTTGCCAAAGAGTGCTAAAGAATTGACCGATTGGTTGCCAGATTGCTTTAATAGCTTCCACGATTGGGGTAAAAATCGTTACCATTGTTTGCCAAATGGCTTGGGCACCAGTAATGATCCCCTGCCACAACGTACTAAAGAAACCAGTTAAAGCACTCCAAAGGTTTTTGATTGATTCGATGATTGGTGACATTCCTGCTGTAAAACTATTCCAGACACCCTGAGCAGTAGAAGTAATTCCTTGCCACAATTGACTGAAGAAATCTTTGATACCGTTCCATGCTGTTTTAATGATAGCGACTGGCTTCTGGAATGCTTGGGTAATAGTATTCCAGACAGTTGAAGCTGTTTCTTTCAAACCATTCCATGCTTCTTTTAGGAAGTTAACAAAGTTACTCCATAACTGTTGCCCTGTTTTTGTCTTAGTAAAGAATAGAACTAAAGCGGCGACGACAGCAGCAATAGCGGCAACAACAAGACCCCAAGGTACAACTGTTGCAGCGGTGGCCGTAGCCATCCCCTCTTCAGCGGCTGTCGTTCCCATAATTGCTGCTTTTAACGGGCCAAAGATTGCCTGTGCAGCTTTTAAGCCATACATAGCAGTCTTGGCAATTATTGAACTCTTGGCTAGGTCTTGTAGCGCAGTAATAGCGGTGGAAATGTTAGATGCTTGTTTCAGGACAATAAACACCTTACCCAAGTTACCAATAGCGCCAATTGCACCGCCGGCAAAGCCAACGATCTTTCCGACATTAGTAGTAAAGGCAGCAACAGCAGTAACGGCCGGGCCGATTACTGGTGACAGTCCAATGAAGCCTCGAATCATCTTAGCAATTCCATCGTTTGACGTAGTGGACCATTCAAGTGCTTGGTTCATCATGTCAAGCATGGCACCATTAACGCCACCCTTAGCGGCCATTGCCTTGTTCCGTAACGCTTCCCAGTTACCACCGACTTGCTCAATCTTAGAACCAATATTTTGTTGCATGTCGTTAGCCTGGTCAGACAAAAACTTAGTGGCCTTAGCGGTTGAACTAGCGGCCTTGTCCTGCTCAGCTGCATAAGCGGACCAGCTATTTTTGGCGTCGCCGGTCTTATTGTTGATAGCATCCAGCAGAGGCGCAATGGCCTTCATACCAGAAGCACCAAACATTGCTTTTAGGGCAGCTGTTTTTTGTGCATCCCCCATTCCGTTAGTCTTATCGGCAATCTCTTGCAAGATCTGCGGGAATGGCTTCATCTTCCCAGAAGCATCAACAAAGGTTAGGCCTAAGGCGTCCATCTGCTTCTGAGCAATAGAGCTAGGAGCCAGCATCTGCGTAATGGCATGGTTCAGATCATCAGAAGCCTGGGCCGCTGAGAAACCACGATTAGTAAGTAAACCAATTGCTTCAGCGGTAGTCCCCATATCCATGCCGGCCATCTTAGCTGTTGAACCAATGGTGGCCAGAGCTTGCTGCATGTCCTCAATGGAAGCGTTAGAAGCGTTGGCTGTCTGAACCAGAATAGCTGCCGCTTGTTGTGGCGACTTCAAACTATCGGACCAGATATTCATTGCTTGCTGGACAACACCGGCAGTAGCACTCAGGTCTGAACCAGCGGCCGTTGAAGCCTCGGCAATCGCTGGAAATTGCTTCTTGATGTCATCCAATGATGCACCATTCCGGGCCATTTCAACCATCGCGTTGGCCGCATCTTGGGCACTGATCGGTAAGACGACACCCATGTGGTTCGCTACGTCTGCCAGTTCTCCAATGTTCTTGGAGGTACCACCAGCGATAACAGCGGCTTGGTTAAGGGATGTTTGAAACTTACCAAAACCACTGACCGCCTTGACACCCATCGCAGTAGTGGCGGCACCGGCAACGGTCATCGCTTTACCGACACCTTGCATCTTCTGGTTAACTGAGCTACCAAAGTTCTGTGTTGCTTGTCCAGCCCGGGCCAAGGTGGAACTAAAGGATGAATCAACAGCCGATAAGATTGCACGAACACTATAACTTTCCGCCATTCTTCATCCCCCTTTCTTTCCACGGAATAATCTTTCCGGCCGCTTTCAGTTTCTTAAATTCTTCCAGCCGTCGATTAAAAATCTTAGCTCGATCAATAACTCTAGTAGTATGACTGTGTGGTTTATAGTCGGCTTCAAAAGCAGATCGAACCTGATCAATCTGCTTTTGAATATCAAAAAAGTCACGAAACTCCCCAAAGGCAGGCTTGGGATGTTTGGGACTTCCTTTAGTGGCTTGAACACTTTGGATCCACCATGCCAAGATGGCTAGATTTTCCTGCTCATTAACACGGCGGATCTGATACGCTTCAAGCCGTAACTGATACTCACGTAACGTCATACGCTTAACGTCTTCAATATTAGAAAAGCCTAGAAGAGCTAGGCCGTTCAGCAATATCTCATGATACTGCTGTTCACTAGATAGCTCTTCTAGGGCTTCATGTTTTTTGCTGCCACCTTAACGGCGTTAGATTCAGCAATAGCCTTGTTGACTTCATCGAATACCTTTTCAAGATCTGAGTCGGTATCAATGAATTCGTCAATAGCTTTCTGCGTTGGCCGAGGCTTGTTAGCCCATGCCGCACAGTAAAGTACATCAGCCAGGACGGCCGGATCATAAGCCTGCAGGGCCGGCAGAGACTTGGTTAAACCAAAGCCAAAGCTTTGGCCATTGACCTTCATTCCGGCCACCTTATCCAGCTCACGAACAAATGCAACACCAAAGTTTAATTCAACATTCTTATCATTAATCTTGATTTCCATCAGTTACCGCCTCCTTACTTACTCGCTGAGGCAGTGCCATCGGCATTGCCCTTACCGGCATCAGCTTCAACGAATGCCGTACCACCACCAGTTGCGTCGGAATCAGTAACTTGGCCCAAGCCTTGGAATACGTAGTCCATTTCTTCCTTAGCGTCATCTGGTAATTCAAGCCATCCCCGTTGTGGGTCACCCTTGATTGTGAAGGTAACATCCCGAGTAGCGTTGTCGTCCGGGTCATTTTCGTTTTCGTCTTCAGAAACAGTACCACGCATGTAAATCGCGTAGTACTTGCCTTCACTGTTACGACGCTTCCGGTATACGATCCATACTTCTACTTCTTCGTTATCCAACAAGGAAGTTAACAGATCATCAGAAACCTTACTGATGTTGTGAACAAATTCAACTTCCAGGTCAGTTTCCAAAGAAGCAGTAGTAGGAACTACACCAGACTTGGTTTGAGTAGTATCCGTATCACGTTGCGGATCAAAGTCCAAACTAGTCTGGTATGGGATCAGTTGTCCCCGTTCCTTAGCTGCATTCTTCAAAAGCCGTACATAGGCCAAAGTATCAATACCTTGCAGGTACTGGATATCATTTACAGGCATTTAATATCATCCTTTCTAAACTAAAGTAAATTTCAAATTAACAATTGCATGATTTAACACCGTGTCCGGGACACTACTGTCTTGAATAATCTGGTAATCACTACCAGACATTCGGCCACGATAGCGGTAGTTTTCCGTTTGAAACGACGAAGAGGCAACCATTAACAACGAACTAGCGATTGTATCAACCGTTAATCGTTGTTCCTGATTGCCCCACACGTTGATTGTGAGATTAATATCCGCTCCAATCGTTGTCTTAGTTGGCAACGGGACTAAATGAGCGTCTTCGATCGTAACAAAGGGATAACTAGCATTCTCCGTCTGCATCGGTAAATGATCATAGGTGTCATAACCACGATTCATCAACTGAATAAACACATAATCATACAATTCTTGTTGCGGAGATTTCATTGCATCAACCTCTTCAATTCATTAATGAAAAGTTGCGACTGAACGTCAAAGGCTGGTTTCAACGTTGGCATAGCACTCATGAATCGCGTCCCGAATTCTAGATAAGGGAAGTAATCAGTAGTTGGTCCTACTGAAACGGTCATGCCACCATCGATGAAGATTGGCTTAACTGAGCGCCGAGTGCGTCCGGTTGAGTAACCATGTGTGTAGGCAGCTTGCATCCGGGACTGTGTGCCACTAGACAATTGGGCACCATGCTTCTTCACTATCTGTGGAACTTCTGTTAGGTTCATTCGGCCTTTGAGACCAGCTTGAAGCTTATCCAAGCCTTCAATTCTAATCGTTTTTGCCAACGTCCTCACCTACCAATAAAGAAACATTTTTCAACGGTGTTGTTGTGGTTCGCATTCGGTACTTTGTTGGTTGATCGTCAATGGTCAGATATGCCCACACACTATCAACCGGCTCAACCAACCTCAGCTCTCTCACGCCCTGCACAATACTTCCGAAAAGTTGAACAGAGCGAGTAGTACCAACATCAGTGATGTCAGCCATCCGATCAGCTACCATCTCTTCCCCACCTTCATATTGAGAAGTCTTGGGGTTATACCGACGCTTACTAGTGTTATAGAATTTCACCTCATGATTGAACCGCACGGCTATCACCTCGGTAAGGGTTAAAGAACTGAACGTGCCCCAACGATTTAACATTTTTGCCGTTCTGCTCTCGCCAAGCGTTGATATCGTCAATGAAGTCGTCGAAGTCCGATGAATTGAAGGTGATTGATTGACCTTCCTGAGAATAGGAGGCCATCCCCTCGTTAGCTAAACGGTTGTAACGCCGTACACACACTTCAAGCGCAATGAAACCAAGCTCATCAGGTAGGCTTTCATCCTTTGTCAGGCTCAGCTTGAAGCGAAGAGCCTGCTCAGTGTTCTCAATAATTAAATTAAGAAGATCATCCTGCTTGTCCGTTGTGAGTTGCAGCATGGTCTTCAAGTTTTCAATTGAAACTGATTGGGCCATTCTAATCACCCAACTTTGCTAACAAATCAGCCTTGTTATCGGTAGAAGTATAAGCAATGTTGTGAGCATCCATATACTTCTTGATCTCGTCCACCGTGTTAGCGGACGTTGGCTTTACATCGTTATCGCCCGCTCCCATAACGTCGGGCGGTGTTATTTTGACGCAGGAGTACCAACAGTTGCAACCACGATACCATCAAGCCGTTCTGGGAAGAGTACACCAGAAGTTAAAGCCATGGTTTCGAACGATGCATTTTCAGTCAGCGCATTGTGAACTACACCAATCAGGCCCGTTTCATCAGTAGTCAGGCTGAATGCTTGGCTAAGGCTACCATTCATGGAGGCGTAAGCGTAGTTCAAGTTCTGACTAGCAGTGGCCGCAATCGTACCTTGCTTTACTGCACCAGTTAAGATGATGGTGTTAAAGCCAAGGTAGTTCTGAAGATAAGTCAGGCCAAAGGCGGTTTGAGTAGTAATGTTTGAGTCGCCCAAGTAAGTGTAGAAGTCCAATGGGTTAGCAAAGAGGACAGATTGAACGTCGTCATCTTCCCACTTAATAGCTAATTGACCGAGAGCTTGAGCGATTGCCTTCTTGAAGGTTTCACCGCTGGCCTTAGTTGTACCAGTTAAAACAAAGTCAAAGAAGTCCTGTTTGATATCACCTTGAATAGAACGAAGCAGCTTGCTATCAGTGTCGTTTACAGCAGCCTCAAAACCACTGGCTTGAATAGCTTCGGCGGTAGTTTGCTTACGGTACTTCTTGTAAGCCAATTCCTTAGTGTCAGCCAGCTTGCGAGTAACCTTGCTGAGTGGAATTACTTCACCTTCAGCAACATTACCATCGGCCTTAGTTACTTCAGACTTGTAGATCTTGATCTGTGAGCCGATAGCCATTGGTTGCATACGAGTTACATTCAATGCTTGGAGCAAAGTGCTAATTGAACCAGTAAATCGTTCCGTGAAGTCAATGGACTGTGCAATTAAATCCTTTGAAGTTGTAATGTTTTCTGTTGCCATAAATTATTCCTCCTAATGTTTATATAGGTCTAAATTTTCTGCAATGGCCTTCTGCCGCTTGATCGGGTCTTTGATCTTACTGATCTCAACTTTAGTCATGGCAGGTTTGCCATTATTTCTTGGTGTAGAACCCTTGAGAAGTTCCTTCTTCACACCGCTCTGAATTTGATTGGTGTACTTAATTAATGCTTGAACATTGGCATAGGTCTGCTTGTCATCATCAACGACAACCATGTTCAGTACATCATCGCCAACAGTCAGGCCAGCATCCTTGAAGACTTCATCAGTCTGTTTGATATTATCCCGACGAGTAATCTGAGCACGAAGAGAAGCAATTTCCTTGTCCTTTTCGTCCTCAGTTTTTTTAGCCTTGTCCTCGTCTGATAAATTCTTGATCGACTTGCCTGATTGAAGTTCCTTAATCTTGGCGTTTGCCTTATCCAATTGGTCTTGAAGGGAATGTTTCTCATTTTGTTCCTTACCAATCCGTTTCTGAAGCTTCTTGACCAGCTTGTCACCGTCTAATTGCTTATCTTCCTTTGGATCGGTACCAGTATCCTTAGGCTGTTCAGTGACTTGTTGTTCTTGAGTTTCAGTGTTCTTGTTATCGTCCATGTTGGGACCTCCTTTACTCGCATTTAACGTCTTGGGAGACATACTCAAGTTTTATTTAACGTCCACAACATAGGAAACGGACAAAAAAGAGTACTATCACTAGTGCCCTAAGAAATAAGTTTTAATAAACAAATAGTTGATTAGCAGTTTTGCTTGGATTCTTTTAAGCATCTTTATCACTCCAAAAAGCACTGATAGAGCATCGGCAATTGGGATGTACCGGGATTTCTGGCGCTTTATCAACTGGATATACGCCTAAGCCCTTGTCGTACGGATCATTATCAGCAATCTCTCGGCAGACACGACACGCACCAGGCTCTGCATACCATTTCACGTACTTGTAATCGGCAGCCTTAATGCTATCAACCTGTGCTTGGTACTGAACCCGGGCTGTTTCTGTTCGAGCCAGCCGCTCAGTAACATATGCATGGTTCTTAATGGTTGTTCTAACCTGATCACGGAGATTACGGGCAATTGCTTGACTACTTTGACCAGCAATTAAACCAGTAGTTAAAGCAGAATCAAGAGCCGCTTTTAACGCATCCTGGTTCAACCATAATCGCTGACTCCAGTTGGCCCCTCCAACCTGCTTCATAACAATTTTTGCAATATTGTCATCATTGATAATTGCATTGTTGAATTTAAGATTACTCCCAAGAATGCCGGCTTGTCGTTTTACTTCTTTAATATAGCTGTCATTCAGTTTTGCTTCTAAATCGTTATCGATGTTCATGTTGGCTTCAGTCAGATGTAACCCAACTTGGCTTTTAAGATACTCTAATCGATTGATTCTCATCGTCGCATTGTAGATCTTCATCCGGCGATTAACATCATCACTAAAAGAAGCATAAGTAACATGTTTCCCCTGTGCACGCATTTGTGCAGCTTGTAGAACCAATCGACGGGCTTCTTCTTCATAAGCAGCAACGTCCATCGCATCAACCGCAGAATAAGCATTCTGCAGACCACCGACTGACTTAGCAAGTGATTGATATTGATGATCGATATCCTTATTAATCCGGGTAATAGCAACGTTGTAATGCCGTTCGATCAAACAATTAAAAGCGGCGTCAGCGGCAATGTTCTTCTCTTGCCACTTGCGCTCTTCCTTTTCACGCTTTTTCCAGTAATTACTATTCATTGTTGTCGGCATCATCATCATCGTCCGGCTTGTCTTGGTCTAACGCGGCAGGACCATACTTCATGGCTGTCTGCATGTTCTCAATCTTTTCCTGCTTAATTCGTTTCAGCTCTTCCTTAGGGTCGTCAACAAATGGCAAGATAGACAGCAAGGTTTCCTGTGATACCATCCCCTGTAGTTTCTGAGCGATATCGGCATCGTTTGAGATGTCGTCCGGCAGGTTACGCTTGAAAGCGAAATCAAGCTCTCGCCAGTCTTCTGAGTGAGCTTCCGGCAATACTGTACCAACACTGAAAATAATCTGGTAAAGGTGACGTAATGCTTGCCGGAATTTGCGTTCCTTGTTAGCCGCCATATTCCGCATTGGAAGCAGCTTGTACTGCAGGGCTACTCCAGAAGAGTTACCGGCAAAGGCTTCGTCATTAAGGTTGGCCACCATGCTGATCTGGTAAATCATGGAAACCAGCCGGTCAATGATATGTTCCTGCATATTGTCGCCATCCGGCTTACTGATGAAGTCCACCGTTGCATTAGTTGCGTCAGCATCAGGACTATAGATCATTTGATTACCGATCAGATCAGCATCCGGTTTACCATCCCCGTCTTGATCCAGGTCAACACCAAGCACCTTCAAATAGGCGTTGTCAAAATACTCAACTTGGTTAGCTTTCTGACTAAGTACCCGGTCCAGTTCATCAATCAGGGTCTTAACGTTATCAAAGACGCCCTGTCGCTCTTCGTTACCGTAAAACTCAACCGCCGGCACCAGCTTGTATGGATTGGCTGTTTCATCGGTAAACTTGCTATCCTCAAAAGAAACAATCTTAGTGGCGTAGTAAACCATGCCCACTTGAATGCCGTCGGTGTTCTTCCAGTAGCGAACGAACGCCAGCGGCTGCCGTGATACAGTGTCATCGTAAATCATGAAAGAGTCCATCGGGGATGAGTAAGCGATCCGTGTTTTACTCTCTTCGTCCTGATAAACGAAAGCAAGCGAACGTCCGAAGATATCCGCTTGCTTACTGATCTCACTTAGTTTATCTTGCAATGAATTCTCATCGTTCCATTCTTGCAAGGCCGTGTTGGTTTCCTTGTCTTCCAATGTGACCTTAGGTGGAATACCAGTGAAGAACCCGTTATACGTGTCAACAATATAATGTGGCAGGTTGGCAACCAGACGATTATCTGGTCCAAACTGTCGTGGCAACTTATTTAAGATATCGTGATTGCCCTTGTACATTTCAAGGTTATGCTTGTACTCGGCTGACAATTCGATATTCTTACCAATAAATTTCAATAGATCAGGCATCGTTAATTCATCATCTTTGGGATAAATGAACACATTACCCTCAACTACTTGGCCTTTAATTTCTGTCATTCCAACACCTCCTAAATGTAAATGTTCTTCAGGATCTTACCCTTTGGACTAGCCATCCCGTTGATTTCATTTAGTGCATACCTGATTGCATCAATCTCGTGGTTGTACGCGTCCACAGGCTCATTTGTGTACTCATTGGTTGCTCGGTCTTTCTTATACGTGTAATTTTCAAGCTCTTCGATCGTCTTCACACACCGATCATCAACTACTAGATGATACTGCTGCATGAACGAGATACCTTGAATAATACTGTCCTTGCCCTTCTTAGCTGGCCGTATGCGATAGATGCCGTCTCGTTTGATTTCGGCAATCGATTTTGGCTCAGCAGCATCGGCAGTAATCACTTCTTTAGAGTAGCCCATGTCGGTAATTACTTTGGCAATCTCATCATTAAGCATCCCTCGCTTTGCATACTCTTCCATGATGTAGATAATATGCTTACGTCCGTCAACCTTAACGTGCATGAACGCCGTCTCATCATTCGTATAACCAAAGTCCAAGCCAAAATAACTAGGCAAGTCAGCCAAAGCACGCTGATTGAGTCGCCGTTTTTCAAAATCTGGAAAGACAAGTTTATCAAGCGTAGCAAACTCGCCAAGCGTATAAATCTTGTAGTATGCCGGATTAGTCTGCTTGAGATTTTCAATTGTTCTGATGTTGTCTGCATCAAGAAAATGATTGTCCTTGTATGTTGATTGATGGATCACCACACGCTTCGGATCAATCTGTACACCAGGCTCAAACCATTGCTTGTATGTCCAATTAAGCTTGGACACAGGATTGAACATGCAGAAAATCTGGCGTTGCTTATGCTTGGGTTCACGAAGTCGCAGAGTGAGCTGCGTAAAATCATCTTGGTTGAACTCAGACGCTTCTTCCATGACGACATCTGACAGACCCTTAATAGACTTGATCTTTTCAGGATCATCCATCCCTTTGAATAAGAAAACCGCACCATTAGGCAAGCTAATAGTACGGTCTGATTTATTTACTCTGCATAGTGGTAGGAGTTTCCACGTGGACAAACAGTCTAAAACATCAGTAAAGATCGAGTCCTTAATCGTGCGGTCAACCTTTCGTAGCCAGAGCACCTTGCGCGGATACTTCCATTTACCCAGTGCCTTAAGCACAACTTTCTGAACTACACCATGCGACTTACCTGACGATGCACCGCCATACCAGACTTCTACAAAGTGTGTGTAATCAAATAGGCTATCGTATATCTGGCGGTTAAATACTCGAGCTGGCTTCGGAAAGTTAAGCTTAATCGTCGTCATGAGCAACCACCATCGAAATAGCTAGCAGTTCCATAATCATTGAAAAAATAAGCGTCTTGATGCCTATCACGTGTGGCTGACAGATAAGCATTGCAACAAACATCACAGGGATGCACAACATTGCGCTAGTCATCTTCATCGTACTCACCAACTCCCACATCGATTTCAAGGCTACCAGATACTTCTTTTTTGTCAGTCCATGCACCATAACGTTTACCAATTAGTTCCAATGCACGAATTTGATCGCTATTCTTGGTTTTAACCTGTACAATATCACCGCTGTTAGTGACTTGTTCTTCAGTAACTTCACCACGTCCAAACGATGCCAAGCGTTCCATTACTTCCTGCATGTCCATTGTTTTCTGTGATTGCAGTTCATCGTTACGACGCTTTAACTCAGCCTGAATTTGTGGTTTTCTAAGGTTTTCGGCACCGGTTTGTCCAGCATTTTTAGGAGCATATCCGGCTTTAATGGCTGCCTGAGTAGCATTGCCAGAGATAATGTACTCATCGATAAATCGCTGTTGTTTTAATGTTAACTTTGCCAATACTACTCACCTCCTAAGATCACTTAAACAGTCTATATTTGCGTTTCACTTTAGAAATATATTGCCCATAATCAATGTGAAGGCTGTGCTTCCTTACTTCAAGCATATCCACATTATACTTCACTGTATAATGTGGCTTCTTTTCTTCAAGTTTTTCCTGAAATTCTACTATTTCTAACATCCTGTCTAGAATAGTTACTGTATTTTTTCGAATATTTTTAGGAATTAATAACACATATACGCCTGATCTTAGTTTGTTATCTAAATCATCATATCTTCCTTCAAAGCAAAATTTTCTTGCTTCGTTCCAACGATTATCTTGAATTAATATATAGAGAGCATTGATAGGCTCAATTATTTCTAATATTTTTTCATACGATTCAAGTTTAGAACGTTTTGAATCTTCATATTTTCTTGCTTGAATAGTAGCACCCCATATACCACCTACAGTACTAATACCAGAAATCAATAAGGGTATGAGAGAACTTATAATTAAATTTTTTAACATAAATAAATCACCCAAAATCATAATACAAAAGCCTAGCCATTATAGCTAGACTCTGAATGGGTGATATGTAGTTTAACGTCATTTCGGACAATGACGGCTCATGGATCGAACCATGACATCCCCACCTGAAGTATAGGGATGACCGTACCGTCTGCCTTTGTCCATCTACGCCTAAATCGACAGACAAGAGAGTTGATTGCGCTACTCTCAACGGAAGCAGCAGGATTCGAACCTGCGAAAGTCTATAAAAGGACTTTACCAATTTAGCAAACTGGCGCTTTAATCCACTCAGCCATGCTTCCACGCTGACGGGATTCGCCCGCCACGTTGTCCTGGCAGGTATATTGTCGTTGATAGAAATTAAAGCCAGGAAAAGGATAGGTAAGGGACTCGCACCCTTTTTTGCGCTGAGACACGATGGTTAAAACTCAGTGCCCGCCTGGGACCTTCCAGCCACCCCGCTGTGTCGTGTAGGTGACAATACCGCACGGTGGAATCGAACCACCTAGCCGTGTGAGCAGCTAACCGTATGCGGTGCCTAGTTTATGGTTTGGAAAAAATAAATTAAAATTCCCGTTGATGCGGGAAAGCACCATGTGGGAGTCGAACCCACGCGCAGCCGTATTTAAAACGCACACTAATCATTCACTCGTTTGTTCCCACAATACTTGAAAGGAGGTTCCATACGAACATATGGATTGAATTGAACTAATTGTTAGTCTTCATCGTAGTTGTTTCACTGATGTAATATCGTCTTGACAAAATTGGCATAAAAGCTGCGTTCCCGGTGATGATGCATAAGCAGACGCCGTAGCGCCTGTGTAACTAATCTAAAAGCTTGGAAGAAAACCTTTGATATGATATTCATATCACGATACCAGTTTAATCCACTTCTGCTATTGTCGTCGTCTTGTCAAAGTCCGATTTTTTGAACCAGTTTGACTTGATCATCTTCATCAAATCCATATCGACGCTCAAAGCCCTCGAATCGCTCAGCGAACTCACACATGCATCCCCGCTTGATGTACTGATACTGTGAAGATGAATAGCAGAGCTTATCGGCCATCTGCCAGTCTTTTAGGCCTTCGATATAGACGGCTGAGATGATTTGATACGTCAAAGGCTCACAGTTTTCCAGCGTATCCCTGATGCAGTCGCACATGCGTTGCGCCTGCATCCCACTAATGAGTCTGTCCTCAGCGTGATTGCCAGTCGACCCACCGCCACCTGCTAGGCTGAGTGTCGGCGATTTGAGCTGATTGCGATGCAGACCAGCTTGATATAGATACCGATTAATCCCATGCGTCCAGAATCGTCGCACATTAGCAGCGGTCTCCTTGCTGTCGATTCCCAAACCTAAATCCATTTGCACCACGACACCACTCTCCTCTGCTATAATTGATGGTGTTGATTCATTAGAGGGTCGTGCCATCATGGTGCGGCTCTTTTTTACTGCCATGCTGCATCGCCTAAAGAAAGAACAGGCTCAGCATGAAGCAGATGAACCTGACTACCGTGTTATGGACCGTCATAATCATGGCAATCGTAATTGATGCGATAGCTGCGTACTCAAATCCAATTACCAATGTTCCCAGTACTAGTTTCTTACTCATACCTAGCCTCCCAAAATATGCGTCAGCATCACGACTACGAATACCCAGAACAGCACACAGCCAACTACTGCGGTGCCTAAGCCATTAAACTTCCCCATGCGCTTTCTCCTCGTCTTCCTTATCAAATACCCAATAGCGATGATGATAATGCTTTTTGGTACTGATCATCATTGATGCTGTCCCAGTAGGCCAGTCGAAATAATGATCGCAGTCTGTTCGCGAATAAAACTCGTAGCGCTTGTATGTCTGCATATCAATACAGATCGTTGCTTTTGGATCGTTTGCTTTCTTTTTGGCACGTTCTCTAAGCTTTTCATGCAGCATGTTGACTTCTTGACTCAAATACACGTGACGGTGATAGGTACTGTCGCTAATGCCTACTCGTGCTTTAACCCAGTTGACGTCTCTGCCCTTTCTGAGTGCTTCTCTCTGCTTCCTGGCGATTATGCCGTCTAGCGCAAACCAGCGCGGTGATCGAGTATCCTGCTCGCAGATGGCGTCATCGCCTCGATACAGCTTTATCTGTGCGCAGAACTCGTCATAGCGTGCCTGGTCTTCAGGCTTAACCGTGCCACCAAGCAGGTCCTTTGTGCGGTACTCAAACGCGTAGTTATCCTTGTACCATTTCCAGTTGTCGTCTAACGTGCGATATGGCGAGTCGATCATAATGTCACCTCCTCATTGGCGTGATCTTAACGAAGACATGCGGGTCATCGCTGTATCGCTTCCTGGCAACGATATCGGTGATGATATTGTCATCAGCCCATAGCACGCCTGTGAGCGCATCTAGCGTTGACTTGATGAAATTATCGGTATCCGGCTTAACCGTTGGGAGAACTTCATTTTTTAGCCTACGCTCGTACTCTGCGTTGCTGACTGACTTCTGAATGCGCCGATAGAAGGTCAGTTCAACTTTGATGGCATCCTTAAAAGGACTTCCGTGATACTCGCGGCTTGCCAGATCATGCAGCTGTACCTTGTACGCCTTCACTTTGGCGGGGTCATACAAGCGAATACCCTTCCCACGATGCACAGCTCTTGGCCGTTGCTGTTCGACTGGCTCAATAGCGAATCGAAACCACATGCTAATCCCGTTCTCGTGCATCAATCAGTCACCTTGAAACACTTGTTTTCAAGTTTGTCGTATACGTCCATATACATCTCGCCTTTATCACCGTTAAACGTGCACTCAAAATAATGATTGGTAAAACGTGTAGCTAACAGCGCCTTGTGGTTCTGCAAGGCCTTAGAGTACCAAACAACGAAAATATCATCGGTACTGATATCGTCCAGCCACAGCCATTGCTGAACTTTAAACTTTGCGAAGTTGATAAATTCTTGATTAGTCACGGTCAAACACATCCTCTGCTTCTTCGGCCAGATCAAGCGCATCATCTGCGATATCGTGCAACTGCATAATGTAGTCAAAATCAAATTCGTCATTATCATAGTAACCATAGGCATCGTCTAGCGTGTCCATGCCTCCCAACAGTTTGTTGAGCTTTTCTTTGTATTCCTCTTTAGTCATAGTTATTCCCCCTTGTCATGCATAATCCCGCGTTTTTTTCGATCTGGTCGTAGTACAGCCAATCCAGCCCACTTTGCTATTTTTTAAAATCAAACGCTTATGCTCTACCAAATCCATCTATCAATCACCTTCATTACAAATTCCAATGCCCAACATGCCAGAATGCATATGCAGCCTACATCAAATATCTTTGCGCCAAGCTGATAGTTGAACCAAAGCACACATGCTGTTCCAACTATCAGTGCAACAATGCCAGCAAACAATAGGCTTAAAAAGCTGATCACTATAGCTGCGTTTAAAAATAGTTTCATCACTGTCCTCCTTTAAATCTTGTAGATAGGAATATCAGGGATGTCCCGATGCTTAGCAGCTTGTTTTTTCTGCTGATGCTGTTGCCAGTCCTGCATCGTGTAGATACCTTGACTCAGCCAATCACTCAAGACTGACTTCAAGTATCCGTACGGCGTTCCAGGATCTGCGTACTTGGTGATGTCAATTGCTTTCTGTATCAGATCAGCACTCATCCCTTGATCAAAAGCATCAAGCAGTAGCTTGCTGATCTGGTCGGTCATGGCACCCAAGCTGTCTGGCCATGATAAGAGAGAGAGTTTGCTGTTTGTGTCAGTCCCCTTAATAATCTCTCTCTTTTTGTTTTTTATTAGTAGGTATATCCTTAGTAGGATATTTATTTAGTAGTGTGCGATTATCCAAGATAGGTTTTCCCAATTTAGGATTATCCAAGATAGGAAAACCGCATTTAGGTTTCTGGTCATTAACAGGATCATCGTGTAGGACCCATACAGGCGCACCGAATCTGCCCTTCTTGTCGCGTAATCTTGTCCGCTCGAGATAGCCGTATTCCGCTAATTCATCCAATCCGCTATCTAGGGAATGAATACCATCTTTGGCGTGCTTGGCTACTTCCTTTGCGTAGAAATCCCAGTCATCAGGCATCGACCAGAGATAGTTGAAGATTCCACGCGCTTTCCATGTCAAGCGCTCGTCACGAATGATCGTGTTGCTAGTGGTGGTAAAGCCCTTGCTGTATTCCTTTCTGATTCTGACCATCGTGATCGCTCCCTTCTATGAGATTTCGATATCACTAACCTCTGTAAACCCTGCCAGTTGTTTTCCTTGCCGGCAATAATCGCACTTGCCACATGCCTTTGGCTTTTCCTCTCCCATAAGAACCTGCCAGAATCTATCTTGATCATTCTTGATCTTTTCTAATGCTTGATTCATCAAGAACTGGCCATCACCGTCAAAGCTGATTGCGATCTTGTCTGGTGGTACCTGTTTTGATACGCCAAAGATATATGGTTGGCAGTCAATACCAAACGTCTGCTTGATCAGTTCCTGATAGATGGCCATCTGCATGTGATAGCCACGATCCTCAACAAAATTTGTTTTCTGCCGCAGTACTGGGTTCCATTGTCCTTTGTGGAAGTCATCGACTGTCTTCAAATCGCAGAAGTACCCACGGTCAAGACAGAGACTGTCGATCTTGCCTTTCCACTGGTGGCCGAACAGCTCACCAGTAACAATGACCTCTTTATCGCCTGGTGCGTAAACGTAATTGAAGAAATCGTCCTCGCTAAGTGCTTTAATCATGCCATCAGCAACTTTATAGCTGCTCTTTGGTTGGCCCTTCGTTTTACCACGAGATGAAAGTATCTCGCTTTTATTGGCTTCAACAAATTCTTGATGAGCTTCAGGGCTTTCAAAGTACGAATGAACATAGTTGCCGACCAGCAACAGCTCAGGATTGCTTGATGGCTCCCAGTCGCCTTTCAGCTTGGCCAGAGTAGCCGCCTCGCACTGTTCAAAGTCTCTGAACACCGAAAACGACATATACTGGAAGTCGGTATCATGACTGTAATAGTTACTTTTCGTCAGCTTGATCGTCTTCGATGTAGTCAAAGATGTCGGTTTGGCCATCTGCTTCTTGGTTGCCATCCTGTTCGCTCTCCTTTACTGATTCTTGTTCTGGTGCTTTCTCAGCGGCTTGTTTTTCTTCTTCGTGGATTTGCGCCTGTTCCTTCTTAAATCCCTGCACGAGCTTATCTGCGGTAGATTTTGGGGTTTCTGGTGTTACGTCTTTACGCTCAGGCTCATCTTCATACTCATTAGCCGTAACCGTATTGATCGAGCCAGCCAGTAGGTCACTATCATCAGACGTATTGATGTACATCTTGGCAGCTCGATTAATGACCGTCCGTTTGGCCATCTCATCCCCAAACTTCTGCTGTACGTTGTGCTGACGTGATTGTCCCCAGCTCGTCTGAATCTGCTTTTGTGTCATGACGGTGTAGTCAACCCGACCGTCTGCCAATTCAATAAAGGCAAACGCACCTTTGATTGGCTTATCAAGGTTTTCAAACTTTGGAACGAACTTGGTAACCTTAATTCGGCCAAGCTCATCAGCACCAATAGCGAATTCATCGCCTTGATGAACTACTTGGGCATCGATATCTTTGACACTAGACAGTCGCTTAACTGCAGCAATCGTGCCGAAGTATGACCGTTGTAATTGAACTTCATTGCCGTACACAATGAAGTAGCATTGCGTCTTGGCAGGACTAAGCCCTTGTGTCACCATATCTAGCAGTGCATTGGCAATTGATGACCGTGTGCAGACTTGCAATGCTGGCCGATTAGACCGGTCTTTGGTCTGCTGCAGCTTAAACCAAGCTGCCTTCAAGGCGTTCTGCGGGTTATAGTCCTTTGGTAGGGCCAAGCCATCGTCTTGCAGCTGACTAATGCGATTCGACACCTGATCCGTGATATCCTTCTGCATTACTGCCATTTGGTTAGATTGATTAGTCATTGTTATCTTGCTCCTTCCGAGTTTTAATCATTCGTTTTGCATTCAGCAATGGTTCCTGAGCCAATTCCAACATTCTTGTCGCAATTGACAGATCGGTTAATGCATCGTTGTCTTCCTCAGCTCTGTAGGCTCGCAACAGCCACTTAGTAGCAACCGATAGTTGTTGGAGCGCTTCATCTGTCAATGCCCTTTCGTTTGGCGACAAACTCATATATAATTTCTCCTGTAGAATATTTTTCTGTGAGCGTTACTGGTGGCGGCCAGTAACGCTTTTTTGTTGCAACATAGCCATCGTTTCTTGGCCGAACAGCTTAACGGCCAGACTTGAGTTAACAAATGGCTTCCACAGTGCTTCAGTGAGCACTAGAACCGTTAATCCAAAGGCGGTCGTAGTGAATCCGTCTACCCAGCACCAGATGGTCAGGTAGACTAAGACAAACCAGTTAATTCGGGTAACGTTGTTCATAGCGCTTCAGCTCCTTCCCAAGCTTTTCAATCTTTGCGTTCAAAATACTGTGATCTACTAGCAGCAAAGCTACTAGCAGGATCCCAAAAATTGGTCCAAATAAGTCCATGTTGTTCCTCCTAATACTTCTGATATGCCAATCGAGGGTCTTGCTTCTTTTTGATTTTTCTACCGAGCAACCATGCTTCAAAGTTGCGACGGTCATAATAAACAGTGCCACCACGCTTACGGCAAATTTCGTTATTTATACCGTATTCAGCAAGTATCTCGTTGTGCAGTTCATTCAACTTGCTATACTTCATGTGATAGATGTTGTAATGGTCAAGTATCCAGTTTGCCGACACAACATTAGGTAACGGCTCAGATACTCCACCAGTTTCAGCAATTACCTTAGCCACCTGTCTGGCTACTTCCTTAGCAATCGTTTCATCATGCTGTCTGAGCTCATCGGCGTTGAAAATAACTGCATTCTGCATTCGATCACTTCCTTTCTTCCTGGTTGTATACCTGATTCATCTCCTAGTGAACAGAACACTGTCCTTCCGCTTTAAGCAGATTTGATAGTCATTACCATCAATATTTACGAAAAGGTT
>OGJT01000051.1_pt1 | contig 88101 bp, 62 predicted proteins | sample 1572331 | NCBI WGS metagenome assembly OGJT01 (sample SAMEA2582094, study PRJEB24529) | metagenome | biome: Human gut stool | place: China | collected 2011
ATAAACTTTTGCAGTAAACAGTCGGTAATTCTGTCCTCATTGTCAGCATCCTGGCCACTATAAACTTTAGAAGATTTTTTATAAGTAGAATGCGTCTACCCCCACGAAAGAGCTACTGTCCCGTTTTTTATCCTTCCCCTGTTGAGGGGAGTCCCAGGCCTCGTCTCCATCTGTCCCCGGAAATCCTGCTTCACCCGATTCCAGTCTCCCCCCCACACAGGGGTATCCCGCCGTCTACTCCCCCTCTCCATTCGGAGAGGGGCTGGGGGTGAGGCTTCCTTATTCCTCCATCAGTTTTCTGTACCGTCCTTTCTTTATCTCCTCATTGCCCAGACGGCGTGCCTTATTGATTTCGTAGTCGGAGAATCCACCTTCGAAGAAGACCACTTCACCGTCACCCTCAAAGGCCAGGATGTGCGTACAGATACGGTCGAGGAACCAGCGGTCGTGGCTGATGACGACCGCACAGCCTGCGAAAGCTTCGAGACCTTCCTCCAGAGCACGGAGCGTATTCACATCAATGTCGTTCGTCGGCTCGTCGAGAAGAAGCACATTGCCCTCCTGTTTCAGTGCCAGTGCCAGCTGCAGGCGGTTGCGTTCTCCGCCGGAGAGGACGGAGCAGAGCTTGCTCTGGTCGGTGCCGGAGAAGTTGAAACGTGAGAGATAGGCCCGCGAGTTGATGTCGCGCCCGCCCATGCGGATGGTTTCGTTTCCCTGTGACACTACGTCATATACTGTCTTGTTCGGGTCGATGTCCTTGTGCTGCTGGTCGACGTATGCCAGCTTCACCGTCTCACCTACCTCGAACGTGCCGCCGTCGACCTGTTCCAGTCCCATGATGAGGCGGAAGAGCGTTGTCTTGCCCGCACCGTTCGGCCCGATGACACCCACGATACCGTTCGGCGGCAGCATGAAGTTGAGGTCGTTGAAGAGCACCTTCTCACCAAAGGCTTTCTTCACGTGCTGCGCTTCGATCACCTTGTTTCCAAGACGCGGACCGTTCGGGATGAAAATTTCGAGTTTCTCCTCACGCTGCTTCTGTTCCTCGTTGAGCATCTGCTCGTAAGAGTTCAGACGTGCCTTTCCCTTTGCCTGCCGTGCTTTCGGTGCCATGCGCACCCATTCCAGCTCTCGTTCCAGCGTCTTGCGTCGCTTGGAAGCCGACTTCTCCTCCTGTTCCATGCGCTTTGTCTTCTGGTCGAGCCATGAAGAGTAGTTGCCTTTCCATGGAATACCCTCGCCACGATCGAGTTCGAGAATCCACTCGCTCACATCGTCCAGGAAGTAGCGGTCGTGCGTAACGGCGATGACCGTACCTTCATACTGCTGCAAATGCTGCTCCAGCCAGTCGATGCTTTCGGCGTCAAGGTGGTTCGTCGGCTCGTCGAGCAGCAGCACGTCCGGTTTCTGAAGAAGCAGACGGCAGAGTGCAACACGACGACGCTCACCTCCGGAGAGGTTGGTCACAGGCAGATCGCCCTTCGGACATCGCAGCGCATCCATCGCACGTTCCAAGCGTGAATCGATGTTCCAGGCATCCGTAGCGTCGATGATGTCCTGCAGTTCTGCCTGCCGCTGCATGAGCTTGTCCATCTTGTCGGCATCCGAATAATACTCTTCCTGTCCGAACTTCACGTTGATGTCGTCGTATTCCTTCAGTGCGTCATAAATCTGCTGCACACCTTCCATGACGTTCTCTTTCACGGTCTTTGTTTCGTCGAGCGGCGGGTCCTGCGGCAGATAGCCCACGGAGTACCCCGGACTCCATACCACTTCGCCCTGTGTAGGCTCCATCAGTCCGGCGATGATCTTCATCAGCGTGGACTTTCCGGCACCGTTGAGACCGATAATGCCTATCTTTGCACCATAAAAGAATGAGAGGTAAATGTTCTTCAGAATCTGTTTCTGGTTCTGCGGGATGATCTTCGACACCCCCACCATTGAGAAGATAATCTTCTTGTCGTCTACTGTTGCCATTGGTTGTTTCGTTTGTTTTGTTGACAAAGATAACGAAAATAATCCGTATCGGCAAATTTACGTCTTTTGAGGTATCTGTATACTGCGTGTGCTGCCGCAGTCGGCCCTGTTTTTCTGTATTAATGATGTTTTTACTTGCAGGATGTTATAGAACTAAGGAAACAGACCGGAGTCCTACACCTTTATTACTATTACTGTCAATAGGAAGTCTGTGGAGATGTTGTCGACCAGCCCCCTTTAACTCCTCAATATTCCGCCTCCGGCTCCGCTGCCATATACATCCCTGTTCCATCTTCGGGAATCTGATAGGATACAGATCGGTCCTCGAGATAGATATGGTTGAGCGTATAAGCCAGAGAAGCAAGGGTCTGTTTGCGTTTTCCTCTCTTCAGTTCGCATTCCCACACCGTAATGCAATGCCAGCCCATGCGTGCAAGCTGTTGTTGTTCTCGTCTGTCACGCTCCTTGTTGCGTGCCACCTTCTTCACCCAGAAGTCGGTGTGGGTCTTGGGGACGACATAATAACGGCATCCTTCATGTCCATGCCAGAAACAGCCGTTCACGAAAATGCAGGTCCTGTACTTGCGCAGCACGATGTCCGGATGCCCCGGCAGCCGTGGACCGTTCACCCTGTAACGGAATCCGCACCGCCACAGATATTTCCTGACAATCATCTCCGGCTTGGTGTCCCTGCCTTTGACGGCTGCCATGTTGTCGTGCCGCTGTTGCCTTGAGAGCGTATCCATAACTGTACCTCTTACGCTATTACGGTTCAAAGGTAAGCATTAATTTGCAGAAGGACAAGGTCCGACAATCCTTTTTACAGGCTTTACAGCCGATTGACAGCCTATTGCCAAAGAATTGACGACAGACTGCCAAAAAGCTGACAAACGCCCGTACGGTCAGAGTAATGCGATATAGTAGAAAGCAGCAGGGACAGATATCCCCTCCATCTGACTAACAGCTTGTCGTAGACGGGGAATCTGTCCCTGCGGAATAGAGATCTGAATGGGAGTCTGGGCTTCTTCCTATTTACAGCTGTTCCGGTATCTGTTTCTTCGGCGTGATGCCTAATGCCTTCATGCCTTCCAGACGACGGATAATATTGCCCTTGCCTTCGTTGAGCTGTCCCTTGGCCTTGCTGTAATCCTGCTGGAGTCGTTCGATGCCCGTACCGACCTTAAGGAAAGTCTCGCCGAAGGTGACGAACTTGTCGTAGAGGTCGTTGGACTGCCGCAGGATTTCGTCTACATTGTTGTTCAGACGGTAGTTCTGCCACATGGTGCGGGTCAGCTGCAATGCCATGAGCAGGTTGCTCGGACTGAGGACGATGATGTGCTTGCGGAAAGCGTATTGCAGGATAGCCGGATCCGTCTTCATGGCAGCCGAATAACCGCTCTCGTAAGGAACGAACATCAGCACATAGCCTATACAGCCCGGCACGAGCTTCTCGTAGTTCTTTGCCGACAGCTCGTCGATATGCCTGCGGACCGATGCGGCGTGCTCCTTCAGCAGCCTGTCCCGCTCGCTGTCATCGGTCTCCCTGAGCGCAGCCTGATACGCCGTCAGCGACACCTTTGAGTCGACGACCGCCCGTTCGTCGCTGGGAAAGACGATGACGGCATCGGGGCGGAAGTTGTTGCCGTTCTCGTCCTTGTAGTTCTCTTGCAGGAAGAACTGCTGGCCCTTTACCAGTCCGCAGTCTTCCAAGGTCTTTTCGAGAATCATCTCTCCCCAGTCGCCCTGCATCTTCGAGTCGCCCTTGAGGGCTTTCGTCAGCGAAGCGGCATCGTTGCCGATGCGTTCTGTCTGTTCACGAAGCTCCTTCACGGTACGTTCCTGATCCTCACGCATCGCCTTAATGGTCATTTCCTGTTCGGCGTGTAGCCGCTTCATCGCCTCCTCGAAGGTGGTTTTTATCTCCGTCTTGTTAGCAGTGCTCTCCTTGCTGTTGTTCGTAACGGTCTGGCTGAATGCTTCCAGCCGGTCTTTCAGCGGTGAGAGCAGGGCGTCAAGCCGTTCCTTGTCGGCAGCGTTCATCTTTTCCCGGCTCTCTGCCAGCATCTGTGCAGCCATGTTGCGCACCTCCTCCTGCAACAGCCGGTTCTTCGCCTCCGCCTGCTTCTGCAGTTCGCTGCGTAGCTCTTCGTTGTGCTTGCGTTCCGCTGCCAGCTGCTGTGCGGCATACTCCTTTGCAACGGCAAGGCGTTCGTCCATGCCTTTCCGCTCCGTCTCGAGCCGGCTGCGGAGGGCCGCCAGTTCCTCACCGGCCTTGCCGCTTTGCTGCGCCGCCTTGTTCTTCATCCACAGCAGCATGACGACTGCACCGATGATGATACCGGACACCAGATAGATTATTTCCATAGTCCTTCTCTGTTTATTCTAAAAAACAGCCCCATGGGAGAGGGGCTGATGACCAAGACATTGCATTTTCACACATACGATTCCAGGAACTTGACGGTTCCGGAAACCTTCACGGTCGTTGCCGTAGCAGGCAGAAGCACGCTCTCGCCGGCACGGAAAGCAACGGTATTGCCGTCGGCATCGGTGAGTTCGCCCTCACCTTTCAGTCCTACGAGGATGACGAATGAATCCAGGTCGCTGTAATCAAGCGTCATCGGCTCTGTGAGGTCGTAGACGGAAGTCGTGAAATACGGACAGCGCACCAGCTCTACCGATTCGTCCTTCCGTGCCTCATACTGCGTGCGGTAGTCAGGATAGACGGTGTAGTCGATGCACTCGGCCGCCTCCCGGGTGTGCAGCTGCCGGTAGTTGCCCTCCTTGTCCTTGCGTTTGAAGTCGTAGATGCGGTAGGTGACATCGCTCGTCTCCTGTATCTCCGCCAGGAAACAGCCGGCACCGATAGAATGGATGCGCCCTGCCGGGAGGAAGAATACATCGCCTTCGTTGACAGGATATTCAGCCAGTGCATCGGTGATGGTGTCATCTTCCACCATCGACTTGTACTGCTCCGGCGTAATCTGCCGCTTCAATCCGCTTCGGAGGGAAGCGTCGGCATCGCTCTCCATGACATACCACATTTCCGTCTTGCCGCGTCCCAGTCCCTTCGCCTGTGCCTGCGCATCGGTGGGATGCACCTGGATGGAGAGCTGCTGCCGGGCATCGATGAACTTCACAAGCAACGGAAACTCGTTGCCGAAGCGTGCATAGTTCTCCTTGCCTACCAGTTGCTCCTTCAGGGTATCGACAAGTGCGTTCAGCGTCCAGCCTTTGTACTTGCCATCTGCCACGACACTCTCGTTATCCTTCACGCCGGAGACCTCCCAGCTTTCGCCTACCTGCTTCTGGTCTGAAGCAAGATGCTTGAAGGGTACTATCTTTTCACCGCCCCAGAGGGTTGACTTCAACAGAGGATTGAACTTAAACATTTCCATTTCTTTTTCGTTATATTGGGTTATACTAAACAAGTCCTGTGGCAAATCCGCCGGGCGGATTCGTTCGGTCTTGCAAAGTTACATTTTATTCTGGACATGGCAAAACTTTGAGGTTTGAGGTTTGAGGTTTGAGATTTGAAGTTTGAGATTTGAGGTTTGTCCACTGTATGCATACGGTTGCATCTCTCAAAAAAGGTTCTCCCGTTAAATTCATAGAGCAGGAAACAAAAACAGAGGATTATAATGCCGGTCGACAGCGTCTTACCATAACATTATACAGCGACGAGGATAACGCTGTCTCCTCATTTCCTGCCGATGTGCCGGTGCTCATCACTTACGGAGTTGTCGGTAAACACCAACCGTGTTGAAGCCCCGCCCCTTTGCTGTCTGTCGTCGGAACGGGAGCGGCTTACCGCCAGTGTACTGACACAAAAAGGTCCCGTCGAGACGAATTATGCCTCAACAGGACCTTTCTGTATCTGTCATGTGCATTCACGCCTGATGCACCATGCTTGTCTGTTCAAGGGAAAGTTACTTTACAAGCACCTTCCGGGTTGTTCCGTTAGAAGATTTCACGATGTTCAGCCCTCTCTGCAAGTGCTGGATCCGCCGGCCGTCAACCGTATAATACTTCTCGGTGGCATTCTTGTTGACGGTGGCATCCTCGATGCCGGCAGTGACGACCGGAGTCGTCATCGGATCACTGGAATACTTCTTGCCGTCTTCCTCGTAAACCATCACGACAGACAGTTTCTTGACGGATGCATCGTAGAAGTGGATAATACGCTGATTGTCTACAACCTTGATGTCATAGTTCCGCTTGTCCTTATAGCTGAAAGGAATATCGGTCATGTCCTTCTCCAGATCCGTGTACTTTGCCTTCAGAAACTTGAACGGCTCCTTGCTGTCATTGACGTAGACGTTATAGTACATCTTGGCCGGGTCGAGGTACTTCCCTTCGACATCTACATTCTTGACATAGAAAGCCAGGGTCGTGGTAGTCGTGGTATAGTCGTAGCTTTCCACTGCCGAACAGTAGTGCAGCTTCGGGGTCTCCGGCTTGGCGGCCTTGTGCTGGTAAGGGGTCAGCACAAGGTTCTCGTAGCTCTCAAGGTCGCTGTCGAGCAGATTCTTCGTGCTGCTTCTGCCCTGCACCACGCCGAGAATGTTGTCAGCCGTCAGCACGCCGCTTGTCGCATCCACACTGAATCCGATATGGTCAGCAACATTTGCAGCATCATTGAAAGCGGCGGCATAGGTGTGATACTCCGCCTTATCATAGGAATAGCTCTTGAAATCCGTCTTCTTCGTCGTACCCAGATACTGGTTCGTCTGCATCACGTACTTGTCGCCGTCCTTGGTGAGCTTCACCCATACGCCGGCAAGTTTCGCACTCTTGAAGATTCCTTTCAGGTAAAGGTCGTTGCCGTCGACAGCCGCTTCCACGATGCGTGGAGAAGTCTCTTCCCTGGAGGTAAGGGTGTACTGCTCCTTCCTGGCCGATGCCGGAGGGGTGACGAGCTTGTCTTCGAGAGTCTGAATCGTGACAGCCCAGTCGCCGTAGCGGTCTTCCCATACATTCTTGTAAGTCATTCCCAAGATTTCGCTCTTGGAGCCTACGCCCTGCATCGTGAGCGTCTTGCCGTCCCAGGTGAACTCCATATAATTCCTGCCGTTTGCAACAACCTCGTACTTGTCATTGCCTTTGTTTCTCAAACGGTTGAGTTCAAGAATACGCTCCGAACCAGAATCATCGTCGTCGTCACCGTTGTCGTCCTTGTGGATGGCCTGCGGCAGGACGGCCTTGTATCTGCCGTCGCTTACCTTGTCCAGCTTCAGCCATGACTTGCTGTCGAGTCCAGAAAGGGGATTGTAGACGTAGAGGCAGCCATCATTGCCCACCACAATCTTGGAGACCAGCCCTTCGTATCTGCCTGGTGCCGTGCCTGTCCAGCTCTTCTGTTTCCACGAATCGCTGGTGCGGTACATGTTATTAATCAGCGTCCCCGCCGGCGTATCCATCCGCTGTGCAGAAGCGGTAAGAGCCAGAAGGAATGCACAAATAGAGAATAAAGTTTTCTTCATAATCTGATATTTTAGATGAGAGATAAATTATTTGTCTGTGTCTGTCAGAAGTCATATCCGATACCGACAGTACAATAACTGCTACCGGCATCAGCCGTTTTCAGCAGATAGGCTCCGTTCAGGCGCAGTCCGTGATACCTGAAGCCGACACCCATCGTAACATGGCTGAGGTCGTGAGAGCCGTATTCATACCCGGCACGCACTGATACCATCTTGTCATAAGTATATTCAAGTCCGCCGCCAGCCATGAGGGTCGTGTAATCTGACGGCTGGAAGAAGTAGCGGGAAGACAGGGCAGCCGCCACCTGGTGCCTGTCCGCCACATCCACCGACAACGCCCCTCCAACGGCAGCATACGTAGGCATTGATGTCTTGCTGCCGTTTCCATAGTCGAGCCGGGGACCGATTGCCCCCACCTTGGCATCTACCATGAGACGTGCAGACTTACGGGCGACGGTCACGCTGCTGTTCTGATAGGATGCGCCCACGGTAAATACACCTCCGGTGGCGTTCTTCGACAGGTGGCTGAAGAGGACGCTTCCCGTTGCATAGGCAGCGAATCCCTTGCCGATCATACAGGCATAACCCATGTCGATGGTCCAGTCGTAGGGCTTGTAATCCTTGGTCGGTTCACCGAGCATATCGTACCCCTTGAACTTCAGACCGCCAGCATACCGGAAGCCGGCAAACGCTGCATGATGCCTGGCGAATTGCCAGCCCACGGTGGCTGTATAGAGTCCGAATGTTCCGTCAGCCCCCTCTGCCTTTTCGTATAATGAAGCGGAAGCGTCTGCCGTGAACTTCCTGTCAACGGCGAAGAAAGCAGCAGGATTATTGTACAGATACATCCCTTCGGCCGCTGCCGACACATTGCCCATAGCAGCAGTCCGTGCATCGGTGCTGGCAGTCAATATCGGGAGGTTCTGTCCCTGTGCATGGGCCTGCACAGCACAGAAGAGTGCTGTACAAGCTGTTAGAATGATATGTTTTGAATTCATACTCGTTTGTAATTATCGTTTGATGAACATCTGGGTGTGATTTCCCTTGCTCGTATGCACCGTAAGTCTGTAGGTTCCCGGATTCAGTCTGGAGAGATCCAGTGTTGCCACATGATTCCTGTCAGGAGTCACGTCAGCTTTCATCAGCCGCTCGCCTACGGTTGTGCTGACGACAAGTTCCGCCTGCTTCACCTCGGGGTTGAGCAGTGCATGGATGTCTTTCCTGACAGGAATGGGATAGACCGCATAGACAGGTGCGGACTTCCGTTCAACGACACGGATCTGGAAAGAAGCGTCAGAGGAGGTCTGGCGGCCATCTGTCGCAGACACATTGACACGTGTGATGCCCTTTGCCAGCGGCCGCAGCTGAAGATTGTCATTGCTGACGGCGACAGAGGCGATGCTGCCGTTAGAAACATCGGCTTTGTACGTAAGGCGGTTCTTGCCGCTGTATGCGTAATGTCCCGTCAAGGGAATTGTCACAATGCCTTCATCCAGGCCGATGATACAGTTGTCGAACGGCTTTTCCAACTGCGGCGGGATATACTTGACGATCCGGAACGTAAAGCTCTTCTCTGCCTTTGCTCCCAAGTCGTCTGTGAGGATGAACGTACAGGTATAACTGCCTGCCGCAAGCACAGGGACAAGGTGTACGGTCACCGTAGACCGGTTCAAGGTGTAGGAAACGCCCTTGGTCTCGCCCGCAGTCTTTATGTCCCAGCCATGTCCGTCAGGGTCGGAAACATTGAAACTGAAGGCCTTCCGCTCGTCTTCGCCCACTTCGATGACCCCTTCCGGGAATCCGCTTGTCTCCGGGGCATGGTTGAGCTTCGTCGTACATTGCCGTATGACCGGTGCCGAGAGATTACCCCAACGGTCCACAGCCACTACGGCAATGCTGTACGTCTTGTTGTCCTGAAGGTCGTTGAAAGTGTATTTCAACGTTTCGCCCAGACGGTGTCCCACACCGTTCACCTCCTTGTAGTTCATGTCCTTGAGACTTTCAGACGTCAGCTCGCCGGAGCTGATGTACAGCCGGTAGAAGGCTGCCGTCTTGTCCTCGTCCTTCGCAATGCTCCATTCAGCAGTGACATCCACGAAGTCAGGGGTCAGCGACAACGTTCCGACTTTCTCTGGTGCAATCCCCGTATCGGTCTCAAAGGCAGCCTCGGCGTCGATATATCCCCGGCCTAACTTCCCTTTGTATGCCGGGTTCTGTTCATCGATGTTGTAAGGTCTGTATGCAGTCGTCAGCCGCGACTTCAATTCCTCGTTGGTGAAGCCCTGCTTTCCGAAGTAAGAGGCGATAAGTGCGGCAATACCGGAAACGTGCGGGCAGGCCATGGATGTACCCTGGAAGTAGGCGTAACCGGAAGCAGCCTTACGCTTCGGGACGGTACTCAGCACACCGGCTTCCGTACCGTAACGGTCCTGATCGCCGCCCGGTGCCATGATCGTGACCCATTTGGCATAATTGCTGTAGCTGGCCTTGGTGAAATCCCAGGCCATGGCAGAGACCGAGACGGCCGGGGGATAGCAGGCGGGGTAAGCCGAGAACTCCTTGTTCTCGTTGCCGGCAGCGAATACGACTACGCCTCCTTTCATCGGAGAGTCCGCCCGCTGCTGTCCGTTGGCATCACAGCCTGCCATCTTGATGAAGTAATCGATGGCCTCCTTGAGCAGCTGCGGCATTGCCGTGACACCCGCTGTGGACGCATATCCCCATGAGTTCTGGCAGATGACGGCTCCGTTGTCAGCCGCATACTTGATGGCAGCCGCCGCATCGCCTTGCTCGTTCTTCCTCCGGAAAATCTGACAGCTCATCAGCCGTACGCCGCTACCGGCTGTCCCATCACCGCCGGCTATGCCGGCAACACCCTTTCCGTTGTTGTTACGTGCGCCGACCGTGCCGGCGACGTGTGTGCCATGCCCTTCGTCATCAGGCTCTATCGTGCCTCCGACAACATCCTTTGCTTCAACAAAGTTATAACCGTAGACATCGTCTATGAAACCGTTGCCGTCATCGTCGACACCAGGCTGTCCGTTCTTTTCCTTCTCGTTGATGTAGAGATTGTCCACAAGGTCCTCGTGTGTAACGTCAATACCGCCGTCGACAATGGCTACAATGACGTTCTTCTTGCCGGTTGTGTATTTCTCCCATACCGGCCTGACGTTGCAGTCAGCCCCCTTCTTTGCACGGACGCTGACCGACCCGTCATTGTAATAATGCCACTGCTTTGCCAGAAGCGGGTCGTCAAATCCGCCTGCCGCCACCTGCTGCATGGAGGCATCCGCGCCAGCTGCCGTATAAGGCTTTGCGGTGATTTCCGGCCGTGCAATGGGCAGGACACGTTCGGCGTATTCCACTCCCTTCGCCTTGCTGAACTGCTGTACGACTGCAGCAACATCCTTGCTGTCGTCGAAATAGACAGTGTACCAGCGGTCAAGTCCCGCTGCCGCGGTCCGTGCCTCATAGACTCCTGCGGGTTTGAAGACCCTTTCCATCCTGTAGGCACCGGCGTATTGCATGGCAGAAGACATTGCCGAGGGCACGCCCTGCATCTCTACCTCCCCGCTTCGGGTAGCAGGCAAGGCGGCACTGGCAGCCTTCGACAGCTTCACGTGGACACATCCCTTTACTGCAAAGAGATCCTTGTCAATGTTAACGGAGCGTGTACCGCTGCCGGCTGCTTCCATGTCGATACTGTCCTGACACGACATGAGCATCATACCCGAGAGCGCACACGCACATAAAAATATAATGGTTTTCTTCATTACTGTTCTCTTCTATATTACTTCCTTACTTTGTGCTCCTTGAGCATACGCTCTATCTTTGCCATCCGCTGCTGCTTGCTTCCTTCAAAAACATTCTTCTTGTAAAGCACGCTGACCTGCATGACCGGCTGTCCGTCGTTCACATCGGAGAACTTACCGCCGGAGATAGCCAGCGTCAGATAATCGGAGCGGCGGGCATAGACATGATGCTGGCCGTTGTAACTGACGAACTCGAAACCGTTTGAAGTGAGCAGCCTGTCAAACTCACGGGTCACAAACCATTCGTTGCCATACTGCCAGATGCCCAGATTCGGCCGGCTGAAGCTCATGCTGTACTGCTCGACACTCCCTTCCTTGTCCTGCGGAGCAGGATTGTCACCGCCACGGGTATAGAAGTAATAGATGCGGGCTACCAGCGTCGGATCGGTCGTCTTGTAGACGATTGCTTCAACCTCACTGCTCTTGGAAACCTGCCGCTTCACCTCTTCGCTCTTCTTGCCTGCTTCGTACTCCTCTACTGCACCGACCTTCTTGTCAGCCTTGTCCAAAAGCTCGAGCGGGCCGAGCTCAAGGTGCTGGAACGTCTCATAATCACGGTCCTGCTCATGCATCTGATAGAAGAACAGCACGACACTGTTGTTGCTCTCCATAACGTCGACGTCCATGGTGAAGTGCTCCCGCACATTGATGTAATGGTTCGGGTCTTTCTCGTCCCTCACGTAGCCGCTGCCTTTCAGGAAGTCCTGGAAAGCCTGCGACTTCACCGCATCGACGCCTTCCTTTACCAGCGAACGCGTATAAATGCGGGTGGGAACGAAATGCTTTGTGTCGTGAACGTAGACAACATCCTTGAACAAGGGAGAGGGGGTCTTGAAGAAATAGCTTTCCTCATAGATTCCGTTCTCCGCATCCGGCGCTCCGTACTCCGAGAGAATACTTCCCCGGCGGATTTCAAAGTCCATCATCCTGTGCAGGCTGAAAGGATTTCCCGGGTTGCAGGCCAGGATGAAGGTTGCCACACCCGGCTGCCTGACAGCAATGTCATGCGTTTTCCCACCGACTGATACAGTCAGCTTCGTTGTCCTTTCCACAGTACCATAGTTCGGTTTGGAAATGAATTTCAGGCCACGCTTCTTCTTGATGACCTGCATCCATTCGGGCTGTTCGCTCTGGTGCAGCTCGTACAGACTGCTTTCCATGTTCACGTCGACGGTCGTCGTACCGCCTGCCTGCGGCAGGACAACCTCGCCGTTGGCAATATCCAGTGAAAAGTCAGCGGCACTCTGCCTTACCATGATTTTCTCCACTGCCAGACCGCCGTCAACGAGGATGTAACTGCTCCGTTCCACGCCGGTCGTATTGGCATCCACCCTTACGGCAATCTCGTTTCCGCTCTGTGTGAGATGAATCCACGGCTTGGGTGTCGTGGCAATCCATTCTTTGCAGTTCGTGTTTACGGTAATGGTCTTCTCTCCCATCTGGTTGGAAAAGGTGATGTCTTTCTCTGAGACATTCAGCTGCGGCTGCTCAAAGCTGTCCTTTTCAGAACAGCCCGCCACCATCGCCAGTACCAGACACAGGAAGGCGAACCGCAGCAGCTTATGTAAATTCATTATACACATATCAGGATAACATTTAAATAAGGTATAACCACCTGGCTAAAACTTCAACGTCTGCTTTGCCTCCATGAAATTCCGGACCATCCTTGCCTGCGCCTTCACAGCCTTGCTGCCTGCACCAGACACTGACGGGTCGTAGCTGTAGAGCAGAGCAAGTGTCGGCACGTTGTTGTCGGCTACGCAGGTGACAGCGATGACAAGATGGTCACGCTCGCGGGCGAAGAAGTGATTGTTGCCGGAAGAACGGAGGTAAGAGAAGCCTTCCTCACCGAGTTTCTTCTTGATTTCATTCGTGGCAATCCATTTGTTCCCATATTTCCATACGCCGAGACTCGTGTCTTTGAAGAGCAGCGCACCGATCTGTACGCTCCCCAGTTTTGCAGGGACGTTGCCGTCCTTGTCTGTCGTATAGAAGATGTGGATGCGGGCATAGGGAGCCGACGGACTTTCGTTCTTTTTCAACGTGTACTGAAGCTGTGACACTTCCGTGTCCTTGTTCTCGTTCATCGTGCGCTCTTCTTCCTTACTGCCGGCATTCTTTTCATACTGTTCCACCTGGGCTACCTTCACGTTGTCGGCCTGCAGAAGCTCAAGCGGATAATAAGGAATCCTGTCGAAGGTCTTGTATTCTCCCGTCTGCTTCATCACCGGCGTGAAGGTAAGGTTGACGCCTTCATTGTTCTCCTTTTCCGAGATGTAGATCTTCAACGAGAGCAGCTCCTTCTCGTTCATATATTCTCTGTCCGACTCGGAGTTGCTGCGCACATAACCGTTGTCGGAAAGGAACCGCCCGAAAGCCTTGTCCTTGACGGCCGCTATGGCCTTGGTGCCGTCGCCGACAGTGATGATCTGCGAGGGCGTAACGCCGTCAGAGCTGCAATACTGTATCAGTGTGAAGATCGGTGAAGGAGTGATGAACGTGTACATTTCCTCCAGACCGTATGCCGGCATTGCCGTCTGGTACTCGCGCAGATAACTGCCGCGTCCCAGCTCATATTCCATGATTCTGTGTACATCCTGCGGCGCACCGGGATTGATGGGAAGGATATAACGCTGGATGCCCGACTGCGACACGACGATCTCACGGGTGACGCTGCCGCTCTTGGCATACAGCTTCACCTCACGTTTCTGATAAGTATCGTTACGTCCGGCAACCAGCTTTATCTCTTCGTCAGACTTGACGATCTTGAGCCAGTCGACCTCTTCACTCGGCGTAACCTCGTAAACCGACGAATTGGTCGTTACGTCGATTGTCTTTTCGCCGCCTGTCTGGGGCAGATAGATGGCGGTCGGGACAACGTCGAGCGTCACGTCGGCAGCACTCTGCTTCACCTCTATTTTTCCCGTGGCTCCGTTGGCGTTCACGAGCACGTAACCGGTACGCTCCACCCCCATCTTGTTTTCTCCCACCTTCACTTTCAGGAGATTGCCGTCCTGCACCAGCGAAATCCAGTCGCCCTCCTGGGGAGACGAAGCGACCCAGCTGCTCTGGTTCGTTGTCACGCTGATGTTCCTTTCACCGACTCCCTTGTCAAACGCAACATTGTTCTCCGAGAGAACCAGCGTCGGCAGTTCAAACTCGTCTTCCTTTGCACAGGAGAACAGGCAAAGAAGGATTCCACCAAGGAAAAGGGAGTAAAAAGTCTTTCTTAAATTCATACTCTTCAAGGTTTTTGTCAGATAAAAATTAATTTGGATGATGTTCTGAAATTATATTGATAATTCCCGGCAGGGACATGAATAATGACTTGACGACATCGCATCGGCATATCGATTCGGATGGGCAAAGCCCTTTGCGAAGCGGACCAGGCAGGTGAAAATTCTTCATCGGTTATTGCGGATATGTAAATTCCTGTGCAAAGGTACTCCCTTCCTGCTGATACGGCAATACTCATTTATGAGTAATTTCCAGCAGTTTATGCGTGAAATCACAGGAAGCACGGTACAGGCAAAAGTCAAGACAAACGATAGACTGACACCTCCCAACCGTCAGGGAGCTCTGTTCCCAACCATCGGGAACCGGATTCCCAGCCGTCGGGAACAGAATTCCCAGCTGTCGGGAATATCCTTCCTCATAAATTGTTTCTTTCAGACTTACTTTCCATTTTCTCACTTTTATTTGCTACCTTTGTAGCCCGATGCTGTCGGCACAACAGACATAAGGAGGCTGCTGAACGACAGGACATTTCTACACCGCCTCGATTGCGGCAAGCATACATGGAGTGACGGGACGGATTCTGTAGAAATGCTGTCCGCATCACAGGACGATAACATAATAACATAAAACAAGAGGGAAGATGGACTTTTCGGATGTCATAGGACAGGATGCGGTCAGCAACAGGCTCGTGCAGATGGTGAAGGAAGACCGACTGCCGCATGCACTGCTCTTCTGCGGTCCAGAGGGGACAGGCAAGATGGCACTTGCCATGGCGTTTGCCTGCTATCTGCTTGCCGGTGACGAAGCCGGAGATGCCGTTCCAACCTCTGTCTCCAACGCCAGAGCCATGCTCCGACAGTGGGAACATCCCGACCTTCACTTCTCCTACCCCACCATAAAACTGCCCGGCATGAGCAGCGAACACCAGCCTGTGAGCAGCGATTTTGCCAAGGAATGGCATGATCTCATCATGCAGGGAGCCTACTTCACCATGAACCAGTGGATGAAGCAGATGGGAGCGACCACGCAGCAGGCCATCATCACGGGGGCTGAAAGCGATGAACTGGCACGTGTACTGGCACTGAAATCAAGTCAGGGAGGCTACAAGGTCGCCATTATCTGGCGACCCGAACGGATGAATCTCACCTCGGCCAACAAACTGCTGAAACTCCTCGAAGAGCCCCCGCAGGGCACCGTCTTCCTCATGGTAAGCGAAGAACCGGAGAAGCTGCTCGAGACCATCGTCAGCCGTACACAGCGCATCGATGTGAAACGCATCGACGACGAAGCGGTGGAACAGGCGCTCATCGCACGGAGAGGAATCGATGCCGATGCGGCACACCGCATTGCACGCATCGCACACGGCAGCTGGCTGAAAGCCTTGGAGTCGCTGGACACCGGCAATGAAAGCCGCGAGTTCCTCAATATGTTCCAGATGCTCATGCGTCTCTGCTACCTCCGCAACGTGAAGGACCTCAAGCGATGGAGCGAGGTGACGGCAGGCTACGGACGCGAAAAGGAACGTCGTATGCTTGTTTATTTCCAGCAGCAGGTACGAGAGAACTTCATGTTCAACTTCCGCAATCCGGAACTCAACTACATGACACTGGAGGAAGAGAACTTTGCAAAGAACTTCGCCCGGTTCATCAATGAAGCGAACGTCATCGAAATCAACGAACTGTTCCAGCGGGCCGGCCGAGACATAGGACAGAATGCAAATGCCAAGATTGTTCTTTACGACATGGCACTGAAGCTCATTGTCCTGCTGCTGAAGAAGTAAATGAAATCGGCAAGCGGGCCATCACCGCTTATCAACGTCCCCCTCCCCATCACCGCTTATTATTGCTTATCACTGCCCGCCACATCCCCTCTCTCCGAGGAATCTGGAGGCTTCTTAAAATACAAAACAATGGATTACAAAGATATGAAATTCAAGGTCTGGCACGGTTGCGACCGTGGTTTATGCCACAAGGGATGCGGCAGACAGGACCGCCAGCTGAACACCTTCGACTGGCTGGCCGACGTGCCGGGCAATAACCAGACAACCGACCTTGTCGAAGTACAATTCAAGAACACCCGAAAAGGATACTACCACAATAGCAACAACCTCGACCTCAAGAAAGGAGACATCGTGGCTGTGGAGGCCAACCCCGGACATGACATCGGGGTCGTCACATTGACGGGACGGCTTGTCAAGCTACAGATAAAGAAAACCTCCTGCGTGAAGTCGCCCGACGACATCAAGCGTGTCTACCGCCTTGCAAAGGAGGTGGATATGCAGAAGTACCGTGAGGCAAAGGCACGTGAGCACAAAACGATGATCGAGAGCCGGCAGATTGCCAAAGGACTGGGACTGAAGATGAAGATCGGCGACGTGGAGTATCAGGGCGACGGCAACAAAGCCATCTTCTATTACATCGCCGACGAGCGGGTGGACTTCCGCCAGCTCATCAAAGACCTTGCAGCTGCCTTCCATGTACGTATCGAGATGAAACAGATCGGGGCACGGCAGGAAGCCGGACGCATCGGCGGAACAGGTCCTTGCGGACGGGAACTCTGCTGTGCCACTTGGATGAAGAGTTTCTCCAGCGTCTCCACCACGGCAGCACGCATCCAGGACATCTCGCTCAACCCCACCAAGCTGGCGGGTATGTGTGCCAAGCTGAAATGCTGTCTGAACTATGAGGTGGACGACTACATGGAGGCTGCCCGCAAGCTGCCGAGCAAGGAAGTGCTCCTGGAGACAATGGACGGTGAATACCACCTCTTCAAGACCGATATCCTCAGCGGACAGTGTACTTACTCTACCGACAAGAACCTCGGGGCCAACCTCGAGACCATCAGTGCCGGGCGCGCCAGGGAAATCATCGAAATGAACCGGTGCGGAGAGAAACCGCTGTCGCTCCTCGAAGATGGAAAGGCCAAACCCGTCAGGAAGCCTGTCGACCTGCTGGCCGGTGCCGACCTCAGCCGGTTCGACAAGGCGAAAAAACGCAGAAAGAACAATACACAGCGCAACGGCAACACACAGCAAGGCAACCGCCCGCAGCATGACAACCGCCACAGCTCACGTGAAGGGCAGGACGGTTTCCGTCCCCAGAACGACAGAAGACGCTCCCAGAGCGACAGCCGCCGGACACAGAACGGCAACCGGCGTCCGTACAACGGGGCACATCCTGCACAACAGCGGAGTGCAGCCGCAATGCCGGAGACAGACAGGAGAATCGAACAGGGACAACCTCAGCAAACGGAAAGAACACAGGAATGAGACATAAGGTTTCCACCTTATTATATATGGCAGCATTCACAGCAACCGTCGCAGGTGCTGTCTCGTGCAGCGATTCCCGGACCTACGACCACTACAAGAGTGTGCCGCTTCAGGGCTGGCTGCGCAACGACACGCTTGTCTTCGATGTACCCCGGCAATGGGAAGGCACCTATCAATTAGACCTCGGCATACGTGCCGCACAGACTTACCCCTACCGCAGCATAAGTATGCTCATGGAACGAAAGGTAATCAACTGCAGGCACCGGAAGAAGCTGGAGACCCTCTACCATGACACCATCAACTGCGAAATCATCACCGACAAGGGGGTACTGGCAGGGCAGGACGGCATCAGCAGCACCGAAATTCTCCATCCCGTCACCACCTTTCAACTGAACCGCAACGACTCTCTGCACATTACCGTACACCATATCATGAGCCGGGATGCCGTTCCCGGCATCAGTGACATCGGCCTCAGAATGGAACGGAAATAACCGTCCCGACCGTCTTATACTGGTCGGCACGGCCTGTCTGCCAGTCTGCAAAAGCTGTATGCCTGCCGGACAGGAACTGACAGGAATCAGTCTTTAGGGCGGAGATAGCCCGTTGATATGGTCTTCTGAGGCTCATCTACATTACGGTCAAGTTTCTTGCGTCCGAAGTCAAAACAATAAGACAGCTTGACGATGACGGACGGGGAAATGTCCGGCGATATAAACCTGTCAGTACGCTGGTAGATTTCCGAGTTGATGTATTCCTTTCCATAAGTCTTACGATTGAAGAAGTTAGCCAGTGACACCGAAGCGAACCACCTTCCTTTCGCATAAGACGCAGAAAGACTGTAGACACAGGGGAGATCAGAATAAGCGGATGAGGTAAAGTCCATGCTTTTGTATTTTGACACATAGCTCCCGGAGAACGTAAAGCTGCCACAGCTGTACATCGCATCAAACGAACCATCTGATTTCCAACATATTACAAGGAACATAACAAAAGGTGCTTAGTTCCATCGCAAGTAACGCCTGATTGACGTGCAAGTAAGCCTTGGTTGCAAGCCAAGTAACGCCTGATTGAAATCAAGACAGGCATGGGTTGCAATCCACATCCCGCCCGACCCTGAATTGTAATGCCGTTTACGCATTGAGACCGCATAATTTACTGCAACAAACAAGAATTTCCAGAAACTGAGCTGGAAATTGAAAAAAATGCCGTAAGTTTGCATCTGTTATCTCTATAGAATAATGAAACGGAACTTCTTAATCACGATATTTCTGGGCATAGGGCTGGGTGCCGCCGCCCAGGTTCACCGTCCCGTGTCCGTCCGTAAGGATATAAAGCCGCATACGGAGAGCATACAGGCGTATGCCGACTCTCTGGATGCCGCAAGAGACAGCATCTTTTCACGCAAGACACCGGGCTGGAAGCGTGACAGCCGGCTGCGCCGGAACAAAATGCAGCTGTTCATGCCGCTGACCTATTACGGCAGTGTGGCAGAGAACCTGTTTACACGTGGCAGGAAAGACAATCCTTTCCTTGCAGAGCTGATGTGCCTCTATCTGTCGCGTCCCGACCTCGTGGCAGGGACAGACCGTGCGCTGCGCTCCCAGCAGACGAAGCTCGACGAGATTGAGACACCGATCCATCACGATGTGAAGCTGGTGGAGAAAGTCCCCCTGCGCCCTGCCGACCCACAGACAGTACCGGTCGAAGTCATGGTGCTGCGCCCTAACTTCTGGACTTTCCAGGGCGACTATGCCCTGCAGTTCCTGCAGAACTACGTGACAGGGAACTGGTACAAAGGAGGCGAAAGCAACTATTCGGCACTGGCCTCACTGGTGATGCAGGCCAATTACAACAACAAGCAGAAGGTGAAGTGGGAGAACCGGCTGGAACTGAAGTACGGCCTGCAGAGCAGCCGGTCGGACTCGCTGCACAACTTCAAGAGCACGGAAGACCTGATACGCCTCACGTCGAAACTGGGCCTGCAGGCAACGAAACGCTGGTATTATACGGTACAGTTCATCGGCAACACACAGTTCTCCCGTTCCTACCGCTCGAACGACCCGAAGGTGTATGCCGCCTTCCTCTCGCCGCTGAACCTGAACCTCTCCCTCGGTATGGACTATGCCGTCGACTGGCTGGATCACCGCCTGAAAGGCAACTTCCATCTGGCCCCGTTGGCCTATAACATGAAGTACGCCCGTATGCTCGAGCTTTCTGACCGGCTGGGAATCGATGAAGGACGGCATTTCCTGCACGACTTCGGTTCAGAGTTCACCGTCGACCTGGAATGGCGGCTGCTGGAGCAGCTGTCATGGAAGACACGCCTCTACGGCTATTCCACCTACAAACGTTCGGAACTGGAATGGGAAAACACCTTTACATTCCAGTTCAACCGCTATATCTCGAGCCGCATCTTCATTTATCCACGCTTCGACGACGGTGTGGGACGTGACGACCATCATGCCTACTGGCAGCTGAAAGAATTTGCCTCGATAGGATTCCAGTACAGCTTCTGAACGCCTGCATAAAAGCTTCTGGTGTCGCCGCCGTCAACGGAAAGGCAATTTTCAAGGTCGCTCATTAGCATTTTCCGAATTTTATAACTACCTTTGCCATGTGGCAGTCTGTACAGACCCGGACAGGGGGAAGCACGCTGCCACACATGAAGACAAGCCATAACAGAAGCATACCGAATGAAAGAATTCATCATATCTGATGTCAAGGCAGAGACCGCCGTCCTCGTCGGTCTGATTACCAAGGAGCAGGACGAAGCCAAGACAAAGGAATACCTTGACGAACTGGAGTTCCTGGCCGATACGGCCGGCGCCGTCACCGTGAAACGCTTTACACAGCGTGTGAACGGCCCGAGCGCCGTCACCTATGTCGGCAAGGGAAAACTCGAAGAGATAAAAGAATACATCAAACAGAAAGAAGACGAGGATGATCCGGTCGGCATGGTCATCTTCGACGACGAACTTTCTGCCAAGCAGATGCGCAACATCGAGCACGAACTCAGTGTGAAGATACTGGACCGCACCTCGCTCATCCTCGACATCTTTGCCATGCGCGCCCAGACGGCCAACGCCAAGACACAGGTGGAACTGGCGCAGTACCGCTATATGCTCCCCCGCCTGCAGCGTCTGTGGACGCACCTGGAGCGACAGGGCGGCGGCTCGGGATCGGGTGGCGGAAAGGGATCGGTAGGACTGCGCGGACCGGGCGAGACCCAGCTGGAGATGGACCGCCGCATCATCCTGCAGCGTATGTCGCTTCTGAAACAGCGGCTGGCCGAAATAGACAGACAGAAGAACACGCAGCGCAAGAACCGCGGACGGCTGATCCGTGTCGCTCTGGTGGGCTATACGAACGTGGGCAAGTCGACGACGATGAACCTGCTGGCGAAGAGCGAGGTCTTTGCCGAAAACAAACTCTTCGCCACACTGGACACGACCGTACGCAAGGTGGTCGTGGAAAACCTCCCCTTCCTGCTGGCAGACACCGTGGGATTTATCCGCAAGCTGCCGACCGACCTGGTCGATTCGTTCAAGTCGACACTCGACGAGGTACGGGAAGCCGACCTGCTGCTGCACATCGTAGACATTTCCCATCCTGACTTTGAAGAACAGATACAGGTCGTCAACAAGACACTGGCCGACCTCAGCTGTGCTGACAAGCCGTCGATGATCGTCTTCAACAAGATTGACAACTATCACTGGGTAGAAAAGGAAGAAGACGACCTCACGCCTGCTACGAAAGAGAACATCACGCTGGACGAACTGAAACGGACGTGGATGGCAAAGGAGCACGACAACTGCCTGTTCATATCCGCCAAGAGAAAGGAGAATATCGACGAGTTCAGGGAGGTGCTCTACAAGAAAGTGCGCGAGCTGCACGTCCAGAAATATCCCTACAACGATTTCCTCTATAACATAGAGGAGTAAAAAACGACGGGACAGCTCATTCCCTATGCTCACCCATCTGTCAGGACAATTAAAGAAAAGAAGTATGCAATACCGTTCCCTTACCTTTGAAGAGATAGAGACACTGGAGAAGAACAGCTGCTGGGCTGAAGACTGGAACCGGGTGGAGGTTTCCGAAGACGGATTCCAGGCGAAGTTCTTCCACCGGGTCATGTTCTACGGCGACATCCGGCTGGGCTGCTGCCAGAAGAATGTCGAGATTACCAAGGACTTCTTCAAGCATTCCGGCATCAACGATGCCACCCTGCGCAATGTGACCGTGGGCAATGACTGCCTGATAGAAAAGGTGGGGAACTATATCAACAACTACACCATCGGCGACGACTGCCTCATCTCCAATATCTCCGTCATGGAGACGACTGAAGGAGCGAGCTACGGTGAGGGCAACCTTATCTCAGTACTGAACGAGGTGGGCGATGGCAACGTGATTCTCTTCCACGACCTCAACAGCCAGTTCGCCGCCTTCATGGTGAAACACTTCAACGACAAAGACCTCAAGAACGCCATCCGCCGGCTGGTGTCGGAGGAAATTACCCGCACCAATCCGGAGCGCGGGACAATCGGCAACAACGTGAAGATCGTCAACACAAAGGAGATTACGAATACCGTCATACAGGACGACTGCGAGATTTCCGGAGCCAGCCGGCTGAGCGACTGTACCATTCTGAGCTCCGAGAACGCCAGCGTCTACATCGGGACGGGCGTCATCTGCGAAAACTCCATCATCTCTGACGGGTCGAGTATCGTGAACAGCGTGAAGATGCAGGACTGCTTCGTGGGTGAAGCCTGTCAGATAGCCAACGGCTTCACGGCATCACAGAGCGTGTTCTTTGCCAATTCGTTCATGGCGAACGGGGAAGCCTGTGCAGCCTTTTGCGGTCCGTTCTGCGCCTCCCATCACAAGAGTTCGCTGCTTATCGGCGGTATGTTCTCATTCTACAATGCAGGATCGGGGACCAATTTCTCCAACCACGCTTACAAGATGGGGCCGATGCACTGGGGCATACTGGAGCGCGGCACGAAGACGGCAAGCGGAAGTTACCTGCTCATGCCGGCGACCATCGGTACATTCTCCGTGTGCTTCGGCAAGCTGATGCACCATCCCAACACCACCGCACTGCCTTTCTCCTACCTCATCGCCGAGGCCGACAAGATGTTCCTCGTGCCGGGCAGGAACATCACCACCGTCGGTCTTTACCGTGACATACGGAAGTGGCCGAAGCGGGATATGCGCCCGCAGCAGTCGCAGAAGAGCATCGTCAACTTCGACTGGCTGTCACCTTTCTCCGTCGGCGAGATTCTCCGGGGAAAGAAGATACTTGAGAATCTGCGGCAGGCAAGCGGCGACAACGTCTCGTCGTACAACTACCACGAGTACGTCATCAACGCCAGCAGTCTGCGCAAGGGCATCAAATACTACGACATCGCACTGCGCATCTACATGGGAGCCGTACTCAAGCGGGCACACAAGTGGGGCTTCTTCGGGAAGCCGGAGACCGAAACAGGCACCGGAAGATGGGACGACCTGTCAGGACTTCTGCTCCCCGTATCGGAGGAGCAGCGGCTGATCGACGACATCAAGAACGGCAGTCTGGAGACGATACAGGAAGTGGTCGAACGCTTCTGCGAAATCAACGACAACTACCGGATTTACCAGTGGGCATGGACTTACCGCCTGATCTTAGAATACTACGGCATCACGGAGATTACCGATGAAGATGATGCACGTATCAGGCAAGACTATGTCGAGGCGCGCCGGGCATGGATTGCAGAGATACGAAAGGATGCAGAGAAGGAGTACGAGATGGGCGACGTTGACAGAGAGGTCTTCGAGTCGTTCGTCAACAGCCTCGATCATGAGATTGACTTTGAGAACTGACAAATCATACCTTATAGTATTGTATAAAACAACTGACTTATGAAAAAACATTCCATTAGCCTCACCCTCCTGAAGGAAATCGGTCTGGGAGCAATGCTCCTGATGACCACCCTGACTGCACAGGCACAGCGTTACAGCTATGAAAGCGTACCGGGCGACCCGATGCAGACACGTATCTACACGCTGAAGAACGGACTGAAAATCTATCTGTCCGTCAACAAGGAGAAGCCACGTGTACAGACGTACATCGCCGTACGGACCGGTTCACGCAACGACCCGAAGGAGACTACGGGTCTGGCACACTACCTCGAACATCTTATGTTCAAGGGCACGACACACTTCGGCACGTCGAATGCCGAGGCTGAACGCCCTTACCTCGACTCCATCGAGGCCCGCTTCGAACAGTACCGCCACATCACCGACCCCAAGGCACGCAAGCAGCGGTATCACCAGATTGACTCCATCTCTCAGCTGGCAGCCCGCTACAACATCCCCAACGAGTACGACAAGATGATGACTGCCATCGGCAGCGAGGGGACGAATGCCTATACCAACAATGATGTCACCTGTTATGTGGAGAACATCCCGTCCAACGAAATAGACACATGGGCGAAAGTGCAGGGCGACCGCTTCCAGAACATGGTCATCCGCGGTTTCCACACTGAATTGGAGGCCGTGTACGAGGAGTACAACATCAGCCTCTCCAACGACTGGCGCAAGATGTATGCGGCTCTGTTTGCCAAACTCTTCCCCACCCATCCCTACGGAACACAGACGACCCTCGGGCGGGGTGAACATCTGAAAAACCCGTCCATTGTCAACATCAAGAACTATTTTCACAAATACTACGTCCCCAACAACGTGGCCATCTGTATGTCGGGCGATCTCGATCCCGACGAGACAGTAGCCGTCATCGACAAGTATTTCGGCAGCTGGAAGCCCAGTGCGCACATTGATGTACCGCAGTATGCTGCCCAGCCGGTCCTCACTGCTCCTGCCGACACGACCGTCATCGGCAAGGAGGCACCGATGTTCTTCATGGGGTGGCGAGCCGAAGCCGCCAACTCCCAGCAGATTGACACGCTCGAGGTAATCGCACAGCTGCTGTCCAACGGACGGGCCGGTCTCTTCGACCTCGACCTCAACCAGAAGATGAAGGTACAGGATGTTGGGGCTGGCGTGAATGACATGACCGACTATTCCGTTTTCTATCTTTACGGACAGTCAAAGGCGGGACAGACCCTGCCGGAGGTACGCAGCCTCGCACTGGCCGAGATAGAGAAGCTGAAAAAAGGACAGTTCTCCGACGACCTGCTGCCTTCCATCGTCAACAACTACAAGCGATACTACTACACACAGCTCGACAAGAACCAGTTCCGTGCCAACCAGTTCGTGGACGCTTTCATCAACCACAAGGACTGGAAGCGGGAAGTAGAGAAAATCAGCCGGATATCCAAACTGACCAAAGCAGACATCGTCAGCTATGCCAGGAAGTTCTTCAACAACGGCTTTGCCTGCGTCTACAAGGAACAGGGCAACGACACGACAATCAAAAAGGTGGAAAAGCCTTCCATCACACCTATCCCTACCAACAACGACAAGCACAGTGCGTTCCTGGAAGAAATCGTGAACACGAAGACAACACCTATCCAGCCGCAATTCGTCGACTACAAGCGTGATCTGACCAAGGCCGTGACGAGGAAGGGCCTGCCCATGCTCTACAAACAGGACACGACGAACGACCTGTTCACGCTGTGTTTCGTCCTTCCGTTCGGTGACGAACACAATCCGAAGCTCAACTATGCCGCCGGCTATCTCGACTATTTAGGTACGGACAAGCTGACCAACGAACAGATCAAACAGCAGTTCTACAAGCTGGCGTGCGATTACAGCATCAGCGAAAGGAACGAACGTACGTACATCACGCTGAACGGTCTGAACTCCAACCTGCCGCAGGCACTCGCTCTGCTGAACAACCTGGTCAGCAATGCAAAGGTAGACAGGCAGGCATACGACCTCTATGTAGAACAGATACTGAAATCCCGCAGCGATAACAAGGCCAACCAGCAGGCCAACTTCTCCGCACTCAGGAACTATGCGACCTACGGAACCTACAACCCGACACGCAACATCCTCAGCGAACAGGCCTTGAAGGCGATGAACCCACAGGAGCTGCTTACGATGCTGAAAAGTCTGAAGAACTACAAAATGACAGTTCTCTACTATGGGCCGTCAAGTCTGAAAGCCATCGACCAGCTCGTCACGAAGACCGTTCAATCGCCGAAGACATTCGCCGCTGTACCTGCACAGAAACGCTACGTGGAACAGACGACACCAAAGAACGAGGTCGTCATCGCACCTTACGATGCCAAGAACATCTACATGGTACAGCTCCACAACGAGAATCAGGAATGGTCGGCCGACCGTGCCCCCGTCATCGCACTCTTCAACGAATACTTCGGCGGCAGCATGAACGCCATTGTCTTCCAGGAGCTGCGCGAGGCACGCGGACTGGCCTATTCAGCCTTTGCACGGTATGACGAGCCTTACCGTCTGGGCGACAAGGAGAGCTTCTACACCTATATCATCACGCAGAACGACAAGATGATGGACTGTGTACACGAGTTCAACAAACTACTCAACGATATGCCGGTACGTCAGGCCGGCTTCGACCTCGCCAAGCAGAGCCTGATGAAGAGCCTGGCCTCCGCACGTACAACGAAATACGGCATCCTTACGTCTTATCTCGCAGCACAGCGGCTGGGACTCGACTACTCGCTGAACGAGAAGATTTACAAGGCTCTGCCGGCTCTGCAGCTGAAGGACATCATCGACTTCGAGAAGACGTACATTGCCAACAAACCTTACAAGTATATCATCCTTGGCGACGAGAAGGAGCTGGACATGAAGGCGTTGGAAAAAATCGCTCCGATCAAGCGGGTAACGACAGAGGAAATCTTCGGATATTGAGGAATCCCACCCTCTTGACCGCTCAGAAGACACACATCTATCCCCTCCCGGCAGGGAGGGGTATCTGGCGAAAACATACAAAAACATCATATAACAAACAGATAATCCCGAGCGGAGCTGTATCAGAGAAGCCAATGGGTCATTGATACTTCCTCTGACGGGCAAACAAAACATTATGGCTGAATTCAAATACGCCCCAATGTTCCAATTGGGCAAGGATGACACCGAATACCGGCTGGTATCAAAGGAAGGTATCAGCACCGGTGAGTTTGAAGGTAAAGAGATTCTCAAGGTCAGCAAGGAGGCACTCACTCTGCTGGCACAGGAGGCTTTCCACGACTGCGAGTTCATGCTCCGCCGTGCGCACAACGAGCAGGTTGCGAAAATCCTGACCGACCCGGAGGCATCAGAGAACGACAAGTACGTCGCCCTGCAGTTCCTCCGCAATGCCGAGACGGCCGTGAAGGGCATACTGCCTTTCTGCCAGGACACGGGTACCGCCATCATCCATGGCGAGAAAGGACAGCAGGTATGGACCGGGTTTGAAGATGAAGAGGCACTCTCAAGGGGCGTGTTCAACACCTTCACCGAGGAGAACCTCCGCTACTCTCAGAATGCTCCGCTCAATATGTACGACGAGGTGAACACCAAGTGCAACCTCCCGGCACAGATCGACATCGAGGCCGTCGAGGGTGCGGAGTACCGCTTCGTCATGGTTGCCAAGGGCGGCGGTTCTGCCAACAAGACCTACTTCTACCCCATGACCAAGGCCACCATCCAGAACGAGGGCACGCTCATTCCGTTCCTCGTAGAGAAGATGAAGAGCCTCGGAACGGCGGCCTGTCCTCCTTACCACATCTGCTTCGTCATCGGCGGTACCTCCGCAGAGAAGAACCTCCTCACTGTAAAGCTCGGCAGCATCAAGTATTACGACAGCCTTCCCACTACCGGCGACGAGACAGGCCGCGCCTTCCGCGACACCGACCTGGAAGCCAAGCTGCTCGTTGAGGCACATAAGATCGGGCTCGGCGCACAGTTCGGCGGCAAGTATCTTGCCCACGACATCCGTGTCATCCGCCTGCCCCGCCACGGTGCCAGCTGTCCTATCGGCATGGGTGTCAGCTGCTCTGCCGACCGCAACATCAAGGCGAAGATCAACAAAGAGGGTATCTGGCTCGAGAAGATGGACACCAACCCGGGCGAACTGATTCCGGAGGAATACCGCAAGCCGGGCGAAGGAAGCAAGGGGATCGAGATCGACCTCGACAAAGGCATCGATGCCGTCCGGGCTGAACTGACGAAATACCCTGTCTCGACACGTGTCAATCTTAAGGGGACGATCATCGTCGCCCGCGACATTGCCCACGCCAAGCTCAAGGCACGGCTGGATGCCGGCGAGGATCTGCCACAGTACTTCAAGGATCATCCCATTCTCTATGCCGGACCGGCCAAGACACCGAAAGGCTACCCATGCGGTTCGATGGGGCCGACCACGGCCAACCGCATGGATCCGTATGTCGACGAGTTCCAGGACCACGGCGGATCGCTCGTCATGATTGCCAAGGGCAACCGCACGCAGACTGTTACGGATGCCTGCAAGAAACACGGCGGCTTCTATCTCGGCACCATCGGCGGTGTCGCAGCCGTACTGTCCCAGAGCAGCATCAAGAGCATTGAGTGCGTGGAATACCCCGAACTGGGCATGGAAGCCATCTGGAAGATTACCGTGGAGGACTTCCCGGCTTTCATTCTCGTAGACGACAAGGGGCACGACTTCTTCAAGGAGCTGAAACCGTGGACAGGCTGCAGCTGTGGAAAGTAGTTTTTCCACAGGTACGGCAACAGGACTTTAACTGTCAGCATTGCTGACCGCCAGACAAAGGAAAGCGGCATGAAGACATTGCACAATGCGTGTCTCATGCCGCTTTTCTTGTACAGTCGCGGTCCGTCCTACTTGACTGAACTACAGGCAGCGCGATTCCCAGACAGTCGGGAATGACGTTCCCGAACGGTCGGGAACAGTATTCCCAACGCCTGGGAAGGCTGTTCCCAAGCGGTTGGGAATATCAAAGCCGATGCCTTCATTTTCAATTTGCCGGACCGACCAGTACCTTCCGCACACGCCCGTCACTCATCCTGATGATATTCAAGCCACGTGTTCTGTGCTGGAGTCTTCTGCCGTCGATACTGTAGATACCTGTTTCAACAGCTCCGTTCATCCCCTTGTCAAGAGACATGATACGGGTCGGTGTAAGGTCTCCTACAATGCTGTCAAACAGTCCGGAACCGAAAGTACCGTCAGCCTCGTATTTACTTTCCGCTCCTCCCACAACGTGCAAGGTCACACTGTTGTCGAAGGTGTTGAAAGCACCGGCTGCACAGGTAGGCGGTTCAGGGGCATAGATAGAAACGTCCGTGAGGGAAGTGTTGTAAACGGCAAAGATGTCATTACCTATATACGTCAGCGTGCTTGGCAAAGTGACGCTCTCCAGGCTGCCGCAGGCTCCGAAGGTGGCATCCTCCAGCCGGGTGATGCCCTCCGGAAGGGTGATCCGGCTTAGGTCTGTATAGTAGAAACAGCTGCTTCCGATGCTCCTGATCGTTTTGGGAAGTTCTATTTCCTCCAGTCCACTGAAGAGGAACGCATCTTTTCCGATGGTTTCAGTACCTTCGTTGACCGTTACCCTGGCCAGATTCTTCTCGCGTTTTTCTTTGCCTTTCATCCCGGCATGGGCATTCTGACCGCCCGCCTGGGCAAAGGCACCGTCGGCAATCTGTCTGACCGTAGCCGGAGTGGTATAGCTTTTTCCGTCCTTGGAGGCCGGATAGGTCCACAAGACTGACCTGTCCTTGCTGAAGAGTACGCCGTCAACTGCTGTGAAAGAAGGATTTTCCGATGCCACTTCAATCTTTTGCAGCGCATAAGTCATACTAAATACTTCACTGCCGATATGGGTGACAGAAGCAGGAATACGGACAGCCGTGACTTTCTTCAACGGAGAGAAGGCCTCATCACCGATGCTCTCCATGTCCTGCGGGACTTCCACGATGCCCTCGGACATATTGAAACATTGCAGTACCTTATGTCTGCTGACATCGCAAAGCATGTACCCAATCATCTTGAAGACAGTGTTGGCAGGGTCGACCTTCACCTCCGTATAATCTTTGCTGCCTGCAAAAGCCGCATCTCCAATATACTTTACAGAGGCCGGTATCGTCAGGGTCTTACTGTGAGTACTGTAGAAGGCACGCTTCCCTATGCTCTCCAGGCCATTGTTCAACACTACCGAAATCAGGTCGCAGTTCTGGAAGGCATTGTCAGAAATGGTCCTGAGCGTCTTCGGGAAGTAAATATACATGAAATAAGTCAGGTTCTGGAAGCAGCCTTCGGGTATGCTTTCAAACTCCGCATCATGCAAGTTCGCCGAATGCAGGTCCGTCAGCGAACCTCCTTTCGCAAGTCTGGCCAGGAACTTCAGGTCAGCATCATTCATCGGTCCGGTGACTTTGATGCCCTGGACATGTACGTCACCATAGAGTTCCATCACGGTCTGTTCCAGCGTGCCGGCCTTGGTCAGCTGTACAACACGCTGATTGAAATAGGCATCAGTGGGAACCTTGTAATCGTCCTGTGCAAAGACAAACGTCGTACTGAACAAGACGAAGAGGGTAAGTAAGATCTTTTTCATACGCAATTGATATTTAATAAATGAATCATTACAGGAGGCAATGCGTTGCCGCCTGCCTCAGAGTGTTACGCCCATTGAAATTTCAAGATTGTGGCCATGCTGGTGGTTGTCGTACCACCTGCGCCCCAGCTGCATCTGCATGAAAGCGGAAGTCAGAGACCTGACAAGTCTGAAATCATAGCGGATGTGAAGCCCTGCGTCCCAATAGCTTGCCTGCTGCATGAATGCGTTGTTGCGGAACATCCCGACGGGCTTGTCGAACACTTGGGGTTCAGTGAAGACAAAATGATGGTGGACCTGCCTGCCTACATGAGACAGGAAGCCTACTGACAGCAGGCCTCTTGAGAACATTCTCGACAGATCCAGTTTCAAGGAAGGTACGAGAAAAGCTGTTTTCAGTTGTCGAACAGGGGTCAGGTACTGCGTATTGTCTACGTCATAAGCCAGTCTCGGCAGCATGACGAGCCAAATGGCAGGTGTGAATTTATATAACGCCGAGAGCGACAACTGCATGCCCTGGTGCTGGTAAATGAAAGGTCTGGAGCTTGCTATCTCCTTGTAATTTGTCAGTCCGCTGTCATAATAGCGTTCCTGCCCCTCTCTTTTCGTTGTCTCGGCGGAGAATGTTGCCTTGCAGTCCCACTGTCTCCATTGCCCTGTCCAGCTTAGTTCACCTCTCCACTTCGTCTGGAAAACATCACAGATCGGAATGTCACGTTCCGAGGAAAGCCGTTTCTGGATGTTCTCATACTCGAGATCCGTTGAAGCCTGCAGCCCGAGCCCGTCCTTCGTATGTGTAGACAGCCCCGCTGAGTAATTTCCACCTTCATACTTCACGCCGTTCTGCAATCCTTTGAAACGGAAATACTGCATGCCCAGACCGGTGAGATGATACAGGACACGGTTGCCCTGCGGGTTCATAAACTGTACGTCACTCTGCTGTGTGTACTTTCCGACGCCGGCATACAGCCCTACGACACGCCGTGCAGACACAGCATAGCCTCCTCCAAAATGCAGCTGTACGTCAAGTGTCGTGTTCTTGGGACGTGGGTCACGGTCGCGGTACTCTATTGTAGAGCGGTAACTCATCTCAGCTCCTATGGAGAGTCTGTTCATCTGGTGTGCATATCCACCCCTGAACAAATAGTACTCGCGCCGCATTGATACAGTGGCTGTATCGGCAATGACGTAAGGGAACACACGCTGGTAATCGCTGTTCAGATTCCATGATATACCCTGCCTGCTGCCGTTCTCATAGACGGCTTCCCCCCATGCCACAGACTTCTTGCTGATTCTTAAGTGCGACTGTACTCTGAAGAACATCAGCTCCGCACCGGTCCCCTGCTGTGCATCGACCGCGAGAGACGCTCCGTCATGGCGGTAGCCGGCCTGCACCTGCGAAAGGCTGGGAGTAAATTCATTCAGATTGGAGACTACGTCTGATGGGTTCAAGTAGCTCAAAGAAGGCAGCCGGAGGGTAGTCTCCCGTACAGCTTCCAATGAATGTGAATGCGAAGACAGGGACGGCTGTATGTGCTCTTGTGCGGCTCCACAGAGAGGGGAGACGCACAGAAGCACAAAGAGGAAATACCGGCATGGCCTATTTGAAGACATACCATGGATCAGCCTTAACCGTCTCGAAGTCATTTTGAGAGTCGTTAGTGTCAATCAGCTTATGTTTCCTGGCATCGTATTTCCTGCGCACCGACTTGCCATAACGCTGCTGGTCATGGTCGACTGTGGAGAACCAGGCATAGCCGTTGTCCAGTGTCGGACTGATTACATTCCATTTCTTCTTGTCTTTGATGGCCAGTACTACGGCATCTACAATCCATGTGTTGGGGACTTTTACAGCATGGAATTTCATGTCCTTGACCGTCGTCCCGTACACGAAACGGTAAGAATAATCGTATTGGTAGTCTTTTCCGGTCGTAAAGGTATGGTTGTCCACTCCCAGGAAGCCCATGACATAGGAATAAAAACCACGGTCGTGCGGACCCCATATCGTACGTGAATAGGTATAGAGACGCTCCATGTTGGGGACATCGGGGTTGTCAATATCAGTGACCCTTGGGTTTGTCGACTCGTCATACCATTCAAAGTTGGCCTTTGAAAGATTGAAAGAGTTGGGATTCCTGCCGGCTGTGGTATGGTCAATGGCATTGTCGCAGATAATGAGCGAAGCACCGGGCTGGACAGGATATTTCTTGTCTACACCATGCATTCCCGGGATTTTGGTGATGTACTGTACCGGTGTTTCCTTGTCCAGAACATACGGCTTATAGTCCTGGTGTATCATCTGCTGGAAGGCACTCTCCGCAATGAACAGCCCGTCGGCATAGAGCACCTCATCCGAATTATTGGTAATTCTGAAGTACTGGTCACCGGTATATGGGTCACCACTGGGGCGGAGTGTGCGGGCGGCAAAGATTTCAGCAATCACGAAGCCATTACCCATATTGGGGAAGAACAGGTCGATGGCGAAACGAGGCAGCGTAGAAGCGGTGCTTTTCACCAAGGACTGGTTCATCAGATTGCCACGGACAATGCTTTTAGTCTTCAGCTTGCTGTGATAAACGGCATTAGCCTCAAGCTCTACATTATAAAGCCCTTCAGCGATATTGAGCGTATCAATACTGATGGACGACTGCAGTTTCCCCTCCGCATCAAGGCATTTGACGGACGGAACGGTAAAAGTGCTGTCCCTTCCTGTTGACACATTATGTACCTTTACCTTGATGGAGACAAGGGAATCGACACCACTGAATGCCTGGGACAGGCTGATGTCAAGTCCGAACTTGGCATAGTTCACGGCAGAACCGCCAGGAGAAACATCATCATTGGTGCAGGAGTTGAAAAGAACTGACACCAATATGATGGCAAAGAAAGTTTTGATTAACGTTTTCATATCTGTCTGTTTATAATTAGGTTTATATCTTCAGTCCCATTTCCATTCCAAAATAAGGCGAGAACGTACGGCGTACAGTAAACCCGTTCACCTCATAATCAGGGGCAATGTAAAGTACCCTGTCGGCAAAGAAAGACAAGGAAAGATGCTTGCCGAACCTTTTTGTCGCCTTGAAATTGACCAGCATATAGCTGCGTTCCCTATTGCTCATGTCCTGCCCTGCCGTACCGCTCAGTACAAGCCAGCGCAGGTAAGGGTCGTTCTTGTCGGCTTCGGTATAAGGATGTACCGTACCTGTGATGTCCATATAGCCCATGGGGACACTTGAGGTTGGCGGGCGTTTCGTGCTGCTCATCCAGAAACATTCAGACGTTGCCGACAGAATCAGTCCCAGTCTGTCGATATACGAGTCAAAGATAAAATTAGATGTAAAGATCTGTTTGTCATATCTATCCGTATTCAGATAGTATCCGGCATATCTGTCGGCAACAGCCACACCGCCGACAACCACATTGGGTGCGGATCTGAACAGCGGAATGCTGTTCTCGTATACGGTTCTGAACCATGCTCCGTTCACGGTTATGCGGGTCTGGATGACAGGTATGCGCGGTGAGGAATACTGGAACTCTATGCCCCGCTTCTTTATCCTTGATCCGTTTTCGGTCGTTCCGTAACCGTCTAAGATGGTATCGGTAACAGATGGCAGGGCATCCAAGGCCGGCGGTCCGGTGAGTTTTGACGGGTCGATAGCCGACGTAGCGTATTTCCTGTAAGTAAACGGACGTATTGTCGTGGTGCTTCTGAAGCCGTCCTTCATGTCTTCCTGGAAATAGGTAAGGTTGAAATGATGCGCGCCTCTGTCTACTCCCATGCGTATTTCCCATTTCCTGTTGCGTGCCGGCTGCAGATCGGGATTGACGGGATTCAGCTTGTACGTGCGGATATGGATACGTTTGTATTCGGGGCGGATGTCCCAGTAGTTCAGTTCCGTAATGTCCTTATAGATATAGTCAGGGTACAGATCAAGGATTGTCGGCATCTTCGTCATCATTCCGAAGCCGCCGGAGACATAGCACCTGAAGCCTGCAAACTGCGGAAAGTCCCATTGGGCATTGATACGTGTGTCAGTGAATACTTTGCCGTGTATGGCGTAATAGCCCGGGATGTTGAGCAGCTGGGTTGTACGGATACCGCCCATCAGCGTCAACCGGTGTCTGCCGACAGGCATGGTCGCATTGTCTTCCGCATAGAAAGACAGGATATCCGTTGCCGGGATTTCCTTGTACGATCGGGGGCGGCGGGCTGTTGAAGCATGCAGGGGTCTTGTGATGTCGAATATCTGTCCTCTCCCATAGTTTTTGTTGAGCTGGAATTCTGCACCTGCCGTTATACGGTGGCGCATGGATGCAGTCCGTGCCGCCCATTCCGTCTCACCTCTGACAGTACTGTAGAACGGAATGCCTTCTACACGGTAGTCGCACACATACTGGAACGGCAGGAACAGTCCGTCGTACTCACCGCTCTCATAAGCCAGCGGGACGGCATAGTCCCGTTGCAAGGCGACGGCCTCGGTCTGGCGTATTCGGTCGAAGGCAATACTGGCGGCATAGGTCAGCAATGCACTTCTGAATCCGGTCTGCTCCATTCTCCTGAACATGAGCTGCTGGTTCAGTCCCATCTTGAGGTACGAGGACCGGTAACAGTCGTCTTTATGTATCTGGATCTCCGGATCCGTCTTCACATTGTCTATGTTCAGGGCATAGTCCGTAGCTCCGTTCCATTCAAGAACATAATGCCTGCCCAATTCCCACTTGCGCTGCAGGCGGGCTGAGAAGGTGAGGCGGCGATAGGTCTCGAACCTGTTCCTCGGTTCTTTGCGGGCATCGAGCAGACCGCCGTCAACATTCAGGTTCCACTTCCCCGACAACAGGAAACCTTTTCCCAGCGACACCAGTTTTCCGTATTCGTCGGCCTTAAGGCGGAGCTGCAAGGGCGATTGTGTATGCTTTCTCGTGATGCTGATCAGTCCGCTCGTCAGTTCTCCGTATTTTACGGACGGTATGCCGCGGATGATTTCCACTTTCTCAATGTTGTCAGTAGGTATTTCCCGCATATCCACACCGTAGCTCGTGTGGTTTCTGCTGTTATCGGCATCCCCCTGGAATGTACCCGCAATGTACTGCATATTGGCATCCGTGCCGATGGCCTGTCCGTCTATCACGAATTTCGTACCCAACGAGGAGGTGGCATACTGTGAGCTTGGAGAACCCGCCTCGCGCAACGTAATGACATTGGCACTGCCCAGCGAAGGTGGCTTCGTCATTCCACCGGGCAGCAGTGCCAGCAGATCGGCAAACGAGGAAGGCTGCAGATGTTCCATGGCTGTCTGTCCGATGATGGTGGTACTTGTCATTCCTTTCTTTTCCGCTGCCGTTACCACAACCTCGTTCATGGCTTGCTTCTGTGCCTGCATATAGATACGCACGGAGCCTGTTTCCTGAAGCTGCAGGATGGTGTCGACAGGCTGGTAGCCGACAGCTGTGACACGAAGCTGCAGGGCACCTGGAGGAAGGCCTCTCATGATGAAATGCCCTGCAGCGTCTGACACGGTTCCTCCCAACAGCTTCTTCTGCCGGTACACACGTATCGTAGCCCCTGCCACCTCCTGTGCGGCATCAGAAGCGGTGACAGTTCCTTGCAGAAGACGTGCAGCACGGTCGCCGTCATGCTGTGCATGGGCTGCCAGGGTTGTGACCAGAAACAGAATTACAACGTATATGGATTTAGCCATTGGGATTGATTTGGTGGCAAAATTAATAAGAATGTACAATCCAGTCAATACCTAAAAACAATGATTTCATACGGACATGGACAACGAGTCCCTGTCTTCATGGGTGACAAAGGTGAGAATAACAGATGTGGAGCAGAGAGAAAAACAATCCTGTAAACTTACAAAAGGATGTTTACAGACTCGGGAAAACGAGATGAAGAAGTGGCTGTGCTGACATCAGGAAAAGTCATGACACGCCAAGGCAGTGCAGTTCCCAAGTAGTAGGGAATGGAGTTCCCAGACAGTCGGGAACAGCGTTCCCAACGCCCGGGAATAGAGTTCCCGATCGGTTGGGAACATCACGCTGCCGTAGTCACGGTCATCTTAACGTCGGTACAATGGCGAGATAGACAACATCGTGGTCCGTCCGGTTCTCGAACCAGTGGAAATGTCCCTCCGGACAATAATGCATCTGCCCTACCCTTGCCACTTCCGTCGTGTCGTCGTAATGAACGGTCAGCTCACCGCTGAGGACATACATCGCCTCAAACGTACCCGTATGCTGATGGCGACCGCTGCTGGCACCCGGCCGCAAAGTAGAATACATGATACGTGCCTTGTCGTCCACATAAGCCCGCATATCGAGCTTTCCCTCTCCGCCTTTGAAACCTTCGATGTGCTCCTCGGCAATCTTGTCGAAATCAATGATCATGATGTTTCTCGTTTTGAATTTATCTCCTGCAAAATTACATAAAAATGTCGAATAACAGGCCGGACAGATAAGGAATGCTCCTTCTCTATTAGATGGCATACACGAAAAAAGCAGGAACTCCGGCGGAGTCCCTGCTTTCCCTATTGTTGTTTCTGAAGATTTAGAAAGTGTAACGCAAACCGAGCTGACCGCGCCAGCGGCTGTAATAGTCGCTGTAGTCGCGTGTCGCATAGCCGCCGGTGAACTGGTAGTGACCGTTCTTCTGGTAGTTTACAGGATTGTAGTAAACGCCGAAGCCGTCGCCATGGGTATGCCCCCAGTCCTTGTTGAGCAGGTTGCCGACATTGATGATATCGAAGCTCAGTTCGAGCGAATTCATCTGACCGCCCACCTTGAAACTGTACTTCTGTGCGAAATGCACATCGAAGTGATGTTCAAAGGCAAGGTTGTCGGCATAACGCTTGTAGAACTCGCCACGGTGGTTCTTCATGTAGGAGTCATGCCCGATCCAGTACTTCATCAGCTGCCGCTGCATATCTTCCGTCAGCTTGGGTGCCGTGAAGCCGTCGCCGAAGACGGCTCTGGTAAGTGCATTGGCAGAGAAGTCGGTCTCGTCGAAACGCATCCTGTCAATCTGGGCATCCGTAGGGATGAAGAACAGGTCGTTTCCGTTGGCACCGTCCTCGTTGACGTCACCGTAGTAATAGAGGGTATAAGGCGAACCGCTGCGTCCCTGGTAGATAAGACCGACGGTGGTCTGCCACTCCTTCTTCGAGCCGTAGCTTACATGATAGTAAGCAGATGCCTGAAGACGGTGGGGAACGTTATAGGCCGAATGACCGAGTTCCGGGTCGTTGGAATTCCGGTAAGTGTAATTGAATCTCCAGTTGCTCTCTGCAACGGAAGAGCCGCCGTTGTTCACACTCATGGACCGTGTCCAGGTATAGCTTGCCATGAGGTCAAGACCGAAGTTGAAATGCTTCTCCGCCTTCAGACTCAGGTTCACGGTGTAACCTTTCGACGTATTGCTCAGCTTGTAGATGTTGGCAAAAGGCGTACCGTTCGTCGTCTTGGCAAAGAGCGGCCGGTTGTCCTCGACCGGTGCGCCTGCACTGCCGTAGACCTGGCCGTAGGTCTTGCCGGTCTGCTCGTAGGCAAGGTTCTGGTAGAGAATGTCGTTCAGCGTCTTCGAGTAGATGGCCTCTGCTGTCCAGTTGATGCCCAGCACATTGAAATCAAAGCCGAGATTGAAGCGCAGGTTCTGTGCGAACTTGAAGTGACGGTCGTAGACGTTGATGGTCTGGCTGCCGGTTGCCTTCAGCTTCGAGGCATTGGCCTCCTGTGCATTCGGGTCGAGCAGCAGGTCCAGTCCGTTGGTCTTATAGGAATTGTAGGTAGAGAGCTGGATACCCGTGTTGGAGTAATTGTTGCTGATCCATACGAACGGTATGCGACCGGTAAACACGCCGGCACCACCGCGGAGAATGAACCTGTGGTCGTGGTTGATGTCCCAGCGGAAGCCTACACGCGGGCTCCAGAGCGGTGTGCTTGACAGTTTCTGGTTGGTCTTGACATTCCATCCTCTCGTCTCGGCATACTGGTTGAACGGCTCGTTGGCCGTCGGCGCATCAAAGATGATCGGCATATCCATACGGAGTCCGTAAGTCAGCTGGAAATTGTTGGAAACGTCCCATTTGTCCTGGGCATAGAAACTCAGCTGTGCCGCACCGAAGGAAGCCTCCCACCTCGGGTCGCCAGTCACGTCAGTATTGGCATGACCGTAACGGTACTGGTTGAGGTAGGACTTCGCCGGATCTATTGTTCCTGCAATATAATCCTCATAGTAGCTCTTGAAGGCATCGTAGTTCTTGAAGGTATAGCTGCCGAAAAGATCCTGGATAAAGAGGTTCGTGAACTTATACAGTTCGTTGTGCGTACCGAAAGTGTAGGTGTGGTTGCCTTTGTACCAGGTAAGATTATCCTCCAGGGTGTAGATGTCCTGGTCCAGACGGTTGGCCATGGAGGAACGCTCGATGCCCAGGTTGACGGAACCGCCGCCGACATTGTTGACAGAAATGCTCGGATATTCGCCGTTGATGTCGCGCTTGTCCCTTACGCGTACATAGCTGGCACGTGCCTCGTTGGCCACCGACGGAGACAGACGGCTCTGCAGCTCGGCGATGAACGAGTTGGTGACACTCTTGAACGGATAAGCATAGCTGCTGCCGTTGAGGGCTTTGCGCGAACCGGCATTGTTCAGCTGGGACGCACTGACGATGCTCCATCGTACGGTGGCCTTGTTGGTCTCGTTGATGTTCCAGTCCAGTTTCAGTCCGCCCTTGTCACTCCTTGTGTAAATATCCTCGGTAGAGAGAGCTGTAGGATAGTTCACGCCCTGACGCTGTGCAAGGTCGGCGATCTTCGCAAGGACATCGCTGGCCTTGGCTGCATCGACGGCAGATGACTCCGCTCCGAGCGTGTAAAGGTTCGGATAGGTCTTGTTGGTCTTCTCATAGTTGGCAAAGAAGAAGAGCTTGTCCTTGATGATCGGGCCGCCGAAGGTAATGCCGGCATTGTACTCCTGCTGCTTGTTGTACTTGGGCGCATAGCCGCCGTCAGCGAGAGGATACTTGGACCCGATGAGGTTCTGGTTGTTGCCGAATCCATAGACACTGCCATGGAACACATTCGTTCCGCTCTTGGTAATAGCATTGATGGCACCGCCCGTGAAACCGCCCTGACGGACATCAAAGGGAGCAACGTTCACCTGGATCTGCTCAATCGTCTCCATGGAAACAGGCTGGGCACCGGCCTGACCGCCGTTGGCACCGTCGGCAGCAAGACCGAAAACATCGTTGTTGGCAGCACCGTCTATCATGAAAGAGTTGTAACGGTTGCTTGTTCCGGCAAATGACATGGCACCGTTGTTGGAGGTGGTCAGCTGCGGATTGAGCCGTGCCACATCGGCAATACCGTGGGTAATGCTCGGCATATCAGCAATCTGCTTGGAGCTGAGGCTCGTCGCCGCACCCGTCTTCGTAGCGTTGACACCGGCGCTTCCTGTCACGACGACTTCCTGTAGTTCCTTGGAATCGTCCTGAAGCGAACAGGAGAGATCTTCCGTCTCGCCGAGACGGAGCGTCACGTTCTCAAACGTCTTTGTCTTCTGTCCGATGTAAGCCACTGAAACCTTGTACGGTCCGCCTACACGCATACCCTGGATGGTATAACGGCCGTCAATGTTCGTCACAGCCCGGTAGACTGTTCCCGAAGGTACATGGGTTGCAGTAACGGTAGCACCAATGACATCTTCGCCCTGGGACGTTACCTTTCCGCTGATTCCTGATGTTGTAATCTGTGCCATGGCAGAAGTTGTCATCACAAGCAACAACATAACCAGGAGAAGTAATCTTTTCTGCATAGTTCTGCTAAGAGATTAAATGAAGTAATAACGTTATTTAAATGTATGTTGCAAATATAAGCAAATTTTCCGATACTTACACGGTAAACCGTAAAAAAGTTGTAACGACCTGTGGTTATCCTACCCTCTACCCACCACAGCCCATCATCATCCATCCACAGCCTATCATCGCCTATAACAGTCCATCATCAAAAAAAACAGCTTACACTCTACGTGCAAGCTGCGACATCATAACGGCACTAAGTCCTGCGGTCTCCGTACGCAGGCGGCTCTTTCCCAGTGTGACACTCTCAAAGCCATGTGCCATGGCAAGGCGTACTTCCTCGATGGAGAAATCGCCCTCAGGACCTATCAGGACCGTAATATCCGCCGCTCCAGAGGGGTGTTCTTTCTGCGCTTCCAGCCCGTTCTGCAAGAAAATCCCAGGTTGCAATGCACTGGTGATTGCCGTGAAGAAGTCTGTACGAGGAATTTCAGGATAACAATGACAGATGAATTTCCGTCCCTTGTCAGGACAGTTTTCCACAAACGAACTGAAAGAAGACATCGGGTTGACCAGCGGTTTCCAGCCTTTACGGCTCTGCTTCACCGCCGAGACAACGATTTTCTCTATACGGTCGGCACGCAGTGTCTTGCGCTCGGAAAACCTGCAGTCCAGAAAGCTGATCTCGTCAAAGCCCACTTCCGTGGCTTTCTCTGCCATCCATTCCATGCGTCCCATGTCTTTCGTAGGGGCAATGGCAAGATGAATCCGCCCCGACCAGGCAGGCTTCTGCCTCATGGTCTGACGAATGGTATAGACACATTTCTTTGCCGTTGCCAGTACGACCTCCGCCTGATAGAAGTTTCCTTCTCCATCCATCAGGAACATCTCGTCACCCTCCTTCAGACGGAGGACACGCAGCGCATGAACGGCTTCTTCAGCCGGCAGCTCGTTCAATGCAGCTGCATTGGGAACATAAAAATATCTCGCTTCTTTCATTGTCCGTTTTTCTCTGGAGACGATTACGGCAGGAGAAATCTCCGGTTATGCGTCTTTCTTTCTGTGCCTCATCTCATCCCGGAGCATGGAAGCCAACTCATAGTTCTCCTCCTCTATCGCCTTGTCCAGCGCATGACGCAGCATTTCCATGCTGAGCGCATTGACCGGCAGAGCTATCTTGTTCTTGTTCGCATGATAATCCACACTCTGCCGCTTGAAAAGACTCTCCTCCATGAAGATGTCCAGCTTCGCAACCTGCGCCAGCAGAACGGCATCGGAAGCACGGATGGGGGTAAGCGTCAGGTCGTCTTTATCGACCAGAAGTGCCTTGTACTGTCCGTCAATGATCGAATTGAAAAGAACCTCATAATGTTCCCCCGTCATCCTGGGGTTTATACTGCACAGCACTTCTGGAAGCAGTCTTTCCGTGAGGGACGTGCCCGCTGCCCGCAGGCTGAGTTCATACTCCATGCGGCTGTCACATACGATGGCCACCTGCCGTATATGCGAAAGGTCTGACAGGATGAGCAGTCCCAGTTCCGGACCGCCCACAATCTGGGAAACGCCTGTATATATCAGCTGGACCTTGCTCATTATGAACCCTTTTGTATCTTATAGGGAAATCACTTATGGATTTGCCGGATATTTCCTTATGCCTTGTTGAATACTTCTTTGTATTTCTGCCGTACAGTTCCTTAAACCTTCGTCAAAAACTTCCTTTTCCTTACCTGATGATTATCTTCTTATGCCTTCTTGGGACGGAAAATCAGTGCGAAGCTGACACCGACGGCAAAGGCATAGCCGGCAAAGATAAACCAGCAGGCAGGCCAGTCGCCGACAGTCAGCGTGTCATTCCCCACCTGCTGCGGATGGGTATAGATGTTGATGACAGCCTGTGCTGCCAGCGTCCCTATCGTCGCACCGATGCCGTTTGTCATCAGCATGAACAGTCCCTGTGCAGACGAACGGAGTGCCGGCTCCGTACTGTTGTCCACGAACAACGAGCCCGAGATGTTGAAGAAGTCGAAGGCAACGCCGTAGACTATCATTGACAGCACGAAGAGCAACACACCTGGAAAACCAGGGTTGCCCACACCGAACAGTCCGAAACGCAGCACCCATGCGAACATGGCTATCAGCATGACATTCTTGATGCCGTAGTGACGCATGAAGAAAGGAATCAGCAGGATGCAACAGGTCTCACTGATCTGTGAAAGACTGATCAGAATATTAGCATGCTGCACGCCGAAGGCCTGGGCAAATTCAGGTTGTGCACCGAAACTGAACAGGAACGGATTAGCAAAGCTGTTGGTAATCTGAAGGCTCACACCCAGAAGCATGGAGAAGATAAAGAAGATGGCCATCTTCTTCTGCTTGAACAGCGTGAAGGCACGCAGGCCGAAGGCATCAACAAAGCTCTTTTTGTCCGTACCCCTACTGACTTCGCACTTCGGCAGCGTAAAGGTATAGAGGAACAGAATGATGCTCACCGAACCGGAAGTAACAAACTGGTTCTGGTTGCTCTGGAAGCCCAGAAGGTCGACCAGCCACATGGTAAGGATGAATCCGATCGTTCCGAATACGCGTATCGGGGGAAAGTCCTTCACCGTGTCCATGCCGGCATTCGTCAGGGCACTGTAGGCAACAGAGTTGGTAAGTGCCAGCGTCGGCATATAGAATGCTACCGACAGCGAATAAAGCGTGAAGATAATGGAGAACTCCGCATGACCGCCCACACTCAGACCGTAGCCGGCCGTGGCAAACATGAACAGACCTGCAACCAGATGGCAGAAACCCAACAGCCGCTGTGCAGGCACCCAACGGTCGGCTACGATACCCATCAGGGCCGGCATGAAAATCGACACCACACCCTGCATGGAATAAAACAAACCTATCTCAGGACCGATGCCGATATTACCGAGATAGCGACCCATAGAGGTCAGATAAGCCCCCCACACTGCAAACTCCAGAAAGTTCATCAGTGCCAAACGTACCTTCAAATTCATGTTTTCAGTAATTGATTTATGACCGCAAAAGTAATGATTTTATCAGAATTGACCAAACACGTGAGCATTTTTTGCTACCGGAACTCTGTGCCGGTCCATTCAAGCTCTTTCGGTTTCAGCAGAGCTGCCACACGCTTTGCATCCTTGGCCGAAAGCAGAGGATAACTCCAGCTTACTGACAATGAGGGTCGGTCGGCCGACAGATGGAAGACCCGCATACGTGGAACTGCCAGGGACTTCAGTTCTGCAAACTCCTCCTCACTCATCGTATCGGGTCTGGAAACCGTCTCCTGACACACAACTACCGCCTTCTTCTCCTGCCAGAGCTGACTGAACAGATGCAGGCTGCTCTCTGCCGCCGGGGCCTCCCACGTCCGGACAAGTGCCAGTGTGGACTTGCCGAGCAGACGGATTTCCAGCCGGCTGCTTCTGCTGAGCCTGACAGAGAGATAACTGTCTGTCATGCGCTCGATGCGCACCGTATCGCCCAAGGCATCTCTGACAGCCGGTTCTGCCTTCATGTCGACATAATCGACCAGTTCCGTACGCTGGCTCCTGCTCAGATAAGGGATGATGCTGTCGGGCATTTCTATCCACACTGTTCGCAGGCTCTGGGCAGAAACACCCAGGCAGCCAGCAAGGAGAATAATAAATATCAATGATTTCCTCATCATGTACTGTAACTTTAGAAAAAGGACCAAATGTACTGTAACTTTAGAAAGGACCAAATGACAGGTCACAGCAGTTGCGGAAAGTGGCAATGGTGAAGAGCCGCATCCCGTCCTTGTCATACCCGACGACAAAACGTCCGTCTTCATGATTCATGCCTTCCGTCGTACTGTAAGTCTGCCCGTACTTCTTCCACAAGACACCCATCCGTTCCACGGCTTCCGCATGACTCGCACAGATATCCTTCAGCCTGACAAGCTGAAGCCGGTCGCTGTCGTCAAAAAAGACATTGGCCTCCGAGAATCTCTCCCCATTGAAGACTACATTGCTGAAAACGGCTTTCCCGCACGTCTCAGAGACCGGCTGTCCAAAGCGGCGCGTGAACTCTTCCATGGCCTTCTGGCGGCTGACCATGAACTGAATGCCATCGATCGACCGCTGCGCATATGCTGTTGCGGCAAGCGAAAGAACGACGGACACCAGTAAAAATCTCTTCATCAACTGGAATTTGATATATGACAGCATCATTTTACTTTCAAGCTCTCTGCAGAAAAAATGCAGACGACCCATAGAGGAGTACCTGTTTCCATCCTGCCGGGTGCAGCCTGCCTCCTCTATTCCATCTGTGCCAGGACCGGTATTGACATACATCCCGTCACACAGATGGACGTGTCAGGCACATCAGGAAGCCAGCTGCAAATTTACACAAAAAAGAAAGAAGAAACGAATAAAAAGCGAAAACGTTTTGCCATCTCTGCCTTTTCTTTTACCTTTGCCAGTGGAAACCAAAGACAAAGAAACAGATATGAAATGTCCCGAATGTAACAATGAGGTGAATGAGAAAGAGCAGCAATGTCCCCACTGCGGTGCGCCGCTGCATCACGAGGACAGGGATGACGAACCGACGCTGGGCCGCGGGATGGTCGCCTTCATCATCATCGGAACCGTCTTCCTTGTCGCTTTCGGATTCTCCTATTACAGCCAGCACAAAAACGACCCGGAATACACACAGACCGCCATCGAGCCAGACTCAAATCTGGCCGACAACGACAAAGCGAAGTTCGACACAATAGCAAGGGATACGACAGCGAAAGATTCGACCGACAGTCAGGAGGAGGAACAGGCTGAAAAGGTTTTCAACAGTATTCGCGGCCGCGACCGTGCCCACAAGGTACGCCGTGACGAGTCGTCCGCAGCTGCTCCCGACGACCAGGCCGGGGCTTCCGAAGGGACATCCAGCTCGTCCGGCGACCCACAGCCTATTGCGCCAGCAGCTTCCAAACCACGCGTTGAGACAATTGAGACAGAATAAAGGAAAACAGAATTCACAGGAGAAATGCACATAACATAAAGAGACAAAGGGCAAGGTATGACAAATCTTGCACTGGCATTTACTGACATCCGGGACGGAACCGTTTCCCGAGCTGTATAACCCGAAGGGCTGTTTTCAAGATTCCATACGGTAAGGTTCTATTTACGAACGCAGCTTTCCCATTGTCTTCATGTGCCATCCTCCTTCATTCCACGTCTGTTGTGGAATACTCCATAGAGAATGAAAGCCCTACCCTACCACTTCCAATCTGCAGTGAAAAGTGCCTGCAAGAAATAAGGTAGTGACAGTTACATATTATTCAAACAATCCCGCCACACCGTCTTTGACACGCTTGAAAAAACTGGTCCAGCTACTGCTTGAACCCTTCTTCGGGCTGACAGGCTGTGTGTTCTGCTTGCCCTGTCTGTTCTGCTGGGCAGCCTGTGCGCCACGTGATGCCACAGCCTGCGTCTTCGCTTTCGACGACTGCAGCCCGCTACGTGTCTCTGGGGTATTGTCTTTTCCATCCCTCTCCACCTTTGTCTGCACCGGGAGCCTTCTATTATTCAGGCGCGTATTCACCTTGCGTTCTATTTCCTTCGGTCTGTCCTCCTCGGGCTTCTCCCATTCGGGGATGAACTCATAGCATACGCCGGCAGTACCATATTCCACCTCAGGCATTTCGATTCCCCCAGTCGACTCCGACGGGAATGGAATCTCGGTCTCTTTCGGCACCACCTCGACCTTCACGTATGCCACGCCGCAGGAGAGTGTCCCCAGATCTCGTGCAGCAGCATATGACAGATCGACTACACGTCCACGGACGAAAGGGCCACGGTCCGTCACACGGACGATGACCGACCTGCCGTTGCGGGGATTCGTCACTCTTAAACGTGTTCCAAAGGGGAGTGTGCGGTGCGCACAGGTAAAACCATTACGGTCGTAACGTTCACCGTTACTCATCCGGCGACCGTGCAGTCCGTTACTGTAATAAGAAGCCTTTCCGCCAGACTGGGCTTGTGCCGTCTGCGTAAGGATACTGATGAACGAGAAAAACGCCATCAGGAGAAGTCTGGTTCTATACATAACAATTGTTCAACACAACCAGCCTTCTCCTGCGGCATCTGTCCTCCTCTCTGCCGTGAAAGACAGGGAGGAGGGAAGAGAAAACCGGTTTCTATTATACGACACCCTGTGCGAGCATGGCCTTCGCCACCTTCATGAAGCCCGCGATGTTGGCACCCTTGATATAATCGATATGACCGTCAGGCTGTTTGCCATACTTCACACACTGCTCGTGAATAGAGCTCATGATGTAATGGAGCTTCTGGTCGACCTCCTCCGGACTCCATGAGAGACGGAGCGAGTTCTGCGACATCTCAAGGCCTGATGTAGCCACGCCACCTGCATTGACAGCCTTTCCGGGAGCGAAGAGCTGCTTGGCAGCGGTGAACTTGTCGGCAGCCTCTGCGGTACAGCCCATGTTTGAAACCTCGGCTACGCACAGCGGCTTGCAAGCCAGAATCCTGTCGGCATCCTCGCCGTTCAACTCGTTCTGCGTCGCACATGGCAGATAGATGTCTGCTTTCTGCTCCCAAGGCTTGCGACCCTTGAAGAACTGTGAGCCCGGGAACTTTGCTGCATAAGGCTCGCAGACATCGTTGCCGCTGCTGCGGAGTTCGAGCATGTACTCGATCTTCTCGCCGCTGATGCCAGCCGGATCGTAGATGTAACCGTCAGGACCGCTCAGCGTGATGACCTTCGCACCCAGCTCGGTAGCCTTCTTGGCAGCGCCCCATGCTACGTTTCCGAAACCTGAGAGAGCAACGGTCTTGCCCTTGATGTCGAGGCCGTGGGTCTCCATCATCTGGTGAACGAAGTAGAGCGCACCGTAACCCGTTGCCTCCGGACGGAGGATAGAGCCGCCCCATTCTCTGCCCTTGCCTGTGAGCATGCCCTGGAACTGGTGCGTCAGCTTGCGGTACTGACCGAAGAGATAACCGATCTCACGTCCGCCGACACCGATGTCGCCTGCAGGAACATCCTCGTCAGGACCGATGTGGCGGTAAAGCTCGTTCATGAAGGCTTGGCAGAAACGCATGACTTCAGCATCGCTCTTGCCGCGCGGTGAGAAATCAGAGCCACCCTTGCCGCCGCCCATAGGCAGTGTGGTAAGTGCATTCTTGAAGGTCTGCTCGAAACCGAGGAACTTCAGGATGCTGAGGTTTACGGATGCGTGGAAACGCAGACCGCCCTTGTACGGACCGATGGCGCCGTTGAACTGTACACGGTAACCGAGGTTCACCTGTACCTTGCCCTGATCATCCACCCATGGCACACGGAAAGTGATGATGCGCTCCGGCTCCACGATACGTTCGATAATGCTTGCGCGCTCGAACTCCGGGTGCTGGTTGTAGACATCCTTTACAGAAACGAGCACTTCGCGTACTGCCTGCAAATACTCTGACTCTCCTGGATGCTTCTGCTCCAGTGCTTGCATGATTTTTTCGACTTCCATAGTAAATTGACTTTTTATTTGTTTATGTTAGGTAGTTTCATCCAGTTCAGAATGATACGGCAAATATATCCAAATTCTGTCAAACCACCAAATGAAAATCGAAAAAATTTAATTTTCCACTGGCTTCTCGGCTGCCGCCATGATTACCAGGGAAAGATACCGGCGTGCAAAGTAATAAAAAATATATCATTTATGTAGCGAAAAGATAGGATGTCTTGTATTTATTTCGTATTTTTGTCGAAAATTAAGTTTTCAGCGATGAGTGAGCAGATCCCCCCACAATGGAGCAATTTTTATCTGAAAGATGTCAGTTTTGTCAATCTGATGATGCGCCGTATCTACAACGTCCTGATTGTAGCCAACCCCTACGATGCCTTCATGCTCGAGGACGACGGACGTGTGGAAGAGAAAATCTACAACGAGTACATGGAACTGGGGCTGCGCTATCCGCCTACCTTCACGCAGGTCTCGACAACCGAAGAGGCTGCCAAGGTACTCAGCACGGTAGACATCGACCTGGTCATCTGCATGCCGGGCAATGCCGACAATGACGCCTTCGACGTGGCGAGAGCCGTGAAAGCGGAGTTCCCCGGCATCCACTGCGTGGTGCTGACACCTTTCTCCCACGGCATCACGCAGCGCATCCAGCATGAGGACCTGAGCATCTTCGACTACGTTTTCTGCTGGCTGGGCAATACCAACCTCATCCTGTCCATCATCAAACTGATGGAGGACAAGATGAACATCGACCATGACATCCGCGAGGTGGGCGTACAGATGATTCTGCTTGTAGAGGACTCCATCCGCTTCTATTCCTCCATCCTGCCGAACCTGTACGGCTATATCCTCACGCAAAGCCGGAACTTCGCCACGGAAGCCCTCACCCGACACGATGCCTCGCTGCGCCAGCGCGGCCGTCCGAAAGTCGTCCTGGCACGCACCTACGACGAAGCATGGGAGATATACCAACGCTACAAGGACAACTGCCTGGGCGTCATCTCCGACGTGAGGTTCCCTATTAATAATAATGTGGAACGGAAGGAAAAGACCTCAGCGAAAGACCCGGAAGCCGGACTGAAGCTGCTCCGTGCCATCCGAAAGGAAGACGAATACCTGCCCCTGATCATAGAGAGCTCGGAGGGCGACAACCGGAAGAAGGCGGAAGCGGAAGGCTTCCGATTCGTAGACAAGAACTCGAAGAAGATGAGCGTGGACCTCCGCCACCTGCTCGAAGAGCACATGGGCTTCGGAGATTTCATCTTCCGTGATCCCCGGACACACGAGGAGGTGATGCGCATCCGCAGCCTGAAAGAGCTGCAGGACAACATCTTCCAGATCCCACGCGACTCCATGCTCTATCACATCTCACGCAACCACGTGAGCCGCTGGCTCTCCGCCCGCGCCATCTTCCCGGTATCTTCCTTCCTGAAGGGCATCACCTGGCATAAGCTGCAGGACGTGGACATGCACCGGCAGATCATCTTCGATGCCATCGTCGCCTACCGGCGGATGCGCAACGTGGGCGTCGTCGCCCTGTTCGACCGTCATAAGTTCGACCGCTATGCCCATTTCGCCCGCATCGGCGACGGTTCGCTGGGCGGGAAAGGACGCGGACTGGCTTTCCTCGACAATGTCATCAAACGGCATCCCGACTTCAACAAATTCCCGAACGCAACGGTGCAGATTCCGAAGACGGTCGTCCTGTGTACGGATGTCTTCGACAGCTTCATGGAGCAGAACAACCTCTACCAGATCGCCCTCAGCGATGCCCCCGACGACGAGATTCTCCATGCTTTCCTGCATGCCCAGCTGCCCGATGCGTTCATCCCCGACTTCTTCGCATTCTTCGAGGCAACACACTCGCCGATTGCCGTGCGGTCGAGTTCGTTGCTGGAAGACAGCCACTATCAGCCTTTCGCCGGCATTTATTCCACCTATATGATACCCTGTCTGGAAGACAAGTACGAGATGCTGCGGATGCTGGCGTGTGCCGTCAAGGCGGTCTATGCCTCCGTCTACTACCGCGACTCCAAGGCCTACATGACTGCCACGAGCAACGTCATCGACCAGGAGAAGATGGCGGTCATTCTCCAGCAGGTGACAGGCAAGGACTACGGCGGCCGCTTCTACCCGAACATCTCGGGTGTCCTCCGCTCCCTGAACTACTATCCCATCGGGGAAGAGAAGGCCGAGGAGGGCATCGCCTCCCTGGCGCTTGGCCTGGGAAAATACATCGTCGACGGCGGCCAGACCCTGCGCGTCTGTCCGTTCCATCCACACCAGGTGTTGCAGATGAGCGAGCTGAAGATGGCCTTGCGTGAAACCCAGACGCAGTTCTATGCTCTCGACATGCAGCACGTAGGCGAAGACTTCAAGGTGGACGACGGCTTTAACATTCTCAAGTTGCAGGTGAAAGAGGCTGAGGCAGATGGCAGCCTGCAGTACATCGTCTCCACCTATTCGCCCGACGACCAGGCCATCTACGACGGAGCCTACGAAGAAGGGCGCAAGATTGTTTCCTTCTGCGGCGTGTTGAAACAGGAGGTCTTCCCCCTTCCCGAACTGCTCCAGATGGCGATGCGATACGGGGCGGAAGCCATGCGCCGGCCGGTGGAAATCGAGTTCGCCGTCAATCTGAACAGCGACAGGACGGGGGAGCTCTACCTTCTCCAGATCCGCCCTATCGTCGATACGAAACAGATGCTGGAGGAAGACCTTGCTTCCATTCCAGACGAACGGTGTCTGCTCAGGAGCCATAACTCCCTCGGACATGGCATTTCAGACGACGTGATGGATGTCGTCTATGTGAAGACGGACACCTCCTTTACCGCAAAGGACAACCCGGCCATCGCCGACGAAATCGAACAGATCAACTGCAGGTTCCTCGATGCCGGCCGCAACTATGTACTCATCGGACCAGGCCGCTGGGGATCGAGCGATTCCTGGCTGGGCATTCCCGTGAAGTGGCCGCATATCTCCGCAGCGCGAGTCATCGTCGAAGAAGGGCTGGAGCACTACCGTGTAGACCCGAGCCAGGGAACACACTTCTTCCAGAACCTCACCTCCTTCGGTGTGGGCTACTTCACCATCAATCCCTACAAACACGACGGCTTTTACCAGCGCAGTGTCCTCGATGCCCTGCCTGCCGTAGACGAGACAGCCCACGTCCGCCACGTCCGCTTCCCCCGCCCGCTGAAGATCATGATGGACGGCAAGAAACAGGAAGGTGTAGTGCTGATGCCTGGTATCTGATAGTCACCTTGCCAAAAGGGCCTCACTTGGCATTCAAGTAAGGCCTACTTGGGCTTCAATCGGGCGTTACTTGAAGCGCAACTAAGCACCTTCTGGAAGCATGACTATAGCATACTGGTTTTCAGATGGTTAAGGACGGATGGAATCAGGATGCTGCCCTCATGATTTTCTGTACTCTGGAAAAGACCTGAAAACTGCCGGGAGTGATCGTTGAGGATTAAATGATTGTCCGATTTTCCGTATGGGCCCAAGAAGAACAGACAATCTATCTGAACCCATCAGATAAAAGCAGGTCTCCCTGCTTGAAGGAAATCCGTCAGACAAAAATCTGTCTTTTCTTCTCTTTCCTGAAAAGCCAATGGGGCCTGGAGGTTGTGTGACTGAAACAGCCTGACAAAGCGGGAACAATCCCGGACCGGCTGCTTGTCAGGAAAAAATAGTGTTTAAAATTGTTGTTTTTCAATTTTATTTGTATATTTGCAGTTATATTAATTTTTTGATCATATTTTTTGAAACATAACTATGGCGCAAACGGATAATCATCTTGTCATCATGGCGGGAGGAGTAGGCAGCAGGTTCTGGCCGATGAGCACAACAGACCGTCCCAAGCAGTTCATCGATGTCCTGGGAGTGGGCAAGTCACTCATACAGCTGACGTACACCCGCTTCGCAGATGTCATTTCCTCGGAAAATGTATGGGTCGTCACGAACCAGAAATACGTAGAACTGGTACATGAGCAGCTGCCGGATATCCCTGTAAGCCACATCCTGAGCGAACCCTGCCGCCGCAACACCGCCCCCTGTGTGGCCTATGTCAGCTGGCGCATCAAGAAGGAGAACCCCAAGGCGAACATCGTCGTGTCGCCGAGCGACCATATCGTGACCGACGAAACAGAATTCAGGAGGGTCGTAAGGAACTGCCTGAAGTTCACGGCAGAGACCGATGCCATCGTCACCCTGGGCATGAAGCCGACACGTCCGGAAACGGGCTACGGATATATTCAGGCCGACCTCTCCACAGCTTCCGCCCGGAACAGGGAGATTTTCCGTGTCGACCAGTTCCGTGAGAAACCCGATCTGGAGACGGCCGAACGTTACATAAAACAGAACAACTTCTTCTGGAATGCGGGCATCTTCATCTGGAGTGCCTCTACCATCGTCAATGCCTTCCGCATCTACCAGCCCGGCGTGGCCCGTATCTTCGAGCGCATCATGGATGTCCTGGGGACGGACGAAGAACAGCGTGTAATCGATGAGGTCTACCCGGAATGCGAAAACATATCGGTCGACTATGCCATCATGGAGAAGGCAGAGGAAATCTTCGTCTGTCCTGCCGACTTCGGCTGGAGCGATTTAGGCACATGGGGGTCGCTGCTTGCACAGACACAGCATGACATCTACGGCAACACGGTGATAGGTAAAGACGTGCGCCTCTTTGACAGCAGGAACTGCATCGTACACACGACAGAGGAACAAAAGGTTGTCATCCAGGGACTTGACGGATACATTGTCGCCGAACAGAACGGTAAACTGCTCATCTGCCGTCTCTCGGAGGAACAGCGACTGAAACAGTTTACAGGGGAAGGATAAAGCCTTCATAAGTCAGACTCACACACCAGAAACATAAAGGCATAGTCTGAAAAATCCACGTTGGTCTGTCGTTGATATGGACATTGTCAACTCTTTGTGCCTTTTTGTTTTTCATGCGGCATCTTTCCGCTTTCTTTTTCAATCGCATAGCCCCGCTATGATTTTTCAAGAAGAAAACAGAATCTGATCGGCTAAAAGACAAAAGACATCAAAGGGGATTTTCAGAACCTGCTTAAAACGAAAGGAGAAATAAACCTGCCTGAAGACCGGACTGTAAAGGATAGGCAGATGTGCAACGTCCAAATCAAATACAAAGTCCCCTTAAAGGCTTGCTTATTGCAGAACAGTTACTTATGGAGTATAAATCAAGGTTGTTTCTTCTCTCTATCTTCATACCGCACTTCCTCTTTTCACAGGTTCCACAGCTTGTGCGGGTCAATCCACAGCATTATTTCCAGCGCACGGTACCGAAAGGGAACTACAGCGGGCTGACCTGGCTGGGCGGCGACCGTTATGCCGTCGTCTCCGACAAAGCACCGCAGAGCGGATTTTTCATCTTCCATATACAGACGGATGCCGTCAGCGGAGACCTTACCGATGTCCGGACAGAGAGGTTCTGCTCGTCCGGAGAGACAAACCATGACGAGGAAGGCATCGCCTTCTTTCCGAAAGACAGTACGCTGCTGATCTCATGCGAGGCAGACAACAGAATCCTGGAGTACGGGATGGATGGAAAACTGACGGGCAGGGAGCTTTCTGTCCCCACCGTCTTCGCCTGTGCCACATCACGCTACGGTTTTGAATCCCTGACCTACAACGCTGTGACGCACCGTTTCTGGACGACCTCTGAAAGCACACTGGCGACAGACGGGAAACAGGCTGATGCCAGAAACCAAATAGGAAACAGGCTCCGGCTGCAGAGCTTTGACGACAATTTCCAGCCCAGAGACCAGTATGCCTATCTGATGGAGACACCGGAACACCATTCCTCCGTCTCGAATTATGCAATGGGCGTACCGGCCATGGCGGCTCTGGACGACGGCCGTCTGCTTGTCCTGGAACGTGAGTTCCTGGTGATACCGGGCAAGTTCGGATCGTTTGTCATCAACAGACTCTTCTGCGTGAATCCGGCATTGTCCACACCGGTCAGCCCGGAAAGAAGGCTTGGTGCCGACAGCCCTTATCTGAAGAAGAGGCTGCTTGCAGCGTGGAAGACAACCCTTACCCTGTTCCGGCAGAACCTTGCCAACTACGAGGGAATGTGCCTCGGACCGTACCTCGCAGACGGAAGCCGGGTCGTCGTGCTATGCGCCGACAGTCAGGACCAGTACGGCGGCATCCTGCGCGACTGGTTCCGGACCGTCGTTATCCGCTGATGCCATGCCGGCCGGAGAAATAGCATCTGGCGACACCCGGCAATACAATTATCCGGTCGGAAGGAGTTATATCCATTTTGTTACCTTTGTAGACGATAGTTTGAAAAGGCTTCCCATCGGGCAGACAAAACGACAGTAAGGACGTGGGACAAAGAGAGACAGCAGAAGAAAAAGCACGGCCATCAGAAGCACCGTCCATGTAGCCGACTGGAAGATGAATGCCACGAAGAGTTCGTAGTTCATCCACTGTGACCAGACACCGGCAAGCATAAGCCCCATCAGCACCCAGAAAAGGAGCTTGCGGAAACGATCAAGACGCTGCACGGTCCGCCTGTCCATTTTCCACTTCCGATGGTATGCCATCCCTGCCAGCTCCTGTGCCGATCCCAGAGGACACACATGGGTGCAGTAGTAATTCTTCCGGCCGAACAGAGGATAGACAAACGCCGTGACAAGCATTATTATCGGAATCAAGGAAACCCATACACTGATGCCGCCTGACATGAAACCGATGATGACCGACCAGGAGATGAATGTTCCGCACCAAAGACCGAGAACGGAGAAATTCAGCAGGAGCTGGAACACTCGATACCGTCTGTTCTTCACAAATAACGGAATGATGGCAGCCATGAGGACAACGACCAGACCGATGATGCTCTTTGCACGGAGATCCAGCTTGTCGAAGAAAGAGGCCTCCCGGACATTTCTGGACGCATAGCGCAAACCCGCCTGCATATTACCGATAATGCCGCGCGATGAATAAGTCGCACCGCTCACGCCGTCTACTTTCATTGCCAGAGCCTGGTCGGGGGTCTTTCCGTTCCACCGGCTCAACAAGACACTGGCTTCCTGGAAAAAGTCGGGACTCTCCGAATTGGGCAGTGCCTTCACTTGCTGCACCCTGCCCTTCTTCAGGTAGATTTCCAAAGGGACAGGGCCGCCAAAACCTTTCACACCCTTTGCCAGACCGGCAGTGCTGATGACGACCGTCCCGTCATCCAGTACCCGGAGTGTATCGGCCTGATTCCTGGCAGCCGATTTTGCCGCATCGGACAGGGGGATGCCCCATAGTCTGCCATCACGCTGGACAGCCGCCACCGCAATGACCAACAGGCAGGCTGCAAGAATAAAAAACTGCTGTAATCTCTTCATAAACATGAGATCCTATTATAATAAGGTGTGCAAAAATACGAATAAATAACGAAAACAACTCATTGCCAAGTATGTATAACTTTGCTTATTCATACTTTCAAATTATTAACATCATTTTATCAGATTTTATTTTGCAGCTTCATTTCTTTTCTCTATATTTGCACACAGACTTGAACCTAAGCCAATTCAAATATCCATCAAGGAGCCAAAAGAAGAACCAATTTCAAACACCTAAACAAATATGACAAACAAAAGAACCTGCCTGTATGACAGACACGTCGAATCAGGCGCACTGATGACTCCATTTGCCGGTTTCGATATGCCTATCCAATATACTGGAATCATCGAAGAACATAATGCCGTACGAGAGCACTGCGGTGTCTTTGATGTCTCCCACATGGGGGAAGTAATCGTTTCGGGACCAGATGCCGACAGATACATCAACCACATATTTACGAATGACGTGACGGGACTGCCGGCAGGAAAAGTGCTCTATGGCATGCTCTGTTATCCGGATGGAGGTGTCGTGGACGACACGTGCATCTGCAAGCTCGACGAGCGGCTTTACCTCATGACCATCAACGCTGCCAACATCGACAAGGACATGGCATGGATCAGACAGAATGCTGAGGGGTTCGATGTCATCATCGAAAACAAGAGTGATGCTTACGGACAGCTGGCCGTACAGGGGCCGGAAGCCGAGGAGAAGATGGAGAACGTACTCGGACTTGCCTGCAAGGACCTGAAATTCTACGAAGTGAAACGACTGGAGAAAGACGGTGAGGAAGTCATTGTCTCCCGCACCGGATATACCGGTGAGGACGGATTTGAGGTCTATGGAACACCGGGATATATCGTCAAGGCATGGGACAAGCTCATGGAAGCCGGGGTAAAACCTTGCGGATTGGGCTGTCGCGACACACTGCGCTTTGAGGTCGGACTGCCGCTCTATGGCGATGAACTTTCCGACAAGATCTCGCCTGTCATGGCAGGATTGTCAATGTTCGTGAAATTCGACAAGGAAGAGTTCATCGGCAAGGAGGCCCTCCTGCGCCAGAAGACGGAAGGGGTTTCCCAGCGTCTGCGCGGCATAAAGCTGGAGGGGAACGCCATTCCACGCCATGGATACAAGGTTCTCAAGGACGGCAAGGAGGTTGGCGAGGTCACCAACGGTTATCGTCTCATCTCAACAGAAAAGAGCTGTGCCGTAGCATTGGTGGATGCCTCCATCAAGATGGGAGACAGGGTTGAAATTCAAATCCGCAAGAAGACCTTCCCCGGTACCGTTGTCAAAAAGAAATTCTACGAGAAGCATTACAAGAAGTAAATTTCCCTCATGATTGTTTTTTACAGCCTATAAATGCTATAATCGCTTATCACCGTTTATAATCAGCCGTAACTGTTTATAATTGTCTTATAATCGCCTATAAACGTTTATGGCAGCTATACATTATAAACCCAAACAAAAATAATTCTAAAAAGAAAAATATTATGGCAAAAGTTATTGAAGGACTCTACTATTCAGAGTCACACGAGTTTGTTAAAGTTGCCGGCAGCGTTGGTTACATCGGCATCACCGACTACGCACAGCATGCCTTGGGAAACATTGTCTATGTCGATATGCCAGAGGTTGACGATGATATCGAAATAAACGAAGACTTCGGTGCTATCGAGAGTGTCAAGGCCGCCTCCGACCTCAAGTCTCCCGTCTCCGGAAAAGTCATCGAAGTCAACGAGGATCTGGAAGACGAACCAGGTCTTCTCAACAAGGATGCATTCGAGAACTGGATCATCAAGGTTGAACTTACCGACACTTCCGAGCTTAAGGACCTTATGGATGCAAAGGCATACGAGGAATTCTGCGCTGAATAAAGCGTCACGGTCTTACAGGGTGTTCCACAGTGTACATGAAGCTCTCTTCAGAAAATCATCTTGACCCATAGGATCCAGCAGGATGTCACCCGAACGTCAACAGGATACCAACAGGACACCCGCAGGACATCGGAAGAACACCACGGGCCACGGAATGAGACAGGAGTTCAGAGTCTCTACAGGTATTGATAGGCGTTTTCGCAAACGCCTATTAACACTCATCATGCCTTCCAGCTCCATCAACACCTATCAACGCCTATCAACGCCTATCATCGCCTACAACTAACCTAAACCATCTTTAAGTAAAATGAACCATAAGTTTTTACCTCACACAAGCGAGGACATACAGCAGATGCTTGACCGCATCGGCATAAAGGATCTTGACGGTCTCTATGCCGAAGTGCCTGAAAGCATCCGCTTCAAAGAAGAGTATGAACTTCCGGAAGCAATGAGCGAACTGGAAATACGTGCGTTCTTCGAGAAACTCGGACGGAAGAACAACCTGCTGACCTGCTTTGCCGGAGGCGGCGTATATGACCACTACGCACCGAGCGTCATCCCCAGCTTACTGGGCCGGTCAGAGTTCCTCACCTCCTACACTCCCTACCAGGCAGAAATATCACAGGGAACACTTCATTATATCTTCGAGTTCCAGAGTATGATTGCGGAACTCACAGGTATGGACATTGCCAATGCCTCGATGTACGAAGGGACAACTGCTACAGCGGAAGCCATGATGGTGGCTTTCCACAATGCCAAGAAAGCTGACACCGTACTGTATTCTGATACGCTTTCCGAAAACATCATCGGTGTACTTAAAACTTATGCACACTTCCACGGAGTAACACTCAAAGCTGTAAAGTCCGCTGAAGGCGTAACTTCGCATGAGGACCTGAAGAAACAGATGGAGAACGGGGGAGTAGCCGGCGTCATCGTCCAGCAGCCTAACCGATACGGTATCATCGAAGACTTCACAGGCTTTGCCGAAACCTGCCATGACAGAAAAGCACTGTTCATCGTCAATAGCGTCGCTTCCGACCTCGCTCTTCTGAAGACCCCGGGAGAATGGGGGGCAGACCTTGCCGTAGGCGACGTACAGAGCCTCGGACTGCCTATGGCATTCGGAGGTCCATACGCCGGCTATATGTGTTCGACCGAAAAGCTCATGCGCAAGCTCCCTGGACGTATTGTCGGAAAAACGCATGACAACCGCGGACAGCGTGTGTTCGTTCTGACCCTACAGGCACGTGAGCAGCATATTCGCCGACAGAAAGCCACTTCCAACATCTGTTCCAACCAGAGCCTGATGGCACTTTACGCAACTATCTACATGAGCATCATGGGCAAAGAAGGCGTGAAGGAAGCTGCCCAGACCAGTCACGACGGTGCACATTACCTCTGTGAGCAGCTTGTCGGCACAGAAAAGGCAAGGCTCGTTTATGACAAACCGTTCTTCAATGAATTTCTCGTCCAGATAAAGAATCGCAACGCTTTCTTCGACAAGGCCGTCAGAAACGGAATCCTCCCCGGCATCAAGATAGATGATGACAAACTTCTCTTGGCCGTTACGGAGAAACGCACGAAAGAAGAGATTGACACACTGGTAGGATTACTATAGCCAACCCATGTTTTTCTAAATCTAAACAACAATGAACAATAAACTATATGGCAATCTGATATTTGAGCTGTCACATCCAGGAAGACGCGCCTACAGCCTTCCGCAGAATCGTTTCGGACACCATCCCTTACCAGCCTCCTGCAGAAGGGCTAAAGATGCGGAACTGCCAGAGTGCGATGAGATGACAGTCGTCAGGCATTATACAAATCACAGTGAGAACAACTTCGGTGTTGACAATGGTTTCTACCCGCTCGGATCATGTACAATGAAGTACAACCCTGTCATTAACGAGGAGATTTCATCGATGAAGGAATTTACAGACCTTCATCCATTACAGCCTGCTGAGACTGTGCAGGGCGCATTGGAGGCAGAATACGGTATACAGCGCGCACTGGCCTCCATCACCGGCATGGCCGATGTCACACTCAACCCCTACGCCGGGGCACACGGAGAGCTGACAGGTCTGATGATCATCTCGTCCTACCACCAGCAGCGCAGCGACACCAAACGGACGAAGATCATCGTGCCCGACTCTGCCCATGGAACCAATCCTGCCTCTGCCGCAATATGCGGACTGGAGGTCGTAGAGGTGAAGAGCACTGCGGAAGGACTGGTGGATGTCAACGACCTCAAGCCACTTCTGGGCGATGATGTCGCCGGCATGATGATGACCAACCCCAACACCCTTGGGCTCTTCGAGAAAGACATCCCGGAGATAGCCAGGCTCGTGCATGACTGTGGCGGGCTGATGTACTACGACGGTGCCAACCTCAATCCGCTTTTAGGTGCTGCACGTCCGGGAGACATGGGGTTTGACGTTATCCATCTCAACCTCCACAAGACTTTCTCAACGCCGCATGGCGGCGGCGGTCCAGGATCAGGACCTGTCGGCGTGTGCGAGAAACTGATACCCTTCCTGCCCAAGCCTCATGTCATCAAGACGAAAGAGGGCTTTTCTGTCGAAGAATCCAAGTTGAGCGAAGAGTATTCCACTGCGAACAACCGGATAGGCGGCTATCTCGGCAACTTCCTCGTTATTATCCGTGCCTACACCTATATCCTTTCCCTCGGAAGAAACCACATCAAAGAAGTAGGGCCGCTTGCAACACTCAATGCCAACTACATCAAGGAGTGTCTGAAAGATGACTACGAACTCCCCGTCGACACACTTTGCAAGCATGAGTTCGTGTTTGACGGCCTGAAGGATAAGAGCACCGGGGTGACAACCATGGATGTTGCCAAGCGACTGCTTGACTATGGTTATCATGCGCCGACGATTTACTTCCCATTGCTCTTCCATGAGGCGATGATGATCGAGCCGACTGAAAGTGAGAGCAAGGATACCATTGACGGCTTCATCAAGACGATGCACATCATCGCCAGGGAGGCACGCGAGACACCAGAACTTGTCAAGGAGGCCCCCCACAGCACACCCATCGGACGCGTGGACGATGTTCTTGCAGCCAAGCATCCGGTCCTCACCTACCGACAGCTCGTCAACGACAAAGCAGAAGAGGGATAAATCCCTTGGGAACGTGAATATACCATACAATGAGAACCCAAACTCTATTTCAAGAGGATAATATGGAGAAAACAGATCTATTGATAATCGGTTCGGGACCAGGTGGTTACCGGGCCGCTTCCTATGCTGTACAGAATGGTTTGCAAGTAACCATCATCGAGAAGGCCCAGCCCGGAGGAACCTGTCTCAACGCAGGATGCATCCCTACCAAATGCCTTGCCCATGATGCTGAGATGCGGCTTGCCGCTTCCGCCCTCTACGGAACAACTCCTCCACTCGACTTTCCCAAAGTCATGGAAAAGAAAGAGGGAATCATCAAACAGCTCAGGGAAGGTGTAAGTGCATTGCTCAACCAGCCTGGCATCAATTTCATAAAGGGTGAGGCACATTTTGTCTCCGACCATGTCGTCGAGGTGAACAGAAAACGGATGGAGGCGGAAAACATCATCATTGCCACCGGTTCACGTTCAAAGATGCCTCCTTTCATGAAAGAAGAAGACATCCGGAATCAGCCGGAAGGGGAACAACATATCGTCACCTCCACAGAACTGCTTTCCATCAAGGAAATTCCACAGCGGATCACAATCATAGGAGCAGGAGTCATAGGAATGGAATTTGCCTCCGCATTTGCCGCATTCGGAAGTGAAGTGACGGTCATCGAGTTCATGAAAGAATGCCTGCCCCCTGTCGACAGCGACATTGCCAAACGGCTGAGGAAAACACTGGAAAAGAGGGGCGTCACATTCTATATGCAGAGTGCCGTCAGACAGATCATCACTTCCTCTGGGAATGAGCAGAATGCCACGACGGTCGTCTTCGACAGGAAAGGCAAGGAACAGACCGTGGAGACCGACCTTGTACTCATTGCCACCGGACGGCAACCCAATGTAGAGAACATCGGCCTGGAGTCAGCGGGCATCGAATTCAACCCCAGAGGTATCACGGTTGACGACAACATGGAAACAAATGTGAAAGGCGTCTACGCCATCGGCGATGTCAATGCACGCCAGATGCTGGCACATGCTGCAACTTTCCAGGGTTTCCGTGCTGTCAACCACATTCTCGGCAGGAAAGACTTCATCCGGTTTGACATCATGCCAGCCGCTATCTTCACCTACCCTGAAGCCGCCTGTGTGGGCAGGACGGAAGACCAGTGCAAAGCCCAGGACATCAAGTACACTACCCGGAAAGGATTCTACCGTTCAAATGGGAAAGCATTGAGCATGGAAGAGACGGAAGGAATGATAAAGGTTCTCGTGGGTGAGAACGGAATCATTCTGGGCGGTCACGCATACGGAGCACATGCCGCCGACCTCATCCAGGAACTGTCCGCACTGATGAACCGTGATGCCCGGCTGGAAGAGATACGCGACATCATCCATATTCATCCTACACTGGGCGAGATCTTGCAGGACACACTCATCTGAGGCTGAAGTCCCTGTCCCGACAGACAGGGCACTGCCTGAAAAAAGACTGCCGGCAGGAAGACCGATGTGCCTGGCTGGGCAAATGACATTACAGAATCTTCATCCTCTCGGTGCAGAAACACAAAGACACCCCTCCTGACACACAACATTTAATCATAAAATGTTTGGAAGATAAAAATCTTTATACTAACTTTGCACACAGAAAGGATACAGATTCAGTCGTATCGATTCGATCGGGATAGTCATCAAATAAATCAGAAAACCCGAGATGACTTCTTCTGTCAATGGCGGGCCACATAAACCGCTTTCTGCGACTAAGCCGCAAGGCCAGTGGATTACAACGACGAGGAGCTCTCTTATCATTGATACTCGGACTTTTCATCACATCGTCGGTACGACTTTTCTATTCCCCCTTCCGAAAAGAAAGCGGGATTGAGGTGGGGTTCCAAAGGAGCTCCACCTTTTTCAGAACATATCTGATGAGGATTCTCTGCTCTTCCTGATGAGAGCCCGCAGCATCTCTGATGAGAGTCCTGGACAGTCCCAGATGAGACCCTTACCACCTCAGAAGAGATACAGGAAAATCCGGAAATGAAGAATGGGAATCCACATAGGAACCTGTGAAGCCGACAGGAGGGTCCGCATTACGGAACAGCATCTTCCCTATAATTTCTCAATACAAAGTAAAAACAATCCCAGCAGGGGTATTCTACAAAGCTGAAGTCAAAAAAGACTTTCTCATAGAAACAGGACTCGGCAGACAGGACTCCTGAAAAAAAGGATAAAAAAAAGAAAGGAAACAACAATGTTCTCAGGAATCGTAGAAGAAATGGCAATCCTTACCGGGATGGAGCAGGAACAGGAAAATATCCACTTCACGTTACGCTGCTCATTCACCGATGAACTGAAAATCGACCAAAGTATTGCCCATAACGGTGTCTGCCTCACCGTCGTACGCATCAAGGACGACACCTATACGGTGACTGCCATGAAAGAAACCCTCGAACGGTCCAACCTCGGGCTGCTTCAGGTAGGAGACCGCGTGAACATCGAACGGTCGATGCTCATGAACGGCAGGCTGGACGGGCACATCGTACAAGGACACGTGGACCAGACTGCAAAATGCATCAACATGGAAGATGCAGACGGAAGCACCTATTTCACTTTTGAATACCCTTACAACCATGAAATGATGCAGCGCGGATACTTCACTGTTGATAAGGGTTCCGTCACTGTCAACGGGGTCTCTCTCACCGTCTGTGAACCGACTGCCAATAGTTTCAAGGTAGCCATCATTCCCTATACAAGAACGAACACGAACTTTGCGTATATCACCATCGGGACGGTCGTCAACCTTGAGTTCGACATCCTTGGGAAATATATCGCACGACTGAACAGCCTGTCGACACAGGCGCAGGGATAGAAGACCGCTCCCAGACTGGCCGTTCATCATCTGCCCCTACAGTTCCACATATCTCTTTGCGGATATGCACGAGAAAGACACCGGCTTCTGCACGTCGCCCCGACAGGGACTGTGCAGAAGCCGGTGTCTTTTTCGTGTCATGCCGGTACGGACTGGAACACTTACAACGTATGCCCGTCAAGATAATCCTGGATGGTCGTCTTGTAGCTGTCCGATATAGGCAGAATGGCGTTGCCGATGACAACTCGGAAGCGGTCGATTCCTTCTATCTTCCTCATGTGTACGATATAGGAACGGTGAATACGCATGAACTCCGGTTTGGGGAGCGACTCCTCAATTTTCTTCATGTTCATCAGGCTCATGACCGGATCGCGGCCGTCTGTAAGATAAATCTTGACATAGTCCTTCAGACCTTCAATATAAAGAATGTCATCGAACATGATTTTAACCAGTTTATACTCGCTTTTGACAAAGATAAAGCGGTCGTCCGAGGCATTCTCCGACTGGCGGACACTCCTGAACCATTCCAATGCCCTGTTGGCACCTGCCAGAAAATCATCATAGCTGACTGGCTTCATGAGATAATCAACGGCATTGGCTTTGTAACCATCGACGGCATACTGACTGAAGGCGGTTGTAAAGATGATCTTCGTCTCCTTGGGAAGAATCTTGGCAAACTCGAGTCCGCTGAGTTCAGGCATCTGAATATCCAAGAAAATGAGATCAACCCTGTTCTCCCGGATAACTTTAATCCCGTCTACCGCACTGTTGAAGACACCGATCAGATTCAGGAAGAGTGTCTTCCTGGCATAGCTTGCAAGCAGTTCGGCAGCCAGAGGTTCATCGTCAATGATTATGCAGTTTAGTGTCATAGATGATTATTTTGGATGAATAGATATTTCGTTTACTGTCAATTTCTTTTTCCCACTTGTACTTGCCGGGATAGGCAAGTTCAAGTCTCCTCTCCACCTGCTTGAGTCCGATTCCGTGTCTGTTTCTTTCCGCTTCTCCACTGGGGTAGTTGCTGTTCTGGATAGAGAAGACAACACGTTTGCTGTCAGCCTCCAGACTGATATGGATGAAGTTCCTGTGCCCGGGACTTATTCCATGCTTGAAGGCATTTTCCAGCAACGAGATGAATATCATCGGCGCGACGAGTATCCGACAGGAGTCCGGGATATTGCATTCACGCGTTATCTCGACATTGTCAGGTATGCGGATCATCATCAGTTCAACATAGTTCTGCAGAAACTCCGCTTCCTCCTTCAGATTCACATAGGGCTGCTGGTAGTCGTAGAGGATATGGCGGAGCATCTTCGACAGGTCGATGATTGCTTTCTGCGCCTTCTCGGTATCGAACGCCGTAAGCGCATAGATATTATTCATGGTGTTGAGGAGGAAATGCGGATTCACCTGCTGACGGAGATTTATCAGTTCCGCCTTCGTCATAGCCGTCTCCGCCGCTCGCTTTTCTTCTTCAGCCTTCGACAGCCGCTGTGCCATCAGAACCGAAGTCGCCACGCCGGCACAGACACTAAGGTTGAAGAAGTTGCGGAGGATGAAAGCCACGTGGGGACTGATTTCCTTCCCTGCTGACAGCATCTGGTAAGGAAAAGTCATGATGTACTGTTCACTTCCTGTGTAGCAGAGCCATTCATACTGTGCGATGGACAGGACCAGAATGAGAAGCGTGTTGAGTGTCCAGAACTCCTTTTTGTGCCCTTTCAGCAACAGGGGTGAGAGCACGAAATAATTGAGATAGCCCACTATTACCATGGACAGCGGGACAATATACGGCAAAACACCATTCTGCAATAAGGAAACGCCATGAGGAGCATACATCATCGGAACAAGGAAGAGCGGGAGCCAGATGATTATCTGGTTCCATAAATTCTTGGATGTATAAATCTGTTTTCTCATTTACCGTTCCTGTCTGCGTATGTCCGATACAAATCTGCAAACAAAGGTAATAAAAGTTTCTGTAAAATAAAATGTATTCTCAAAATATGTGAGTTTTTTTTACATTTATCCATATCAAATTATATACAAAAACAATACTGTTAACTTATTTTTCACATTACACAGGCTTGACGAAGCAGCAGAAAGCCGCCTGCAGCCCATCCGAATCTAATCCACTGACACGAGCCAAGTACCTACCTTCAGACTGCTCCGTACGACAGCCTCATCCAGCTGTCTGTAACAGGCAGAAGGGACTTTGTGTAATGGGAAGAAAGTATTTTACATTTATCATCCTGCCAACGCCTTTTTCCACCGATATTGTATGATCCGGTAAGGGGAAACTACGTACAAGCCTCCCATGCGTAGAACAGAAATCAGAAAAGTCTGCTAAAGCCGATTCAGGGTACAACCAATAGCTTTCCCTGCCGGTTGAGAACAGTCAGGAAAAGCACCGGGAATCGGTCACCAGACTTCATTGGACCGGCACAGCAGGCACTGGAGACCGAAACAGCAGACCCAGAGACGACACAGGAAACAGGAGTACCAAGCATCGGGGACGCTTTCAGAAACACACGGGATAAAATGAAGAGGCCCTGCCCTTCTGTCTTCCAGGTCTGGAGACAGAGAGGGACAGGGCTTTTAGCGTCCTGCTGTCCGCAACCTACTTAGAGGCAACTGGATAGAGGACAAACTCGAAGGTTGCAGATTGTATGGGTACTCTGTATTTCAGGGCGACACCTGGACCGCAGGTAGCAGTCCCCACCCCACTCTGTTCCGCATCCAGATGGATGGTGAGCAGGCCGTCGCGGGAAAGCTGGTTGATATGTGTTGCACGGTCGATGACACTGTCAGAGAACGGCACGACAGAGAACTGGAACGGAGAACGTGCAGCCACCATGAGGCGGTTCTTCGTGTCGGAGAGCGACATCCACCGAACATCAGTACGGTTCCCGGTTGCCTGCGGCTTCACATAATAGTGGAACATCGCCTCTGCCGTCGTCCGGTAGCGTCCTATCCGTCCGGCCTGTCTGCGGTCGCTGTAGGTCTCGATGTCTCCCCGGCCGTAGTATTCCACCTTGCCGAACGAATCGTCCATGCGGAAAGAAAGTCCGACACGGGCAAGCGACTTGATGACAGCTGTGTCCGGCATGAAGGTCACCTTTACAGCCAGTGCGCCGTTCTTCTGCGGCTTGTAAGTGAAATCAGCTTTACCGATGACATTTCCTTTTCGGCTCAGTATCTCCGTTTCTGCACGGGTCACATCTCTGTTGCGGACGATTTTCGTCACCCTCTGGCTGATGGAGTCGATGCCTTCCTCACGCCACAGCCTCAGGCCGTACGGGTCACGGCCGTCATTGTCGGTGGCAGGACGGTAAAGGCTGAGCGACAGCGGAGTACTCAGAAATTCCCGTCCACCGCTCTTCAGAGAGGTCAGCTTACCGGTCTTCCCATCCACTTCATAGCGCATACCCTGCTTCTCATGCGGGAGGAAAACGGTGCAGTCGGATGCGGTCTTCAGTCCGAACTGGTCGTAGGCCACCACATCATTCCGGGTAAGGACAAGTCCGTCACGGACCGGATGCCACTCAAGATTCAGGAAAAGTTCCCGGGCTGTTCTGGAAAATACGGACGGCAGAATGATTACAGTCGACTCGTGGGGCGCACAGTCTACGTGCTGTGTACCGTCGGAGAGCACTTTCCCGTTCTCATCCACAATCCGCCAGTCGAGCCGGTATTCGTTGAGATTGGTAAAGTCAAACCAGTTTTTCACCTTTACGGTTATCTCCTTCCCGGTCGAGACAAGCTCGGACTTGATGTTCTGATAGACCTTCTTCACTTCCTGTAGATGCGGATGCGGTGTACGGTCGGCCGCTACCAGACCGTTGCAGCAGAAGTTACCGAAGCTGGGAACATCCTTCGGACCGTAGTCGCCGCCGTAGCTCCAGTACCAATTTCCGTTCTTGTCAATCTCACGGAACGACTGGTCCACCCAGTCCCAGATGCTTCCACCCTGCAGGATGGGTTCTTTCTCTATCAGGTCCCAGTATTCCTTCATGCCGCCGCAGCTGTTGCCCATGGCGTGGAGATACTCACACATAATGTAGGGGCGCGTGGTGTCCGTCCGCTTTGCATAGGCCTCCATGTGGCTCAGCGGACGGTACATCGGACAGTATATGTCCGTATTGAAATTCTCTTCAGCACGTTCATACTGCACAGGCCGTGTCGTGTCCGTCCGCTTCAGCCAGCGGTAGGTGTGTTCGAAGTTCGTACCGTTGCCGGCCTCATTGCCCAGCGACCAGATGATGATGCTCGGGTGGTTCTTGGAACGACCGTACATACGCTGCGTCCTGTCCATGTGGGCAGAAAGCCAGGTACTGTCCTTTGCCAGCGATTCTTTTCCATAACCCATTCCATGCGACTCGATGTTCGCCTCGTCGATGACATACAGACCGTATTTGTCACAGAGCTGGTACCAGTAGGAATCCGCAGGATAATGCGAACAGCGCACGAGGTTGATATTGTTCTGCTTCATCATGCGGATGTCCTGTTCCATGAGTTCCTTGCTCACGGTACGGCCGCGTCCGGAATGCTCGTGTCTGTTGACTCCCTTGACGAGGATGGGCGTTCCGTTCACGCAAAGCTGCCTGTCCTTGATTTCTATGGTGCGGAATCCCACCTTGCCGCCGGTCTGTTCGGCGACGTTCCCGTGCTTGTCTTTCAATGTGATGAGCAGTGTATAGAGATTCGGATGTTCTGCGCTCCATGCCGCTACATTCTGTACCGTCTGTGGGGCAAAGTCCACCGTCACGTCTTTCTCCCTGCCGCTGACAGGCCTCTCCTCTGTGAGCACCGGCCTCCCTTCCGCATCAGTCAGCACGTAACCGACCGTTCCCTGCCCGGCCCCTTTCACACTTGCAGAAAGGTTGAAGCTGCCCCTGAAGGAGCCGCCGTCCTGTCTTTCCACACCTGCCGATACATGATAGTCGGCAATGTACTGTGCCGGAGTGGCATAGAGATAAACATCCTGTTCGATGCCGCTCATGCGCCAGTAATCCTGACATTCCAGGTAAGAGCCGGCACTCCAGCGGTAGACTTCCATGGCCACGACGTTCTCTCCATCGTGCAGATACCGGGTGACATCCCACTCTGAAGGCATCTTCGCCCCCATGTTGTAGCCTACATACTGTCCGTTGACCCACAGGTAGAAGAACGACTTGACACCCTCGCAGCATAGTACGATGCGCCGGTCTTTCCACACCGCCGGGACGGTGAACGTGCGGCGATACGACCCCACCTCATTCTCCGCATACGGAACAAGGGGCGGATTCTTCCTGAAGTGGAAGAGCTTGTCATCGAACTCATAGGTCTCGTTGACATAGATGGGCAGTCCGTAGCCCTGCCGCTCCCAGTTCCCTGGCACGTCGATATCGGCCCATCCCTGTACGGCAAAGTCCGTCTGGAAGAAGTTCCTGGGCCTGCGGTCAGGGTTTCTCGTCCAATGGAACTTCCACTTGCCGTTGAGCGTCATGTAGTAAGCCGAATGCTCGTAGCCGCCGGGCTGCTGCAGCTCGTCGGGCGAACTGTAGGGCAGGACATAGGCGTGCGGTTCAATCCGGTTCAGGCCGGTACTGTATTGACTCTGCCACTCCGGGGCAGCTGTCTGTGCCATGGAAAATAAGGGCACGAGTGCTCCGATGAGAAGCACAGAAAGTCTTGTCATATTCGTTTCAGGTAATGAATTATCAGAATAGATTTAGTTGGAAGCGGCATGAGGCCGTCCCCTCCCGACCGTCATTCAGAGAGGGTTATCTTCCTGCCGCTGATGGTATAATAGAAAGAGACGGTATAGGAAAGTCCGTCCAGCACCTTCCTTATGTCCTTGTTCCGCTTGATGACGCCTGTATAAGTCTTCCCAGACTCCAGCCTGGAGTCCACTGTAATCTTACAACCGTAGACCTGCTCCAGAATGCCTGCAATCTGCCCGATCTGCAGATTGCTGAACGGAATCATATTGTCGCGCCACACTGCATCGACAGGGGCATAGCCGTTCTCTGTCCGGATGGTCCGGGCATTCCTGCTGACGGTAGCCTTCTGGTTGGGATGCAGTACGACCTTTCCCTGTCCGGCCAGTCCGGTCACCTCCAGACGTCCTTCTATCAGGCTGATGACATCTTCGTCTCCCGTACCTTTCGCATTGAAGTTGAAGGTCGTGCCCAGTACCTTTGCCGATGCGCCGCCGCTGCTTACGATGAACGGTCTCTCAGGATTTTTGGTGACATGGAACAGGGCTTCTCCCTTCAGGTTCACCCTCCGCTCCGTACCGTCGAAGCCTTCGGCATAGCTGATGGACGCACCTCTGTTGAGCCAGACGGTGGAATGGTCGGGGAGCATCACTTTCTTCACTCCTCCGAGGGCAGCGACGGTGATGGTCTCGACCGACTGCCGGAAATAGGCATACAGCCCTCCGCCCGCCAGCAGGACAGCTGCCAGGACAGCCGCGGCATAGCGCAGAATCCGGAAAGAACGGCTGCGGTTCTTCTTCGCTTCGTAGTCGCCTATCCTGTTGAAAAGTTTCGCCTCGGCCTCATCTATCTTCTCCGGTGTCGCAAGCGGATTGGGCTTCCCCAGATGGTAAGCCGCCTCCAGTCCGAAGAGTTCTCTCCGGTTTTCCTCTGAACATGCCAGCCATTCGGCCAGCCGTTCCATCTCCCTGTCCGTTGCCTTTCCGGCGAGATAGTCCTTGAGGGTCTTGTTGTTTATATCGTCCATACTGTTCTTTTTCTTTTCTTACATTCATCGCAGTTCTTTTTCCGCTGCTTATCCTAATAACAATTGAATGCGCCTATTTACGTAAAGGCAAATAATAAAAAATGTTATAGGATTTTCCTGCAGGCTGACTTCTGCTTTGGAGACTCTGCACCGCTGTCCTCTGTCTCTCTTTTTCCGGCATCTGTCAATGTGATTTTCACCCCACGCCTGTTCGGTTTCCAACCAAGGCCCGATCGACGTCCGACTAAGGCCTGATTGACGTCCAACTAAGGCCTGATTGGAGCACAACTAAGCACCTTTTCTCAACGCACCCACAAGTATCTGACCGACAAAATGTTACAGATGTCATTCGAGCCTTGGAAATGAGAGGCTTCCATGCAGCCACGGATTGTCATACCCTGCGCCTCAGCTTCTGCCGCAAAGACTTCAGGGCCTTGTACAGATGCACCTCGACGGTACGTATCGAAATGCCCAGCTGTTCGGCGATTTCTTTGTTCTTCCTGTCGTGCTGGTAGCTGAGAACAAAGACCTCACGGCACTTGGCGGGCAGCTCGCTGATGGCATCATTGATCTGCCTGCGCATCTCCAGCCCCTCGATATAACCCATAACGTCGTTGGCTTCCGGATTGTAGTATTCCATTCTGAGCTGGGCGATCTTCTTCACGCTGTCAGCATGGTTGCTGACAACCGTACGGTGCTTGATGACATTGAGCGACCGGGTATAGATGGCACGATAGAGGAATGCCTTGATATGGCTCTCGTCATCAACATCGTCTTTATGCTTCCACAGTTCCATGAAGGCTTCCTGTACGACATCCTCAGCCTCATCGTCATGGACAAGGCGTGCGGCATAAAAGGAAAGAAAGGGATACAGGTCTCTGAATAGCTGTCTGAACCTTTGCTCTGGTAGTGTCATTATCGATTCTTTTTCCTGCCGATGACAGGCTGTCCGCAACGACAGCCCGAAACCAGCAGGAGAATGTTCATCTTTGTGTGACAAAGATACACTTTTTTATACTTTTCAAAGGGTACAGAGTGGTTAATTTATGTAAAATATGGAAAGTCTACATCTTGTATAAAGATAATTGCCTATCTTTGTAAAGACAAACTCAATGTATCATCAGCGTGGAAAAAGTCTGCACGCCTGCTGCCTTGAAGTATGATGAAAACGGACCGTTTCGGTAGATATTCTGTTCTTGTAGTCTGTGTGTGCGCCCTCCTGCTGGCCGGTGTACAGACAGCCTCTGCACAGGTGTCGCTGACGACGGACCGTACGACGCTGAAGACCGTCGTGCAGCGCATCAAATCGAAGACCCGCTACCGCTTCTTCTACAGCGACGAGCTGGGCAGGGAGCTGGTGAACGCCGTCTCCATCCATGACCTGCCGATAGACTTTGTCCTTGACCGTCTCTTTGCACATACAGGTATCACATACAGAATCATCGACAACATCATCTACCTGAAGAAGACAAAACCTTCCACCGCACCGCCCGGTCCGACACCGGCCGTTCCGCCGCACAGAGAGGACCCGCGCGGGACACCGGCCGCCTACACCTTCCATGGACAGATACAGGATGCGGCAGGCAATCCGCTCATCGGGGCATCGGTCATGGTAAAAGGTACGCCGAAGGTGCATACCATTGCCGACCTGGACGGCCGGTTTGTTCTGAAAACGGAAAAACCGAACCCCGTGCTGGTGGTCTCCTGCGTCGGTTTCAACACGGTGGAAAAACGCGCCGAGGGCAGACACAGCCAGCTGTTCGTACTGAAGGAGAACCTTTACGAGCTGGGCGATGTCCTCGTGACAGCCCTGGGTATCAGCCGGTCGCGTCCGGCCTTGAACTACAATGTCAAGCAGATGGACGGCGAGGAGATGAACACGGTGAAGACAACCCATCTGGCCAACGCCCTGGGTGGAAGGGTTGCCGGAGTCGCTGTCAACGAGTCGGCAGCCGGCATGGGAGGTGCGGCACGTGTGGTAATGCGCGGCCCGAAGTCGCTGGCACAAAGCAACCAGCCGCTTTACGTCATTGACGGAATCCCGGTGAATAACCGCAGCAACGATGACATCAAAAGCGGCATCTACTCCCAGCAGCCCGGTGCGGAGAGCATTGCCGACATCAATCCCGACGATGTGGAGAGTGTTTCGGTGCTGACGGGAGCTGCCGCCGCCGCCCTCTACGGTTCGGCCGCCGCCCAGGGAGCCGTGATGATCAGGACAAAGTCGGGCAGAGTGGGACGGCTGTCGGTGGAACTGTCGTCAGCCACGCAGTTCCTCTCGCCTTTTGTCCTGCCCGAATTCCAGAACGAATATGGAAACCGTCCCAACGAAATGAAGTCGTGGGGAACGAAGGATGCAGCAGCCTCCGGCGGATTTACACCAGCCGACTTCTTCCGCACAGGAGTGAACTTCACCCATAACGCGACACTCACAGCAGGGACGGAACGTAACCAGGTCTACCTCTCTCTCGGCTCGTCAACCGTAAGCGGCATCATCCCCAACAATGATTTCCAGCGATACAACCTGGCATTCAAGAATGTCTTTTCTACCTTGAAGGACAGACTGCGGCTCACGTTCTCTTTCAAGTACGCAAGGGAGAACGACCGCAACATGCTGGCACAGGGGCAGTACTTCAACCCCCTGACCTCCGTCTACCTTTTCCCACGCGGCGAGCGTTTCGACGACGTCAGGGAGTTCGAGCGTTTCGATGTGGCACGCAACATCAACCTGCAGAACTGGAACTACGGCGACGATCTGAAGATGCAGAACCCCTACTGGGTGACCAACCGCATGGTGAAGACAACGAAGCGCAACAGATACCTTACGGACCTGGGCGTGAAGTACAGTGCGGCGGACTGGCTGACTCTCGAGGGAAGAATCCGGTGGGACGAGGCGGTGAACCGGATTGAGGACAAGCGGTATGCCTCTACACTGGATGTCTTTGCACACTCTCCTTACGGATATTACGGTTACTGCAAGGTGAACGACCGTGCGTTCTATGCTGACTGCATGGCGGATGTCTCCCGGCACTGGAGCGACTGCTCGGTTGAGGTGAACATCGGTGCGGCCTTCTCGAACACGTCGTATGACGTGACCGGCTTTCAGGGAGGGTTGAAGGCTCCGTCGAACATTTTCACGCCGAACGCCATCGACTACAGCAAGGTGTCAGGCGACAACCGCCCCATCTTCGAGATTACACGGCACGCCATCCACTCCCTTTTCGGGAGTATCGAAGCAGGATGGCGCAGGCGTATCTACTTGACAGTGACCGGCCGCAACGACTGGGACTCAGCCCTCAGCAACACTGCCCGCAAGTCTTTCTTCTACCCTTCCGTAGGACTGTCGACAGTCCTCTCGAAGCTGTTCAGGCTGCCGGCATTCGTCGACCTGCTGAAAATCCGTGCATCATGGGCTTCCGTCGGTTCGGCTATCCCGCCCAACATCTCTTCTGCCTGGCGTTATGAGTACGTACCCTCCACGGGCACTTACCGAACAGTCACCTACAAATTCCCCGACACCTTCTACCCCGAGCGGACAAACTCGTGGGAGGCGGGACTGACGGCCTATCTCTTCAAGGAAGCCGTTTCGGTGAAGCTGACACTCTACCGGTCGGACACGAAAAACCAGACTTTCCTCCGCCAGATTACCTTGGGCGGTGCCTACGACCGGGAGTACATCCAGGCCGGAGACGTACGGAACAGAGGAATGGAACTGAGTCTGGGCTACAGAAAGACATGGAACCGGCTGCACTGGTCGGTGGACATGAATTACAGCATGAACCGCAACCGTATTGTCAAACTGCTCGACAACCCCAACGAGACCCTGCGGCAAGGCGGGCTGAACGGATGCGAAGTGATTCTGACACAAGGTGGTACGATGGGCGACCTTTACACCTTCACTGATTATAAGAGGGATGCGCAAGGGAACATCCAGCTCAACGCCGACGGACAGGTCATGCAGATGGAACTGCCGACACCGAAGCGGGTAGGATCGGTACTGCCCAAAGCACAGGTCGGACTGAACAACCGCCTTTCGTGGAGAGGACTGGAGCTCGGGCTGCTGGTGACAGCCCGGCTGGGGGGCATCTGTGTGTCGCAGACGCAGGCCTTCATGGACTCGTATGGTGTATCCAGGAAGACAGCCCGGCTGAGGGATGCCGGTGGCGTCAATGTAGGCGGCCGGCTGGTACCGGTGGAGAAGTACTATACCGTAGTGGGAGGTGAAACGCCCATCTGGGATGAGTATATCTACAAAGCTACCAACGCCAGGGTCAAGGAGCTTTACCTGAGCTATACGACCGACAGGCTGCTCCGCGGCGCAAAGGTGACGCTGGGCGTAACGGCACGGAATCTGTGGATGCTGTACTGCAAGGCCCCCTTCGACCCGGAGTCGACACCTTCGACGGATATCTACTATCAGGGGTTCGATTATTTCATGCAGCCCAGCCAACGTTCACTGGGCTTTTATGTCAACGTAAAACTGTAGGCCATGATGTTTCGCAGAAAGATACTTGCATACCTGTTCCTCCTGCCGGCAGCCCTGATATCCTGCACGGGTAACTTCGAGGACATGAACCGCCCCGGCAGCAGACTTTCGCCCGAGGAACTGCAGCGCGACAACTACGCCGCCGGTTCCTTCCTCATACAGATGCAGGGAGTGGCTTTTCCGGAGCAGGAAAACGCCTACCAGACGATGATCGACTTCGTGGGCAACTATCTGGGACGTTACACCACCTACACCAAGGTGCTGCCGAAGAACCACACCCTCTTCAATGCGAGCAACAACTGGTGTGCCTGGCCGGCCTCTTATGCACCCGGTATCGTTTCGGCCTTCAACGAAGTAGAGAAGCTGAACGGAAAGGACAACATCTCCTATGCCTGGGCACTGATACTCCGTGCGCAGGCCTTCCTCCGCTTCACAGACATCTACGGACCGTTCCCGATCAGCATAGACACACACAACGCCGAAGTGTATTCGTCTCAAAAGGATATTTATTTACAGCTGATCAGCGACCTCGGAAAGGCTGTCGAATACATCTCGGCGGATGCGAATCTTGCCAGAGAACAGACTGCCTTCGCCCCCTACGATCTCGTCTACAAGGGGGATTTCAGGAAATGGAGAAAGTTTGCCAACTCGCTCAGACTGCGCATCGCCGTGCGCATCAGCAATGTGGAGCCGGTACTGGCACGCTCCCTGGCAGAAGAAGCCGTGAGGGATGGCGTAATCGAACGGAATGAGGACAACTGTACGATAAGCTATAATAAGTCGGGACTATGGACTACGGCAGTATCATGGGGGGACAGCCGCATCTGTGCTGACCTTGAGAGTTACATGACAGGCTACAGAGACCCCAGGCTCGGCCAGTATTTCCAGCAGCCGGAACAGCCAGGAGACCGCAGGTTCATCGGCTGCCGGGCCGGTGCACTGATCGGGAGCAACTTCCTCGCAAAGCGTCTTTACTCTACTGCGAACGTATCGGAGACGACACCGGGCGTATGGCTGACAGCTTCCGAGATGGCGTTCTGTAAAGCAGAGGGCGTTCTACGAGGATGGAATATGGGCGGAGGAACGGCAAAGGATTTCTATGAGCAGGGAGTCACTCTCTCCTTCCGACAGTGGGGGGCGGAAGGTGTGGAAGCCTATCTACAGGACAATATGTCCATGGAGGCCGATTACGTGGAGGCCGTGGGAGGCTTTGGCGGCAACGCTCCCAGAATGTCCTTGATTACGGTTAAATGGGACGAAGATGCCTCGATAGCAGAAAAGATGGAACGGCTGATAGTACAGAAATGGATTGCCCTTTACCCCAACGGACAGGAGGCATGGGACGAAATACGCCGCACGGGATATCCGCATATCTTCCCCGTTCCGCAGCCGACGAACGGCTATACCTTATCGACTCCTAACAGAATACCTTTCGATAAGAACGAACAGATCAACAACCGGTCTAATTACGACAAAGCGGTAGAATACCTGGGCGGCCCGGATGACTATGCTACGCCCATGTGGTGGCAGCGGTAAAACAGCGGAGGGCTGGGTACACCTTTCACCCTTCATCGAGATGGAGAGTCGTATGTCTTGTGCCGCTGCCCTATCCATTCCGACGAGAGAAAGCAGACAGGAAGCCGTCTTGCCATTCATACTCCGGAAGCTACGTCTCATCTATAAATGCAATGAAAAATTCTATAGGCTATAAATTCTATCACCCATATTCTTGCTCTATATCGGATCTATCGGCGGTGTGACAACAGCTTTCAATCTGCAATTTGATATTCTCCCCAAACAAAGGAAAGCCCATTTCTCTACTCACAAACGAGTTTTGAAATGGGCTTTTCATATGGATTCGCTTCAGACTGAAGACTTTCAAAAAAGAATCTGAATTCTGCTACACCCTCGCTTTCTGTATGCCAGGAATGGTCAGTCATTTCCCCGGAGCATGGAGGATGATACTCGTGGCACCAATAGTGAAGAGAGTCCCATTCTCTATGACACGCCGCTCGCGGTCGCCGAGAATTTCATTATCCACAAAGGTTCCGGTATAAGACGGCCCGTCACGCAGCACATATTGAAGTTTCCCTTTTTTGTTCCGGCTGACGGTGATGGCACAGTGCGTCATATCAACACTGGGGTCGACAGTTTCTATAGGACAGTTGATAGGATTGCCTTTCATGTAGCGGCCAATGACATTCTCACCAAGCTGCAGCGGAATGACCTGCCGGAAATGAAAGACATTCTCGATGACGTGCAGTGATCCATATTCATTCTCCTGTTCGTCAGATTCTGGTTCGTTGTTCTCCTCTTTCTGTGTCTTACGCAGTTTGGAGATACCGATACGGATACCGAACTCTTTTCCGCATTGCGGACACTGGAAGACAAGACGCTGCCCCGACTTGTATTTCGTTTCGTCGAAAGTAATGAAATTATCACATTTTGGGCATCTGACACGTTTCATATATATAATAATAGTAGATGTTGACACCAGAAGTTCCCTCCCCTCTTTCCCGAAAGCAGAAAAATATAAATGAAGGCGGAGAAACAGATGCTGACAGGCCGCACCGACGGATGATAAACAGCAGAGACCGGTAATGGAGCTTTATCCTGACCGGCTTCCGCAGGCACATCCCACTCTGAAGAGATTTCTTACTTTCGGATTTCAATTACCCATGATTCCTTGAACGCAGTGGTGGCATTGATGATCTTCATCCTTTCGTATGCCTCTTTCTGACTTGAGAAACAGCCGCAAAGAACTTTCATACTCTCCGCACCTTCATAGACACGTGCGTCTTCAAGTCCGTGTTTCCGCAATCTGGCGACAAAAGCGCGTGCGTTGCTCTCCGTAACGTGGCTTGCCATGACGATTGCCCAATAATGGGAAGGAACCGGAGAGGCTGCCTGGACATTGTCTGCTGAAAGACCTCTTCCTACCCGCAAAAGCCTGAACTGTCCAGAGGTATTGGATGTGTCGCTGGAATCGAAGATGTTATAGAGAACTCCGCTCTTCACCTGCTGGCCGGGAACGCCGTTGCGTGTTGATCCCGGGAAAGCAACAAGGAATACAGCTGTAAGGAATGCGGCGGCAGCCGTAACGTTGCGGACGGCACGCATACTGATGCTGATGCGCTTGTCTTTTCCATCAGATTCGTCAATATACAGGATTCCGTGCCGGGATGATTTATGTCCTGATACGGAAGATCCGCTCTCTTCACCCATGACGGCAGCAGCCTTTCTGAAATCGAAGCTACCCAGGCCATAATAGGACGGCGTGAGGATTCCGCTTTCAAAAGGCTCAAAAGTCAGTTTTCCCTCACGATTCCTTGAGAGACGGCCGAGGTCGGTCAGCTCGAAGAAACCTTCTTCACCGAGGATGCGGTAAATCTCGTCCACCTCACTTTCCACCTTACGGAGTGCTTCGGGATAACTCATGTCGTAGGCATCTACATACGACTGCACCAGCAGCGAATCATTCATCTTCAGCTGGGCGTTGAATCCAAGCGTACGGTAAGGAGGCAGAAACAGACCGTCATTCACATCATATCTTGCAGAGACATGATGAGCAACGAAGCCTCCCAACCCGGGAACAATGACACAGTCATTTTCCAGCAGGAGTATTTCGATATGTCGGTCGAGTTTTATCACGTTTGCAAAATTAATTATTTTATTTGGAAGCGGCAAGTATCCTATCTTAAAAAATTTGCAGGGATGACGAAAAAGCCGGGAATCCTTTTTATAATCAATAATTCTTGTTACCTTTGCATAAGGTAGGCTGTGCTCGGCAATCTGAAAGCATATTTCCACTGCACGCACCGGCTCTATCTGGCTACCAGACAAATACTAAAATTTAAATACAATGAAGTATATCAAGACGGATATTGAGGGAGTATGGGTGATTGAACCCAAGGTGTTCAATGACGCAAGAGGGTATTTCTTTGAATCATTCAAACAGAAAGAGTTTGACGAACACATCGGGCACCATGTTGAGTTCATCCAGGACAACGAGTCAAAGTCGGGCTACGGGGTTCTTCGTGGACTGCACTACCAGCAGGGCGAATTCTCGCAGGCCAAGCTGGTGCGTGTAATCAAAGGCAAGGTAGTCGACGTGGCAGTGGATATCCGCAAAAACTCACCGACCTTCGGCAAATACGTCATGGTAGAACTGTCCGAGGACAACAAACGTCAGTTCTTCATCCCCCGCGGCTTCGCCCACGGCTTCCTGGTCCTCTCCGATGAGGCGATATTCACCTACAAGGTCGACAACGCCTATGCTCCTCAGTCCGAGGCAAGCATCCGCTGGGACGATGAGACGATAGGCATCAACTGGCCTGTGGATGCAAAGGATGTCGTGCTTTCGGACAAAGATCTCAACAAAGGGCTGGCATTGAAGGATGCCCGGCTGTTTGAATAGGACATACAGACACTGACGGCTTTCGTCCGTCGGGAATGTTCCCGGACGGACGACGGTGCGTCATCAAATGTCATTCATACGTATTATGAAGAAGAAGACAATCATCAGTATATGCGTACTGCTACTGCTGGCCTCCTGCCGCAACCGCAGCACCGGCTACCAGCAGTCGCACGAAGACAAACAAGCCAAAGAGATGCTGCAGGGCTTATGGACCAACGGAGAGAACAGCGATCCTGCCATGCTGGTGAGAGGAGACAGCATCTTCTATCCCGACTCGGCCAGTATGCCCGTCCGTTTCTGGGTTTACCAGGATACACTTTATCTGCAGGGAAAGAACCTGCACGGCTATAAAATCGAAAAACAGGCGCCCCATCTGCTGAAGTTCACCAACCAGAACGGCGACGAGGTAAGACTTGTGAAGAGCGGTGACAAGACGCTCCGCTCCGCCTTCAGCTATCATGTCTATGCGATGAACACCTTCCGTGAGCAGTCACAGGACACAATCATCCGCACGGACTTAGGCTATTTCGAAAGCAAGGTTCATGTAGAAACAACCTCCGACAAAGTAATCAAATCCACCTATAACGACAACGGGGTCGAAGTGGACAATATGTATCTCGACAACGTCGCCTCCTTGCGACTGCTCAATCACGGTACTCCTGTCTTTGCCCATGACTTCCGAAAACAAGAGTTCCAGTCGCTCATTCCGAAAGATTTCCTTTTCCGGAGCATCCTCCGCAGGATGTATTTCACGCATGCGGATGCGAAAGCACTTTACTATTACGTCGTCATCGGAATTCCTGATGCCGATACAACCTACGTAATCGAACTGCGTGTGACACCAGACGGCAGAATGAGCAAGAAGCTGCGATAAGAGGCAGGACACACGTCCTGTACGGTCCTCCAGCATCAAACACAGCCACGTATCTGCCGGCCTGCACATACACACAGGTGTCCGTCTTTTCAATCAGGAAATCGCCATCCTCAAACTTGTGGTAGACTCCATTCCAGTGTAGTGGGAATGGAGTCCAATGCGGCATTGACAGACAAGGCTTCTGCCGTCCGACCTCTAAGTCTGCTGGCAGTGTCTTTCCACAGTGACTTGTCCACAAAAATTTTCATAGAGTCGAAATCAGCCATCTCCTGGTGAAAGAATACACGGAGCATTACAGGCGACTTACCTTCTTTGTTCTCATAGTTTGAGCGTTAGGTAGAAAGACACCTTGAAAGTTGTTCTCATAATGCATCATTCTTTTGTGTAGCACTCGGCTGCAAAGTTCATATATAAAAAGCTTTCAAATAACAAACCACTTCTATCCGATTATAATACTTAACATGATCCGTACTAAGCCTTGACACCATGGGTGTACACCCTCAACACCATTAGTGTTTTCCCTCGGCACACTGACAACCTGAATTCGGGATAATATTATATGCCGTCATTAATAGACCCTGCAATAAAGTTCTAATACAATTTGCAGACAACCTCCGTTGCTCCACGCACCGACAGTGCATCCGTGCCTACCGTTGCTTTGTACATAATACCCCTCCGTTCTCTCTCTTTCTCTGTGTGACACTTCTTGAAATTCTGGACGCAAGAGGCACTCTAATTGACGAAGACCCATGCTGAATTAGGCAACTCTCTTACTTTAAAAAATCGTAATAAGATTTAAAATTATCTTATCATATGTTAAGCTTATGTTATTTTATGTTTTTCTTTTGCTTTTATAAAAATATCTTTTTATCTTTGGCATCGTAAAGACAACAGATTGCAAATCTTCCTCTTCTTCCAAGAGCAAGACTGTTCATCAGCCGTACAGAGGAGACTTCAAGAAGTTGCCGGAGGTTTTCTCTTTTTTATTTTCCTGCGACTTATCAGGAGATGACAAGGGGGCCTCGTTTATCATTTTTTTTTCTAACAACTTAAAAAATTATCAATCATGAGTTCATTCAGAGCAACTTTGGAATTGGGAGGCAAGGAGTATGACGTACTCTACTCCAACTACGAGTTCAGCCGTACTACTGACAAGAAGGGCCAGCCTGCGTCAAGCATCTCCGGCGGCCGCATCAGCGTGACCATCGAGTCCACGGATGACACTTCTACTATCGAGGCCATGCTCAACAGCCAGTTCAAACCTGTTGAGGGTAAGATCGTCTACAAGAAGAGCGAGGAGGATGCCAAGATGAAGGAGATTTCTTTCAAGAATGCCTACATCGTCCACTACAAGGAGACGCTCGACGTCAACAACGAGGCTCCCATGACCATCGCCATGACTTTCTCTGCTGAGAACATCACGGTGGGCAATGCTGAGCTTGACAACCGCTGGCCTCGTTCATAGGTCTAAGGAAACAAGAGGACTGTGCTGTGCTTGTGTATCTGGCATGGTCCTCTCTGCCCTTTGCTGCCTGGTCTCGACTGTTTCGACCGAACCTTAAAGGAAAGGCTATGCTTTTAAGAATTACACCTATATATAATTAAGGAGGATATTAGCCCGTATACTTAATAAGTTTACCTCAAAAAATATTTATAGTCAATGTCCATTCCATTTAACCCCATCACTATAACAATCGGGAAGAATTCACTTCCTTCGTTTATTTCTCTTCATATTGATCAGCGCATCGGTACACATCATCGTTTCCAAATGTCTGTTGAACTCGAGTCGGGCGGCAACAGGTATGTGCATAACATCAGTGGCAGCAAAGAGTGGCTCGGAGAAAGCATCGTCGTTAAGGCTGCAAGTACTCCTGTCTTCGTTGGTGTGGTGACAAATGTACAGTTACACAGAGAAGGAAGTGACTTTGGATGCATCATCGTTTCCGGCTACTCCGCTACCTACAGAATGGAGACAGCCCCTGGCTGCTTCTCATGGAATGATACAACCATCGGGAATGTGGTCAAGAAGCTGTGCGAACAGGCTAAGGTGCCATTGGAATTAAATCCGGCATACAGGGAAAGAAAAGACTATATCTGCCAGTACGAAGAGTCGGACTTCGACTTTGTCCGCCGTCTTGCATATCAGTATCAGGAGTGGATGTATTTCGATGGGACAAAACTTATCTTTGGCAAACCACGGAAACTGGCAGACCCTATAAGACTGGAATACGGAACGACGCTGTCTTCACTTGACATCGGCCTGCAGACACTCGCACGTTCCGAGCAGGTGTTCTCTTACCACTCGGGGGCTGACCGTGAGATGCAGCGCATGACCCCGGACCTGGCCTATGGTCATGACAGACTTTCGGGCGAGGCTTTCCGTGCATCACTGGGAATGTTCCCGAAACCGGCACGACAGCATGCGCTGCCACGTATCAGCGATGAGACGGAGCTCATTAATTACATGCAACGGAAGCAGGCGGCAGAGACTGCCGAGACACATTACATCACGGCCGAGAGCCAGGTGCCGACCCTGCGTGTAGGTTCCGTCATAAGTCTCTACAGCTCTTTCCTGGAGCGTGTAGGAAACATATCAAAGGAGAGTCTGGGCAACTTCATCATCATCGAGATGACACATGAGGTGAGCCAGGGAAGCTACTACAGGAACCGCTTCAAGGCAATCCCCGCCACGGTAAAGGCGCTGCCGGGTCCGAAGGTGCGCATGCCGCTGGCCGAGACGCAGATGGCAACCGTGCTCAGCAATGCCGACCCTGACGGAAAGGGCCGTGTGCGTGTACACATGAACTGGCAGACGGACGGCATGCAGACAGGCTGGGTGCGCGTGATGACACCAGACGGCGGCGGCAGCAAGGACGTAAGGAGCAATCGCGGTTTCGTGTTCATCCCGGAGGTAGGCGACCAGGTTCTCCTCGGTTTCCGCCATGGTGACCCTGCAAGACCCTACGTTATGGGTAGCCTGTTTAATGGAACAACTGGTGGTGGCGGTCTCGAAGGAAATCACATGAAGAGTCTCACAACTCGCAGTGGGCACACTATAAAGTTGAACGATTCACTATCGTCACTTGGAATTACCATTAAAGACATAAAGGGCAATTCCATTCATATTGACTCTGTGGGAGACGACATCATCATCAATGCAAAGCGGAATATTACCATCAATGCAGGAGAGACATTTACCGTGAACTGCAAGAATGCCAACATCCTTGCGGAGGAATCCATCAATATGAATGCAGAGCAGGATATTACCAGTGTGTCTGGTGAAAGTACATCTATACAGGCAGGTGAATCTCTCACAGAGATAGCAGCAGACAGTTATGTCCTATCTGCTAATGATGCTAATGTACAGGTCACAGAAGAACATAATCTTCAGGCATCTACAATATCGGAGACGGCAGAGAAAATAAACATCGACAGTACGATGGAGGACCTTGACCTGTCTTCTCCAAAGAAGGTCAACATCCAGAGTTCTGAAAAAGTGAATCTGTTCTAAACTATGTATATTCCTTTTAAAGTACTGACAGGGTCATGCAAGGTGCATGGAGTCAGAACAGAAGTTATGCCAGACGGAATTAGTGAGACAGAATGTGAAGTTTCTGTAGAGTTTGTTCCGCTATCTGAGGATGGCAAAATCAAAGCTGTAGTGTATCTACATGCCATTGCGGATGAAGACGATGCCACGGCGGCATTTGTGCATGATATAGAGTCTGCTCTTAATCCGATATGTCTGGAACTGGACAGCAGGGGGAGATGTGTCGGGATTTCAGACCATGACGAACTCTGTAGACGATGGGATGACAGTCTCTTTCTTTTGCATGCCAGGTATGAAGGAGAATGGGTTGAAAAGGAACTGCAGTTGTTGACTGATAGGGTTCATGACAAGAACCTTCTACTTGACATGATGAAAAGATATCACGTATTCTCAGAATGGCTGGAAGCTGACCGGTCAGGCATAGAATTCACAGAAGAGAAAGGATACAGAGAGCACGAAGAGGCAGCCTTGGGAGTACCGCTTCTCTTCTCACAGGACTGTTCCGTTGAGGACAATGAAGAAGGAATATCGCTTCACATTGTCGGGAATGCCGACTTGAGAAAGAATGAAGGACAGCTTGACAGGATTTCCCTCCCTGGTGAGGCTCAAGTAGAAGATATGACATCTATAGAACAACATTGTGTGGTGAAGACAACCGACCTTACAAGAACTCCTCTGTCCGTATACAGTCATTATACCATTAAGGGACGGGAGCAGATACTTAAGGATGTTGAGATAAGTCTAACCTTTCAATAAAGAAGAATGGAAACAGGCAAAAACACATCAGCAGACCGTAATCGTAAACAGACTGGGAAAAGTGAGGAAATCGTTGCGGACAGTGCAATCTGCACATGCGACAAAGGTTCCAAACCAGGAACTTTCCGTGTTACCAGCCAGCAGAAGGTCTACTGTAACGGCGCAAGAAAACTTGTTGCCACAGATCAAGACAAGGATATAAAGTCCTTAAATTTTGGAAGCTGTGCTGCTAAGAATAATGGTCCTTGTTCTCCGAATATCGTTTGGAGTAACACGTATAATAAGATCGCCATAAAGGGTAAGATGTATCCCCTGACGGTCAAGAGCTCTGGTACCTGTAGGGCTGGAGGCGGTAGAATCAATATACAGACATCCGGCCAGCAGGTTGTAGTAAAGCCTTCTGCTTCACCGCATAAGGCAAACAGTACGGCACATAAGAGTCCGGTCTTTACAGAAGAGGACTGGAAGCATTTGCCGCAGGAGGACGAGAAGAGTCAGAACAGACGTGTACCAGCAGCGGTGCAGGTAAACAATGTTCTTGTCAATGGAAAGAGAGAGATAACCATAACCCCTTATGATCATGAGGAGCTTCTTTTCACTACGTCACTAACAGCAGGGAGTGTACGGGGTACTGGGGTCAAGTGGGATGTCTGCCATGACAATCGTTTGATTGCTAAAGGATTGACAGAAGCTCCGGCACGTACTTACTTTACCAAAGAAGGTACGTACTCTGTATATGCTTATGTTCATAAACCAGGCTCGCCCAAAGGCAAAGGTGTGGTCAGGATAACCGTATCCTACCCTAAGTTCAAAAGTCTGGAATGGAAGGACGAGAACGGGAAGCCTGTCACTTACATAGGGCTGCGTAACAAAGTGTTTGCACATGTATCTTTACCGGGCTGTAAAGGTATATCTGTCAATTGCCGCTTTTATTATAATGGATATGAGGGAAAAACCTATCTGTCCGCTCTTACTCCAATGACCTTGTCTGATGCTGGGAAAGTAAAGATAGCCCTTTCTCTTTCAAGCGACCAGTTAAAGAAGATAATAGAAGACCGTAAGCGTTTCAGCAATGGGCAGAAAATAAGGATATATCTGGAACTGAGTTCTCGTCATTGGATAGGAAACCTTACAAAGGCTTCACGGCATCCTATCCTGTTCAATGACACGATAGAGTTCCGCAGCCTGGTCATTTATAAAGATTCTGACTGCAAAGAAAAACTGCAGGGTGGCATTGCCGACAGCGGGAGTACGGTATACGTGCGTGTCTCTACTGCCAATATGGAAACCGGCAAGATACGTCTGGATGTATATAAGCACGGAACAGGCAACCAAGAAGAGAAAAGTCCCAAACCATCACCTGTATATAGTACCAGTTGCCCTGTCAATAGTACGGGTGTCTATAAGTTCTCCTTAAAGTTGGCAGCACCTCCGTACAAGGAAGGCACAGTCTACAAAGTTGTTGTTTCGTGGGTCAGGAATTGTCATTCATCTAATGTTAATGAGCAATTTATAAATGCTATAAAAGAACTAAGAAAGGGAAAGTCTGCTGTTTTATTAATAAGAAGAAAAGTTTCCAAACAGATAGAAAAGAAAAGTATAATAACAAGACAAGAGACGGTCCTCCCCGTAAATACTAATTGTGTTTGTAAACAGTACGATCTCATTTATGGTAGAAAGGTCTCTTGTGCATTTAGGAAAAAAGTGGTGGAAATATGCTCAGAGTTATGGGGGGAAAAATGCAAAATTCAGATGGCGAATAAGCTAATGGCCGTTATGGAATGGGAGTCAGGCGGAACTTTTAGCCCAGGAGTACCTAATATAGCAAAATCTACAGGAACAGGGCTTATTCAATTTATGCCTGATACAGCAAGGAGACTATTAGGTGTTGGTAAATATGGAATTGGTCCTAACAAAAAAAAGAATATAACAATTGAATATACAGATAAGTATTTCGGCCAGTCGTTACCCCGAATTAGAGAATTCGCTCATATGACAGCGTTGGAACAACTTGATTACGTAAAAAAATATTTTGAGCCTCTAAGGGGGAAAAATGTTGAATTCATAGATTTCTATTTACAGGTTTTATTCCCTGCTTCATCTATGAAATCCGAACATATTGTCTTTGCAAAATCTAAGAAATTTTTAACTTCCTCGAAAGAAAAAGATACTTTGAAAAAATTAAGAGTGATAGCATACGAACAAAATAGAGGATTAGACTCTAATAAGGATGGGGTAATATGGAAATCAGAAATTGACAAGAAAGTACAAATTTATATGACCAAGGGACTAGCATATAAGGAATATAAGTTTGTATGTGATAAAACGCCTACTTCAGCTAAGGTCCCAACATCGAAATCTGTACCTCCTATCATCAGTCTTATAAGGAAGTGGGAATATTACTCAGGAAAAAATGCTACTAGCTCAACCATTGGAGAGTTTTATGTGAGCGACAATCCTTCCATTCATGGGTTTATAGCAGAGCCATATGGTCCTGGCTCTATACAAAGTGGCATGGATAAAAGAATTCCTGTTGGAGAATATAACCTAAGATGGTACATATCTTCATCATATGGGAAAAATAAATATAAAAAGAAGAACATTATATTAAAGAATGGTTTACCTAATGTATATAATGAGAAAGTCTCTGCCCAAAGAGGAATTTTAATCCATATCGGAAATTTTGGTAAAGATACCGTAGGGTGTCTTTTGCCAGGGAATGGACTTATGAGGCGTACAATAAATGGAAAGGATGTTATTGTCGGAGTATCTGACAGCACAGGAGCCTTTGTGAAGTTAATAGATTACCTTGAGACTAAAGGTATAGAAAATGTAAAACTTGTTATTTCAGAAAATTATGAGAAGATTAATAAATAGTTTAGGAGTATTAGCACTATTATGCTCTTTCATAAATTGTCAAGCAGACAGTAAAATGGCTGCTGATGTCCCCCAATGGATTTTATCCGCAATAGGAGATTCCAAGACAACGAGTGTTAATACGGATTTTTCAAGCATACTAGCGGACAAAAGAGTCGATTATATGGGGTTTATAGGGGCAGACTATCATAACCTCAAAATAGAGTTTCACAAAGTTCTAAGAAAAAGTGATAGCCTATACGATGTTACAGGAATATCTATCGTCAAGAAAAATCGATGTCATTTCCACGGAATAATAGATGTAATAGACAATAGAGAATTTGCTAATCCAACATATGGTGTAGATGATTCTATGAGGGGAATGTTCAAAAGACGTGGGTGTAGTATTGCGAAATATAAATTTGAAGAAAACCCCTATGAAACAGGAAGCGGTACATTTTCTGGCTATCTATTGTTCTTTTGGTATGAGTCCAATAATAATAGAATTATATACGATGATATTGATGATTATTCCGATTCCTATTGCAATAATCTATATGCTGGAATATGGAAAAGCTATACAACAAAAAAGAGTAAGCCATGCGCATGGGGACAATACCGGATCCCAACCAGTGGGGATCTTGATATTGGTGCATCAGAATTTTCTGTCAACCCCAAATACTTGCACAATGGTTGGGAGAATGATGAAATACTTGGACAACTCTATTTCTGGATAGGGAGCTATGAAGCCACTATTACCCATGGGACTGAAAGTATAAAAGATTCTATTCCAGGAACAGATATAGCCTCAATTAATTACAACATCACTATAGAAAAGGATGCCTGCATTGTGACCTGTGCCGGATTTCAGTCTTATTACAGTATAGAATGTTCCATTGCCAAGGTTAATAGCAACTCGATTTCCTTAAAATTCAAAAGACTATTGGAGGGAGATACATACATAGAGCATTATGAAATGCCTTTCCTTACAATTTACAAGGACAAGCAAAACTTTTATGTAAAAAGTCCATACATAACAGATAAAGATGGAAAAGATAATAAATTTATCCCGTTAAGGCGCGATCAATAGAATTGATGGGATACTATATCGTAGCCAAGCAACAAGGCTATGAATTTACATTTTTATCATATAAATGATAAAAATAAAAATGAATATCCGCAATCATCCAAATTTAACAGAGTTTGCACAGCCATCATTGTACTTGGCGCAGACTTTGCAGCCGTATTATTGTCTAACAGAAAGGACACGGTATATGTGCGTGTTTCTACAGCCAACATGGAAACTAGAAAAATACGTCTGGATGTATATAAGCACGGAACAGGCAGCCAAGAAGAGAAAAGTCCCAAACCTTTACCTGTATATAGTACAAGTTGCCCTGTCAATAGTACGAGTGTCTATAAGTTCTCTTTAACGTTGGCAGCGCCTCCGTACAAGGAAGGCACAACCGACAAAGTTGTTGTTTCGTGGATTTTCAGTAGTAGTCAATCGTCCAATGGAAATATAATTAATAGAAATAGACAGACCTCAAAGGAAACCAAACAATACATACTTAAAGGGAAAGAAGTCCTCTTCTCTGTCAAGCGGCATAT
>OGJT01000055.1_pt1 | contig 86591 bp, 76 predicted proteins | sample 1572331 | NCBI WGS metagenome assembly OGJT01 (sample SAMEA2582094, study PRJEB24529) | metagenome | biome: Human gut stool | place: China | collected 2011
GAGGGCTGAAAGGGAATAATTCTATGAGGAGTTAAGGAGTGAAGGGGAGTAATTTTATAAGGAGTAAAGGAGTAAAAGGGAGTGAAAAGGAGTTAAGACAATTCCATCTACACTTTTGAGAAGGAGTGAGGGGGAGTGAGAAGGAGTTAAGACAACACCGTTTATACTCTATTATGAGGGCTGAAAGGGAATAATTCTATGAGGAGTTAAGGAGTGAAGGGGAGTAATTTCATAAGGTGTTAAGGAGTAAAAGGGAGTGAAAAGGAGTTAAGACAATTCCATCTACACTTCTGAGAAGGAGTGATGGGGAGTGAAAAGGAGTTAAGGCAACATCGTTTACACATTTTTGTAAGGAGTGAAACCACCGATGAAGAAATACGCAGTATTATCTTATCCAGACAGGAACATTTACTTGTCTGTATGGGAAAAATTGTGTAAATTTGCACGATTATACAATTTTCAAGGTAACATAAACGAACTATAAGGATGAAACAACATAAACCACGGATATTCGCCATACTGCTTTCAACGGTGCTATCTACAGTAGCTTGGGCACAAAACTGCCAGCCATTGGGCAAATATACAGATGCGAATGGTGAGACAAACACGATTGCAGCTGGTGATACTTATAGTGGTTCAGCTCCATTAACAATAACTTTCACAGCCAACCCAGCTACCACAACGGATGCAGCAACAAACTACGAATGGCACTTCTTCAACCAGAAGAATCCTCGTTCGGCCTTTCTTATCCGTTATGATAAGGACACGGAATACACGTTCACAGAGGCAGGTACGACGAGGGTAATACTTTATGAGATTCTAAATGGTGACACCACACGCTATAACCCAATAAGTCTGTCGATTAGTGAGAGTAGTCTACAAATGCCTAATGCATTCTCACCTAATGGCGATGGCATCAATGATATCTATCGTGCAAAGCCCGGCTATAAGAGTATTGTAGAGTTCAAAGCAATCATCTTCAACCGCTGGGGACAAAAGATATACGAATGGGACGACCCTGCTGGTGGCTGGGATGGTAAGTATAAAGGCAAAGACGTTGCCCAAGGAACTTACTTCGTCAATGTAACCGCCAAAGGAGCTGACGGCAAAGAGTTCCACATCCGACGAGATGTTAACCTTCTCAGAGGTTACACGCAGTCGACGAGATGATGATGGGTGGGTGATGGGTGGTGAGTGATGGGCGGTGATGAATAGCGATTTTCATCTGTGGTTATCTTCAAGGAAACCATCAACACAGTACTAATTATCAACACCCATCACCCAACACCAAACACCCAACTATCCATCAACACCCAACATTCAACACCAAACACCCAACATTTAACACCCAACAACTCCCATGAATGAGAAAATAGAAGTCTTCGGAGCAAGAGTACATAATCTGAAGAATGTAGATATAACCATCCCTCGTAACTCACTTACCGTCTTCACTGGACTGTCTGGATCAGGTAAGAGTTCGCTTGCATTCGACACTATCTTCGCCGAAGGACAGCGTCGATACATTGAAACCTTCTCTGCTTACGCACGCAACTTCCTTGGTAATATGGAGCGTCCAGACGTCGACAAGATCACAGGACTATCTCCTGTCATCTCCATCGAACAGAAGACAACAAACAAGAACCCCCGCTCTACCGTTGGTACAACAACTGAGATATACGATTTCCTACGCCTTCTTTATGCACGTGCAGGTGAAGCCTATTCTTATATGAGCGGTGAGAAGATGGTGAAATACACCGAGGAGAAAGTGGTAGACATGATTATGTCTGATTATCAAGACCGCAAGATATATATCCTCTCACCACTTGTTCGCAACCGTAAAGGACATTATCGTGAACTCTTTGAGCAGATGCGACGCAAGGGATACTTGTACATCCGTGTCGATGGAGAGGTACAAGAGCTTACACGTGGTATGAAGGTAGACCGCTACAAGAACCATAACATCGAGGTTGTCATCGACAAGATGAAACTCGGCGGTACGGAGAATAACACGCTACGTGAGCGTCTGGCAAAGACCGTTTCAACGGCCATGAAGCAAGGAGAAGGCTTGATAATGATTCTTGATAACGAACGAGACGAAGCTAAATATTTCTCTAAACGACTGATGGACCCAGTCACTGGGATAGCATACAAAGACCCTGCTCCAAACATCTTCTCCTTTAACTCGCCCGAAGGAGCCTGTCCGCAGTGTAAAGGATTAGGTGTGATTGATGAGATAGACTTAAAGAAGGTGATTCCAGATGATAAGCTTGACATCCATAGTGGAGCTATCGTACCGTTAGGAAAGTATAAGAACCAGATGATCTTCTGGCAGATAGATGCACTCTTAAAACGATATGATTGTAGCCTCAAGACCCCTGTCAAGGATATTCCAAAGGAGGCAATGGATGAGGTTTTGTATGGTTCTTTGGAGAAGTTGAAGATTGCTAAAGAGCTTGTACACACCACCTCCGACTACTTTGTGTCCTTTGATGGTATCATTAAGTACCTCCGCACCGTGATGGAGAACGATGATTCCTCAGCTGGGAAGAAGTGGGCCGACCAGTTCATAGCCGAAGCACAATGTCCTGAATGTCATGGTCATCGTCTTAATCGTGAGGCTTTATCTTACAAGATATGGGATAAGAACATTGCTGAACTTGCAGAGATGGATATAACCGAACTGCGAGATTGGATAGACCATGTTGAGGAACACATGAATGAGAAACAGCGTACAATCGCTGTAGAGATAGTGAAGGAGATACGTAAACGTATAAACTTTTTACTCGACGTGGGCCTTGATTATCTTGCATTGAACCGCCAAAGTGCTACGCTTTCAGGTGGTGAAAGCCAGCGTATCCGCCTTGCCACACAGATAGGCTCACAACTTGTCAATGTTCTTTATATCCTTGATGAACCATCTATCGGCCTTCATCAGCGTGATAATGAGCGTCTTATCAACTCGCTAAAAGAGCTGCGCGACATGGGAAACACGGTCATCGTGGTTGAACACGACGAAGACATGATGCATGCAGCCGACTGGATTGTAGACATCGGACCAAAAGCTGGACGCAAAGGTGGCGAGGTTGTCTTCCAAGGAACACCTGCAGACATGCTCAAGACACACACACTTACCGCACAATACTTGAACGGTGAGCGTAAGATAGAGATACCTAAGGAACGCAGAGAAGGTAATGGAAAGACGCTACAGCTCACTGGCTGTAAGGGAAATAACCTGAAGGAAGTAGACGTAACCTTCCCACTTGGCGAACTAATTGTCGTCACTGGTGTGTCTGGTTCAGGAAAGAGTACGTTAATCAACGAGACCCTACAGCCCATTCTCTCACAACACTTCTACCGCTCACTGAAGCGTCCAATGCCTTACAAGAGTATTGAAGGGATTGACAACATCGATAAAGTAGTCAATGTTGACCAAAGTCCTATCGGCCGTACACCACGTAGTAACCCTGCTACTTACACTGGCGTTTTCTCCGACATACGCCAACTCTTCGTCAATCTCCCCGAAGCTAAGATACGAGGCTACAAGCCTGGACGATTCTCTTTCAATGTGAAAGGAGGACGTTGTGAGGCCTGTGGCGGTAATGGCTACAAGACTATTGAGATGAACTTCCTACCTGATGTAATGGTACCGTGCGAGGTCTGCCATGGTAAACGCTATAACCGTGAGACGTTGGAAGTGCGTTTCAAGGGAAAGTCAATAGCCGACGTGCTCGACATGACGGTTAACATGGCTGTAGAATTCTTTGAGAACGTACCACAGATACTACCGAAGATTAAGGCACTACAGGATGTTGGCTTGGGTTATATCAAGCTTGGACAAAGCTCTACTACCCTTTCTGGCGGTGAGAGTCAGCGTGTTAAGTTGGCTACAGAACTGGCAAAACGTGACACAGGTAAGACACTTTACATCCTTGATGAGCCTACAACAGGTCTGCACTTTGAGGACATACGTATCTTGATGGACGTATTACAGAAACTTGTCGACCGTGGCAACACCGTTATCATCATCGAACACAACCTCGATGTCATCAAACTTGCAGACTACATCATAGACATGGGACCAGAAGGAGGACGTGGAGGTGGTCGCATGTTGAGCTGTGGTAGACCAGAAGAGGTGGCAAAAAACAAGGAGAGCTACACTTCTCGTTTCCTTGCGAAAGTTCTGAAATAAGTCATAGCTATCAAGAATAAAGTTACAAGTTATCATCTCTTTTATTTGGATAATCGGTAAATTAGTTCTAAATTTGTCGGGTTTCTTTGATGAAGGAAGGACTGAGTAAGATCGTTCCTTACCCACCCTACAAAGCTATCCATTAGAGAATAAACATATAGATAATATCACCTAAGATTATGAATAAGAAAGAATACTTACGTTCATGGGCTGAAACCTACAAGAACGACCTTACTAACAACATTATGCCTTTCTGGTTGAACCATGGTTGGGACAAGGAGAATGGCGGTATATACACCTGCTTGGACCGTGATGGATCCTTAATGGACACAACGAAATCGGTGTGGTTTCAAGGACGATGGGCCTTCATCTGCGCTTTTGCATACAACAATGTAGAGAAGAACCAAGAGTGGCTTGAAGCCTCTAAGTCGGCTATCGACTTCATTGAGAAATATTGTTTTGACAAAGACGGACACATGTACTTTGAGGTGACAGCTGATGGCAAACCACTGCGCAAGCGTCGTTATGTTTTCTCAGAGACATTCGCTGCAATAGCCTTTGCCGAATATTCTTTGGCTACAGGTGACAAGCATTATGCAGAAAGAGCGTTGCAGGTATTCCACGATGCACAGCGCTTCCTCTCTACACCAGGTTTTCTCCCTGCTAAGTATGAGCCTACAGTAGAGATGCAGAGCCACTCTATCATTATGATTCTTATCAACGTTGGTTCACGTCTGCGTGCAGTGATTGACGATCCAACACTAACCCAGCAGATTGATGAGTCTATCTCATTACTCCGTCGCTACTTCATGCACCCAGAGTTTAAGGCATTGCTTGAAACAGTCGGCCCTAAGGGAGAGTTCATTGATACCAATGCAACACGTACTATCAACCCTGGTCATTGTATTGAAACTGCATGGTTTATCATGGAGGAAGCAAAGTTGCGCAACTGGGATAAAGACCTACTCGACACCGCCCTCACCATCTTCGATTGGTCATGGGACTGGGGATGGGACAAGCAATATGGTGGTATCATCAACTTCAGAGACTGCCGTAACCTCCCACCACAGGACTACTCACAGGATATGAAGTTCTGGTGGCCACAGTGCGAGACAATCATAGCCTCTCTCTATGCTTACCTTGGAACAGGCGACGAGGAATATCTCTATCGTCATCAACGCATTAGCGAGTGGACATACGCCCACTTCCCTGATCAAGACTATCCTGAGTGGTATGGTTACCTACATCGTGATGGAACCGTTGCACAGCCTGCAAAGGGTAATATCTTCAAGGGTCCTTTCCATATTCCACGTATGATGATAAAGGGATATATGCTCTGTCAAGAGATATTGAAGACTATGGAATAGTTATAAGCTACGAAAGAATAAAACAAAGAGTCCCATAACATAACTTATAATAGTTTGTTGTGGGACTCTTTTTGTGTAGTTCTGATGTAGGAAGTGATGGAACTAACGAGAGATAGAAACCACTTAATAAGACTCAAGAAAGAAACGTCCTTGAACTCTATTGGCCATCATCATAATTGATAAGGGATAAGTAATGATTTTGAGAAGGGCAAGAAAGAATTTCAGTAAATCCTTACTTTTTCATGTCACAACACCCATATTCCTTCCTCTATCCCATCTTCTCCCCACGTTTTAAGGCTTATCTCATCTTGTCCGGATGTCCCGGACAGATTGTCCGAAGGCCTCGGACAAGTTGTACGGACGCCTCGGACAGATTATCCGGAGGCTTCGGACTGGTTGTAAAGATGTTGTAAACCAATAAAAAAAGGACTCATCACCCTACTCTACCAGCTCGGTGTCAGTTATATAACTACAAGTTCTTGATGATTCAATCACCTATGTGAGCGACACTGCATTCAATCTCTTTAGTGTTCGTCTTCCTATTCTTCTAAGTCTTTTAATAGCTCCTTGCAAATAGAACATTTCCCACAACTTTGCTTCAGAGAGTCGATAACGCAGCATTTCACCTAAAATCAAATTTGCTGTCATTACTGTCATTCAACATTGTCACCTAACACATTAGTTTACAACGGGGTTACATGAAATGTTAAATATGACAGCAAAATGAAATGAAAAATATTTCTGTAATTGTAAGTGTTATATTCGGTCTTCTTTAATAGACTTTATCAATGATTAGAAAGCGCTTTTAAGATACCCTCACAGCCGTCTTCTATCAAATCAAGAGCGAAGTTGAAATCCTCTGTACCACCATAATAAGGGTCGGGAACACAAGTAGCTGAAGGATGCTGAGTGAAGAAATCTGCCATTCGAATAACCTTCTTTCGTGCCGTCTCATTCGGTGCTTGCGACGTAATGTTACGATAGTTATCTTCGTCCATAACGACAATCTTATCGAAACAATCAAAATCTCTGCTTGCATCAAACTGCCGAGCATGATGATTGACATTATACCCACGCTGCCTTCCACACTCTCTCATCCGCTTGTCTGGAAGCTGTCCAACGTGCCACCCCCCAATTCCTGCTGAGTCTATCAAGTATCGGTCGCCCCATCCTCGTTCGTCAACAAGGTGTTGCATCACAGCATGAGCCGCTGGAGAACGGCATATATTGCCTAAACAAATAAACAAGATACTTACTTTCTCTTCTGCTTTTGTCTTCATCATTCGTATTCTGTTTCTTATAATGCAAATAGTTTCTTTATCTCATCTAACCTCTCTAAGGCTACTTCCCTACCCTGTTCATACGTTGCTTGCATCATGGCTGGATCGTGAGAAAGGTGCCCAATAGTAAGTTTTCCTTTAGGTCGTAGGATCAGTGTATTAGGTTTCTTTTCTTCCTCTTTGATATATGCCAACTGCTCATTATACATGATATGGCGCTGTTCCAAAGCCCGCACAATACGTGGATGACGATGTAACCACATCCGCATAAGGGGCATTAATGAATTAGGAGTCTTCACATAGTCTTCAGGTTGAGTAAGTACAACGAGATTATGGTCGTACCCTTGCTCTTGAAAAAAGCGAAGAGGAATAGAGTCGGCAATGCCACCATCCAATAGTTTCTTACCTTCTACCGTCACAATACGAGCAGCAATAGGCATAGAAGCAGAGGCACGAATAAATTCTAAACAATTATCATCAACCTCCATCAAACGCTTGTATTCAGCCTTACCCGTACCGACATTCGTACATACAGCCCAGAACTCCATAGGGTTATCACGGAAGGTATCAACATCAAAGTAGTCGATGTGACGAGGCATATAATGGTAAGCATACTCCCCACCAAAGTAATCACCGGTCGTAAGGAGTGATCGTAAAGAAGCATATCGCCAATCGTTTACCAACTTCTTGTTGTATCTTATCGCCCGTCCAGGCTGTTTCGACTTCATATTACAACCAAAGGCAGCACCAGCAGAAACACCAATCACACCATCAGGCCATATCTCATTCTCCATCAAAACATCCATCACGCCAGCTGAAAACAATCCGCGCATGGCGCCTCCTTCTAATACAAGTCCTTTCTTCATTATCCTTTATATTATCTATACGACCAACTAATAATATCACGATATGGGAATTAGAGAAAACAAAAATCCCATGGTAACACACTACCCTCTTATCTTCTTTTAGCCAAGGTCGCAATGGCATCAAAGTTATAAACAAGTGTTCCGCTGGTAAAAGTGGTTGTTTCTATCTTGAAAGAACGATACTTACGGAGACAGTCAACAAAACCTATGGGGTCTTGAACAAATGCTGAATCAGTTTGTTTACTGATTCCAGGCTTATAACTGAACCTCCCCACCTCTTCTCCGTATGCGTAGACACGTACAAAATTAGTAGTATCATAACTATTACCAGCAAACTGCTCACCATCACCAAGTATCATACAAGCCTCAACTCCGACACGTCCAAGATATCTAACTCGTATTGTCATACGATTAGAAGGGGTTATCTGTGATTTCTTATTTGGTGCACTTTGTGTCTTGGCAACAAGTGAGTCATTCTGATAAGACCATGACGATACATACGTCCCATCACCAGACGAATTACTATCAAGGTCGACAGCCATCATTGTGTCAACTTGTGTCGTATCATAATGTCCTACTCCTCGTGAAGAATAACCTGAACATGACATAATAGCTAAGACCATAACAACCACAAAGGATGTAGGAAGAGCCCGCATAGATAGTAGTTTCATATTCTAAAAGTAAAAGGGTCAAGAGAGTAAAAGGCAGTAAACACATTACCACCTCGTTCTCAAATAAAAAGTTAAGGGAGTTTAGAAATATGTATGAATACCCTTAAAGATAACTTATCTCTAAACTCCCTATACGCTTATTAATATCTGAAGAGCATTAATACTCGCCCCATGCCTTGATATCAATATCATCCATTCCGACATTGCAGAAGGCTGAAATAAACGCACTTGCCAGTCGGCTATTCGTTATCAACGGTACATTGAGGTCGATAGCAGCACGACGAATCTTATAACCATTCGTCAACTCACGTGGAGTAAGGTCCTTTGGCATGTTCACAACCATGTCTATCTTCTTCTCATGGAGAAGTTCAAGCGCCTGTGGATGCTGTCCTTCATCTGACGGCATATAGACGAGTGTGTTCTCAATACCGTTCTCTGTGAGATACTTTGATGTACCAACAGTTGCATAGAGTTCATATCCATGCTGCTTCAACATCTTTGCCGCATCAAGCATCTCAGCCTTCTGCTTTGCGCCACCTGTTGACAACAAGATTGTCTTCTTTGGTATTCGAAGACCAACAGACAGCATTGACTTCATCAAAGCTGTAGAGGTATCATCACCCAAACAACCTACCTCACCAGTAGAACTCATATCAACACCCAATACTGGGTCAGCCTTCTGTAAACGATTGAAAGAGAATTGAGACGCCTTAATACCTACGTAATCAAGGTCGAAGAGGTTCTTATTAGGCTTCTCAACAGGTGCACCAAGCATAATCTTAGTAGCCAAGTCGATGAAGTTGAGCTTCAACACCTTACTAACGAATGGGAATGAACGGCTCGCACGGAGGTTACACTCAATAACGAGGATATCGTTATCACGTGCCATAAACTGAATGTTGAATGGTCCGTTGATGTGCAACTTCTTCGCAATCTGACGACTGATACGCTTAATACGGCGCATAGTTTCAACATAAAGTTTCTGAGGTGGGAACTGAATTGTAGCATCACCAGAGTGAACACCAGCAAACTCAATATGCTCAGAGATAGCGTATGCCAAGATCTCACCATCCTGTGCAACGGCATCCATCTCAATCTCCTTTGCATGTTCAATGAACTTACTTACCACAACAGGGTGGTCTTCGCTGACGTTGGCAGCCAACTGAAGGAAGCGAGTGAGCTCATCTCTATTAGAACAGATGTTCATTGCTGCACCAGAAAGTACGTAAGATGGGCGTACAAGTACTGGGAAGCCAACACGGTCAACGAACTTGTCAATATCGTCCATACTTGTCAATGCACTCCATTCTGGCTGATTGATACCATTCTCTGTGAGCATTGACGAGAACTTAGCACGGTCCTCAGCGTTATCAATATCCTTTGCTGATGTTCCAAGAATAGGCACATTCTCCTCATCAAGATACATCGCAAGGTTATTTGGAATCTGACCACCTGTTGATACAATCACACCATGTGGATTCTCTGCATCAATGATATCCATAACACGTTCGAAGGTCAACTCATCGAAATAGAGGCGATCACACATGTCATAATCCGTTGACACCGTCTCTGGATTATAGTTAATCATGATAGAACGATAGCCCTGACGACGGATTGTATTCAGTGCCTGAACACCACACCAGTCAAACTCTACAGAACTACCAATGCGGTAAGCACCTGAACCAAGTACGATAACTGAGTTACGATCATTAGAGAATGTAATGTCAGAAGCCACTCCTGCGTATGTAACATACAGGTAATTGGTCTGTGCTGGATATTCCGCAGCCAACGTATCTATCTGCTTAACAACAGGAAGAATACCAAAGCTCTTACGTAAACGACGAACGATTCTCATCGCTTCGTGCATCTTCTTGCACTCTTCCTCCAACCCAACAGCACGTGCGATTTGGAAGTCAGTAAAGCCATAAACCTTTGCTGTACGCAGAAGTTCCTTATCAAGTGTGTTGATATTCTTAGTTTTCAGTTCCTCATCAATATCTATGATATGCTTGAGTTTATTAAGGAACCAACGGTCAATCTTGGTTAATTCGTGAATCTGGTCAACCGTATAGCCCTTGTGCATCGCCTTAGAAATAAGGAACACACGCTTGTCGGTAGGTTCACGCAACGCTGCATCAAGATCGTCTATCTGCAATTCTTTGTTCTCAACAAAGCCGTGCATACCCTGTCCTATCATACGAAGACCCTTCTGAATGGCTTCCTCGAAGTTACGACCAATAGCCATTACCTCACCAACAGACTTCATACTTGAGCCTAACTCCCTATCCACACCACGGAACTTACTGAGGTCCCAACGTGGAATCTTGCAGACTACATAGTCGAGTGCTGGTTCGAAGAAAGCAGAAGTGGTCTTTGTAACAGAGTTCTTCAGCTCGAAGAGTCCGTAGCCCATACCCAACTTAGCAGCAACAAAAGCAAGAGGATAACCAGTTGCCTTGCTGGCAAGAGCTGAGGAACGAGACAAACGAGCATTTACCTCAATAACACGATAGTCTTCACTCTCTGGATCGAAAGCATACTGAACATTACATTCACCAACAATACCAATATGACGTACTATCTTTATAGACAGTGCACGAAGCTTATGATACTCGCTGTTAGAAAGGGTCTGAGATGGTGCAATAACGATAGACTCACCTGTGTGAATACCAAGCGGGTCGAAGTTCTCCATGTTACAAACTGTGATACAGTTGTCGTAACGGTCACGAACAACCTCGTACTCTATCTCTTTCCAACCCTTCAAACTCTTCTCCACCAATACCTGAGGAGAGAATGAGAAGGCCTTTTCACAGAGTGTATTCAGTTCTTCCTCATTATCGGCAAATCCACTACCAAGGCCACCTAATGCGTATGCAGCACGTACAATAACAGGATAACCGAGGTTCTTTGCAGCCACTCGTGCCTGCTGAATATCCTCACAAGCCTCACTCTTGATTGTCTTTACATCAATCTCATCGAGTCGTTCAACGAAGAGTTCACGGTCTTCAGTATCCATGATAGCCTTAACAGGAGTACCTAAAACCTTTACATTATACTTCTTCAGAACTCCTGTCTTATCCAACTCAACACCACAGTTTAGTGCTGTCTGCCCACCAAAAGACAGGAGAATTCCATCAGGACGTTCCTTCTCAATAACACGCTCAACGAAGTAAGGTTGAACTGGAAGGAAGTAGATTTGGTCTGCTACACCCTCAGATGTCTGTACGGTAGCAATGTTTGGGTTAATCAAAACCGTAGAAACACCCTCCTCGCGTAATGCCTTCAACGCCTGTGAACCAGAGTAATCAAACTCTCCTGCCTCACCAATCTTCAATGCGCCTGAACCAAGTATCAGGACTTTCTTTATTGACTCGTCTTTCATTATTTCAGTGTTTCTACAAATTTATCAAACATAAAGTAAGTATCAACCGGACCAGAGCAAGCCTCTGGGTGGAACTGAGAAGTGAACCAAGGGTTCTCCTTATGACAGATACCTTCATTACTTCCATCGTTCATGTTAACGAAGAGTTCTTGCCAATCCTTGTCTAAGGTTGATGCATCAACGGCATACCCATGATTCTGTGAGGTGATATAACACTTATTTGTACCCACCATACGAACAGGCTGATTATGTCCACGATGACCATATTTCAGCTTGTAAATCTTTGCTCCTGCAGCCTTTGAAAGCAACTGGTTACCCATACAAATACCACAGATAGGCTTCTTACTCATACTCATCTGTTTACGAATAACCTCAACAGCATCATTACACATGTCTGGATCACCAGGTCCATTAGCCAAGAAAAGACCATCGTAATCCATTCCTGTATAGTCATAGTTCCAAGGAACACGAATAACTTCTACTCCTCTATTAATAAGTGAGCGGATAATATTGGCCTTTACACCACAGTCTACAAGTACTACTTTCTTACCAGCACCCTCGTTATAACGGATAATCTCCTTGGTTGAAACACGGTCAACGAAGTTTACTCCCTCGTAATCAGCCTCTGGGATATTATCTGGTTCATCATCAAAGAGAATCTTACCCATCATCACACCGTGCTCACGCAGCACCTTTGTAAGTTCACGTGTATCAATACCAGTAATGCCTGGTACGTGTTCACGCTTCAACCACTCAGCCAAACTCTCCACTGCATTCCAGTGAGAATACTCCTCAGTGTAGTCTGATACGATTAAAGCCGATACATAGATTTTATCACTCTCCATGAAGGTTGGGATACCACTCTCCCCTATAGTAAAAGGTGGTACACCGTAATTACCTACCAATGGGAAGGTCATTGTTAATAGCTGACCCGCGTATGAAGGGTCGGTTAAGCTCTCTGGATAGCCCATCATAGCTGTGTTGAAGACTACTTCACCAGCCACTGGGGCGTCATATCCAAACGACTTTCCATGGAATTTTGTTCCGTCACTTAAGACTAAAGTTACGTTCCTCATTGCTTATAGTATTGTTGGATTGAAATTTCTATTCATGAAAAGAATTATTTCTTATCGTGAAAAGAAATATTTCTTTTCATGAAAATAAATCTTTTTTATCATGATGATAATTTACAGGTAGGCGTTTATTACGCCTTTCCTGCATTTAAGTGTTCACGCTCATAATAGTTAACGAAGGCCGCATTGACCAATCGCATACCACCAGGAGTTGGGTAGTTTCCTGTGAAATACCAGTCACCTGGGTGGTTAGGAATAGCTTTATGCAATCCTTCTACACTCTGGAAGACAAGTTCAACAGGCGTTGTCATCCCCTCAGGACGAAGCATTTCAACTATCTTCTTATTTATCTCATCTACCGTAAATGGCTTATAAACAGCACGTACAGCATTGAAGATAGGTTCGCCCTTAGGCTTTGCCAATTCTTTCTTACAGTTCTCATACACTTCACGAAGAAGACCTTCTTGACCACGTTCACGTATCAATTCGACTACAGCACGGAACACACAGAACTCCTCTGGATGAGGCATATCAATACCGTAGTAGTCTGGGAAACGAATCTGTGGTGCACTTGACACGACTACAATCTTCTTAGGATGCAGACGATCAAGGATACGGAGGATACTTTCTTTCAATGTTGTACCACGCACGATAGAGTCGTCAATGATGACAAGACTATCCTGATAGGGTTTAATACACTCGTATGTAACGTCATAGACATGAGAGGCAAGGTCGTTACGTGAGTTACCTTCTGTAATGAAAGTACGCAACTTTATATCCTTCCATGCCACTTTCTCTGAGCGTACATCTTGATGAATGATATGATAAACCTCCTCTGGAGAAGCATTAGAACCTAAAGCTGCAATCTGCTCAACCTTCTTCTTGTCTATTTGTTCCTTAAAGCCATGAACAAGACCATAGAATGCTACTTCTGCTGTATTAGGGATATACGAGAGAACAGTATGCTCTGTATCATAATCAACAGCCTTCAAGACGGCATCTGTCAACTGGCGTCCTAAGGTTTCACGTTCCTTATATATATCACGATCCGAGCCACGAGAGAAATAAATTCGCTCAAAGGAGCAAGCCGCATTCTGCTTAGGTTCAAGTATCTGTTGTAGTGAACACTCCCCACTCTTGTTGACTATCAGTGCTTGACCAGGCTTCAATTCCTGAATATCATCACATTCGAGGTCGAATGTTGTTTGTAGAACAGGACGCTCACTGGCTAAGACAACAATCTCATCATTCTTATAATAGAAAGCAGGACGTATTGCCCATGGGTCGCGAATAGAGAACATCTCTCCCGAACCTGTCAGTCCACAGATAACGTAACCACCATCAAAATGCTGCATCGTTGTCTTGAGGACATTACTCATCTGTACGTTCTCTTCAATATAGTTGGTGATAGCACGCTTCTCCAAACCTAACTTTTGAGCAGCCACAAAGTTACGTTCAACCTCACGGTCGAGTCTGTGTCCCATCAATTCCAATAGGATGTTCGTATCGCTATAGATGCGTGGACACTGTCCTTGTTCGGTCAGTATCTCAAAGACATCTTCAATATTCGTCATATTAAAGTTGCCACACATACAGAGGTTCTTAGCCTTCCAATTGTTACGACGCAAGAAAGGATGAACATAAGAAAGGCCACTCTTGCCGGTAGTAGAGTACCGAAGGTGGCCCATATAAAGGTCTCCCGCAAAGGGAAGCTTAGTTTTAGCAAAAGAAACATCAGACAACTGCTCCTGTGAGTAGTCCTTATAATGCTTATGAACATTAGCAAATATCTCAGTAACAGCATTCTTACCCTCTGCACGCTCACGGAACATATATTCATTACCTGGCTCAGAGTCTAATTTTACAGAAGCCATACCAGCCCCTTCCTGCCCACGATTATGCTGCTTCTCCATCATCAGATAGAGTTTATTCAGTGCATACATCCAGGTGCCATACTTCTCCTGATAATACTCAAGCGGCTTCAACAATCGAATCATTGCCACACCGCAGTCTTCATGAATGTTCTTTTCCATTGATAAGCTTTCTGTCTATCTTGTTCTTTTATATTACTCTTTCTCTCTGTATATCTCCCCTTTTAAATAGGAAGATATTATTGGTTTCATTTTTTAGGAGTGTACATAGCCTGCCCATTAAGCGTTAACTCGTACAGACTATGTCTTATAATGTTTGGTTTACTACCGCTCATTCGCTCCTTATTCAACAGTAACCGACTTCGCCAGATTTCTCGGCTGATCAACATCTTTGCCTTTACACACAGCTATATGATAAGCCAACAGCTGTAGTGGAACCGTTACTACTAATGGTTCAAGACATTCCATCATGTCTGGAAGTTCAATGACAGCATCCGCAATCTTAGAGATTGTTGTATCACCCTTTGATACTAAAGCTATCACACGACCTTGACGTGCTTTTATCTCTTGGATATTACTCCTTACTTTCTCATACATTCCGTTATGGGTTGCAATAGCTACAACAGGCATATCTGAGTCTATCAAAGCAATTGGACCATGTTTCATCTCTGCTGCTGGATAACCTTCTGCATGTATATAGGATATCTCTTTCAACTTCAATGCACCTTCCAAAGCCACAGGATAACTATATCCTCGACCAAGATAGAGGAAGTTACGGGCGTAAGTAAACGTACGAGCTAAGTCTGCTATCTGCTCATTTGACTTTAACACCTCTTCTATAATAGATGGCATTTCAGCCAATTCCTTTATTACTTTCTTGTAATCTTCTTCGCTGATAGTTCCTTTTGCATGTGCAAGTGCAAGTGCAAACATTGTCAACACAGTAACCTGTCCTGTGAAGGCCTTCGTTGATGCTACGCCAATCTCAGGTCCTACATGAATATAAGTACCTGTGTCAGTAGCACGAGGAATACTTGAGCCTATCGCATTACAGATGCCATAAATGAAAGCACCCTTAGACTTTGCAAGCTCAACTGCCGCAAGTGTGTCTGCTGTCTCACCACTCTGCGAGATAGCAATCACAACATCACCACTACCAACTACGGGATTTCCATAACGAAACTCACTTGCATATTCAACTTGAACAGGGATACGACAATATTCTTCTATCAACTGTTTACCTATTAATCCAGCATGCCAACTTGTTCCACAAGCTACAATAATTATGCGCTTTGCGTTGAGTAATTCATTACGATGGTCTATCAAAGCACTCAACGTAACCTGATTATGCTCAGGATGTACACGTCCACGCATACAATTCTTTAAACATTCTGGCTGCGCAAAAATCTCTTTAAGCATGAAATGAGGGAACCCACCCTTCTCTATCTGACCAAGATTAATATCTACAGTACGCACTTCAGGTGATAATTCTTCATTCAGAATATTAACCACCTTCAGCTCCTCTCCTAACTTCATAACGGCAATATTACCATCATCTAAGTACACGACCTTATCCGTATACTCAATGATAGGACTGGCATCAGAACCAAGAAAGAACTCTCCATCACCAATACCAACCACTAACGGACTCTGTTTACGTGCCGCAATTATCATATCAGGATTACGCTTATCAAGTATAGCTATGGCGTATGCACCAATGACTTGATGAAGTGCTAACTGTACAGCTTCCAACAGACTGAGGTTTTTCTTCGTCTGTATATAATCAATCAATTGCACCAACACTTCTGTATCAGTCTCTGATTGGAACTTCATTCCCTTCTCTATGAGGTTATGCTTTATCTCAGCATAGTTCTCAATGATGCCATTATGAATAATAGCAAGATTCTTAGACTGCGAATAATGCGGGTGAGCATTTACTGATGAAGGCTCTCCATGTGTAGCCCAACGAGTATGAGCAATGCCAATATTACCCGTTGTATCCTTATCAGAGCAATACTCTTCCAGGTCAGCAACCTTCCCCTTAGTCTTATATACATTCAGATTCTTACTCTCGTTTATCAATGCAACACCTGCACTGTCATACCCCCTATACTCAAGACGCTGTAAGCCTTTTACCAAGATGGGGTAAGCATCACGCTTTGTTCCAATGTATCCTACAATTCCACACATACTCCTAATACAATCTATTATCTTATTCAAAAAAGAGAACACCTCTCACACCCCCTCTTTTTGGTAGTCCCGAAAGGTCTACCCAAGACATGGATGTCAAAGATATTCTCATTCCAATTATATTTCTTCCATAGAAGACTATAAGAATAGCCTCCAAGGATAGTATATTACTTTCTCAACACGTTCACAAGCAGCGAAGCTACTGACGTCACGATACCAATAAAAGAGAACCAGAGAGTGGTTGAACTACCGATACCAGAGTTCTTTGCCTTCACGCTGTTTGGCTCAATATAGAGCACATCATTCTGCTGAAGATAATAATAAGGTGAGTTCAGCAAGTTTGCGTCATTAAGATTCAAACGTACAACGTGCTTCTGACCTGTCGCATCTTCACGTATCAACATGATGTTATTACGCTTACCATAAACGCCAAGGTCACCTGCTTGTGCAATAGCTTCCATAACGCTCATCTTCTCCGTTGACACAGGAATAACGCCTGGGTGACCAACTTCACCAAGCACCGTTATATGATAACTGCTCATGCGAACCGTCACAATAGGATTCTCTGTGCGTGCCAAATAAGGTTGAATCTTACTCTTGATAAGGTCTTCACACTCAGGCTTTGTCAAGCCACTTACATGAATCTTACCAATCACAGGGAAATTGATAAAGCCAGAGTTGTCTACCAAGTAGCCCTGTAAAGAACCACCACCAGAACCAACTTGCTTACCACCTCCCAACTGGTTGCGTACTTGCAGGTTAAAAGGAGCTGCCGCATCAGGATCGGTAGTGTTCACCGTGATGGTCAACTCATCCTTTGGCATAATGCGTGCGTCATACAAACCACGTGAAGCAGCAAGGCTAATAGAGTCAGCATTTTGTAAGTAGGTAAAGCCCTTACTTGAACCACATCCTGACATTGTCACAATCATAGCCGTAACTATGAGGGAGAAAATAATTTTTTTCATTTGAACAAATAACGTGTAGTCAACTATCAACATTAATTTTAGCAAAATAAAAACGAACGAAAATTATGGAACTTCATCCCTTATATCATCGATCGAATCATATTCTTTGCAAAAATACAACTATTTTCTGATAACTACAAGCTAATAACTGTTTTTCTTTTTAGATTCTTCAACACATAATAACGCACACCTTTTCACATCAGAACTATGTTGAAGTACATTAAGAGAAATTCTGGTTAAAACTTAGATCTTGCCAAAGTCTATTATGGTCTAATCTGGTTATTAATCGTATTGCTATCAGACATCTTGTTAGTCCTTGGTCGTTTACAGCCGTCCTAATGATAAACAAGATTCAGACCAAAGACATTCTACAAGACTTTTAGTCCTTAACAGCGATGGTGCAGACACCTCACACCATTGGTATTTGACATCAACACAACATGTGCAAAGTACCAGCACCAAAGTAGACAACGACGAGAAAGACTTACGTTTATAATTTAACCGTACGTAGTAAACATCTAATTACAAGCGTCTTATACGTAGAGTTGCTTTATAAAGAGTGTCATTCAGAATGAACAACACAGCTTACTCCTACTTGATATCAGCCACCACATACTCAGACCTTGTTCCAATACGGAACTTACCACCCCAGATACCAATTCCAGAAGATACATAATAATGCGTATCTCCCTTCTGTAAAGGCCCAAAAGCATCCTCGTAGATAAGGTCCTCTATCCAACTTACAGGCCACACCTGTCCATAATGTGTATGCCCAGAGAGTTGGAAGTCGATCCCTGCCTGCTGTGCCTCTTCTAAGTGATAAGGCTGATGATCCATAAGAATCGTATAATAACCTTTTGGTGCTGACCCTATCAAATGTCGTAGACTGGCACGTCTTTTATTCGTCCTATCGTCACGTCCTACAATAAGAATTGAGTCACCACCTGCCAAAGGTACCACACTATGCTCGTCGATCAGCAAGTGTATCCCCGCATCTTGATAGAACTTTTTAGCACGGGGCTCGCCACTATAATACTCATGATTGCCCAAACAAGCATATACAGGAGCTTTTAAGCGATGGAACTCTGACGCCATATCTTGATCTATCAAGGCTCGAATACTTCTATCAATGATGTCGCCAGCTATCAGAATTACTTCTGGATTCTCTTCATTAATCATGTCAACCCACTTTCTAAACTCATCTGCACGATTATGATAACCCAAATGTAAATCCGACATCATTACCAATCTATGTGGTTGGTGAAAAGGTTTATCAGAGTTCAAAACCATGGGTACACGTTCTTTATGTAGATAATTGAAATAGCCATAGACAAATAATCCTGTCATAATGACGATAACCGACACCGTACCAATCCAACTATTGTAAAGGAAGGAACGAGGAACAAGATGAAACAGTCTACCTAAATCGAGTACAAGAAAGAACAACAATAAATAGAATCCGATGAAAAGAGATGAGCTCCCCAGTTCATACAGGGCTACAGCCACTGACATTGGCTTATCATCAAGACCAAAAATAAAATTGGTAAAAAAGCATACTAAGCACAAAAGCAATGCACCTGTAACGACCCATTTACCTGTAGCTGTCATCGGCAGAAGTTGCCACACATGCCAACTTACATACCCAACACCTATTAGAAGGATTAGAAGAAGGACTATTACTCTACTAAAATTCATCTTACAATCTTTTTACTTAAAATATTACTAAATATCTACGTGCCCACAGTATAGAGGCTATTCCTCTCATTCCAAGAAACGATAAGAATGCTATCCATAAAGCATCATTCCCATAACTACTCCACAGTAGATAATAGACAACGAAGAATGTTATCATTGCCATAGCTGTTGAGAACAACATCCCTTTAGTTGCTGTCAACCCAATAAAGACCCCATCCAACACAAAAGCTGCCATCCCCACTACAGGAATAAGGTAGGCCCAGAAGAGATAGGGGTGTGCTGCGACGACAACAGTCTTATCGCTTGTGAGAAGATGGAGAAAACCTACACCCCCGAAGACATACATCAATGTAAAAAACAAAGCCATAATGATGCCAAAACCAAACAATCGACGAACGGTTATGCGCAACCCTACTTTGTCTCCCGCACCATAATACTTCCCACTTAGTGCCTCTCCTGCGTATGCAAAACCATCCATTATATAAGAGAACAGCGTAAACAATGTCATTAACAAGGTGTTTACGGCCAAAATCATTGGTCCTTGCTTTCCACCCGATGAGGTAAAGAAAAAGTTGACAGCTACCAAACAAAGGGTGCGTAAAAAGATGTCCTTGTTTACACGAAAGAACTCACCCCACTTACCTTTCATTGCCAACACTCGACGTACAGCCCCTTGTAAACACACACGCTCATCAACTCCGACAGTAGTCATCTGCCTATAAGCAGCATACAGAGAGACAAGAAAACCTACCCATTGAGCAAGTAATGTTCCTGTTGCAACGCCACTTACCCCCCAACCAAGCACGAAGACGAAGAAGAGAGAGGCAAGGATATTGACTATATTCTGCAATACTGCGACAAGCATAGGCGTACGTGTATTCTGCATACCGATAAACCATCCGGTCAAGCCATAGAGTCCCAACATTGCAGGAGCACCCCATATCACAATCCTAAAATAGGTGGCTACAAAGTGCCACGAGGCTGCTGGCGTATTCATCAACCGAAGCATCCCCCACTCTATGCCACATTGTGCCACAATGAAGAGCAAGCCCATGCCCACTCCTATCATCAAGGTGCGTATAAGAATATCTAACCATTCTTGCCTATCTTTCCTCCCGTATGCCTGAGAAGTCATACCACTCGTACCCATACGAAGGAAGCCTAACAGCCAATACATCACATTGAATATCATTGAACCGACTGCTATCGCACTGATATAGGTCTCATTGCCAATATGCCCTACCACCGCCAAGTCGACAAGACCTAACAGTGGTACTGTCACATTACTTATAATAGAGGGGATGGCAAGGCGCAGTATCTCCCTGTTCCAGTTATCCATCAATTGCATTTCTCTACTCTCTAATGTAATCCTTAGCCACCAGGTCGTAATACAAAGCCTCCAACTCTGCCAATGACAAGCGTTCTATTGAATGTTCCAACACTCTAATCAGCTCTGCACGACGTGCGTCATTCTCTATTCTATCAAAATCCATATCGTTCGTTTATAAGCTATTGTACAAATATTATGCCGAAACAAAAGTAATTGAATTAATTGTGAATTCAAAAGATATTAGCTACTTTTGTGTGCATTATTGGATAATTAAATGATATGAGTAAAAAGCAAGAATACAAGCTGAAGAACGAAGAGTATCTAAAAGAACTTAGTCAGAGAGAGGGTATCCAGAGCCTTTCGCATGGTGTTCTCTATGAAGTAATAAAAGATGGAAGCGGTGAGGGACACGTCTCTGAGCGTTCTATCGTCACCTGTCACTACCGCGGTAGCCTCATCTCTGGTAAGGTGTTTGACGATAGTTGGCAAAGAGGTATCCCTGAGGCATTCCGTGTCAACGAACTGATTACAGGTTTTCAAACAGCACTCTGCGCAATGCACAAAGGCGACCACTGGCGTGTCTACATTCCTTATCAAGAAGGCTATGGCACAAAACGCGACGGTGACATTCCTGCTTTCTCTACTTTAATCTTTGAGATCGAACTGTTTTCAATAGGATAAGTGTCTCACTCTTCCTTTTGTCTACAAGGACCATTAGTTGACAATACACATCCCCGAAAGAACGGTTATACCAATCAGGGCATAGCCGTTCTCTTTCTATTATGGAATAGGAAAGACTAAATTACGCAATATTTCACCATACAGAATACGTCACTTGGCATATTTTTTGTACCTTTGTAGTCTAAGAATTATAAAACAAAAAGACATATTATATGAATATAAAAGAGACTCCTGTCCTTCTGCTTACAGGTTACTTAGGCAGTGGTAAGACAACATTAGTAAACAAGATTCTTGCCAACAAGAAAGGTATTAAGTTTGCTGTCATCGTTAATGACATTGGTGAAGTGAATATTGATGCCGACCTTATAGAGGCTGGTGGTGTTGTCGACCAGAAGGATGACTCGCTCGTTGCACTCCAAAACGGTTGTATTTGCTGTACGTTGAAGATGGACTTAGTGCAGCAGTTGAACGAGATTGTATCACAGCAAAAGTTCGATTATATCGTCATTGAGGCAAGTGGTATCTGCGAACCAGCCCCTATTGCACAGACTATCTGTGCTTATCCACAGATGTATCCAGACCTGGCCAAGAAAGGAAAAGCAGTACTCGACTCTATCGTTACCGTCGTTGATGCACGTCGTATGTGTGATGAGTTCTCTGCTGGTAGTGACCTTCTGAAGAAAGACTTACAGGAAGATGACCTTGAGAATCTACTTATCCAACAGATTGAATTCTGTAATATCATTCTCCTCAACAAGGTGGATGATGTCAGCAAGGATGAGTTAGGATTGGTAAAGAAGATTATCCGCTCACTCCAACCAAAGGCTGAGATTATCGAATGTAACTATGGAGATGTTGACTTAGATAAGATTATCAATACGGGAGACTTCGACTTTGATAAGGTTGCAACATCTGCGGCTTGGATTGCAGAGATTGAAGGACACGATGAGGAGGAGGAAGAACATGAGCATCACCATGACCATGATGAGCATGAAGACGACCACGATGAGCATGAAGAACATCATGACCATCACCATCATCACCATCATCACCACCACCATCATGGATTGGAGAACGAAGAGAGTGGCGAGGCTTTGGAATATAATATCCAGACTTTCGTATATAATGCACGTAAACCATTTGATATAAACTTCTTTGATGACTTCGTTGCACGCCAATGGCCTAAGCAGATTATACGTTGTAAAGGCTTATGCTACTTCGCTAACGAGAAAGATATTTGTTATGTTTTCGAGCAAGCAGGAAAGCAAGTTAGCCTGCGCAATGCTGGTCAGTGGTATGCTACAATGCCACAGTTCCAATTACGTGAGTTCCTTGAGAAAAATCCTAAACTTAAGAAAGATTGGGAGGAACCATACGGAGACAGAATGCAGAAACTCGTATTTATTGGCCAAAACCTCGATAAAGAGGCTATCACCAAAGCCTTGGATACTTGTCTGACTGATTTCTAATCAGTTGATACTCTCACCATTCATGGGAGATTAACAGTATCTTATCTATGGTTCACCCAACCTACGGAGCATCATACTGACTATTCGTTATAGTCGTAGAGAGGGTTACTAAATGAGAGAAGGACGTGGTTTACCACATTCTCTCAAACCATCACGAGGAGTATCTCAATAATTACTCCATCATTCGGGAGAACAAGTAAGATTGCGAAAAATCATTACATAATATCAAGCCAAAGTCTCTCACTACAAAGGTATAGTATCTCTTATAAACAAGTTTATAACCCGCAATAAGTCAACGAGTTATATATAGCATTATTAAAGACGCCCTTCTTGCCTCAAGAAGGGCGTCTTTTGTATGTAAGAAGGGCATGTTCTTGAACGTTGAAAGGCCCCTTCTATCATCTTAAAGAGCATGTGTCAAATTCGAGAGGAGCAAATAGATTTGACATGATGAGAAAAGGGACCCTTCCTCCCTGCCCCCTAAAACCTCTCCCCCATCCTCTCCTCGAAAAGGAGGAGGATGCCAAACGGGCTGACCTCCTATCAACATCTCTGAAAAAGGAGAGTGTCTAAAGAGACATCTTCTCCTACCTCCTCCGAAAGAGAGGAGTACCTAACGGGATAAAGTTTGCTTTGACTATATAGGTAATGAGTGAAATATATCAGCCTAATCCCAGCCAGTAACAGCCAATATTCAATACCCAACAACGTTTGCAAACATCTCCACAGGGATAACTCGGTGGGTTCTGTACTAATATAATATCACCTCATCGCCAATCCGCAGACCACGCTCAGCAAGTTTCTCGTTCTTCTTCACGAGACTCTTCAGACGAATACCATATCGCTGTGCAATATCATACAAGCTCTCAGACTTGCGTACATAATATGGGCGATTCTTATATTCTTTCGGTGCTTTCTTCTTTTTCTTCTTCAACCAGATATACTCACCAGGAATAAGTCGCTCATGCTTATCACGCTCATTATACTTAGCAAGCTTCCTTGCACTTATCTCTAACTCCTTACTTAACGACTTAAACGAATCGCCCTGTCTTACAACAATATAATAGTTATCATTATATCTATTGATAGGATGGGCTCCTACTATCTGAGCAGGACTAATCCTACCCTTATCAATATCACGAACAACTGTGTTCTCACCGCTGTGATGCGCCATAAAGCGGTCGTAACGAGTAGCCTTGTCATACTCGTAGAGCTTATACAACTCTATCAAATTAATCAAACTCTGCGCATAAACAGGGTTAGTAGCATATCCAGCTCGCTTCAACCCGTATGCCCAACCACGATAATCAGTTCTATCTAAACTGAACAGACTCTTATAACGTGGACGGTCGCGAAGGAACTTACAATGGTCTTCAAAGCTCTCTAATGCACTATCGTAGGCACGGAAACATTCTCCTTTTGCGTCATCATCGTGTGTGATAGTACGTCCAGCCCATCCATGACATTTGATTCCAAAATGATTATTCCCTAAAAGTACGAGTCGACCACGGCCTGCCCCACTCTCAAGCAAACCTTGTGCTAAGGTGATACTTGCTGGTACTCCATACTTCAACATACCTTCAATGGCCATGTCTTTGTACTGATCAATATAAGATTGATAAACTTGATTCCACCTTGCCTGTCCCGACGCTACGGTAGAAAACATATAAAGGAATGAGATAAAAAGGAAAATATATCGCTTCATAAAAAGTTCTTTTTATATAATATAACTGCAAAAATACACGTTTTATTATATACTACAAAGTGATTTATCTTAAATCTCTCAAACATTTCAAAACTTATACGTAACTTTGTACTCTATGAGGACTATTATCGCATTGGGGTCAAACTATAATCAAGAGGAGAATATTTCAAAGGCACAGACACTGCTGAAACAGCGTTTCAAGAATGTCAATTTCTCGGATACACAATGGACTGAACCGATTGGAATCACGTCGGATAAGTTCTTAAACTGTATAGGAACTCTTGATACAGAATTGTCGCTCACTCAAGTAATACAATGTCTAAAGGAGATTGAACAGACGATGGGCGACTCGCATGAAAACCATCAAAAGGGAAAGGTTCTGATTGATATCGACCTTGCACAATACGGTGAGAAGATTGTAAAAGAGATTATATGGCTGTAAGAATAACAGGGAAATTAATCATAACACTCCTGCTGTTCCTAACGTGCTCTGTCTCTGTATCTGCACAGAAAAGCAAGGATGCCGAGGAGTTGGGAAAGGCATTGGAATACTTTACGTCGGCAAAGTATCATGAAGCCCTGCTTATCTTTCAGCGATTAGATAAAGAGTATAAACTTAACGAACGCTTTAAGGCTTATATAGGATTGTGCTATTACCACGATTGGGATTACGAGACTGCTGCTAAATACTTGGAGGATGCTATGCCAAAACTGGAGGTGTTCGCTCCACATGAACGGTCAGTCTATTATTACACCACGGGTGAAAGTAAGTTCAACCTTAAGCGTTACAAAGAGGCTATCCCCTATTATGAGAAGACACTAACCGTATGTTATGAACGAGAAAAGGCTGATGTCTATTACCGCTTAGGCCTATGTAACATGTTTCTACAGGCATGGAAACCAGCATACGACCAATATATGAATGCTGAAAAGATTTATTGTCAGTATAAAAAGGATGAAGATGTGCAAGGAAGACTTGCTCAGATAAAAAGAATGTCAGCTGCTTGCTGGAATAATTATGAGGCTACTTTACCTAAAGATTCACTGTCGAAAATAGACGACAACACGACCAACAAACACAATGAGACGATGCAATTAAAAAACATATCGACAATTCTCAACTCATTGATATCTACAATGTTACTACCGCAAAACACACCTGACTCTGTAAAAGATATTATCAAAAAAGAAGAGAAAAGAAATCTTGAAAAATAAGTACTATTTTTCTTTTCTTTTCTTCGTTCGTTCATTTTTTTTTCGTACTTTTGCGACACTAACATTATTAAATAGCATAAAAACTCTTGCTTATCACCCTCTTGAGGTACAAACCTAATAGAATTTAGGATTTTTATTCATCCGCTCAATAATTCGACGGCTTACATGTATCAGATAAGAAAGTAGAGTCACAAGATATTACCATAATCTAATATATGGAAAAACACAACAAGGGCTGGCACCGAAGACATTAAGATCTACGACGTCAGCCCTTAATATGGATTATAAAAGAAGGTGTTTACTCCATTGCCTCTTTTATCTTCTCCACAATATATTTCACATCATCATCTGTTACTAATGGTCCACTTGGTAAACACATACCTACTTTGAAAAGACTTTCGCTCACACCATTTACGTATGCTGGACAATCCTTATAACATGGCTGCTTGTGCATTGGCTTCCAAAGAGGACGGCTCTCAATATTGGCTTTATCAAGGAAGACACGCATAGCTTCAACATTAGCATTTGGTTCACAATCAGTATGTGCATTATCTACTGAATGAATAACACCAGCTGCACCACCTACTGCTCCCTGTACTGTTGTCTTATATGCATTCTCCTGACCTTTCACCTTAACAGAAGGGTCAAGAACCATTGTGTTCAGCCAGAAGTTAGAATCAAACTCTGGTGAAGGGTTTGCATGGAAGGTAATACCATCTATCTTACTGAAAGCCTCTTCATACAAATGAGCAATGTGACGGTGATGAGCAATATGCTCATCCAAGACTGTCATCTGACCACGACCGATACCAGCACAAACATTACTCATACGATAGTTGAAACCTATCTTCTCATGCTGATAGTATGGATAACCCTCGCGAGCCTGTGTTGCATAGAACATCACATTATTACGAGCCTCTTCATTAGGACAAACAAGTGCACCACCACCTGATGTAGTAATCATCTTGTTTCCATTAAATGAGAGAACACCATACTCGCCAAAGGTACCACATATCTGTCCTTCGTATCTTGAACCTAAACCCTCTGCAGCATCCTCTACAACAGGGATATCATATTTATCTGCTACTGCAAGAATTTCTTTTATCTTTGCAGGCATACCATAAAGATAAACAACGATGATCGCTTTTGGTTTCTTACCGGTCTTAGCAATTCTATCCTTAATAGCTTCCTCCAAAAGTGCAGGGTCAAGATTCCATGTTTCTTTCTCTGAGTCAACAAACACAGGAGTTGCACCAAGGTAAGTTACTGGATGTGAACTGGCACAGAAGGTAAAACTCTGGCAGATGACCTCATCGCCTGCCTTAACTCCCAATGCAACTAAAGCGAGGTGTACAGCAGAGGTACCAGAACAGAGTGCTACAATACGCTTATCCTCCAATCCTGGTAAAGACTCCTTCCAAAGATTATCAGGATTATCCTCATGCGCCATAATTGTCTGTGGATATTCCTCTTTTTCAAGGAAGTTTCTTCTTTCACCTGAAGGACTTACAGAGACTGAGAAACGTCTCAAGTCATCTTCAAAACCATTGACATTTGGTCCCAATGGCACCACCCAATTGGTGTCAAACGCCTCTTGGATGTATCTCATCTCGTTACCACTCATGTGAGCGAGACAAAGTAAAACACGATTTCTTTCCATTTTACTAATTATATTTTTTCACCTGCATAGTCCATCTTTTTACCGAGAACTGTACAGACAATCATTTGAATATCTTTTATAAAGGAATAGTTCTTTAGATAATAGAGGTTTAACTTAACTTTATCAGGGAAAATAACCTCATCATTATATTGGGCTGGATTCTCAACAGAAGCTAAGAGTTCTTCCTCATTTCTATATTTCAAACTGGCTGGACCTGTTATTCCAGGTTTTAACTTCAAAATATCTCTTTCTTCTCCTTGCAACTGATCTGCATAACCAGGAACGTCCGGACGTGGACCGACAAAACTCATATCACCTTTGAGAACATTCCAGAGTTCTGGTAGCTCATCTAACTTATAACGTCTAAGTTTCTCGCCAAGTGGTGTGATACGGCACTGTTCAGTTGAAGCAATAGAAGTTGCTTCTGAATCTTTACTTGCCACAGAAGCCTCTGCCTTGACTGTCATCGATCTGAACTTATATACAGTAAACAGTTTGCCATACTGCCCCACTCTCTTTTGACAAAACAAAATAGGACCAGGCATCTTCACCTTGATTAGAATTGCTACTACCAATAATACTGGACTAAGGAATAGCAAACCAAACAAAGATGCGAGTTTATCAAATATCCATTTTAAAAACATAACTTATAAATGAGTTAAAATACTACGAATGACACAAATAACACGAATTTTAGAATATAAAGACGTATCTATTAAAACTACGAATGACACAAATGGCACGAATGAATGAATATAAAGATGCTCTCATTAGAATTTTTCAAATACTACGAATGAAACAAATAAAAGACAGTCTGACAGAAAAATGAGGCTAATTATATTTATAATAAATAAGACGAATAAAACTAATCTTTCGTACAGACATAACGTTCGTACATTAAAGAACTCTCACCAAAATTAACAAGTATACCCAAGGGGCATTTTGTTATCTTCACATAGTTAATAATCTGCGAGCGATCAATATCCGTAATCGCTTTTTCAGCTTTAAGTTCAACAATTATATTCTTATAACAAATAAAGTCACATTTGAACTTATGCTGTAACTCTACACCCTTATAAAGAACATTGAACGTCTGCTCACGTTGAAAAGGAATTCCTCTCAATTTAAATTCTATCTCAAGAGCATCACCATAAACTACCTCACGCATCCCACTACCCAACTCATTATGAACAGCCATTGCAGCACCAATTATTTGGTATGCCTCATTCTTAAACACCAATTCCTTCTCAACGCGCATAATATGAAAGAGCCTTGCTATATTTGTGAAATTAGAGAAATTCGCAGTACACAAAGAATATTCGAGGAATTAGAGAAATTCGCAGTACACAAAGAACATTCGAGGAATTAGAGAAATTCGTAGTCCGCAAAGAACATTCGAGAAATTAGAGAAATTCGTAGTACACAAAGAACATTAGAGAAATTCGTAGTACACAAAAACATTAGAGAAATTCGTGGTTCATTTTGCCTTTGGTCTGTACTCTACATAGTAATCTCCATTAGGTAATGTTTCAATAATCTGAATATCATTAGCAGTCTGAGCAGATTTCATAGAAGCAATATTATCTGGCGCGATTGTTCCAAAAACCCTAAGACTTAACAATGAAGAAATCTCTGTTGCACATAGATTCATCATTTTATTGATACCACGACGTTGCCAACGATAATCCGTCATATACCCACGAAAGGATTTCCCCCAAAAGAAACTCCGCTGGAAGAAATATCCAACACATACTTTTTGTTGAACAGTTCCTTCTGCAACAACGATATAAGCAAGAAAACTTTTATCTTTTGCTAATTTGTTCAATGATAGTTCATCGAAACCATGAGGTTTAAAGAAATCAAAGGCTGACGCAGGCTGTTCTGCAAACATCTTTGCCAACAAAGAAAGATTATCCTTACCAAGGCTCTCTATCCTATAGGAAAGTGCATTACCAGCCTCATCTGTAGTTTTAGTAAAATGAGAAAGAATATTCTGAACATTCTTCATTTTACTTCCATACCTTAATACAAAAAGGAAGGAATTGATAATCCCTATAATATCCCAGATCCAAGGTAACTTGTCACGTAGGATATGTGCTATTTTATAAAGCATCGTAAAACTCTTTTAAAGCCTTCCAAATATCCTTCTGCTCATACCTTTCACGTATCATTGGACGTGCATTGCGTCCCATACGTTTAGCCTCTTCAGGATGCTCAATAAACCATCTCATAGTATTAAGCAAAGCCTGTTGCATAACTTCAGCCCCTTCTTTAAGAGGGGCAGCTATAATTTTACCATTCAGACCATCTTTAATAATTTCATTACAGCCATTGATATTCGTAACAATAGAAGGCAATCCCATAGCACCAGCTTGCATTGGCACATTAGGGAATCCTTCACGATAACTTGGGAAGACAAGTGCATCAGCTTGAGCCAAGAAAGGACGAACATCACTTTGCCAGCCGACAAACTTCACCTTATCAGAAGTTGTCAAAAACTCCTTATCTGATTCAGAAACAGCATCCTCCTCCTCAAAAGTACCAACTAAGATTAACCGACAATTCAGTTGTCGCATACACTCCGTAAGCTCATGTATACCTTTATCTTTAACCATTCTTCCAATAAAGACGAAGGTAAAAGTATCGGATTTATCATTAGTATTCTCTACAGGCAAAAAGAACTCTGTATTAATACCATTAATATTTCCATTCCAAATCACCCGCAACGGCTTCTTTGTGATACAATCCTCTTGCAAGGCATGTAATACCCCTTGTCCTTCTGGAATAACATTTGTGGCAAAAAGACATGACAATCGTTCCATTGTCTTAAGAATCGTCCTCAACATGCCATGAGCACCCTGATAACGTAAGCCAGTAACAGTATAAACTCTATGCGGAACACATGCAAACCACGCAGCAATCATTGCCAACAAACTTCCCTTAGGAGTATTAGCATGTACACACCATGGTTTCTCCTTACGGAACAGACGATACAAGAACCATAAGCCCTTAATATCTTTCACTAAACTAATAGGACGTTCTAATGGAGCATCTACCACACGGATTCCCTCTCGCTCACTGACCTCCTTCAGAACACCAGTATCTTTTGCAACACCAACAACTTCGAAGTATTGGTTCAAAAACTTCAGCTGCCCTTTTAGTAAACTATTTAAGGATATATCCGCAGTTGTAACGCGAATTAACTTTTTTCTTTGAATATCTTTCAATTTATATAAAACTATTTATCAAGAAAAAAACTTGATGATATTAATTAAAGATATTTTTATAGACATCAGCATAACCACTTACAGTATTGCTGATATCAAACTCTAAAGCTCTATTATAACAGCGTTCAGCAATCTCATTATAATAAGCTTCATCACATGCTAAACGATTAATTTCTTCAGCCAATGCCTTTGCATCCTCATGTGGGAAAAGTAAACCATATCCTTTAGTAACCTCTTTCAAACCATTAACATCAGAGGCTATAAATGGCTTATGTGCACTCATTCCCTCTACATTACTAAGACTCAATCCTTCCCAATGAGAAGACATCACGATAACATCTGCTGCTCTCAGAACATTTGGAATATCAGTACGTAAGCCTAAAAATCTAACTCGGTCACTTACACCAAGTGACTCTGCTAACTGCTTAACTATTTCGTGACGTATACCAACACCAGCAAACCAAACCTCAAAGTGACTGTTATCGAGTAGTCCTAAAGCTTTAACAACAGTATCCTGATCTTTCGCATCGCGAAATCCAGCTACCATCAAGATTGCCTTTCTTTGTTCCTTTAATAACAACAAGGCATTATCAGGAGTTGCATCACTTATAGCCTTAACATCTACGCCATTATTAATCGTTGAGATTTGCTTATATCGATGATTAGTCTTATCTAACCAAACTCCTCCCATATACTCTCGCAATTTATCTTCTGCAATCTGACTTATACAAATCACATGATTATATTGCCCATACATCCAACTTTCAATAGGTGCATACCATTTCCATTCACGTTTGCGATTAGAGGTTGTATGCTCTGTAGAGACCAGTTTTTTAGAACAAAATAAGTTAGCAATAGCTACAAATAGTTGTGGTGATGAATTATGCGTATGAACAATATCATAATTCTTCATTATATTTATTAGCTTTAATATATAGAGCGGATTATAAACCCCATGTCCTAACGCATATATCTTTGTCTGTGGACTCTCTTTCCTTAATCTCTGAGTCAATGGTGTTTCTTTTCCATCAAAGATACATAAATCCACGGTGTTCCCCAAAGCCTGCAACCTTGGTATCAAATTAACTACCAACGTTTCTGCCCCACCCATATCCAAAGATGTAATGACTTGTAATATTCTCATTATCTGGCTGCGTTTATTTTATAATAATAATTCTGTTTTAATCGTATTCCAAATAAGAATACCACAATAAGTTTAAAAACTATTTGCTGTCACTTTTAACATTTCAATATAGGGAATTGATATTCAACGGATTATGCATTATTTTCGAATGATAGCAATGACAGCAAAGTTGAATTACTTTTCAGTTTCAAGCTTGCTCACCAACCTTTTCTAACAATCTCTGAATAACGACCTCTGGAGCAATCCACTTTTCATAATACTCTCTTGCTCCTTCTTCTAACTGCTTACGGTAATGTTCATCAGAATTAATCTTTACCACAGCATCATATATTTCATCTACAGAATTTACAAAATGCACATGCTTACCATGCTCCAAAGGGGCAGGCATCTCTCGTGTTAAAGGTGTAGAGATAATAGCTTTCCCCATACAAAGATATTCTGCAAGTTTCCATCCATGACATTCACATACACTTGGTGTATTGAAAACGACAACACTCTCCTTTGTCTTCCTAATATAATCATCCATGGAGAGACGACTCTCATAAATAAAGTCTTTATATTCCTCCTTATATTTAGGATAATCAGGCATTTCCTGTAGTACAGAGTCACTATTTACATAAAATAATCCACCCTCTATATTAATTCCAGCTTTCTTACATGCTTTCAAAAATTCGCCACGATACATATTGGTATCAGTTGCAGCAAACTTATTATACCATAATGTAGAGGCATGAAAAATATAATTATGACGAACTTTCGTTTCACATTCATAAGCCTCTATAGGACGACGACGAATATTCGTATAAAGATAATCATGTACAAAAGTACGCATATCCAAATCTGACACGTTCCTTAAATTAAGGTAATTATGAAAGCATGTCCAGAGAAGTGAGATCCATTTTTCTGTTCTAATACCAAAATTCGGACCAATTGAAACAAGTTTAGGACGTTCAGATAATTGAGAAGAAATGACATTTATTTTACCATAAACATCACACCACTTATATGCTTCCTCATCTATTTTTTTCTTATCATCGGCATCAATAAAAATTTTCTTTCCGTCTATAATGATAGGTATACTACTATTATTTTCTAAATGCGTAGAGAGCATGTGCCGCGGGAAATATGATACATCAAAAACTATCTTAGCCGTTTTATAAAGATGTTTTAAACCGAGAATATAATAATTTGTATAATTAAATCTACAGCGAGGATCTATATATATCTCCATTTTTAATGATTTTTTAATTGCTTTATTCGAAAGGAAGTCAAATTCTAAAAGTGATTTTTTACAAAACATGTAGCTTCTAGCTCTCTACTAATTTTCTTCTCAAATTCTTTTTGTGAAATAAATAACCACAAAAGCAAGAAAGGAGTGCTATGCTTATTTGTGAAATAGCTCCATAAATCTATACCATAAAATCGAAATTATCTAAAAATCAATGAAAAATATTGTATTCACGTAATCTATAAAGTAAACCGTATTTAAGAACAAGAAAATAACCTAATAAGCGTATTACAAAAGGGGAGTTACAGTTCATTATTACTTTTTCTCTCAGATTCATTTTATAATGATATTCATTAATATCTGATTTTATTTGCTTTATATATGGGTGATTATGATCTGCTATTTCCTTCGAACAACTTATTGCTAAATTACATAATCCTTGTAATCTGATCCACAAAATATCATTTATATATTTCTTTTTCATTTCATCACCAATAAGAGACGTTCTACAGCTGTCATATAACGATTCATAATCTATATTTTTATTTATACTATGAGAGACACTGCCTGCATGCCTTATATAGTTATACACTTTCTTAAAGACAAAACGTGGGGGGCGAGATAAAGAAAAGACTATCTTTATATTCATTAGCATATCCTCACCATATTTTATCTCTGAAGGGAGACTAAAAATATTATTTTCAAAGATAGTTTTCTTAAACAATTTACCCCATGGACTTGGTTCTAATTTATCTCCTCTTAAAACAGCAAGACGTGCTTCTTCCAAAGTAAGCGAATATGGAGATGGAGGTTCCGTAAAAAATCCTATTACTAATTCTGTCTCATTAGCCATAGAAACGAGATTAGTTATAGCGTGTTGAGGTAAAGTATCATCGGCGTCCACAAATGCAATCCATTGTCCTAAACAATGTTCTACTCCAAATTTTCTCGCAGAAGTCACTCCTCCATTTTGTTTGTGGAAGACTCTTACTCTATTACACTCCAACTTGTCACATAGTTCTGCGGAACCATCTGTACTACCATCATCTATTAAAAGAATCTCAAGATTCTTATATGATTGTTTCATAAGACTCATAATACAATCTTCTAAATACGCAATAGCATTATAGACAGGAACAATAATGGAAACTAATGGATTATTCATCGATATCATTAAACTTTATGTTTATCTAAAACGTGTATAATATAGCCTAAAAAAAAGAACATATACCAGATTGAAGCTATCTTTACCTTATTTTGTCTACGTTTTTCTATAGACAGGCAGAAATAAAATCTCCAATAATTTACAGCTGATTTGATTTTAATCTTTAATGGAATATCATATCTTAGCATTTCGGCATAGGTCATAGTTGTGGCTATTGGACTATCCATTCTACTTCTTGTAATTGCTGAAGTTATTCCATCTTGCTGATATTCTACTAAATATATGATTTTATTTATATGTCGTAGCTTATACTTAGATGCAACTCTATTCCAAATTAAAACCTCTGGACAAAAACTTTCACCTTTAATCTCTGGGAATGGAAATTCACGTAGAACAGAAGTACGAAAAACCTCCTTCATGTCCCCTTCTACACCCAAGCCAAATCTTATTTGTCTTGTAGTACCATCAATATAGCTTATATTATTATTGTCAGCTAAAGATAACTTATTAAGATGTATACCTTTAGGAAAACCAGTTCCTATAAGACCACCACCATTTAAATCTCCATCGAAACCACATATACCTCCAATAGAACTATCATCTTTTGTCTGTTCCCAGACTTTCACAATTGTCTGAAGGGCATTCGGAGGTAAAATATCATCAGAATCTGCTATAAAGAACAAATCTCCTTGTGCTTTCTTTACACCTACATTTATTGCAGTATGCTTACCTCCATTCTCTTTTCTATAATAGAGAATGGGAAAATCCTGATTTCGATGTTTACTCTGTAACAATTCTACAATAGATACTGTATCATCAGAGCTACCATCATCTACAATAATCCATTCAAAATCCTTATACCTCTGCGCACAAAGACTTTGATAAAGTCGATTTAATAGAGCCCCTCTATTGTATGTAGGTGTAAAAACCGTGAACATCATCTGTGAAATTTATTATTAACATAATCAAAATCATATTCATATACTATAAATGTAGATCCATCACCCGCCGGCTCTCCCGGTGTGAGGAATGTTTTATAAGGAACATTTAGAGGTGCCCAGCTTATTGTCATACGCATAAATAAAATAAAACTCATAAGGATAACTAAAGGTTTCATCCAAATAAAAGCATTTTTTTGATTTGCTAAATATGGCAACATATAGAACACACCTATTAAAAAAAACCAGCCAAGACGCCCACCTTGTCCAAAACGCATAAAAATTAGCAATAAACCGCATAAAACAAATGACATGTTAAGAAACGTTACAGTTTTTTTATCCGAAGCTATTTTTGCATAATTTTTGAAATATATCCAAACAAAGAAAATAACTTCAAAAATATATTCTATTCGAAATCCTTGATCTTGATCTTGGTAATTTCCTTTTCCTACTGCCGAAGAAGCATTATCAATAAGGGCAGATGGCAAAGGTGTTAAACCAATAAGGAAACTAATAACCAAGAATAGAATGATTTCTTTCTTTGTAAATTTCTTTAATGGAACAAAATAGAATAAAGCAAAAACAAGAGTCGAACTATGGACGAAATAACCTAAAATTATAAATATAAAGAATTTAATCTTTTTTCGGTTCCATATATATTCTATCCCTTGCCAGACTATACCTACAGCAATAACTTGTCGTAAATAGGTCATTGTAAAATAGAAGAAAAATCCCAAAAATATTATACATGATAAAGGATAATCTTCAAGATACTTCACAAAAGCACGATAAAATAAAAAATAAATTAATAAACTTGTGATAAATATAAAGATATACCGATTTCCCGTTATAAAAGTTAGTAATACCTCCCAATAGAAAAACAAATACTCAGTACCACCTACTAAATAATAAGCTTTAGAAAGATTAGGAGATGTAGAATGCATTTCATCAGCAATAAAATCAAATGCTTCTCCGTAAATATACCGGTCATATCCACCTATCATATCCCCAAGTCCCACAAACAAACTTACATATATAAAGAAAAAAGCTAGAAAGAGTTGTGACTGCTGGCTTTTCTTGGAGGAATAATAATAAAATAGGGCAATTATAAAAACTAATATATATATATACATTATTTAATCTTGTTTGTTAAAAAAATAAGTAAATAATTTTTCTGCTACATTTTTTCTATCATGATTCAAAAGTACACTATTTGTTCCTTTTTCCATCATATCAATATAAAGTTGTTTATTGTTCAAAATATCTCTCAAACAACTTATACAATCTGATGCTGTTTCATATATTATGCATGAAACTTCATTCTCTACTGCAATATTTTCTATAGCACCGTAAGTTCCAATCTCTAACAACCCATTTGAAATTGCATCTAATACCTTCCCTTTAGTACCAGTCCCAACAGAGATTGGCGTAATTTGAATATCATGGCACTGAAGTTCATCAATATAGTCTGATGCAAATTCTACTACCTTTACATCATAACCACATAATCTAAGTTTCTTAACATTATCACCCCAGCCCTTTCCAAGAAATGTAAAACTATAATAATTAAAAAGTTGCATCTTTAAAGTTTCCTCTTTGCACAACTCATAAAAAAGTTCGTTTGATGCTTCATTCATATATATATCATTCCTGCCTGCAACAAGCAAGCGTATCTTAGGTTCATGAAATCCTTTAATATCCCGAGGCTTATGTTCATATAAAGGATGTAGAATAAAAGAGACATCAGCAGCTGGATTAATTTGTTTTAAAAAAAGAGAATCTTCTTTTCCTACAAAATGATAAAGAACATTATTTTGCGAAAAATCTCGTTCCATCGATCTATATTGGTTGTATGCAATTGTATAACGAAGAATCTGTGATAGCCGTTGCGTTGCAAACCTCTTAGACAACAATCTATAGTAATATAATGATTCACAGTCAGGCATGGTTACAATAGTAGGCATATTAGGAAAGCACTTCGCTAGCCTCATAAGTTCTTCGCCATATATCCAAATTCCCATTGGTGCTTTTTCTTTTATATATTTTATAACATCATGAGTGAGTTTAAAATATGAAAGTGTCGGATATCTAAATAATATTCGAAGAAATGTCATTTTTAGTTTGGTCATCCATTTATACCACCTTGGTTGGTCTAGTAAATGGATTTTCACATTCAGTTCTAACTCAATTCTATGAACATCATCAACACCTATTTTATTAATATTGAAGGAGAAAATTTCAAATTCTATCTTTTTTGAATCCTCCATCTCTCTGTAACCTTTTATCAAGTGATAAGATAAAGCAGAAGCAGCTCTTACATTATTAAATGTTGGAGTTGAAAGTGATATAACTACTATTTTATTATTCATTAATATATTCTAATTAATAGATTCGACTCTCTTTTCCACTAAAATGATATTGTAGGTCCTTAGGTCTATCATTAACTTTTTTTGCTGGTATACCAGCAACCACGCTAAAAGGTTGTACATCCTGGGTTACAACGCAACCAGCAGCACAAACAGCTCCTTTACCAATATGAACTCCAGGCAAGATAATTACATTCGGACCAATCCATACATAATCATCTATAACAACCTCCATATTCCCAAGTTGATTACACGCAAAAAAAGGATCCCTATGATTATGTTGGACTGTATAGATAGAAACATTAGCAGAGAAATTAACGTCATTTCCAATTCTTATACCATTCCTAGCATCTAAAAGACAATTATATCCAATTATACTTCCATGCCCGATCTTTAACTTATAGGGATTCCATATTTCACAATGATATCTAAATACAACATTCCTTCCACAAATAGTTCCTAACCCTATATAGATCCATTTCCTGAGATGCTTGGATGGAATTTTACCATAATGCACTGCCGAAAATTTATCCCAACCTGAAATCGTTATATGCAATAGAACTCTATAGGGGAGAGAAAGTAAAAGAAATAATCTATTAGATGATTTCCGGAAAAAAAGATATGCCAAAGCTTGCCATGGATACACAAATACGAGTAAAAGAAATTTTATGTATAAAAAAGAAATTAAAAAAAATAACAAAGTAGAAGGCATATTATAACAAGCGAGAAATATTTAATATTTTATTTATGAATTTGTGTGATACAAAGGAAAAGAATATAGATAGAATAAATGCCAGGATAGCAATACCCCATGTCGAATTAAACAACCTTACCAAAATGGCTATTATATCATATAAATTTCTAAAGTTATACCTCCTAAGAACCTTAACTCTTTCTTTATCCTATTTTCTTTTAAGGAGGATAATATTGTAACTGCAATCGTTAGGAAACAAAGAGCCAATATAGAATATTTAATTCTAGTTATAGTCATATTACTTGAAAATGGAAAGAAAAATACCAGACAACTAAGAATCAGAAGAAAACTACAAAAGAAAATAAAATGAGGTATTGTATACTTATTATATACATACTTGGCAATTACGACACCAATAATAAATACTGGAATTCTATTTATAACGATTTCATTATAACCTGAGATGTTACCTAAAAAATAACAGCCGATACATAGCAGAAATATGGGAATTATGTAATCTTTCTCAACCATTCGATAAATAAATGGCATTAGAAGATAGCATAAAAGTATTAATTCAATAAAGTAATAAGGGTTATCACCTCCCCGAATTGCTGTAAAAAAAGAAATCTCAGAAAAGAAATTGGTGTGCTTTGTATATGTTTTATAAAGAAAATAAGGAGAGGCTAATAAGAAATACGTCGGTAGAATCCTTATGAATCGTTTTTTATAAAAGAATAATAAGGAGGAATTATCTTTTAAGGAAAAATATAGACCTATACCTGATAAAATTAAGAATATATCTACTCCTATTCTTCCTTGCTCCGTAAAAAACTTGATTGTGTTTGAGACAGGTAAAGGAATAAATATATGATATAATAATATTAAAAGGATTGATACACCCATAAGTTCTTGCCTATACGTAGACAAGAGGGAAAAATTCATTTTATCTTTCATTTCAATAAATCTTGATATAATTTACAATGCGAAAATTGTAAACCATAATACATTGCACCAGCTTTTGTTAAATGCAATCCATCATGACTGATTAAGAAGCCTTCAGGAGTAAAGATATTATATAGCCCAGCAGGGGTTTTCATCATATTCATAGAATTTATAAATGCATTTCCAAATATTCTTTGTTCATCATCATTACTCTCTTTGATATCATTAGGAATATTGACTTGTTGCATTAGATAATTCTTGTTTTCTCTTTTATTATAAATAATATTCGGGCTTGAAAAGAAACGCTTATCTCCCACTCTATAAAATTTTTTTTTCATCATCTCTGGTAAATAAGGATTAAACCGTTCGAAACTCCCATGAGTAGCGAGAAAAATACAGTCTGCTTGACGAATCCTTTCTCGAAGCACAGAATCTGGTTTTTCATGATATGATAAATTAAAAGAATTAATTTTATTTGACTCCTTTATAACATTATACCAATCACGAGCATAACTATCACCCACCAAAAGAATATTTTTCTTCCCATTCGAAGGAAAATTTCTATCCTCTTGATAGACAGCCGCATTATATGCTTGCGGCACCCACGACCTAGAATTATTTAGAAAGACTTCTAATTCTGGTATATCTCTTACTACACCCTCCTGATTATAATACTTTATGGAAAAAAAACATATTGGAATAAGCGACAAGATACAACTTACTATTACCACCTTCTGGTTCATCTTCTTTTGTTTGCAAATCCGTTCAATCGTTTTCTCTATTCCATAGTAAGAAACGAATCCAACTGTAAGAGAAACTAAGATAAGTAAAATATACTCCCATAAGATTAATTGGTCATTCCATATATTTCTGTAGAAAGCAAATATTACTTGATGCCATATATATATACTGTAACTAGCCATGCCACATAAGATTAATGGCTTGACGATAAAGGGAAATCGGACATTACTATTTCTACTATTCCAGATAAGAATTGTAGTTACAAAGACTGTAAGGAGTAAACGGTACTGTGTAGCCTCAATATTTGAATTTATAGTAAGTAAAACCACTAGTACTATGATTGTCCCCCAAATAAGCCAATTCATTTTAATATTAGTTAATAAAAGGGTTGCAAGCATAGCACCAATAGTAAATTCAAAAAGACGCGATGGAAGCATATAAAAATCAAAAGCCTCGGAGCCGACAGGCAATACATATATAACAAATGAGATTAAAGTAATAAAGAATAAAACATAGATAAACAAATGTTTCCATCTCTTTGTAAAACAACGTACTAATATACATAATAATGGAAACAAGAGATAAAATTGAAAAAGAACACCTACATACCAAGTATGCATTAAAGGTTTATACTCATTAGATGAATCCCAATAATCGCCAGCTGTTATATACTGCACATAGTTATTTACAAAGAAATTTGTGCCAAAAGCTGTTTCTGCTGTATTTTTATAACTAGCAGGCAACATTGTATTATAGCCTACTATCAAAGAGAGCATACACGTTATAAGAAGTAAAGGCCATAAACGTATAAGCCGGTTTAACAAAAACCTCCAATAACAAAAGTTGTTATTGTCATATTGCTTAATGACGCTGCATGTAGTTAAATATCCAGCAATAACAAAAAAAACATCAACTCCTAAATAACCATAACGAAATAAACCAATATGAAAAAGTAAAACACTAATAATTGCTAAACCCTTTATGAAATCTAATAAACTTGATCTATTGTTTTGTACTATCATATTTTTTTATTTTTCGAATTGAGACTTAAATGGAAATTTCTCTTTAAACCATTTCTTTAACAACATCTTTGCTGTCTCATAATAATCATCTGTACAGAAAATTGAATCATTGAGACATAGAGATTTTATATTAGGATCAAATAAGTTATGATGAATCTTTTCCATATTGCATTCACTTATTGGAATCATCGCCTTTCCTCTTAACTTTGTTGGATAAAATTTATTAGAGGCTAATTGCCAATAACGAAATAAATAATTATTCACACTCACACTTTCTCTGAATTTTGTACAACTTTCTGATAATATTTCTGGTTCCTTTTCCCAAACCTCTTTATAAACGCTTTTCAAGAATGCTTTTTCATTATGTTGTGTATAGAAATGCTGGAAATCTGTTCTATTAAATAGCAATATTATCCATGATTGTAGAAGATATTTAAAACCTAAATAGCTTCCATACCAAGCCTTAAAGTTATCACGAACTGTATGCATTCTATTAAAATGAGCATTAACAAGATGAATATCACAAAACTCCATGATGCTAATTCCCCATTTATCCTCCTTACCATAACAAGGTCCCGTAAAGAGATGCTCCATAGGTGCATCACATGGTAGAGCGTTCTTAAAATAATATTCAGGTTCAATTGGGGCATTAATAAACATATCATCATTGAACACAACAAAATACTCACTTAACCCTGCAATACGATGAAGATTATTCTCGATGGTATTAGCCTGAAAAGTTGGGAGATATTCATGAGGTATAAAATCTTTATGATCAACATAAGACAACTTAGGATTATCCCAAGCTAACCATTCAGGCCTTTGGTTATCTGCAACAAAATACACATGATTCACCCATGGGGCATATTTCTCAACAGCTCTAAACCAATATTTTAGGATATCCCAATCTCTATATCTTGCATCAATATTCTGAAAAGGAGTACCTTTGTAAAATGCTTTTTTTTTCTGCCACTCTATATCAGAACCATCTACCCAAAAAATAACAAAATCAATATTCATAAACTGTTCTTCTTTGTATAAAAAAATAACAAACAAAAATTAAAAGCTCCACTTTAAAGATATATCTTATAAATTTAACCTTCTATTGAAATCTTAATGAAACTATCAGATAAGAGGAAACTATTTTCTTCTGGAATATTAGACCAACGATCAGGAGCAATTACAACCTTATCCTCATTCCTAGACAGATATTGTGCCCACCAAGAAAAAGTACTATTAGATATAATAAAGTGCTTACAACTATACATCAATCGCAACTTTTCCCATACAGGATCCTTTCCTGACTCATAATAACAAGGAACATCACAATGTATATTTTCTCGTACCCACTCTATATCATCAGAAAAAAATATAAAAGTTGGATTAGAAATACGTTTTTTCGCTTCATCCATTGCCTTGAGAAAATAGTCCTTATCACAAACCAAAAATCTATCCTTAAATCTATCGCTAAGAAAGTCGCCACGTCGAATAGAGATACATACAGAATTCGTTGTCTCTATAATAGAATATAATTGCTTATTACTTTCTAATGGGGGCATACATGGAGTAAATTCCTTTAAAATGATTGAGCGTATCTCATTAAAATATTTAGGATTTTCATATTTCCCATAACAAAAAACATTCTTTTCTTTTGGAATATCGAACATTATATTATTATCAGAATAAAGACAAAATAAAATTCCGAATTTACGAAAAAGATTGAACCATTTTTGAGACTCAAACATCTTAAATATTCTTTGGTCTATTTTAAATAACAAATAAACCAACATTTGCAGAAAGCTACCATCATATAGAACAATATCTTTATTTTGTTCTTTATAAGGCAACAGCTGAAAAAACTTCAAACTATCATCAAATCCATCTTTAGCTTCTCCTGCAGCTCTTACTAAACTAAAATTAAATTGAAGTTCCTCCTTATTTCCTCGTTTGAAGAGTAAGGAACGTGCGTATGCATATTGAAAGAGCTGATTGCCTAAACGTCCAGAAATATATGAATAAATCATAAAACTAATCTTCTATTCCTAACTTTTTTTTAAAATAAATTAGATAAAATACTCGAAATAAGTTTCTAGCGTATTTGAAACGACATAATTGAAACAGAAAAGAAGATAATTTATTTAGCCCTTCTCCATTCCATTTAAATAAATCATTTAATTGTTCTTTACTTCCTTTTGCCAAAACTAATTTCCAGTAAGTTATATAAAACTTCGTTTGAATTTGACTTAATATACTTTCTTTAGAAAGTGTATTACCTATATATATTTTCGTTAATTCAATTTGTGAATAGAATAGAGCTATATATCTATTGTACAACTTTTCTAAAGAACTCGAATGAGAAGCACTTTCTTTAAGTATCCTATACACTGCTGTGACCTCATGTTCCATACAATGTACTTTCGATTTGGATAGGAAATATGTAAATCTTATAAGTGTACCATCTACAGAATCAAAAGGTAAAGATTCAAACCACAACTGACTCCTTGAAAGCCAAGTTGGTGGTGCCATATAACGAGGAGACACAAGCCATTCTTCTAAGGATGTTGTAAACGGGCTCTTTTTAGGAAATAACCTAAAATCTGAGTCTGTCTCTTGTCCAATCTCTTGATATATCTTTTTATAATCTGTGTAACACAGGCCTATATCTGCATGAGAATCCAAAAAATCAACTTGTTTTTGTAACTTCAAAGAATCAATCCAGTAATCGTCACCTTCACATAAAGCAATATATTTTGTATCAAAAGCTTTTAAAGATTCATGAATGACACGCATAAAATGTCCATCTTTCTTTGAATATTGATTTTCTTTCTCATAGATGGGTTTAATAATATCTGGATACTTTTCTTCATACTCACGAATAATTTCTTGCGATCCATCTGTAGAGCAATCATCGTGAACAACTGCAACGAACTTGAAATTTGTTTTCTGCATCACAAAACCATCTAAACATTGTCGTAAATATGGTTTATGGTTATAAACTAAACATTCTATTGCAACTATTACTTTTGAATCATTCTTATCCATTAGTTTTATGTTTAAATAAACTACAACATTCTTTTAATTCTTGTTTAGAAAAGAAACAAGCTCCACCTATATAACTAAATACTCCGATGAAAATTCCTGTGATTAATTTTATAAAATCATTGGTAAATAATTGAATAACCAAACACACTATACTCCCCATCAATAAAGAATTAAAAAGAATAGGTAATAAATCTCGTATTTGTTTTAAACATCCAATATTAATTAGTTTACCAGTATAATATGTGTTAATAAATAATGATATTAAAGAAGAAACCACCATGCCAATACACATAGCTGTAATCCCCAGTGGAATAGTAATACACATAATGCAAATTCCTACTATCTTTTTGATTACTTCAAGACGAAGAAATAAATCTGAACGTCCCTTTACCTGTAGCAAATTCAAATTAATAGCATGAATAGGATACCACATTAGTGCAAAGCATATAATCTGCAAATAAAATGAACACCCCTCCCATTTAGGAGTAAGTACAATTCTTATCAATGGAAAAGCAACAGCAGCCAATCCCATCATAAGAGGAAAAACAATAAAAGCAGACAGCTTTAAAAGACGACGATAATTTGTCTGCAATCGAGACATATCATCTTGTATTGTGCTTAACACTGGAAACGTTACACGTTGAAGAATACTTGTTATATTAGACGAAGGAAGTTGAGCAAAACTCAATGCACGGGAATAATTACCTAACTGCGCTGGAGTATAGAACTTACCAATCACTATTGGATAAATATTGTTATAGATTGTGTCCAACAAGCCTGAGACTAAAAGTTTAGAACCATAACCAAACAGGTAATGAAAAGAGTCTTTCGAGAACCCCGTTTTAGGATGCCATTTAGACATTATCCACAGCAATCCCATTCGTACTAAAGCCAAGATAACACCTTGCCACACTAAAGCCCAAACACCATATCCTTGGTATGCCAAAATTACACCAACAATACCTGATATTAGAGTTGCGGATAACGTTACCTTTGCCTGAGATTTAAAATCAATCTTTATTGTAAAAAGAGCTTGTTGAACAACACACAAAGAATTAAGGACTACTCCTAATCCAGTGATTCGGATAATTGGAGAAAGAATAGGCTGATTATAGAATGTCGCTACAAATGGTGCTATAAAAAAAAGCACTATATATGCTACAAGTCCAACTGCTATATTAAAATAGAAGCAGGTCGATAAATCTTCTTCCATCCTATCCGTTTTGCGAACCAAAGCATTAGAAAAACCACTATCTACAAAACTCTGAGCTACAGCGAAGAATATTGTAATCATTGCAATAATACCAAAATCGCTTGGATCAAGCATACGTGCAAGAAGAATAGAGAAGAAAAAACTTATTCCCTGATTGGAAAACCGTTCTACACTACTCCAAAATAATCCTTTGGTTGTCGCTTGCTTAAGTGTCTGCTCTGACATGATTTAATAATATAAAAACTATATATGAGTACTTTTTAAATATATAAGAAGGATTAAGGATTTAATATTAATTTCTACAGCATTAAACTTTCCTCGAATGCTAAATATATCCTTCATTGGTATAGCCTACTCACCTTTCGTTTACTTTCTTTTTTAGAAAAGGATAAATATTTTCTTTGACCATTCTTCTAAATAACCTTTATATTCGCCAATCTAACAAAAATTCTATTTGATCTACATCAAATACTGGTATATGATGAACCTGTCGTACTTCCTCACGCTCTTTAAAAGCATTATCAATAAATATAGAATCTAAATGATGAATATACTGGGACTTAGATTCATCCAAATGATTCAAGTGAATTATTTTATAAAAGAGTAGCTTAGAAATTGCATAGTGATTAAGAGTTTCTTCCAAATCGTTTTCATGACGAGTTAACAATATCAATTTTTCCCCTTTGTTGTAACATTGATACATAAATCTTATAGTATTCAAGTTTACCTTACCTCGCAATGTTATAGTATCGTCGAAATCAATATAAACATAATTATAATCAATATCTAACTTATATCGACCAATCAGAGCGCGATCCATAATCAGATGATAAGCATTATCGGAAATATCTACATCATATCCCATTGCTATATATACAGAGAGTAAAGGTAAATTTATTCCTTTAGCTCTCGTTTGGCACATAGTCCCAGCACAACGAGACGAAACCTCTAACAGTTTAAAAACTCCATCTTTATTTTTTTTAATTTGAAAGTACCAAAGCCCTCGGAAATTAAGTTTAGAATTTAAAGTATCAGCGATATGTTGAATATCAGTAGTAAGTGCTATATTTGAACCACGAACAGACATTCCTGCTAAAATTCGATCTCTTGATCTTGGTGAAACATAACGTAATATTCCATGTCGATCTGTAAGACAATCAACAGTACACTCCTCTCCTGGTAAATATTCTGTAACAATATTATTTGAGAAATCTATCTTTGCAACATCATGAGTGTCTGTTATCTTCCGAGCACCAACAGCACCTTGCCCTTCTCTTGGCTTTACAAATGCAGGAAACGAAATTTCTTCTACATTATAATATCTTTTTGGTAATATGTCAGTTTCTTTAAATCTTTCAAAAGTTAATGACTTATCTCTACATATATCTGCAGTCTCCCTATCCCCAGAAATAATCTTTGCATTTATCTTTTCTTCATTTTCTATAAGGTATTTAACAATTGTATCATGAGTAGGGAAAATGACATCAATTTCGTTAACTCTTAAGATCTCATTAAATTCTTGTAGAAAATTCTTATCTGAAATAAAAGGAATATTTTTAATATAATTCTCAAATAAGAATTCACCGTGCCTAGCAACAGATGTACCACCTATTAAATGTATATTCACACAAGTAGATAACGCATCATGCAGTTCATACGCATTTTGTCCTTCTGCAGGAAAAACAAGTACATTAATTTTCTTTGTCATATTCAACGACCAATAATTTCTAAAATTTTATTCAGATCATCTTTTCCATACCTCTGATCAATAGGTATTGGTATAAGACTTACTGCAAATTGAGACTCCACAGACTCTAAATTAGACATATTCTTAACATTAGGCCAATAAGAAGCAACATAAACCTTATTATCTATTAACTTTTTTCGTAAATTTATGTCTTCCGAAAGGAAAGGATACACCATAGGTACGTTTTTTCTTTCTAAGTCAACACTTAGCGTATTACTCGAGCCGAGATTATCATGTAAATAAGTATAGTTACCAATACGCCTATCAGCAACACTTTTATAACAAATAGAAGACATTATGAATTTAGTAATCTTAGACATCTTTTTGATTTCATCATGATCTAAGGTATCTTCACTCTTATGATAATCAGAAAAAGCTTCTTCTGCAGATTTATCCAATCTGTCTAACAAGAATAACATTCTTGAAGATGAATAATCTTGCGGAATATCAAAATCAGCCTCTTTATTAGTATAAAGATAAGCTCCATCGGCAACGCCAAAGAACTTTCTACAAGTATAAAAAGTATCAATTTCTGGAAGCGGTTGACTAAAAAAGGCCTGTGTATTATCTATTATGATGTTAGGGGCATACCTATCAGTAACTATTTTTACATACTCATCCATTAAACCAAAATAGTTACAATATAAAATAACTTCATCTTTTTTAGGATGCAATACTTCCGCTATATGAAAATATTTATCTATGTGATAAAATTGATAATCTAACCCTAATTTATTAATTGGTTGTAAGACAGCATCACACATATAATATGGTAAATATACTTTCGTGTACTTTTTCACTCTTAATACATACTCTAAACAATAACGTCCAGAATTTAATCTTATAGCATCACGATGATATTCTCCATATTCATTATATGGCAACTCTAACGAGAAATATCCTCCAATAGCTTTTTGTCTCATAATACAATAATTTTGAGCCACGTCTCCTGATTAGACAAGCAACATGTCATTTCCTTATTAGTATTAAATCTTAAAACTAATGTCCCTATTGTTGTATTAGCTCCAGTGAAACCTTGCACTTTATCTCCTGCTTTTACCCAGATATCTTTCTCTATAAGAAAACGTTCTTCTACCGTTTTATCTATCTCTATACTCTGAAAAACACCGTCTCTTTCAGAATGTAAGATGATTTCTGCCCAATATCCATCATACTCTGGCTGATGGATTTCGTCTATAGATTCACCAACTGCAGCACGGACACAGTTATCTATGAGATCTTGTCCTGAAACATATCTCATCATCTCTGAAAGTCGGTTTCCACCACCTCGAGGAGCGAGCTCCATTATATATGGCTTGCCATTCTTACATAAACGTGTCTCAATATTATAAACTCCTGTCTTAACTTTAAGCAATGACATCAAACGCTGCAATTCACTCGTCAAATCTTCTTGTGCCCATTGCGGCATTGTTGAAGGCCACGAGAAAGCTGCAGGGGTATAAGGATTGATTGCTTGAGAATCAAAATGTTGATCATTAAACGAACAGAAAACAAGTTTTCCATCAACAGTAAAACTATCACAATCAGAAGAATTACCTTCTTTCTCTAAGAAATCTTCTATGATGAAATTCCCATTATGACTTTCACTCAGAGCATAATCAATAGCTGAGGAGAGTTGTGAAAATTCATCGACACGCGTAACCCCTTTGCTTCCTGCAGAATCAACTGGCTTGACAATAACCGGCCAGTTATAACATGCTGTATCAGCAAGAGCTTCTTCTTTTGAAGAATAACCTTTTGCATTGGGTACATTGAAATCATTTTCTTTTAAAAATTGACGAAATCGTGATTTATCTTGTAAGATACAAGCAGAGTCATAAGAACATTGAAAGCTAAGTCCCATCTGTTCTGCAACATAAGCAGCTGTTACTACACCAGGGTCTACACCAAAAGATAAAATTCCATCTATATTAAGTTCCTGTGCTAATTGCAACACCGCATCTTTGTCAAGAATGCTAACATTATGAAACTCATCCGAGTATTGATGAGCAATATTTTCAGGAACATAATCCACCGTAATGACATAGTAACCATGACGATGTGCAGCTTCTATAACAGGTAGGAGATAACGAATACCTCCGAGAAGCATCAGTTTTTTTTGTTTGTTCATTATGCTTGTAAAGCTTGATTATACTCTGCAATAAAATCGTTTAAAACATATAAGCTTCCTTGATTCCGATAAAGTTTATCAGTAAGAAGCGCATGATAAGTCTTTGACAATAGAACTAATTCCATTGCGTCCTCATAAGTACAACGTTTCTTATTTATTAAATAAGACATCATTGTATTTAGATGAAGGATTATTAAGCTGTCATTATCAACTCTTTGTTTCATACTTTAAAAGTTTCAATGCCATATCTGTTTTGAAGCAATACTGAATAGAAGAGAACTTTCTTGAAGATAATTTTTTTGCCAAGTTTTCCCACTCTTCATTTGTTTTATTTCCATGCTCTAATTCTTGAAATAACACTTCAATACCATTATCAGCTATTGGTCCAATTACTAAATCATATCTATTACTTTTACATTTTCCTCTCCGATTGTTATAAATAAACTTTGCCCATTCTTTATCCGCTTTATTGAAACGTTTAATTCGCAACTTACATGTATTTATGTCGGATAGGACAATATCGAAAATCAAAACATGATGATTAGGTGAAAACTTTTTCCAATCTTTTGCCAATTTTATTTCTGAAGATAGATAAAACCCCTTCCCAAAATCAGTCATTGGCTTACACATAACGATATTAGGGATTTCGAATTCTTCAGAGGTGCCATGGTATAGTTTCATAAGCAAGGCTTTAAAGCTCTATATATACTCTTTGCAATATAATCTATTCCACGCTCTCTTCGTACTCTATATGAATTTTCTAAAAGAGAAGAAAGATCATGTTCTTTAATTAGTTTAATAGTCTTATCTAATGGTAACCGTAACAATTTTGCAACACATAAAACAACCTTTGTCATATATTCTATACGTTCCTCTCTCATACCACTTTTCGCAGTTGAAGCAGAAAAAGCTGTCAAACTTCCTTGCTCTGTATATAGAATATCATTTATTTTTTCCATCCCTTAGCTTTTTGAAATTACCATTATAATTTTATCTATTTCCGCCTCAGTTAGTGCATGATGCATAGGTAGACATATAACTGTGTCAGCCATCATGTGTGCATTAGGCAGATTTTCAGGGCGAGAGCTCTCCAAACCACGATATGTAGAAAACTCACTGATAAGTGGATAGAAATATCGACGTCCCCATACACCTTGGTCTTTCATCTTCATATAAAGCTCATCACGTGTCATACCATACTTCTCTGCATCGACAAAAATTGGGAAGTAACTGTAGTTATGACGAACACCTGGCATATCATCCCAAAAAGAAATACCATCAACATTCCGTAGAGCCTTGCGATATGCTACTGCCACCTTCTGTCTCGCTGCAATAGCAGCATCAACTTGCTTTAAGTTTAATAAGCCATAGGCTGAACGAATCTCATCCATCTTGCTATTGATACCAGGACCAACAACCTCAATTTCATTAGCAAAGCCAAAGTTCTTCAAATAATCTATGCGTTGCTTGGTCTTTTCATCATGCATCACCATTGCACCACCTTCTATTGTATTAAATACCTTTGTGGCATGAAAACTCAGCGTACTCATATCACCAGCATTCAACAGACTTTCCCCATTCACTTCAACACCAAAGGCGTGTGCCGCATCATATATCACTTTCAAACCATATTTATCTGCTATTGCCTGAATAGCTTCCGTATCACAAGGTTTACCATACACATGAACAGGAAGGATAGCTGTTGTACGTGGTGTTATTGCTGCTTCTATCTTTTGGGGATCTATATTGCCTGTAGATGGATCAATATCAACAAATACAGGCTTGATACCATTCCACCATAGGGCATGCGTTGTTGCAACAAAGCTATAAGGCGTCGTTATAACTTCGCCAGTAATACGCAAAGCTTGGAGAGCTGTTAGCAACGGTAAAGTTCCATTTGTGAACAAGCTAACGTATGGGACTTTTAGATATTCAGCTAAAGCAGCTTCTAATTTCTGATGAAACTGTCCATTATTTGTTATCCACTTACTCTCCCAGATTTCTTTAAGAGATTCTGTAAACTCATCAAGATTTGGTAACAATGGTGATGTTACTGTTATAATATCTTTATTCATACTTCTTCAATCTATTATGACAGGTGATATATAATTTACTGGTTTGAATATACTTAACGACTAAATCAAGATATAATCGTTCTAAGAAACGTTGTCGACAAAAATCTATAATCGTACATGCTATAAAAACAATAATAGGAACACATAAAGCATGTACATATATCATACTACTATGAAAAAATCCTACATTATCACAGGTATCCTTCCATAACCATTGTCTCATAGCATCAGAGTTAGCATGAATTAGTAATACACCAAAAGTACATGAAGCTATCGTATTAATCCATTTACTCTGTCGAATATGAATATTCTTAATGAACATAAAAGTAGAAATGCTAACAAGAAATGCCAACAATTTATTAGAGTCACTCACAAAAACCATAACCAAACTCCAATCTAATCTCACGCCTGAGCTGATACCCCAAGAAAGCATCATAAGCACGCTTAAAACGGAGATTATAATTAAGACGAGAGACGCCCCTCCCCAGAACATTTTATCCTCACCACGCCAAATTCCATAAAGTCTAATATATGAAGCAACAACATATAAAATACAAAACCATGTGATATAATTTAATGTTACATTTATCCATGGAACTGTACCTAATATGGTATATATTCCTAAACAGAGAATAACAAGTAGAAGATGCTGACTTTTAGAGAGGTTATTTAATAAAATATTAAGAAAAGGAATAAACAAATAGAAAAGGAGGAAACAACTTATAAAACCAGTATTTACACTTGGAATTGGATTTATTACCTGTATTATATTACTAAATGACAAAGTCATGTAGCCTGTATATAAAAAAATACAGTAAAACAAGACATTATACAGTTCAATCTGCAGTAATAGTTTGACGAATTTATAAAGTGATATACTTGATTTACACATGAAATAACCAGTGATTAATACAAAGCAATCAATCCCTGTCTTACCCCACATCCCAAACAAATATAAAAATATACTCTCTGGTGCTAAAGGGGTTTTAAACATCTCATCCAATAAACCTGAATTTACGACATAGTGATGCATTACAATCAATAACATCACAATGATACGATATAATTCTATATTAGAATTTCTCTCTTTTTTTTCTATCATACGATATGAATTGTATAATTATAAACCAATATTAAAGATTTAATATTATATCCTTAAAGGTATTACCGAAGACTCGGACATGTTGTCCGAGAGCGCCGGACAACATGTCCGGAGTAGCCGGAACGATTGTCCGGGGATGTCGGAAAGATTGTCCGGAGCTGCCGGACAAAGCTATAAGAGCATTTTTATCAGGCTTAAATGAATAGAACCTTAAATTAAGACAGAGTCAATACCTACTCATAAAAGACTATTGATTTGAATGTTCGTCCGTATTTAGGTTCTTTATAACCATACTCCATAAATAATGCTTTCACATCAACTGCCATCGACTGCGTATAAAGGTAGCCTCTTTCGGCATTGCCATAACGATAGAAATTACTTCGTCCTCGGAAATATGAATAGACTTCATTGCGGAGAGAGGGTAAATCCTTGCGTCTTACCTCATCAAAGAAATGAGTGAAACCAGCATAACAAGTAACAAGTCTCTTCGCATGAAACATTCTGCAACGACCATTGATAAGGTTTTCGGGCATAAGTGCCGAGGGAAAGATTGCATCTCCCCATGTATTGGAAACTGGTTGTAACTTGAAATATAAATGGTGAAGACAATCCTCTTTCACTGCACAATTCTCAAGGAAGCAAGCTTCATAACGCTTTGGAAAAGTATCTAAGATCAAAAAATCTTTTATATCCATTGGTTAAACATAATATTAAGATAATCTTGGTTTGATAGGAAAAGAGAAACAAGGATACGGAAAGTAACCGATTGAGACAAGCTGTTATCGTCTATCGACCCACTGATTACTCAGCATCTAATACGTAATTTAAGATAAAAGTGGTAAAATCATCTCCTCCCTACAGACAATAATTCGTCTGCAGGATGACAACTATCTCGGTTCCTCCGCATAAGAACGAAAACGCAAAACATAAAGACATGATACAGTAACGATCGTTAGCTCAAACAATAAAAACTGTGCTGGTCAATTCAGTAGATGGGTTTCGTTCGCAGAATCATTCTGTTAATAGTTCTAATTTCCTTTATTATGGGTACAAAATTAAATAAAAAAAATGAGAAAAGAAAGAATATTAATAGAATATTTGTTAGTATGCGATGTAAAATAACCTCATTCCCCAACCCCTTTCGAACTAACAAGCAATGGAGAGACAGAATGAGTATACTTCACATAGACAGAATGACATAAAGACATATTCTTCAAGGACATATTTTAATTGGAGACAGAATAACATAAAGACATACAGACATACAGAGTACACATCATATAGACAGAATGACATAAAGACAGACAGAATGTACATAACACAGACAGAATGACATAGAGACATATTCTTTAATGACATATTGTAAGCGGAGACAGAATGACATAGAGACATATTCTTTAAGGGCATATTGTAAGCGGAGACAGAATGACATAGAGACATATTCTTTAAGGATATATTGTAAGCGGAGACAGAATGACATAGAGACATATTCTTCAAGGACATATTTTAACCAGAGACAGAATGACACAAAGACATATTCTTCAAGGACATATTTTAACCAGAGAAAGAATGACACAAAGACAGACAAAATAAACATAATGTCGTACCTATTTCTCAACTACGCCCTATATTTAGTATAACATTAAGAGATATGTCTTTATGTCATTCTGTCTAAACATGCATTCTGTATCTTTATATGTATGAAAAAGCCATAAGATATCAATGGTTTGAAGAAAAATCACTATCTTTGCATCAGAATCAGTTATCCTAAAAAATGAAAAAGATTATATTGATTGCTGCCATCCTTTTAGGGGCATTGACAAACGGACAGGCTCAGGTAATAAACAAAAATGCCACAAAACGTATTGGCGAAGTTGTTAAAGAAGGCTACCAAGACGTTAAAGAAGCCATTGTTCAAGATACTAAACCAACTGGTGAACATACGGTATGGGATTTATATGCAGCCCCGAAAGTTGGATTAAACTTATCAAACCTCCTAGGTGTTGATAACAATTTTAAGTTGGGGGCTGTTGCTGGTGCCTACGTTGAAGTCTTCGTGGCTAAAAACCTTGCAATAGACGTTGAAATGCAATATAGCCACCAAGGAGGTTCTGGTATCTATCGTAATATCAACGCCACAGACGACTATGGGAACCCTATTATACAAAAATATGGTCCATACAATGTCAATTTGCATTATATCAACACTAACTATATAGTACGTTGGTATCCTTGGGCAGATTTACCATGGAGTTTCACTACTGGAGTACACACTGGATATGTTATCAGTGCACATGCTAAAAAGAAAAATGGTGAAGATATCAACCTCAAGGATTATATCTATAAAGGTGATATAGCACTTCCTCTTGGTGTTAGTTACGAATGGAAGCAATGGCAGATAGAAGCACGTTACAACCTATACTTCAGAAAGTTAGCAAGAGACACTGAAGCAAAGGATTTATTAAAGAATGCTCGAAACAATATGTTGGAAGTAACACTTGGCTACAGAATACAGGTGCTCTGATGCCGTTTGAAGACAAGTGAGAAAACTCCTTTTCATACCTTTTTTACTACTCTCTGCAGTTGCTTCTGCAGAGGAGTATGATTCTATAGCTATACCCCAAACAGGGGTAGAGATGCGTTATATCCCTGCCCAAACCTTATGTTTAGATAAGGAGCCACGTATCTGGACTAAGACGAAAGAGACGCATGCTATAGCTGCACAACTAAATATCACACCATCAGAGAATGATTTTGCACGCGATTATAACTACCCAACCTTCTCTATTGGCTTGCGTTATAATTTCAACCATGGGACAACAATGCATAAAGACAATCCATGGGGAGAAGCACAGCCAGTAGACTACACCAGTAAATTAGGCAACTTTCTGACACTCTATGGCACCTTTAATCGTCCGCTTTATCGTAGTAAGCACTGGCAATGGGGCTATTACTTAGGCACTGGCGTAGGTTATACCTCGCTAAAATATAACCAAAAGAACAATATTGACAACGAATATATTGGTTCACACCTTAATATCTTCTTCACAGCAGGACTGTACGGACAATATAAGGTAGCGAAGGAATGGAGCATAAAAGCAGGATTAGACTTCGCACACCATAGCAATGGGGCTATGGCACGACCCAACAAAGGTGCAAACTATTTAGGTCCATTCCTTGGTATTGTATACGAACCAGAGAAGGAAACAACGAAAGTTGCAAAGGGGAACACACTTCCTAAAGATCCCTTCCAAAAGTATTGGTTTACGGAATTCACCCTTGGAATAGGTGGTAAAACTTTACTTGAGGATTGGCAGCAGACACAATTTGAAACGCCACAAGGACATCCCGATTATCGTAGGGAGCAGTTTGCTTTCTACGGAGCCTACTCTTTCCATACTCACCTACTCTATCGTTATGCACGTCGCTGGGCATCTGGCATAGGCTTTGGTCTTTTCTATGGAGATTATATTAGTAGGGTTGCACAACATGATAAAGAACATGGATACACTGGAGAGAAGCATAGTCCGTGGTCACTTAGCATCGAAGGTTGTCACGAGATCTTTTATGGTAACATGTCTGTTCGTGTCAGCTTAGGCTATTACCTCTACCGACACATGGGTTATAAATCACGTAATGGATTGGAAAGACCTTATCATGAACAAGTTGGTGTGTTTTATAGTTTCCCTAAGCTAAAGAATCTTACTTTAGGCTTCAGCGTTAATGCACATGCAACGAAGGCAGACTTCACAGAACTACAAATAACAATACCTGTGAGACTATAAAACAAGACAGAATGACAAGAGTTTAGACAGAATGACATAAAGACATATTTCTTTAATGACATATTTTATGAAGCCAGAATGACATAAAGACATATTTCTTTAATGACATATTCTAAGGAAAGACAGAATGACATAAAGACATATTGCTTTAATGACATATTCTAAGGGAAGACAGAAAGACAAGAGTTTAGACAGAATGACATAAAGACGTATTACTTTAATGACATATTCGAAGGGAAGACAGAATGACATAAAGACATATTACTTTAATGACATATTTTAATATGGGACGTGTAGGCTGTGAGTTAAGATATCTTATGTAGCTCTGTCTGATAGCCTATACTTAACTCCTTTCCAAACAACAAAATATGTCATTAAAGCAATATGTCTTTATGTCATTCTGTCTAAAAACGATACTTCTCTATATCCTTAAACCCATTTAAGAATGAGCGAACATCCATTCGTTTCTTACCTGTCAACTGAATATCAAGAAGCTCCAAGAGATTATCAGACGTATTGACATAGAGACGGGTCTTTTCTACAACGAGCGTACCAGGAGTACCTACAGATGTACGGTCAGACTTAGCCGTCTTATAAACCTTCATAATCAAAGGTTTTACCCCATTGTCTTCAATAGAACAGAGTGTACTCCAAGTGCCAGGATAAGGACTGAGTCCACGCACAAAATCATAAACTTTCTTAGCAGACTGGTTCCAATTGATTTCGCAAGTCTCTTTGAATATCTTCGGTGCATGATGTAATTCAGCATCTTCACACACCTGAGGAGCACTTATGCCATCAAGAACTGCAGAGAAATCAACGGTATCCAGACTATCTTCAGGTAACTTTGATGCTATGAGATCGATTGTTTCCATAGCAATCTTTGCGCCCAAATACATCAAGCCATCATAGACATACTCAACATCAGCTGTATCAGGAATAGCAAATGGTTTTTGAAGGATAATGCGACCTGTATCAATGTCTTTATCAAGGAAGAAGGTCGTCACACCTGTCTCAATCTCACCATTGATAACCGCCCAGTTGATAGGAGCAGCACCACGGTACTGCGGAAGCAAGGCTGCATGTACATTAAACGTACCCAGACGAGGCATACTCCACACCATCTCCGGCAACATACGAAAGGCTACAACCACCTGCATATCAGCTTTATAAGAACGCAATTCTTCTATAAAATCAGCATCCTTCATCTTTACAGGCTGGAGAACAGGCAAGTTATGTTCAAGTGCATAGAGTTTCACCGGTGATGGCTGCAGCTGATCTTGATGACGTCCAACAGGTTTATCAGGCTGTGTGACTACAGCTACAACATTATATCCATTCTCAACTAATGCTTTCAACGACTCCACAGCAAACTCTGGAGTACCCATGAAAACAATACGTATATTTTCTTTTTTCATTATCTTTGGGAATTTAACAAGAGGTGAGATAATAAGTAAGAGACGGCAGATACATATTTTACTCTGCACTAAAGTCTGCTACAAACTGACGATACATACTATAAAGACGAGCTCGAGAGATATAGCCAACCAACTGGCTATCAATATTCACAACAGGTAAATACTGTGCACCCGTACGTTCAAAAGTCTTCATCACATCCTCCATTGGGTCGTTGACACCGAGCATTGCTGCTGGTGGCGACATCAATTGATTTACATGGAAACGGTGATAAAGTTCTGTACGGAAAATAATATGTCGTAGATTGTTAATATCAATCTCACCTAATAACTTACGAGACTCATCGAGCACAGGAATATAATCATTGCGACTTGAACTGATAGCATGAATAAGTTTTCCCATCTCCATATCCGGTCCGACAGATGTAAAGTCATGATCGATAATCTTATCCATACTCATCAAAGTGAGGATAGACTTGTCTGTATGGTGTGTGAGAAGTTTACCTTGCTTTGCCAAACGTACAGCATATATACTATGATGTTCAAAGATATTTATCGTAAGATAAGAACTGATAGTCACGATAATCAATGGGATGAAGAGTTGATAACCGCCTGTTAGCTCGGCAATCAGGAAGACACCCGTCAAAGGTGCATGCATCACAGCCGACATCACAGCTGCCATACCATAGAGCGTAAAGTTCTTCTCTGGAATATAAACACCAAGTTGCTCCATATTCCAAAAACGAGCAAAGAAGAAACCACCAAAGCCACCGATGAACAAAGAAGGCGCAAAGGTTCCACCACAACCGCCTGCACCATTTGTTGCACTGGTTGCAAAGACCTTCGTCATTACAACTAAGCCCACATAAAGCAGTAGGAAATTTGACTTCTCTGCAAACATAGAACCACTCATGATTTGCATCCAGTCGGCTTCTGTCTTTCCTTCTATAAACAATCTCAAACTATCATAGCCTTCACCATAGAGAGAGGGAAATAGGAAAATAAGTGGAGAAAGTACCAAGCCTCCCACAAGTAGTTTAAGATAAGGCTTAGAAGAGAGTTTCCCATAACCATTCTCACACCATGACATTAAGCGCATAAAGTAGAGTGATACAAAACCGCAAGCGATACCTAACAAGATTGTCGGTGGAACGCGATCAAGTCCCCAGATGTTATCCATTTGGAAATGAAACATTGACGAACCACCTGTGAAGAAATAGGAGAAACACGTTGCCGTCACTGATGCAATCAATATCGGCAAAAGAGAAGCCATGGTCAAATCGACCATCAACACTTCCAATGTAAATACCAATCCTGCTATTGGAGCCTTGAAAATACCAGATACAGCCGCCGTTGCACCACAACCCACAAGAAGCATGAGTGTGCGATTATCTAAATTAAAGATACGTCCGAGGTTACTACCAATAGCTGAACCCGTCAACACAATAGGTGCCTCTGCTCCTACCGAACCACCAAAACCAATCGTAATGGCAGAAGCAACGATAGACGACCAAGTATTATGAGCTTTCAAACGAGATTGTTTCGTAGAAATAGCATAGAGGACACGCGTAATACCATGCGAAATATTATCACGTACAACATACTTAACAAATAGACTTGTCAGCCAAATACCTACGATTGGATAGATGAGATAGAGCCAGTTAATCGTTGCAACATCGAAACCAGAGGTTACTAATTCCTCTATCAACTTGATAATAAAGTGAAGGATGTACGCTGCTAATGAAGCAAGAAGACCAATAGCAAACGCCAACACTAACACCAGTTGACGATCGGATATATGGTTCTTCCTCCAATTAGCAAGTCGAGACATATCCCACAGACTACCAGACACTTTCATCTATCTATTCAATTATTTCCTTATAACTTTTACTTCGCCATCAGCAGCCAATTTGATAATGCTGGAAGGAGTATGCGGTTTATGTTCTTGACGTCTTGACTCACAAACATAGTCAACACCATCAAGTATCTCCTGTGATATATCGCAATAGTTTTGTGCAGCAGGTTCACCACTGACATTAGCCGATGTACTTACGATAGCTTTCTGGAATCGATAGCATAATTCATGTGAGAAAGGCTCCTTTGTAATACGAATACCGATAGAACCATCCTCAGCAATCAAATTCGGAGCAAGGTTTACAGCACCATCAAGAATCAATGTTGTTGGTTTCTCAACAGCTTCTATCAACTGCCAAGCAACATCAGGAACTTTGCGAACATAACGTTGAAGTCGGTTATCTGAATCGACCAAGCAGATAAGTGCCTTCGAATCATCTCTGCGCTTCAAGGCATAAACCTTTGCTACGGCCTCAGCATTGGTAGCATCGCAACCTATACCCCACACTGTATCAGTTGGGTAAAGAATGATACCACCCTTTCTCATTACTTCAATCGCTTTCTTGATGTCGTCTTCCTGTTTCATCTTCTGTCCTTTTTATTTCTTTCTAACTATTATAAGTATTCGCAAAGTTAGATTAAAAAAACGAGAACACAAAACAAAAACTATAAAAAGAAAGTCTACAAAGAGTGATTAATGTTCGGAGGAACCCCTAAAAGCAGACTCTTCTATAAACTTACTTGTGGTAGAACAAATCCTTACTACCAATAAGTTGTCTTTTATCTTGCTCTTCTTTATAACATAGCTATACCCTCACTAAAGATAATCACACGAAAACAAGGATATGGATAACAAACACAAAAAGGACAAACATCCTCGTAACTCAGTTCCACCTATCTAATATAGAAAGACTGACAAGGGTGTTTGTCCCTACATTATGTACATTTCGTTTCACACTCTATTAAGCGGATAGCCGTACGCACCACCTAATAGAAGCCGAAACTATATACCTTATATTATAATTCCCAACCAATAGCTGAAGCACCGAGAACGGCAGCGGCAGCATCGTCAAGCGAACTTACCAAGAACTTTGGTTTGTCCTTGAAGATTTCCAAAGCATGCTCCTTATAAGAACGCATGATAGGTTCCATCAACAAATCACCAGCCTTAGTTAGACCACCAAAGAAAATGAAAGCCTCTGGAGAAGAGAAAGTTGCGAAGTCAGCACAAGCCTCACCTAACATATTACCAGTGAACTCGTAAACACGTTTAGCAAGTGCATCGCCACGACCAGCAGCAATAGAAACATCCAAAGAAGTAATATCTTCTGGGTTCAACTCACGCAACAAAGAGTCTTCCTTGCTATTCTGTAAGAACTCACGAGCGGTACGAGCAACACCTGTTGCAGAGCAGTAAGTCTCTAAACAACCTGTACGACCACAACCACAAGTACGCCCCTTCTCTCCACGAACCATAATCACGTGACCCAACTCACCTGCAAAGCCATCAGAGCCGTAAACCATCTGACCGTTAACAACAATACCTGAGCCTACGCCTGTACCGAGGGTAATCATGATGAAATCCTTCAAGCCACGTGCCACACCATACTGCATCTCTCCGATAGCAGCAGCGTTCGCATCATTGGTAAGACCAACAGGAATACCCAACTTCTGTGAGAACATATCGCCCAATGGCACAACACCATCGTGTCCCCATAAGAGGTTTGGCGCAAACTCAATCGTTCCACGATAGAAGTTACCATTAGGTGCACCAATACCCATAGCACGGAACTGACCTATTCCACCATATTTAGCAACGAGAGGACGTATTGCCTCTACACCTGCTTCTACAAAATCGTCGACTGTTTTATAAGCTTGTGTCTTAATAGAATTGGTGGCAAGTACCTGACCACGCTGATCTACGACACCGAATACAGCATTTGTTCCTCCTAAGTCCAAGCCAATTACAAATGGCTTTTCCAATCCAGCTACAACTGGCTTCTGCTCTGTTACGTCCATGACATAATAAGTTTTTAGTTTGAATATACTATGGGCAAAGTTATGAAAAAAGTAGAATACCACAAAGTTTTGTTAGGTAAATTTGCTTATCTCGTATTATTTTTGCAATTTTGCACCCAAAATAACAAGCATGCAATTTCCTATTCAATTAGATATACTGGATTTCATCTTTAAGGGATTACTCATTGGTATTATAGCGTCAGCTCCCATGGGTCCAGTTGGAATATTATGTATACAACGCACTTTGAACAAGGGGCGTTGGTATGGTTTTATAACAGGTATCGGTGCTGCCATCAGTGATACAATCTATGCTTTGATTGTTGGATTAGGCATGAGCTTTATCATGGCTCCTTTAGAGAATCCAACCTACAAGTTGATCTTGCAGATCTCAGGAAGCGTGTTACTACTACTTTTCGGTGTATATTGCTTCAAATCAGACCCGATGAAAAAAGCTCACCAGAGCGGAAAGGAGAAGGGTTCACTCTTCCACAATGGTGTTACAGCCTTTTTAGTAACGCTTTCTAATCCCTTGATTATCTTTCTTTTCATTGCATCATACGCACAGTTTGCATTCGTACAACCTAATCGTCCATTAGAGATGATTATTGGTTTTGCCTGCGTCCCAGCTGGTGCGTTGCTATGGTGGTATGGTTTGTCGTGGCTGATAGACAAGATTAGAGGGAAATTCGATGTCAATGGTATCCTTATTATAAATAAGGTGATAGGTGCTGTCGTCATCCTGTTCTCTATCATTATGCTTTTGGGAACAGTGTTTAATCTCTATCATTTACCAACTATTGACGGATTAATGGAGAAAGGATAATTATGTTTGTAGCGAAGGAATTAAGAAAAAAGAGCATAGCAGAATACCTGCTTTACATGTGGCAGATAGAAGATACTATCCGTGCATACGGCTGTTCATTGACACGAATCCGTAAAGAATATATCGACCAATTCCAATATACTGACGAGCAAAAGGAGGAAGAGGAAGACTGGTTTGGCGACCTTGTTCGTATGATGAACCAAGAGGGTTGCCGTGAAGGTGGACATCTGCAGATTAATAAGGTGCTCATGCAGGACCTGACAGAACTACACGCACAGTTACTGCAATCGTCTAAGTTTCCTTTCTATTCCGCTGAGTACTATCGTGTTCTGCCTTTCATTGTTGAACTAAGAGGTAAGACTAAGCGCACAGCAGACAAGATGGCTCGTACGAATGACGAACGCCTGAAGACTGTTGCTGCACAGTTAGGAAAGAGCGAGATAGAGACTTGTTTCGACCTTCTCTATGGTGTGATGATGCTTCGACTGCAGAAGAAAGAGATTACACCAGAGACAACTCGTGCACTTAACGAGATAACAACCTTCATTGGTATGTTATCAGACTATTACATAAAAGATAAGACTGAAGGATTAGACTTCGGCGAAGAATAAAGGAGATAGCGTATGAATATTTTAGTTACAGGAGCTAACGGACAGCTTGGCAACGAGATACAGCTTGTTTCTAAGCAGAGTAAAGACCACTATATCTTCACTGATGTATGTGAAGGATATACTAAGTTGGATATTACTAATTTGGAGGATATCCGCAAGATGGTACATGACAATAATGTTGAATGTATCATCAACTGCGCTGCATGGACCAATGTAGACAAAGCTGAGACTGCTGGCGAGATTGTTGAACTACTCAACGCCGTTGCCCCAGAGAACCTCGCAAAGGCAATGAAAGAGGTGGGTGGCTTGCTCGTCCATGTCAGCACTGACTATGTCTTCGGTGGCGACCCTTACAACACTCCTTGCAAAGAGGACATGAAGGGTACTCCTACTGGTGTTTATGGCCTTACAAAACTACATGGAGAAGAGAAGATTCAGGCTACTGGTGTCAACCATATTATTCTTCGTACAGCGTGGCTTTACAGTGAGTTCGGCCATAACTTTGTGAAAACAATGATGAATCTCACTGCTACTAAACCACAGTTGAAGGTTGTCTTCGACCAGTGTGGTACTCCTACCTACGCTGGCGACTTAGCAGATGCTATCTTCGATATCGTTGAGAACCGCAAGTATGCGGGGAATAATGGTATCTATCATTTCTCTAACGAGGGTGTATGTAGCTGGTATGACTTCACCATTAAGATTGCAGAACTTGCAGGTAACACAGCATGTGACATCCTTCCTTGCCACAGCGACGAGTTCCCATCTCCTGTTAAACGTCCTGCTTACTCGGTCCTCGACAAGACTAAGATAAAAGAGACCTTCGGCATAAAGATTCCATATTGGGTAGACTCTCTTAAGAAGTGCATGAAAGGCTTACAGGAACAAGACAAACAATAGGAGTGAAGAATTAAGTTGGATAAGATAAAGTTAAGCCGTCATCTTCCTTGAAAACATAAAGGGGAAATAGTCGGCTTCGGCTTAACCAACTGTAGACAAGACTTTTACTCCCAAAGAACATAATACAGATGAATGAAATAGAACGCAGGCGAACGTTCGCCATTATCTCTCACCCAGATGCCGGTAAGACTACTTTGACTGAGAAATTCCTTCTCTTCGGTGGTCAGATTCAGGTTGCTGGTGCGGTGAAGAGCAACAAGATACGTAAGACAGCTACGTCTGACTGGATGGATATCGAGAAGCAACGTGGTATCTCTGTATCGACCTCTGTGATGGAGTTCGACTACAAAGATTATAAAGTGAATATCCTCGATACGCCTGGTCACCAGGACTTTGCCGAAGATACTTATCGCACTCTGACAGCTGTTGACTCGGCTATCATCGTTGTTGACTCTGCCAAGGGTGTGGAGGCACAGACACGTAAGTTGATGGAGGTGTGCCGTATGCGTAACACACCTGTTATCATCTTTATCAATAAGATGGACCGTGAAGGTCGCGACCCGTTCGAGGTGTTAGACGAATTGGAGGAAGAACTCAAGATTAGTGTACGCCCGCTTTCATGGCCTATCGGTCAGGGGCAGCGTTTCAAGGGTGTGTATAACATCTACGAGCAACAGCTGAACCTCTTCACACCGAACAAACAGCGTGTGACCGAGAAGGTTGAGGTAGACATCAACTCGAATGACTTGGACGAACAAGTAGGTGCTGAGTTTGCTGAACAGCTACGCAACGACCTCGAGTTAGTAAATGGTGTTTACCCAGATTTCGACGTCGAGGCTTATCGTCGTGCGGAGGTTGCACCCGTATTCTTCGGCTCTGCATTGAATAACTTTGGTGTACAAGAATTACTCGATTGCTTCGTTGAAATAGCCCCAAGTCCACGTCCTACTAAGGCTGAGGAACGTGTTGTAGAACCTACTGAACCAAAGTTTACTGGCTTCATCTTTAAGATTACAGCCAATATCGACCCTAATCATCGCAGTTGTATTGCCTTCTGTAAGGTGTGTTCGGGTAAGTTCCAACGCAACCAACCTTACCTCCATGTGCGTAATGGGAAGATGATGCGCTTCTCCTCCCCTACTCAGTTTATGGCACAACGTAAGAGTACTGTAGAGGAGGCTTACCCAGGTGACATCGTTGGTCTGCCTGATAGTGGTGGTGTCTTTAAGATTGGTGACACACTAACTGAGGGAGAAAACATCCACTTCCGTGGTCTGCCAAGTTTCTCTCCAGAACTTTTCAAATATATTGAGAACGATGACCCAATGAAGTCTAAGCAGTTCCAAAAAGGTATCGAACAGCTGATGAATGAAGGTGTCGCACAGTCTTTCGTCAATCAATTCAACAACCGTCGTATCGTGGGAACCGTTGGACAGCTTCAGTTTGAGGTTATTCAGTATCGATTGGAGCATGAATACAATGCGAAATGTCGTTGGGAACCAGTACACCTCTACAAAGCTTGCTGGATTGAGGCTGATGATGAGGCAGAGTTAGAGAACTTTAAGAAGCGTAAATACCAGTATATGGCTAAGGATATTGAGGGACGTGATGTCTTCCTCGCAGACTCTGGTTACGTTCTAAGTATGGCACAACAAGACTTTGAACATATCCGTTTCCACTTTACAAGTGAGTTCTAAACTTAGGACAAGATAAGATTAAAGCGCCAAAGAGTATGTCTATTCTTTGGCGTTTTTTATATGATAGAGCGAGTTAAAGGGGTCCTTTGCTATTCGCTTATACTAAAGAGATTACGCTGCTGGACTTATTTTACTTAGCACATGCACTTGAGGTTTCTCTTTATGAGTAATCAATATCATCTTAGCTTAGGAAAGGTAAAACCCTTTCCTAACCATTTACAGCTCCCACCCTAACGTTATATTACATGGCATTTTAGGTAGAATACACCTACTCTACCTACTTTTCGAGTGATGCTTCAAACGCTCTTCTCACATTTCGAAGGTAACATTATCACCATAAAAAAACATTACACATCATCGAGTTTGTCTCCTTCAAAATAGGAATGACATATCTCACTAAAACGAGCTTATAACATCCAACACATCAGACTATTACACACAGCCTTCAAGAAGACGCCCTTCTTGCCCCGAGAAGAGCGTCTTCTATAGGCAAGAAGGGCATGTTCTTGAATAAAGAAGAGCCTCTTCTTCGCTCCCCTCTATCCTCTCTCCAAACAATGATAGTCGTGATTACCAAAATAAAGCAATCTTTTCTTCCTACATGCTTAGCGTCCTATCTCCTTTTATCAACCACCTTATAGAAGCAAGCTCACATTCTCCTCCCCACTACTATCGGCGAGGAGTCAAGGGTGAGGCTACCTTCATTGGGGTAACCTCACTAATCATGTCTCTCCTTTCGGTGAAGGGAAAGGAGAGAAAGAAATACTCCTATTACTTTTGTAACCTCTATCAATCAATATATCGGAACTGCAAAATTGTTGGTATTCAACATGTACACTACATGTATCAAGCAGCAACACCACCTGTACAATCCCTTTATCTATCAATTAGAGATTAAGAGAGGTATTCATAGATGGTATCCTCCATATCGTCAGATATCAAGGTCGACTTTATACAGAAGATAATTACCCAACAGTACGATAGTCTGTCTATTTCCGAACAAACTTTTTACCGTTCTGTATAACTACGCCTTTATAATCCTTACTTACACGCTGACCAGCAAGGTTATAGATTGGTGCTTTATCATTAACCTCACTATTATGGACTTCCTTTATACCTGCAGGGTCACTCTTCAAAGTAACGGTAATCTTCTTAACACGTACCTGATGACCAGAAGTCTTAAACTCTACTGACTTTTCATCTCCTGCCCATGTTACATTAACTTTATCATCTGAAATTGTCAAACCAGTCATAGATGAATCAAAGCCATCACCTAAGTATATCTTCTTACCATACTTGATTTTATCACATATAAAAGCTACATTCACTATATTTGCACCTGATGAAGAAATCGTGGTTGTGGCATTCTTATACAGACGATAAGATTGACTTTCATTCAATTTACCAATAGTAAGAGTAATGGTTACTCCCTCTTTTTCAATTGTTAGTCCATCAGCAGTATCTTGACCAGCCTCAAAAGTCACAGTATTCTGGGCAAAAGATAAAGAACTAACAGCAGTTAATGCTGCTACAAAAGCAAAGCGTAAAATTCGATTCATAATAAATTAGTTTAATTAATATAAAGGTTTAAATACAATGCAAATATAGGTAATAATTATGATATATGCAATTATTAATCAAAGTATAGCCATTTATTTATCCTCTTCGACATGTATAAGCAAAGTTCACATAAACACATGTGTGCGCTTACAATGTTAAAAACATCTTTTTTTATTGGTAAAATTTGCTTTATTACATTATTTGCCCTATATTTGCGATGTGTTTTTCATTGATTTAGATATTCTGCTAAATCATGTTCGAGGTTGGTAGCTTCCTGCACCAACCTCTTTTTTTTATCATCTTAAACAAAATCCTTAGCGAATGTTCCCCGTATTCTGTATAGACAAGAAAAGTAAAAACGAAGTTTCCTGTCATATCTGTCATCACTTTCAAAGAGCTAAACAACTTATTTACAATACTATACGAGTAAATGTTAAAATGACAGCAACTAACATTAAAACTAAATTCGTATATATTGATACTTTTCCTTCTCTATTTTAGTTCCTCATCCTTTCATAGATTCTAACTCATATTTGCCACCACCCTTACTCGAATAATTAGATTAATTCGTAGTTCACTTCTACAGTCTTCGAAGGATTAGAGTCGCCTGTGGCAAAGACTACTCTTTCATCAGAAAAATACTGATTTACTTGACAAGTAACGAATGATTACTTATCTTTGTACCAGTTTTTAAACCTAAGTCTATGAAACTGAATAAGCTTTTTATCTTACTATTAGCCGTAATCTACCTATCAGGTTGTGGCAAAACAATTTTGCCCTCCGAGAATGATCAGGAAGAAGAAACAGAGAAAGAAACACCTTCTTCAACACCTGTCGACGACGAGACCGTCTATAGTGTGGAGGAGTTCATCGAAGGAAACTTTGGAGACAAAGCTGTCTGGGTACAGGGTTATATCGTTGGCGCATGTAAACGAAATATCAAACAAGCCGAATGGGAACCTCCCTTCTCGTATAATACAGCTATCTTGTTGGCTGATAGCCCAGAAGAATCAGACCCCGACAAGGTTATATCCATTCAGATGGTTAACAAACAAATGAAAGAAAACATTGCCTTAGATAGTAATCCACAAAACTATGGACGGCAGATAGCTTTCTTAGGCATTAAACAGAAATACTTAGGAATACCAGGTATAAAAAAGCACATATTGGCCATTGAATGGCTTGACGAATGACTTTTTTATATGAAACATTTGCTCTAAAAGAGAAAAATGATTATATTTGCAACACCAAATAATTGTAAAAGTTAGAAAAGCCTATCGACATACTTCTACTTCATAAGAAAGAGAATTAAAAATGAAGAAACTGAATGAGATGACCGACGAGCAGTTGGCATTGTCATACATTGAAGGAAGCAACGATGCATTCGACCTGTTGCTGTCACGCAATCAGTCGAAACTCTTCTCGTATATTCTATTCGTTGTGCATGATAGGGATGCTGCTGATGACTTGTTTCAAGAGACTTTCGTAAAGATTATCACGAAGTTGCAACAGGGCAGATACTCACCAACTGGTAAGTTCTCTGCATGGGTTATGCGTATCGCTCATAACGTTATCATGGATTGGTATCGTGCACAACGTGCTGACAAGGTGATTGACGCACCCAAAGACAACGACCTATCCAATGTTGGTGGTGACGATACTGTCATTGACAACATTGAGTGTCAGTTCATTAACAGCCAGACGCTCTCTGACGTAAAGCGCATGATGAATCTTCTTCCAGCGACACAGCGTGAAGTGGTATTTATGCGTTTCTATCAAGAGATGTCGTTTAAGGAGATTGCTGAGACTACAGGTGTTAGCATTAATACCAGCCTTGGTCGGATGCGTTATGCCATCTTCAACCTAAGAAGAATGGTTCGCGAACACAAGGTGAACCTACAGTTAGCATAAAGATTTACACCTCTTTGAATTAATTATAAAATGTCCCTCGCTTGTTTCTCTACAATGTAGTTGAAACAAGCGAGGGTCGCTTTATACCTTATAATTATCTATGCAACTGCTTGAGAGAGTGGATTGTTGCTTTTGGGTCAGCTGCCTTAAAGACATAACTACCACTAACAAGTATGTCGACACCTGCCTCCACTAAACGAGGGGCTGTCTCTGCTTGTACTCCACCATCTACCTCTATCAAGGCTTTACTACCTTCACGCTCTATCAGTTGACGAAGACGTTGAACCTTCTTAATACTGCTTTCAATGAAATTCTGTCCTCCAAAACCAGGATTAACACTCATGAGCTGAACGATATCTACGTCGCCAATGATATCCTCAAGTACATTGACAGGTGTTGAAGGATTGAGGGTTACACCCGCCTTCATCCCTACATCGTGAATAGCCTGTATCGTTCGATGTAAATGAACACATGCCTCATAGTGGACATTCATGATTGCAGCACCCGACTTAGCGGTCTGTTGGATATAATTCTCTGGATGAACAATCATCAAATGAACGTCCATAGGCTTCTTACAAACCTTTCCGACAGCATCGAGTATAGGGAATCCAAAAGAGATATTAGGGACGAAGACACCATCCATAACATCCATGTGGAGCCAATCGGCCTCACTTTCGTTAATCATTTCAATCTCCTTATCCAAATGAAGGAAATTAGCGGAGAGTAGAGAAGGTGATACTATTGTTTCCATATAAGACTTAGTTCAAGCAAAAGGTTTGCATTTTTCCATTAACTTTAATTACCCGATAGGTATAAGCTATCTGTCGGATGAGGTTAAGCGTCTTCTCAGACGGCTTAAGTTCTTCTGAAGTAAATATTCTTACCATAGGCTGGAAATGTTTTATTGAGAGTTATTATATCTTCTAAACGATATAAATTAGATATTATTATATCTCTTTACAAGAATATTTCTTCTTTATATGTATTAATTCTATCAGAATACTCTTGCATCGCTCCTTTTTACCCATCTTTCCCTTGAAGATACAAGCTTTTCTCTATCTCACAGGCTCATAATTCGATAATTTTATGTAAGTTTGTAGCCTAAAAGTATTTGAGAATTTTATATCTATATGATTATAAAGGTATGTGGCATGCGTGATGCCCGCAATATTCACGAGGTTTCTCAACTTGGCATAGACTGGATAGGATTGGATTTCATTCCTAACAGCGAACGTTATGTGAGTCAAATAGCATCATGTGCGGGGATAATTCCTGACTATAGTAGCCTTTCTGACCTGTCTTCAGACAAACTATCCCAACAGAAAGAAAGTCCTGCTCTCTGTGGAGTCTTTGCTGATGACATGCCACAGAATATTGTTACACGTGTTGTTAACTTCGATCTTGATATTGTTCAGCTCAATGGAGACGAGAGTAGCGTGATGATTGACAATCTTCGTCGTACTCTTGACCCAGACATTCATGCAGGAATTAAGATGATGAAGCGTCTTGTCATCACAAAGCGTGAAGACATAGAGAATTACAAGGAATATGCTGAGGGAGTGGATTATTTCCTCTTTGACGTCCAAGATAATCTAAAGGATTGGGGCATTTTGGAAGCGTATGACGGGAAAGTTCCTTTCCTTGTAAGTGGGAATATTGGTGCTGAAGATATTGAGAAAATCAAAGGTCTCTCCCACCCTCTGTTCTATGGTATCAGTGTAAACGAGAAGTTTGAGAGCGCACCAGCAGTAAAGGACGTTGCATTACTGAAGGACTTTCTTGAAAAGATAAAGTAAGGTTTATCGATTAAAAGGTTGAGACACGAATGAAAACAAATTGTGTTATCATTGACAACTACGATTCTTTTACCTACAATCTTGTTCATCTCATAAAGGAATTAGGAGTTGATGTAACGGTAGTTTGCAACAATCAGTTCTCCCTTGAAGATTTGAATGCATACGACCGTATCGTTTTGAGTCCAGGCCCTGGGGTTCCTTCAGAAGCAGGCCTACTATTGGATGTTATTCATCGGTATGCTGGCGTAAAACCTATCTTGGGCGTTTGCTTGGGCCATCAAGCTATTGGCGAGGTGTTCGGAGCAAAGTTGAAGAATCTTTCTGACGTCTTTCATGGTGTGACAACAAAAACAACACAAGTCGTTGATACCCCTTTGTTTGACGGTCTTCCAAAACATTTTCTTGTGGGAAGATATCATAGCTGGGTCGTAGAAAGGACCAACTTTCCTGATTGCTTGGAGGTTATCGCCGAGAGTAAGGAGGAATTAATCATGGCTTTGCGCCATAAGACGCATAATATATATGGTATACAGTTCCACCCAGAAAGTGTTTTAACACCTGATGGGAAGAAGATTATGGCGAATTGGTTACGCATCTAACAAATAATAAATCTTGTACTTTACTATGACAAAAGCAACAAGCTATACAGACGAAGTCATTGACGACGGAGCACCGTGGTATGCTGTGAAACTATTCACACTGAAACTTGAAGAAATCAGAACCTATTTTAAAAGTCATAACTTGGAATCTTTCGTTCCTGAACAGTATGTTGACATTGAGGGACGAGACGGTAAACCACACACTGTTCTTCGTCCTGTTGTTCGCAATCTTATCTTTGTTAAGAAACCTGGAGAAGACATTTCATTTCAGAAGATTGTACAAGAAGCCAACTATAAGATTAGCGTTGTAAAGAAAGCTAAGGATTCACAAGAGTATGCTCTTATCCCCCATGACCAGATGTATGAGTTCCGCTTGATGTGTAACCCTGAGATAACGATGCGCAAGTTCCTATCTTCAGACGAGGCACAAATGAAAGCTGGGGACGAGGTACTTGTTAAGTTTGGACCATTAAAAGGAATGACAGGTCGACTGGTGCGCTCAAGTAAGAAGTATTATCTCCTAAAAGAAATACCAGGTATAGGCGTGATGCTCAAAGTCTCCCGCTGGTGCTGTGTACCAATGGAGGGGAAATAACAGCCGACTTACCTTCCCTCACAAGAATCTCCTCCCTACGTCCCGAACACATGTGAATAGTTATCTGTCTATCTATGAAAACTGTAAGAAAAACTTGCCCCTTAACACCAAGGATGGTGACAGGGGCAAGAAACGAAAATTAAATTACCGATGTATCGTCATTGATATCACATCAATGCCTTCCCGCTGGAAACATAATTAAAACTAAATTAATCAATTCAGTATTATTAAAAACCGAACTTTTTCTTTCTTGAATATTGGCCCTATTAGCCTTAAGCCCTATTAGTCCTATTAGCCTTATTGGCCCTATTAGTCCCATTAGCCTTATTAGCCCAATATTATCCCTCACTCTTGCCCTGCTACTGGGCCTCCTCCTTCATTCTTTTTCTTGTCCTCCTTTTTCTTATCCGTGCCTGTTTCCTCCTTCTTTTTCGCTGTTTCGTAGGAGTTGTCACGCAAGGCAGCTTTCAACTCTACACCTGGTGTAAATGTTATTCGAGGTTTGATAGTCTCAGTCTTAAATGCTTTCTCGATTAAAGCCCCTTCACTCGATAAAGTCAGACGCATCGTACCAAACTCGCCCAATTGCACACTGAAACCATCACGTAGATAACTGGGAAGGCGGTCGATAAAGTTGAACAGCACATTCTCAATGTCACCACGTGTCAATGACGAACGCCCTGCGATATCCTTTGCTATATCGTGCATCGTCTTCTTACCAACATTCACTGGATTTGCGTAAAATTTACCAGCGTCATTCTTTACGCCTGGCTTACATCTTTTTACGAGTTTAATTTTCATGACTTATTTTATTTTTAGTTATTATTAATGTGCTGCACCTTGCAGCACTTTTGTTTTTCACTGTTTTAAAACCGATGGAAATAAACACTCTTCAGCTCGAACCTTCAGTCCAAACAGCCTCCAATTTCGAAGGCATTACGATTACGTTCTATTTCCATCAGCTTTGCGATAATTTTCCAACCTGTTCCCCATAAATTTCTAACACGTTCCCCATAAACCGCAAACACGTTAGAAATTTCTCGCTAACACGTTCCCCACAAATTGCAAACTCGTTAGAAATTTACGGGGAACACGTTGGAATTTTAGTTCCAATGGCTAACTCGAACATCTACAGAATTTATATTCTTTTGGCTAAGTTAGCCAATTATCATTAAAAACAGTCTCCGATTGTGAACACTCCGTAGGCTCGAGACCTTTTAGCCCACGGAGTGTTGTGAATATTAAGGATTATCGTTTTAATACTTTATAAATGGACGAAGATATATCCCATTCGGGTATGATACTGGATCAAAATTATAAACATAGCCACCTTCTGTTATAATTAGACTCTTACCAGCATAGCCTGTTCTGTTTAATAGTGTACTCGTATAGAAAGCTCTACGTTCCTGTCTCTTTCCACCTACTTGGATAAAAGCTAAATCCACAGTATTTTTATTGGGCGAAGTCCCTGATACTTGTATCATGGGTCTGTCATAAAGAGGAAATGTTCCGAATTGTCCACCACCCCAATTATTAATATGAAGACTTATATTATTTACCCCTGGTCCACCTTTATACATGAGGACATCAGTTAAGCTAGGGAGGAACCATTTCTTTCTGACAAGGCTACCACTTAGAGTTTCTCCAGCTGGTAATGTAGGCGAATACTGAGCTGCCGCATAGAAATAACTATAGCCGTCAATGTTACCCTTTATGGTTACACCATCAGCACTACCAGCTCCTTCCCAAGTGTACTTATATCCGTCATCATTTGGGACATCAGTGTCTGTTCCCAATACAGGAAACTCTATGTAATGGTCATTGATACCAGAATTACTTGCTGGAGGCGTGGTAGTACTAGAAATACTATTAGGATCAACTATATCAAGTGCAGCTGCTAGTTTCTTACTTTGGCTGACAACAACACCAATAGGAATCTTTGTGCCTCCACCGTAAATGGTCTCGGAGAGCAATCCTGTTGTTCCGTCACTCATCAAGTAAAGGAAATTTTTGCGGAGAGTAATATTGATAAGGTAAGAGCCGTTAGGTTCAGTCTTCAACACTGGTCTTAAAGTGATAGTAAGATTCTTTCCAGTAAGATTCTCTCCATAAATATTCAAACTGCTTGGACCAAAAGGAGCTACAGCATTCACCTTGGTAATATTAGCACCAGGCATTAAGTATGCATAGTTAGGCGAAGTGAGTCGAAAACCAACTTCATCTTCTACCTTTGTCCATGAACTTGAATAAAAAGGGAATGGTCCTATATTACTCTTAGCCCCAGAGCCACTCCAACTACCATTAGCAGCATTATAAATAGCAGTAGTGGGGTTTTCTGTACTGTTAGGTACTGAAAGTGACAAATAACCGATACTCTCTCCTCCATAAAAGCCCCCATCCTTGTAACCAGTAACTCTTACTCTAACACGTGACACTGCGTGACGCATCACGAATGGTACCTGCTGCTTGTTTGGAGTTACTGTAATCGTATAGTTATTAACACGACCTAACATTATATTCTCTGAAGCATAGGACATAGTCAGATTGTTACCACTGCGAGTAAAGTCGCCACTACGATACAAAACAAAGTCATAATTACCAGGACTTAGTGAGATGGCTTTGTTTCCTCCGACATTAGGCGTAAATGTCCCACCAGTTATTGTCCCTTCAACCTCACCTTTCAATACGCCACCTTGATAAGCGAGCATGATATAGGTCCCATTCCCTATTGAACGTGTCATTGCTGAGACAGACTTCTTTGATGTTTTCTCGTTGTCACGCTGAAGGACAACATCTGCAACAATTCCGTTATTCATATTTACAAAGTCACGACTGATCGTATCAGAATTGTTAGTTACAGCACGTGTTTTTTCGTTTCCAGTAGTTACATCTTCGTTATAATCAGCAAATGTAACTGAGAACGTTAAGTCTCTAACTACATTAACCATAGTCTTTTCATCCCCTAAATTATCATCACTAGAGCAGCTAGCAAATAATGAAAGTACTATGGACGCAATCATCCATAAACAATATTTCTTATTCATCTTTGTTGTTTTTAAATTACATTTCATAAACTTACTCTTCATTCCAAGATGGCTGTTGTTTTGCTGGAGCAATTCCTGTCCCATCGCCAACAACGACACCACCGTCATGCACTTGCTCTCCTCCCCAAGGAGCCTCTGATGAAGCTCCTCCATCGGGAGTTACCGAAACACAAAAAGTGCTTTCTGCACAAACAGGTATAATATGACATACAGGCTGTCTATACACCGATTTTTTTACGTGTTGTTTTTTCATTTTCATTCGTTAATTTATTGATAAAATGTGATTAATCTATTCTTATTTGGTCTTTGGTGGCAAACATAAAAGCACAAAAAAAAGAACAAAGGATACTCCGAAAAGTCCTTTGTTTACAGGGGTTGCTCGACACGCCTCGCGCGCGTATGCGTGAAGAAAAAAGTGGGGAGGTTAGGCCTGGCCTATATATGAGAGAGAGAGAGAGAGAGAGAGAGAGAGAGTATACAAATATTTGGAACTACCAAATATTTTGCAATATTTCTTTCATCTTTTTTACTCTCAGTACTTAATGATTCAGCTACAGGCACGACTGAAACAACTCCTTTATTGTAAAAGGCGTTGTTCGTTGCGGTTTTAATATTTATTATCTGAATCATTGTCGTTATTCTCTGTTTCGGCTGCAAAAGTAATAAAAGATATTAAAACGGCAAAGAAAACTACAGAAAAATTATAGAATAAACTAAAATTATTAAATTAACAGGGGAATAGATAGGCGTCGTTTAGTAGAAAGCATGTATATAGACATAAAGGCACAAAGACAAATAGAAGGCTTAGAGGAAAAGATATTTTAGGACTCTTTTTGTCATATAAGTCCGATTTTAGCAGCATTTCATTCTATCATGAAATATAGACATAGCTTTTAAAGGTATAAAAGAAACGCTCATATAACATGGCGGACAAAATGAGGGCACATGCTATATGAGCGTTATATGTATGTTATATAAAAGTCTTACTTAGCCTTAGTTTCTTCCTTAACAGGCGATGCGGCCTTCTTAGCAGGAGCTTTCTTGGCAGGCTTCTTAGCTGTAGCTTTTGATGTAGCAGCCTTCTTGGCAGGCAATTTCTTCTCTAATTGTGCACGAAGTTTGTCACCTTCTTCCTCCAATTTCTCAACCTTTGCTTGAAGATTACTAATATCATTCGTTCGCATCTCAATCTCATCACCCTGGTTGCGAATAGTAGTTAGCAATCCGTTCAACTCTTCATTGTCTATCTCAGCAGGATAAAGCGTATTAACACGGTTCAAGAAATCACCGAGAATATTCATATAGTTAGTGAATGCATCAAATGGACTGTCATAGATACCACGGTCCATACCAACACGTGAAGGTTTGGTTGACATGAAGCGGAAGTTATCACTTGCCTGCAGATAGTCCCAATCCTGATTGATACGTGGGTCGTTAGCAATACGTACACGGTCGGCAATACTATACAACTTATTGAACGCTTCACGCTGCATAGGGTTACCCAACCATGTGCTGACATCACGTTCCTCATCCATCCAACTCAATGTGTCAGGCACATAAAGGCTGTCAACACTCTTCAATTTCATGCAAATCTCTGTTGGAGTAGAGAAGGTAATACCCTGTTGCTTAGCACAAGCAGGTAACGCCTTAAAGAACTCAAGGATATTACTTGACAAAGGCTGTTCGATACCGAGGGCTGAAAGGTTCATGAAGATACCAATCACTTGCTCTTCATTTGGGAGTGCGGCAATCTCTGCCATATACGTATCAGCAAACAAAGGATACCCCTCCCAGTCTGAATTATTAAAGCGCAATGATATATCATCACTCAATCTCACATCACGCAACAGAAGTTTTAGGTTAGGGGCGAGAGCACAGTTATATACATAATGTGGACTCTTCCAACCTAAGACATGCTTTGCGCCCTCTGTCAACATTCCCTTGAAGCCCATCTGAGAAGCTATCAAACCAATGTCGTCACTATAAATGAGTGAAGAATTACGCAACACCTTTGGAGTCTGACCAAAGTATTCCTTAATCTTCTGGGCCTGACGTTTCACTTCAGACTTAAAACTCTCCTCATTAGCCAATGATGCTAAACCATGAGAATAAGGCTCAGCAAGAAATTCCACACAGCCCGTATTGTTCAGTTCTTGCAGTTTTTCAAGCACTTGTGGGGCATGCATCTCAAGTTGTTCAATACCCACACCCGACAGAGAGAAGGCCACCTTAAAAGCTTTTCCATTGTCATTAATCATCTGCAGCAGCGTGTCCAATGCAGGCATATAGCTTCTCTCAGCGATTTCCGATACAGAGCGTTCGTTCTCGAAATCGTCATAATAATAATGGTCGGTACCAATATCAAAGAAGCGGTAGCGTTTCAGGTGAATCACCTGATGTATCTCGAAATATAAACAGATTGTTTTCATTATCTTTTTTGTTTTAGTTTTAAAAGGTTATTAGTTCTCTCATGACCGCTATTGCCAGCCCAAAGTACGAAGATAAAGTTCACGAATCCATGCACCCACCTTCTCCCATGTTATCTGGTCAACCTCTTTCTTCCCCTCTTCAGCAAGGTAATCGAAGAGACTCTCATTATGACAAATGGAGTAGATAGCATCAGCGAGCGCATGAATATCCCAATAATCAACCTTAATACAATTGTTGAGAATCTCGGCACAGCCACTCTGCTTAGAGATAATACTTGGTGTACCACATTGCATGGCCTCCAAAGGAGAGATACCGAAAGGCTCACTGACTGACGGCATAACATAGACATCAGAAGCCTTCAAACACTCGTAAACCTCCTTTCCACGCATAAAACCAGGGAAATGGAAGCGGTCGGCAATACCTCTTTCGGCAGCAAGATAAATCATCTGGTCCATCATATCGCCTGAACCAGCCATACAGAAACGAACGTTACGTGTACGATGAAGCACCATATTGGCAGCCTCAACAAAATACTCTGGACCTTTCTGCATTGTCAGACGACCAAGGAAAGTAACAATCTTCTCCTTACCCTTATGGTCAGGACGTGGAATGTCTACTATCTCCTGTGGCAAAGGGTAAACGGCATTATGAACCGTAAACACTTTGCGTGGGTCCTGATAGTACTGATTGATAACGGTCTGCCGTGTAAGTTCTGACACACACATGATGCAATCAGCATTGTCCATACCATCCTTTTCTATACCATATACGGTTGGATTAACCTTACCACGTGAGCGGTCGAAATCGGTTGCATGCACATGAATACACAAAGGTTTACCAGACACACGCTTAGCATGAATACCTGCAGGATATGTCAACCAGTCATGTGCATGGATAATATCAAAATCGTATGTACGTGCAACGACACCAGCAATAATCGAATAATTATTAATCTCTTCATGTAGATTAGCAGGATAACCTCCTGCAAAATCCATTGCACCAAGGTCGTTGACGTTCATATAATTGAAGTCGGCATAGATGTGCTCACGCAACTTGTAGTAAAGTTCTGGCGACATAATATTACCAAGACGTTCCTTCACATAATCATAGCCAAGTTCACGATAAGCGATTGGCACATGATTCATTGCCACAATCTCAGCGTATGTATGGTCTTCATCACCAAAAGGATGTGGCAAGCAGAGGATAGTCTCAACATCGCCCTGCGCATGCAGACCTTCTGAAATACCAAAGTTAGCAGTTGCTAAACCGCCATATACATGAGGAGGATACTCCCATCCAAACATTAAAACTTTCATATTAGTCCCTCCTCTTAAAACTTAAACTTCTCAAGTAATTCTAACGTACGAAGCACCTCGGCTACGTTCATGGCAAAGGAGATTGCTCCACGCCCATTAAATGGTGGATTGCCATCGAAGAGCTCAGGTAGCGTACTGAGACAATGGTTAATCATCTCGTCTTCATAACCTACCAACTGGCGTTCTACGAAGCTCAGACGTGTCTGCTTGTAAAGCTTCAAGCAGGCCTCAAGATAGAAGCCACCCAACCACGGCCAAGCTGTTCCTTGGTGATAGGCAAGGTCGCGCTGACTCTGTGGACCCGTGTACATCGGATTGTATCCACCACTCTTTGGAGAAAGCGAACGCAATCCCTTTGGCGTAAGCAACTCTCGTGTACATACATCTAACACTCCCCTTTTCTGCTTCTGGTCAAGTGGAGAATAGTCAAGTGCCACAGCGAACACCATATTAGGGCGTACACTCCAGTCTATCATCTTACCATCAACATAATCATAAAGGTAGCCATATTCATTGAGGAATATCTCAACGAATGAAGCCTTACATTTCTCAGCAAGTGCCTCTAACTCTATTGCACGCTCTTCATTGCCACATTCCCTCTCCATAGAGGCCGTAAAACGCAGCGTGTTATACCAAAGAGCATTAAACTCAACGATATATCCAGAGCGAGGAACAACCGGCTGACCATTGTTCATGGAGTTCATCCATGTTATCGCTTCTCCTTTCGCATCTGCATAAAGCAATCCATTCTCGTCTAAAGTGAGGTTAGGGTGCTTACTTGCAAGAAGATAATCAACAATATCACGTATCAAATCCATGTATAGTTCTCTACAACGCACCTTGCCAGCTTCCTTAGCATACTGTTGTATTGCCCATACACACCAGAGCGGAACATCAGGTTTATCCATCTCGTATATCTCCACGCTGACTGGTTTATCCTCCATAAACTCACGTAAGCCCTTTGCTGCCGTCTGCATCACGAGTTCGAAGTAATCTTGTTCTTCGATACTCAAGGTCAGTCCAGGTAAAGCAATAAACTGGTCGCGAGCACGACACTTAAACCAAGGATAACCAGCAAGGATGTAACGTTCATCTTTCTTTGAACGGTTATGGAACTGATGGGCAGCATTGACAAGGCAATGGAAGAAATTATCACGTGGGCTACGAGACTCCACCTCCTTATCAAACAAACTCTTCAGCGTTGATGGGCGACACGCTGCTGTAGATGCTGCAAAGACAATACTCTCGCCTTTACTGATATTCATCTCAAAGTAGCCAGGAACATAAAGGTCCTCATTAGAAGCGTAACCACGCTCCTGCTCCTTCGGATATTCCAATCCACGATACCAGTAAGGTTCAAAGTGAAACTCATTCTTCTTAGAGAACTGCATATAAAGCGATGGATAACCAGCATACATACAAGTGCTGATTCCATTGTCGACAACCTCATACGAGCGGTTGGCGGCACCATTCTCATGGGTAAACTGGCGCACACTGCGGAACGCAAGGAATGGACGGAACTGCAAGGTAGTCTTTGAATGTGCCTCTAATAAGGTGTAACGAATTAAGATACGGTCTTCATAGTGCTGAAAGACCACCTCTTTCTTTAACAAGACACCACCTACTCTATAAAGCGTAGTAGGCACAGTATCACAGTCGAACTCACGGATATACTTATGCCCTTGCGGACTAAAGTTATTGCCCTGATACTTATGCAAACCCAAATTGAAAGCGGCACCATGCTGAATGACGGTAGGGTCGAGAGAACTTAGAAGTACATGGTTCTCATCGTCCAATTCAGGAACTGGTACTACAAGCAGGCCATGGTACTTGCGTGTGTTACAATCAACAATCGTCGAACAAGAGTAGGCACCAGAGCGATTTGTTCGCAATAACTCTCTGGGAAGCGAATCTTGAAGATTGGTCATCAGAGCTTTTTCAAATTTTAAGTAGCTCATGTCTTTTAAGGTTTATTGTTTGGTTTTTAATTGTCCTTTGGTAGAAGCCTTTACAGACTTTGCCGTTCGGCACTCCAAAGATACAAATATTTTTCATAATGACACCATAAAGTAAGATAATATTTTCAATTATTAATGTTCGATAAAATCATCCTCTTGTTTGCTGCCCATTATTCTCTCTGGAAATATTAGTTGTTTCCTATGTTTTGGAGTGATTAAACTTTACGGTATTTGAAGAATAAAACTACGCAAATAACAAGTTTTTTTTATTTTCATTTTGCTGTCATTTTAACATTTCCATAGAACTCATTGACAACTAAACTGTTAGCCTCTTACTAAGTATGACAGGAATGACAGCAAAATTATTTTTGCTATCAACCAGTTCTTCTGGGCTTAAATGGATTTAGACTAATTAGACCATCTCCTATCGCATTGACAAATACCATCACGCTCCAACAAGTAAACCTTATTCGCTTGGGGTATTGTATAAGATTTTAAATAACAAAAAACTGCATGAGTCACAATAGTAGATTGTTGGATAATCAGTACTTAACAGCATTAGCACTACACCCCTGTGTCATATAGGCAAACCATCCACACCTGTTGTACAGAAGCCTCCCACTCACTCATTCCTCTTTTCAAGTGATGTGATAAACATGGTTCTTCAGATTTTTGAAATGATAATGATTCGCCTAAACTTAGGTCTCTAACAAAATGTCACACAGAGAAATGGAGAATACGGAGGGGTATCAAAACACATCATCGGTAGTCACGGAGTCACCGTCGGTGCGTGGAGTGACGGAGATAGGTTGCCTGTTTTTTTAGAGATTCTATACCCAGAGCATTTATTTCAAAAGTTATCAGAAATCTATACACTACACCTCCGTTGCTCTTTGTGCCATCGGCACCTCCGTGTTATTGCGTTTACCTCTGTCCTCTCCGTAACTCTGTGTGCCTTATGATATAAGAGTTTTAGTTTATCACTCCATATTTCAGCAGAACAATAAACATTCCAATCCACACATCAGAAGATCCATTAGAACAATGAAATATATTTACAACACAATCAACCAAACTCCCTCTACAAAGCAGCCGAACATTTCTTAAAACAAAGTTTATAACCTGCAATAATTCAGCATATTACAAGCTACAATAAAGAAGACGCCTTTCTTGCTTCAAGAAAAGCCTCTTCTACGTGCAAGAAGGGCGTGTTCTTGAACATAGAAGGGTGTTTTCTGTTCTCTTACTCGGCCCCTTTCCAAATAGAGAGGAGCACAATTACTGAAATATTCTTACAATTTCTTCCAATCTGCTTAGTATTCTTTCTCCCTCTATCAGTATTCTTATAGAGCCTTCTCAGCGATTATCTCTCACGGAATAACGCAGGTAATTCGTCACAGACGGAGCCGCCCTACGGGAGAAACAATCTGTAGTACGAAAGTCCTCAACAATCCAGTAGCCCCTCAAAAGACTAATCTGGAATGAGGAAATTGATAACTTCTTTTTCTACGCCAATCGTGAATGTGCCGACAGGAGTACCATTTAAGAGTCGTCCGTCAACACTTACTGGTGTGTGTTCCGATAGCTGTACGCTCAACTCCTGCGTACGATAAGGTAAGACATTACGATGATTTAGTATCTTATCCCTCAACAAGAGATACATACCCTCTATTGCTTGCCACATCTTTGGTTGCGATACAATGGAGACATCGAGCAACCCATTATAAGGAACAGCATTCGGTGTCTGTCCATATCCTTGGGCATTTCCTATGCAGACCGTCATCAGTCGTTGCTTGATAGCATCCGTATTAATCTTTAACGACATCAAATAGTCAATCCGTTGGAAGAGAAGTAGGATGCAAGAAAGGATGAAGGAGATTGTACGCGACACAAAGAGATGGCGCATACGACGGCGCATACTCATGATATTAGCCACCATACCTATGTTCACACAGTTGAGGAAATATCGACGACAACGCTCATTCTTCTTATTCTCATAGCGAATACAGCCAATATCCACTCGTCTTACACGCTTCTGCTTGAGCCACATAATCGTCTGCTCCACATGTGACTCGTCAAAACCCCAAAAGTGAGCAAAGTCATTCAACACGCCATTCGGGATAACACCCAACGTAATCTTATCCCGCTCTTCTGGCTCCATAAGCATGAGATAGTTGACCGCATCATTCAGTGCTGAGTCTCCACCATAGATGATAATAGTTTTGTAGCCATTACTAACCAGCATCCGCACCAACCGATCTACGCTTCGTGGATTCTCACTCTGCACCATGTCAAACTCTATACCATGCGATAGTAGACACCGTTCTGTATGTTCCCAGCGTTTTTCTGGGCTACTAAGCAATCCGTTTTTAGGGCAATAAATAATCCCCCATCTTCCTTCCTCTACCATAACTTTATAATTTCTTCTACTTTATCTTCCATCTTTTGCGCAGCATTGACCCAATGGATTGTAAATCCACGACGCTCCATACCACGAAACCACGTCATCTGTCGTTTAGCAAACTGATGTATGGCTATCTCTAACTGTCGGAACATTTCGTCGTAAGACAACCTCCCTATGAGATATTCTGTCACATACTTATATTCCAAACCATAATAGATAAGGTCGTCAGCAGGTATGCCCTGCTTCAGTAATCCTTCTATCTCTTCAACCATTCCCTCTTTAAGACGAGTTTTCAGACGGGTGGTTATCTTCTTTCTTCGTGCCTCACGGTCGATGTCTACACCTATTATTAATGAGTCTATTGGCGGACATTGTCGTTCCTCCGTTGGCTTAGTTAGATTATAGGTCTCTATCTCAATCGCACGAATAGCCCGCTGACAAGAGTCTACGTCCGTCTTGTTGTGCATGACAGAATGATTCTTTTCCTTCAACTCAACTAACATCGTGGTCAGCTCCTCAAGTGTCTTGTCTTCTAACGCTTTACGGAGTTCAGGGTTCTGCGGCACTGGTGACAGACTATACCCCTTCAGTACTGCTTCAATATAAAGGCCAGTACCACCACAGAGAATGGGCAGCACTCCCCTACTCCGTATATCCTCATAACTATCAAGGAAATCCTGCTGATAGCGAAAGAGATTATACTTCGTTCCTGGTTCACATATATCTATAAGGTGATAAGGTATTGCCTGTCCTGCAACCGTGTAATCAGCCAAGTCTTTGCCCGTACCGATATCCATGCCACGATAGACCTGACGACTGTCAGCACTGATAATTTCAGCATTGAGCCGAGCAGCTAAATGTGCTGCAAGGTCGGTCTTTCCCGACGCTGTAGGGCCAAGAATGGTTATCATACGCTTGTCGGAAGCAGTGCCAACAACAGTACTCTCACCTATAAACTCGTTCTTCATGTCACAAAGATAACAAAAAAATCCCTGCCAGCAAGCTGACAGGGACTATTATTTTATCCGTCAACCACTCTCTACGCAAGAGAGGATTGCAGATGACCTTTCGGTTGGTATTACTTCAACTCTGCGAAGTACTTGATTGTACGAACCATCTGAGAAGTGTAAGAGTTCTCATTGTCGTACCAAGAAACAACCTGAACCTGATAGCAGTCATCGCTGATCTTGCTTACCATAGTCTGAGTTGCATCGAACAAAGAACCGAAACGCATACCTACGATATCAGATGAAACAATCTGATCCTCAGTATAACCAAAGCTCTCGTTTGAAGCAGCCTTCATAGCAGCGTTGATACCCTCAACAGTAACATCCTTGCCCTTAACAACAGCAACGAGGATAGTTGTAGAACCTGTTGGAGTTGGAACGCGCTGTGCAGAACCAATCAACTTACCGTTCAACTCAGGTATTACAAGACCGATAGCCTTAGCAGCACCAGTTGAGTTAGGAACGATGTTGCAAGCACCTGCACGTGAACGACGGAGGTCACCCTTGCGCTGTGGACCGTCGAGAATCATCTGGTCGCCAGTGTAAGCGTGGATTGTTGACATGATACCAGACTGGATTGGAGCGTATGCGTTCAATGCAGCAGCCATAGGAGCCAAGCAGTTTGTTGTACAAGAAGCTGCAGAAATAACTGTATCCTCAGCCTTCAAAGTCTTGTGGTTTGTGTTGAAAACAACTGTTGGGAGGTCGTTACCTGCAGGAGCAGAGATAACTACCTTCTTAGCACCAGCCTGGAGGTGAGCAGAAGCCTTCTCCTTAGATGTATAGAAACCTGTACACTCGAGAACTACGTCTACGTTGTTAGCAGCCCATGGGCAGTTAGCAGCGTCCTTCTCAGCAGAGATCTTGATCTCTTTACCATCTACGATGATAGAATCCTCAGTAGCCTCTACAGTGTGCTTACCCTCACCGAACTTACCAGCGAAACCACCCTGAGCGGTATCATACTTCAACAAATGAGCAAGCATCTTAGGACTTGTCAAGTCGTTAATTGCAACAACCTCATAACCTTCAGCCTCAAACATCTGACGGAATGCGAGACGACCAATACGGCCAAAGCCGTTAATAGCTACATTTACCATTTTACTTTAATTTATTTATAAAAGTGTATAAAAACTAAATTCTTTTACCTTTCGATTGAAACATTTTATCTGTTACGATTGCAAAGATACAATTTTTTTTTTATTTTTGCAGTCGCTTAGCGTATTAAATATTATAAAAAATAACTCGTTTCACACACATAGGCAATTCTATGCAATACATTAAACCAAGATTGCAAAGTCTATATAACAAAAGAAAGGGTATTAGTATTAGCACGCAAGACGAACAATTAAATTAACAACAACATTTATTATGAGCAAACTTATTCAAGAATTCAAGGAATTCGCAGTAAAGGGTAACGCAGTTGACATGGCTGTCGGTGTAATTATCGGTGGTGCATTCGGCAAGATTGTTTCATCTATTGTAGACGACATCATCATGCCTCCTATCGGATGGCTTATCGGTGGTGTTAATTTCTCAGACTTAAAATGGACACTGCCTGCAGTAGAGATTCCTGGTGTGACTGCTCCTGCACCAGCTACCATCAACTATGGTAACTTCTTACAGACATTACTTAATTTCTTCATCATTGCTTTCTGTGTGTTCTTAATGGTTAAGGCTATCAACAAGCTTTCTAAGAAGAAGGAAGAGGAACCAGCTGCTCCAGCACCTGATCCAGAGCCAACTAACGAGGAGAAACTTCTCTCTGAGATTCGTGACTTGCTGAAGAACAAGTAAGCAACTATCTGATAAACAGACATAATCGGTCCGAAGATTCAATATGAGTCTTCGGACTTTTTTATTGGCCCTAACGCTTATCTCTACTCATTGATATCGTCGAAAGACTTCATTCCTACCTCAGTTTCTTCCCTATATCGGTCTCCTCTAATAGCCCAAACAGCTTGCAAAAGAGTATAACTTTCACTCGCCATTCAACTAACCAAACGTTCTCTCCGAATTATTTTCATGATAAGAAATGTTTCTTTTCACGACAAACATTATTTTTCTTCACGACTGAAAATATTTTTCTTTATGAAAAGAAATTCGCTGTCAAGGGTATGCTATATCTTTCCCCAGTAATCTCAACATCAGTTTACAGACTGATTACCAACGTAATAAACGATAAAATCAACCTTTCTAAACATCATTCTCTTTGGTCGTTCATACCCTTATATAATGTAGTATAAAAAGAAATGAGGGTGTGTCAAAATTGATACATCCTCTTTTTGTTCTTCCTTTACCTTGTCTACGACATAATTCGTTATTTACTGCAGCTATGCTGCTAATTTCATATAAAATGATTTATTGGGCTTTAAATAGCCTATATAAACTTGTATAGAGTATCTGAAGGTTACAAAAAGTAGCTCCATAACGGCTTTTAGTTCCTTGAGATTGGTTTTTCTACACATTTTCCCTATG
>OGJT01000060.1_pt1 | contig 80225 bp, 49 predicted proteins | sample 1572331 | NCBI WGS metagenome assembly OGJT01 (sample SAMEA2582094, study PRJEB24529) | metagenome | biome: Human gut stool | place: China | collected 2011
TGATTATTTGTTTCTGGTAATCACTCGGATAGATGCGAACCTTCAATCCATAATGATATTCTAGCTGTGCCATTGACTTCATTTTTTCACCTCCTTTAATTGGATTATATCATCAGCTAATGACTATAACGATAGAGGTGTTCTTAATGACTAAAGAAAAGATTCAATTCGCTGTTTATACTCATCGCTTTGTCTATAATTTTCATTATCACTTAATCTGGGTAACCAAGTATCGTACCCAGACCTTTGCTACTAAAAAAAACTAGCCGATGAAATAAAAGACATACTGCGAATGGTCGCAAAAGATAACGATATTGTGATGGAAAAGCTGGAAGTCATCCTGGATCATGTTCACGTACTGATCAGTTTTCCACCTAGCAAGGCGCCAACCAGCGCTATCAAAGCACTAAAGGGGCGTAGTGCATTCATCTTTCTCAAACGACATCCAGAAATTCGACAATCACAATATTGGGGTGGTCATTTATGGTCTCCCAGCTACTATATGAGTACACTTGGCAACATGAGCAAAGACGTCGTAGAAAACTATATCAACAATCAAAAATACAATGCACTCCAAAAGAAAAAGCGTCTAAATGGACGTTGAGTGAGCCTATCCATCCCATGACTAAAGTCACGGGATTTTCGGCTAGGCATAGTTAAATGCTCTGCTAGAAATTTAATGCCGCCAAAGAATGTTGTTAGTGCGATGGAAGCTGGCAGAGCTTAGAATTTTACGATTGCTTCAAGCTGCCTGCGTTATTTTCGATTTTTCCGGACCATGATGCCCATTAACAGCTTACCTTGTGAAGCAAAACCGGCACTAACAACCAGTGGCTTTGAAATTACCTACTATTCGCTGTTTTTGCGCCAGAAGTAGGTACCTGTATATTCAATCAGCCTAACTTTACCTACTTGCAGCAGCTTTTTTCTAAATAGTAGGTAAAGTTGCATATTTAAGGAGTGATTGGGCCAGACCGACTTTGTGAATTACCTACAATTTGGGGATTTTCGGCCAATAGTAGGTAATGTTAGGGACGCCTAACTCGATATACATTATTTTTTACCTACTATACAATGCTTTTTTGAAAAAAGTAGGTAATGATATTTTTATCATATGTTATTATTCAGTTTTTCATGAATAATTAGACATTATTGCGTTTGTCTGGGCCGTTTACCGACTAAATCTGCACCATCATCGGCTACGGATCCTTTTTATCATTTATTATTGCGTATTACTCGCTGCTGAGGTATTTCTGACAATCGATGAGTTCAGTCATTCATTGCATTGATCATGATCGATCGGCTTGGATCAGCTTTTCTGACTGATTGATACCAAGATTCACCACCGAAATCAGATATTTGATCCAATTCTATGGCAGCTATTTTCCAACTAGGTACGTATATTATTTAAAATCGTTGATAACACTTGACTTAGAGTAGAAAAAATCGTACCAATCTTTTGCCATGCAACACAGCAAGCTCTGACCAGACGCACATCAGAAGACTGTTTCGGCAACTAATAAAGTTTAATGCTATGACCAGTGTTCTAACTCGTTAGCGGCTAAGGCAGATGTTTCGGCAGCTTATAAAATTTAATGCGATAATCAGATCCACATCGAGGTACCGTTTCTAAAATCAATAAATTTCAATCGAACATCACAGCATCATTTTTTATAATCAATAAAGCTCAAAAAAATCCCTACTCAAATCTGAGCAGGGACTTTTTATCAAGTCGGGAAAACAGGATTCGAACCTGCGACCCCCTGGTCCCAAACCAGGTGCTCTACCAAGCTGAGCTATTTCCCGAAATTAAATCAGTAATGAATACTACCAACAATTATAAATATTACCGCGGTTTATTTAAATCGTCAAGCAGATTTTATAATCAGCAGTAGTTTGATGATTGTATTGATACAATTTAGATTAATGTCTGGCTACATCTTGTCAGTAAGTGGCAGCCGCCGTATAGTAAGATCATCAAATTAAAAAATGATTAGAGAGGATTGTTGATATGATCAAGCCCGCCCTGTTGATTGAGGATTTTTCGGCGTTAGGTCAAATTTCATTAATTGGTGCCCTAAGCGTCTTGCAAGCAATGGGAATTACAACCGCATCCCTGCCCGCAACCATTCTATCCAGTCAAACGGAGGGATTCGGTCAGCCTGCCGTTTTAGACACCAAGCAATGGATTCAGGCTTCGCTTAGACATTGGCAGGCACAAGACATTGAACCTAGCGGCGTTTTAATTGGCTACCTTGGTCAATGCACCCTCGCCGAACAGCTAGGCAGCTGGCTTGAACAGCAAAACCTGACTGACTGCTTAAAAATTGTCGATCCGGTGATGGGTGATCAAGGCCGGCTATATCCTGGATTTGATCACGATTATGTCGAGGCGGTCAAAAAACTGTGCCGCCACGCTGATTTGATTACGCCTAACTGGACTGAGCTTTGTTTCCTGGCTGGTCTGCCATATTCGTTGCCAACTGCTGAGACACTAATTCAAGGGATTGATCAGCTAAAGGCAGCGGGAATCAACGCCACGGTTATTGTCACCGGCGTTCATTTGAATGGACAGATTGGCTGCTGCTGGCGTCAGGATCAACAAACCGAATTTAAGCCCCAACCGCAAATCAGCCGTCAACATCACGACTATCAGCACGGTAATGATGAAGGTCAGAATCTTCAAAACGGTTCCGCTTCACATCAAACTCTGCAAGGCAGAGACGATTGGCATCATAATCAGCCACTGAATTTTTGCGGTAATGACGTTCAGTCCGGTCATTTCTATGGTACTGGCGATATCTTCTCGGCACTGCTTTACGGTCGGCTGCTGCAAGGCTGGTCGCTGGAGACAGCAGTTGAGAACGCGACGGATGCCATGGAGCTCGCAATCCAGCAGACCGCTCCCCTCCCTGACAACGAGCGGCGATTTGGTCTACGTCTCGATCATTTGATTCACTATGTAAGCAAGCATAAGAGGAGTGATTTTAATGAAAAAATCTGCAACGGTTAGACATTTGGTATTCACGGCGCTTTTGACGGCGCTGACTTTGATCTTTGGTCGTTTCTTCTTAATTCCGCTGCCTTGGACACATGGCAACATCAATCTCTGCGATGTCGGCATCTTTATCGGTGCCATGCTGTTGGGACCATGGGCGGGCGGCTTTATTGGTGGCTTTGGCGCCATGTTTCTGGACTTGATTTCCGGCTTTGCCCAATATGCACCATTTTCGTTCATTTCACACGGTTTGGAAGGCATCGTTGCCGGATTGGTCTTTAAATACGTTCGTGGCAAATGGGGCCGTATTGCCGGTGTAGCCGCGGGAACGATCGTAATGGTAATCGGCTACTTCTTCTCAGATGCCATTCTGTACACCTGGGCAACTGGTGCAGCCGGCGTTTTCCCAAACCTGATTCAAGGCATTGTCGGCTCGGTAATCGCGCTTTTGATTGCCTCACCAGTTGAAAAAGCCGTTCACCCAGCCCTCTCCAGCAAATAGCAATAACCCATTAATTATAAGCATGGCGCTGCATCCAGACGATAAGTGTTTGGAGCTGGCGTCATTTTTATTTTTAGGCTTTAAAACGTTTCTTGATCAGCTGGCTAAATTAAGGAAATGAATCCCCTTATGTTATGGCGGCGTTTTCATTTTCCAAGCTTTGGGTTAAAATAAAATTATCGTATTTCATTGAAAGGAATATTTTTATGAAGGGTGCAATCTTTAACGTCAACAATCTAATCGTCGACACAAATCAGCAGCAGTTTGATGCCTGGCGCGAACTGGCAATGTATGAGTATGGGCTGGGACTGCCTGGCAAACTGGCCCCGCAGCTCAAAAACCTCAGTGCCGCCGCAGCTTTGCCAATCGTTTTGAACCAGCTGCACCAAACGGCCGATGAAGCAGAACAGGCCGCCTTGCTGGCTGAACAAGAACAGATGTATCAAAAAGCGTTGGACTCGCTGGACGAATCTTCAGTAATGCCTGGGATCGAACGTCTTTTGATCAATCTGGACGATCACTACGTCAACATGGGCGTCGTTGATAATGGTGGTCATGCCGAACTCATTTTAAAACAGCTGCAGATTGCCGACTACTTCACCGCCATCATCCCTAATGAGGGCGATCCTTACTCCGCCTTTGCCCAACAGCTATCGGCAGCGCCAAACGAATGCATTGCTCTGGCTACCACTCCAGCTGATATTGATGCTATCAATCAGGCTCACCTGATCTCAATTGGTATTGGCGATGCAGAACTTTTGAGTGCGGCCGACTATCAGGTAGCTCAAACTGGTGATCTGCGGTACCCAATGCTGCGCAAGGTCTGGGAAGATCACCACGAAAATAAATAAAACGGCTGCTTAGTTCAATTAGTCAGCAATCAATTAAAGAACATTTATTCTAACCTTAAATAAGCCGATTTATCCACAACTAAGCGCAAGAGATTTTTGGCTAGCATAAAACAGCGTCATGCCTGGGCTTTTTCCCCTCGCGATGACGCTGTTTTTATTAATATTATTGATCATTTAAAACTGCCGCAATCTTCGCAATATCAGCGGGCGTAGTCGTACAGCAGCCACCAATCGCGCTGGCCCCGGCGAGCAGCCACTCTTTCGTCAGTTTGCCAAAATCATCTTCGGCAGGTGCTGCTGACCAGGTTTTAGTCGTTGCATCATAGCTTGCTCCCGAATTTGGATAGACGATTATTGGCAGTGCCGTAGTTTCTTTTAGTTTCTTAATCGCTGGCGTTACCAGGCGCGGCGGAATACAGTTGACCCCAACGCCAATTACCTGATCATACTGCGCAACGGCTTTGGCAGCATCGGCTAGTTTAGTCCCCTCACTGATGGTCTCGGCATTTTGCAAAGTAAAGGAAACATATACTTTTTGGTCAGGATACTCATTTTTTAACAGATCCAAAACCGCTTTAACCTCACTCAATTTCGGTTGCGTCTCCAATGCCAGACAGTCTACGCCAGCATTGACGATTGCTTCCAAACGAGGGCGGTAGAATTCTTGATACTCAGCCGACGTTAATTCATAATCGCCACGATATTCGCTCCCATTTGCCAGATAAGCGCCATAAGGTCCAAGCGAGCCAGCCACATACCCGTGCGCTCCCGTTTCTGTTTCGTAATCATCTCGTGCCTGCTTGGCTAATTCAACGGCCTTTTCAATAACTTGTCGAGCTTGTTTTTCAGTCAGTCCCGCTTTTTTAAGTGCTGGAAGATTGGCTTGGTAGGTATCAGTAATCGCCAACCGCGCCCCAGCTTCAAAATACTCTTTGTGTACTTGATAAACGAGTTCTGGCTGGTTAATCAAAGCCGCGGCTGTCCACAACTCATTGTCCGTAACACAGCCCAGCCGCTCAAGACTAGTACTCATTGAGCCATCAATTACCAATGGATTTGAGAAAATTGATTTTTTTACCATTACTTTCACCTTTTTGTGTTATTATTCTCTAATGATATTCTAATTAATTAATATTAACAATTATTTTAGCTTGGGAAGTGAAAAAATGGCAATTGCCAAACAAACTGAACACTTAGCACGTAAAATGGAATCGCGTCATATCCAGATGATCTCATTGGGCGGCGTAATTGGTACCGGGCTTTTCTTGAGCTCTGGCTATACGATCCATCAAGCAGGCCCTTTAGGAACAGTGCTGGCCTATTTCGTTGGCGCACTGATCGTCTACAGCGTCATGCTTTGTCTGGGCGAGCTTTCGGTAGCAATGCCTTATACCGGTTCGTTTCACGTGTATGCCAAGCGCTATATCAACCCAGCAACCGGCTTTGTCGTCGCCATTCTTTATTGGCTGACTTGGACGATTGCGCTAGGTTCTGAATTTACAGCTGCTGGACTGATCATGCGCAATTGGTTCCCACATACGCCAGTCTGGATCTGGAGCCTATTGTTTATGATTGGCATTGTGATAAGCAATATTTATTCGGTACGGATTTTTGCGGAAAGCGAGTTTTGGCTGGCCGCAATCAAGGTGTTTGCAATAATTGCTTTTATCGTCTTGGGATCGCTGGCAATTATTGGCGTGATTCCGCTCAAAGGCTATTCGCATGCTCCAGGATTGCAGAATTTCGTCAAGGATGGCTTATTTCCAACTGGCTTTGGCGGTGTCTTCACAACCATACTGACGGTAAACTTCGCTTTTTCTGGCACTGAATTGATCGGGGTAACGGCCGGTGAAGCCAAACAGCCTGAAAAAACACTGCCCAAGGCCATCCACACTACCCTTTGGCGTCTTATAATCTTTTTCATTGGTTCCATGATCGTAATGGCCGCCTTGATTCCATACCAAAAAGCTGGCGTTACTCAAAGTCCATTCGTCTATGTCTTTAAGATGATGGGCATTCCATTTGCCGGTGACATTATGAATTTTGTTGTCTTATCGGCTATTATTTCTGCGGCTAATTCCGGTCTTTATGCCTCGACTCGAATGCTGTGGTCGCTTAGCAATGAAGGAATGCTGCCGAAATTCTTTACTAAAACCAACCGGCGCAGCATCCCCACGGTAGCCTTGGCATTCAGCATGCTGGGCGGTATCTTGGCTCTGCTTTCCAGCGTGATCGCCGCTGATACCGTCTACTTGGTGCTTGTTTCAATTTCTGGATTGGCCGTTGTTTTTGTCTGGATGGCAATCGCCCTGGCGCAGCTAAATTTCAGAAAGGCATTCCTAGCACAGGGACATCAAATCGATGAGCTTTTGTACCGCACGCCCGGCTATCCGTTTGTTCCCTTATTTGCTTTAATCTCAAGCGGTTTATCGTGTCTTTTGATCTGGTTTGATCCTCAGCAGCGAATCGCGTTGTATTGGACGCTGCCGTTTGTTTTAATTTGTTATCTCGGCTATTGGTGGTGGCAAAAGCGCCATCCGGAGACTGCCGATACGAATAAGTAGTTTTGTTTAGCATCCACTTGATCAATCAGGGGGATGCTTTTATTAGTTATGATAAAATAAAGGCAGTATTCAAAATCGAAAGGAGGCAGGCCCTTGCTGCGCTATCTAATCAGCATTCTGATTGGCGGCATTCTGCTTTTGATCTTTAAGGACTGGCTTGGGATCAGCCGAAAACATCCGCCTCGTCAAAAAGCTACTCACCAGCCGGATGCCACATCTGAGCATGAACCAGAAACAATTCCTCCATCGACGTCAAATGTTCATCAACCAACAATAATCGCTCAATCAGCGCCAAATGAGCATGGTCAATCGATACCAGACGAGCATAAACCGGCAGTGGCTGCTCAACCATTGCCAGATGATCATGAATCTGCTGAATCACTACCAAATGATCATAAAACAGTAAAGAAAGATCAATCTCGGCCAGTGCTGGTATCTGAGCCAAATTCTCGCGATGCTGTTTCACATGAAAATGACTCTGCCCACTTTACTGAACAAGGTTTCGTGGCCACAAACGGCGACAGCGCTACTGAACAGCAAGACATTTCATCGCAGACTGAAGCTATCAGTTTAAATCCAGAGCAAAATAATCTTCAGCACGATCTTGGCACCCCAGAATCGAAGCAGAATACTGTTCAACTCGAGCTTGGCAACTCAAAATCAAAACGCGATGCCGCTCAATACGATCACAAAAGCCAACCGAATCTTGGCAACACTGAAATACCGACAAATCCAGCGCCAAAGCTTCATGATCAAACCAGCGTGCCGCCTAAAGATGATTCAAAGGCCTCCCATAATGCTGATTTCTCATCCAGGCCACGAGCTAAATCAAAACGATCGCCTTTTAAATCATGGTTTAGCTTCAAACGCCCAGTTAATTGGTCAACGGCAGCGCAACCGTTGAACTGGTCAAATCTGCTCACAACCAAGCCGATCAGCAATCCCGCCTACTTAGAGCAGCTGCAGCAGTGGGATCGGCATCTCAGTATGGTCGCGGATCATGATGAGATTGCGACCCAGACCCGGCAAAACTTTTCTGACGCCCAGAAGAACGCCTTTTTCCAAGATCCATTCCCCGGCCTGCGCTTTTTAGCTTATGAGATGGCCAAAACCTATTCTTGGTACAGCCATGGTACGGATCGCTCCCCACATGAACTGGCCATGCTCTCTAAAGACCTTAAAGGAATCATTCAGCTGCATGAGCGCGCCACGCAGCTTTTGCAGGGAGATATTGGTGAGCGCCGCGTCTATCAACTGCTGCAGGAGCTTTATCCTCATGAAGAACTGCTGGACTCGCTCAACCTGCCTTTTGACTACTACAAAAAGCAAAATACCGCTGCCGTTAACCAGATTGACATTATATTGATCACTCGCAACGGGGTCTTGATTCCAGAGGTTAAAAACTATCAAGGCCTGGCGCTGCAGCTGACCAAGGATGGCGATTTCATCATTGCCTACCCCAACGGCTACTGTGAACAGATTAAAAATGCCGCTGAGCAGCTCAGCAACCACGAGCATGCGGTCTCACGCCTGTTATTTGAGGATGCCAACGCACGCCAGATTTTAATGAACGCGCAACCCGTCATTCATTCCATGTTCGTGGCGGCCAACCCCGATCAAGCAACCATGCCCGCCCCTGGAATGCGAAATCGACTCTACTCACTGTCGCAGCTTGATCAATTTGCTAAATTTAAGGCCAAGCGTCCATTAACCGGTCTCGAACAGCGCTATCTCAAAGAACTGCTGGCCAGTCGCGAAACCGGCGAACGCGAATACGAGCAGCCTTTCATCATCAATCTGGCCAAACTGGAACGTCAGCTGCTTGCGATGGCAGCTTTGAATGATCAGTATCTTAATGACAACAGTCCACTGACTCGTTATGTTGACAGTGACATGCTGACCAGTCTGCATCGCGGTAATTTCATTGACGATCACTGCCGGCTGCGCTAGGTCAAGTTTGAAACCCGGAGCGCTGACTTCGCGAACTTATTTCTAGAAAGGATAATCCTCTTGCATCAAATCAATACAGATGGTCAATGGCTGCATCTTTTTTATCAAGGTGAAGAACGTGATGACGGCTGTGCTAACGAATTGAGTCTGCAGCCTGCTAATGATGAGCACCGCTTAAACCTGCTTTTGAGCAACCATGGCTTTAATAACGAGCCGCATGACGCAACTTTTTCACTCAATCAAGCCGATGTCCAAGCTTTGCAGAAATATCTGGCTAATTGGCTGAATGACCAACAAAAGTCTCCGTCATCACACGAAGTAGACTCATGCGACCAAGCTTAGGAGCGTAAAATGCCCTGTCACCCAATCCAGGCGGCAAGGCATTTTAGTTTTTAATGGGTTTGCTAATTTTAAACCCTTCAAACCAGCCAACGCCATGGTTAGCATCATTTTCCGCGGAAATCACAAATCAACAGCCATCCTGCAGTCTACTGATAGATACAGTCCGTTGATCCCGTAACCCCATCACAACACGTATTCCACCAGCCTCACGAACCTCCCTGGACTTGGAAAAAACAATCTATCGGGTAATCACCCATAAACACGCTGGCTTCGTGAAGTAAATTGGGGTCTGGCGAACTACACTGACTTTTACCTACTTATACATCGTTTTTTCCGAAAAGTAGGTAATGATGGTTTTGTCATATGTTTTATGCAGGATTTTTTTGCATATTAGCCATGATTGACGCATTAAGCAGCACGGCTAAGATAGCTAGCTGCCGATAACCTTACAGGGCACTCTGCAGCGGCCCTTTTACTTTTTAATCGTTAATTAAAACGCGCTACCCCAAGTCCTAAGACCTGAGCTAGCGCGTTTTTCCGCTGTCAGATTTATTTATGACTAGTGATACAGATCAAACCGGCCCTTGGCAAGCAGTTCCTTAACCCCGCCAGTTTCAATCAGCGATTTGTTGGCAATCATCTTCTTGATTACCGAAGCTGGGTAGCCATAGTACTTCATCCCCATCGCAACACCAAAAGCATGCGTGTTGCCCATTGAAGCCACGGTCCCCAGTGAATGGTAGGAGTATGGACCAGGCCGCTGACCATCAGTTACGCGCGCTGTCAGATCCTTAGCCGCGTAGATTCCCATCGTCAGCGCAATCTGAGCCGTTGTTGGGTAAGGCCGTTTGCCATCTGGCGGCATTACCGCGGCCACGTCGCCCAAAACATACAGATCATCATAATCAGGGGCCGTCAAGTGATCAGTAACCATCACCCGACCACGTCGCTGCGGCAGATCAGAGGCTGCCATGACCGGACTGCCGCTAACCCCCGTTGTCCAGATGATCGTGCCGGCCGTTTCCTCATGCAGCTGTTCATCCTTGGTTTGATAAACGACTGCGCCCGGCTTGATTTCCTTGATTGCGGCCTGTCCCTGCAAGATCAGCTGTTCTTTTTGCATCAGCTTAACGGCATAATCCTTCATCTTATCGTCAAACATTGGCAAAATCCGTGGCGAGGCATCAATCATCTTGATCTGAATTGCAGCTGGGTCAACTTCTGCCACTTTGGCCAAACGCTTTCTGGCATCGTAAAGGGCTCCTGCCAGTTCAATTCCGGTAAAGCCCGCCCCACAGACGATGATCTTAAGGTGGTCGGGATTATGATCAGCACGGTATTGCGTCATCTGTTCATTTAAATGATCAGCAATCCGAGCCGCCTGATCAACGTTGGCCATTGGCAGGCTGTTTTCCGCGGCTCCCTTGATACCAAACGTTTCCGAGACAAATCCCAGTGCCATCACGCAGTAGTCATAGTTCAATGGCGCATGTTCGGCCAGCTCAACCTGTTTGGCATCAGGATCAACCTTGACGACGCGATCCTTGATCAGTTTGACGGCTGGGCTGAGAACTTCTCGAATTCCAAAGCTGATATGTTCTGGTGCAACGTTGCCGGCTGCTACCTCATGCAGGCTGGTTGCCTCGTAATGATAGTCATTTTGTTCCACCAGCGTAATCTCAGCTGTCTTGGTTACTTTTTTCTGCAGTTCGACAACGGTTTTCAAGCCAGCATAGCCAGCACCTAAAATGACGATTTTTTTCATTTTCTTCAACCCCTTTTAGAGAACCATTCCAATTAGATAAGTCAGAACCTGAGTCGCGCCGCCAACCATCAAGATACGGACAGCGCAGATAAAGGTCTCGTTTTTAACTTGTCTTTTGATAAGCATCTTGTTCTGTTTGAAAACGAAAGGTACAATAAGCAAAGACAGAATTACCGTAAATGGTGAGACATGAAAGAATGGTGATATAGTGATAAATAAGAATGCCAGGACGTTTTTGACGCTAAAGGCAATCAGACAAGCGCGCTTGCCCAACAGCCGAACAATCGTATGCCGGTGATTGCGCAGATCCTCGGCCGCGTCGCAAAGGTTGTTGGCCAACAGCAGATTTGAGATCCAAAGCTCCAACGGCATTGCCAGCACCAGGATCCGCCCCAGACTTGGCCAATCCCAGGAAAATTGCTCCTGCACGTTTAGATAGATGGTGATCAAGACAATCATAAAGCCCATCGTAAAACCAGCGAAGAACTCGCCCACCGGCAATCCGGACAGTGGATAGGGACCAAATGAATAAAAGATCCCAACCAAAAAGCAGAAGATGCCCATTCCTAAAAGCGGCCAGCCAACCTGAGCCACCAGCCAGATTCCCAATAGCGACGCGATCAAGACCATCCCGGCTATCAAGCATCGCATGGCTGGCAATGACAGCTGCTCGCGGCCGATGATGTTGGTCTTTTGCTGGTAGACCTCAGTATCGACGGCATGGCGGTAATCGTTATAGTTGTCCATAACGTCGACGGCCATATTGAACAGCAGCATCGCGATCAGAAATACCAGCATCACTCGCCAGTCAAACGAATGGTAATACCAGATGCTGTAGCCGACACCCAATAAAAAGGGCAGCAGACTGGCAGCCTTGGCTTTCACCTCTATCAATTCCAAAAAAACTTTCAGCGACATTTTCTAAGCAATCCTTTCATCTCTTGCAGCAAAAAATATTTAGTTAAGGAACTCATTATTATGATCAATTCATTTCAAACTCAGACCAAACGCTTAATCGGCAGTGAATTAAAACAGGTTCGCCAACTCATCGATACGCGCCTGCAGTGCCGCAATCCCGAACTGGCGCAGGCCTTGCAGCAGATGGCCAGTCACGGCGGCAAGTTTCTGCGTCCAACGCTGCTGCTCTTGGTAGCCAAAGCGGCCATGCCCAAGGATTGGACTCCCGCCACGCGCAGCCGTTTGATCCAGCTAGGCGCATCAATCGAGATTCTGCACATGGCAACGCTGATTCATGACGATATTATCGACGACTCGCCCAAGCGTCGCGGACAGGTCAGCGTCCAGGCTCAATTCGGCAAAGATACCGCGGTTTATGCCGGCGATCTGCTGTTTACCAAGTTCTTTGAGCTGTTGATTGCCAACCTGGCCAACGACGAGTATCTGCAGATCAACGCGCAGGCCATGAAAAAAATCTTGGATGGCGAATTAGGACAGATGGCGCTGCGCTATCATCAACAGCAGCAGATCATTCAGTACCTGCGCAACGTCAACGGTAAGACGGCAGCACTATTTCAGCTGGCCGCCAGCGAAGGCGCTCATTTTGCCGGGGCGGATCGCCAGACCACTGCTTATGCCGCGCGCTTCGGTCAAAACCTGGGCATTGCCTTTCAAATGATTGACGATCTGCTTGACTATACCGATCAAGGCAAGCTCAACAAGCCCGTGATGCAGGACCTGGCGACCGGCGTCTATTCGCTGCCGCTTTTAATGGCCCTGCAGCAACCGGCAACGGCCAAAGAGCTCCAGCCGCTGCTTGAACAGCCGCTGACCCATGCCAGCGAACAGCAGATCAAAACCATCGTAATCAACAGCGGCGCGCTGGATGAGGCTCGTCAGTTAGCCCAGCGGTTTACGCAAAAGGCCGATCAGTGGCTGGCAAAGCTGCCGGATTCACCTGCCCAGCGTCTGTTAGTTCAGCTGACGCAACAGCTCATGCAAAGAACCGTTTAGCCGGCCGCGATAATCAGCTGTATGCTTTGAAGTACTAAGCTGGCTTGACATTGACTCAGCTTACGGCAGCAAGCGCTCAAAAATTTTCCGAGCGCTTTTTCAATTTTAAAATCCGTTCAACCGCATCGGCAGCTTGCCGGTGCTTTTTTATTGACCGCATTTATTTGCCAGCCTGACTGGTCCCGCCTTGGTCGGCAGTCAGCAGGCCGCGGTAGTACGCGCTTTGCTGCCACAATTCTGCCGGCGTGCCCTGCAGTTTAAGCTGACCATCGCCAATCAAGATCACACGATCCATTTGCTCGACTCCCTGCAGGTGGTGCGTTACCCAGATCGGCGTGCGATCCTGCAGCTGCGTTTGAAACGTTTCGATTACCTGACGCTCCGTAATGGGATCCAGACCAACCGTTGGCTCATCCAGCAAAACGATCGGCGCGTTGTGCAGCAGAATCCGGGCCAGCGCGAGTCGATGCCGCTCACCGCCAGAAAAACGCAACCCGGCTTCAGCAACCGGCGTCGCCATTTTCTGCGGCAGCTGGTCAATCATTTCCCAGAGACCAACCCGCACCAGCGCGTCTCTTAGCTGCTCATCACTGGCTTCTTCATTGCCCAGCCGCAGATTATTGGCAATCGTAGTGTTGAACAGATAGGGACGCTGGTTGATCACGCCAAAGATCTCAGCGGCCGCGTCTCCCAATTCAAAACTCAAGCAATCGCCCACGGTTACCGTTCCCCCGGTTGGCAATAGATCGCCCCGCAGCAGCGAGAGTAAAGTCGTTTTCCCGCTCCCGCTGCGTCCGAGAACGGCAATCTTTTCCCCGGGCTTGATCGTTAAATCGATTCCCTTCAGCACTTCGGCATCATCGACCTGGTAACGGAAATGCAGATCACGCAGCTCAATTTGATACGGCGCGTGGGGATGTGAATCAGCAGCTGATTTTTGATCGGCAGCCGGCAGCTCATTCAAACGGCGCAGCGACTCGCCATACAGATTGGTTTCCTGAGCCGCAGCCGGCAGCGGCGACAGCGCGTCAGCCAGTGGAAACAGCGCCAAGACCAGCGCGGCAATCCAATCCGCGGCACCGCCATGATACTGTCCCCAACGCGCGGCCCCCCAAAGAACCAGACTGACGGCCATCAGCAAAAACAGCATCTCCATCAAGAAATCCCGTCGCCGTGCAAATCGGTGCTCGGCCAGCCGATTGTTCATTGCCAGCTTTTCCGTTGCCGCGTGGCGTTTCAGATAGTCTGCGCGTCGTCCCGCCAAGCGCCAGTCAGCCAGTCCCAAGACGTCATCCGTCAATTCAGCATACATTCGATCACGCAGCTGCTTGTCTTTCATCTGGCGCGCGCCATTGACTACCGTTGACCACCATGGAATCGCGATGATCATCAGCCCAAAGATCAGCAGCACGGCCAGCCCCAGCAATGGTGAAAGCCAGCCCAGCGCAATAATCAGGATCACGTAAAGCCCCCAGGCAACCAGCATGGGAAAGATCGTGCGCAGATAAAGATTTTGAATATGACCGATATCATCGGCCAATAAGCCCAGCAGATCCCCCAGCTGATAGCGACGACGCCAAAAGATCGCGTCGGTTTCCAAGGCGTCATACAGTCGTTGCCGCAGTCTGGAAGTCATCTTAAGCACCCAGTTGTGGCTGACCAACCGCTCGGCATAATGCAGCGTAGGCCGGCCAATCCCAAACGCACGCGTCAAGACGATCGGCACGTAGACCAGCAGAATGTTGACCGGCTGCTCAGCGGCGCGACTGATCAGGTAGCCGGCACTAAACATCAGCCCGGCCGCGCAGATAAACGTCAAAATTCCCAATGAGATCGCCAGGATCAGACTTTTGCGATAGCGCCGCAGAAACGGGCGGACCCACGAATCATGCTTTAAAATCTGAAAAAGCTTGATTTGTCTAAACATGCCGCTCACCTCGCATTCCATTGATCAATGAAACGAAATAGCCATTTTTTGTCAAAAGTTCGTCATAGGTTCCCTGCTCAACCAGCTCGCCATGATCCATTACCAAGATCCAATCCATCTCCTTCATCCAATGCAGCCGATGCGTAGCAAAAAAGACCAACCGCTGATCCATTAACGGCAGCATGCGTTCTTTCAGCTCCAGTTCGGTTTCAATGTCCAGATGAGCGGTTGGCTCGTCAAACATCATGACCCGCCGCTTGTCGTCCAGTAATGCTCTGGCCAACGCGATCCGCTGCGATTGACCGCCAGAAAGCTCGCGGTGTCCGGCCCCAATCATCGTTGCCAGGCCATCGGGAAGCTTGGCCAGCCAGTCCGCCATGCCAACTGTTGCCAGCGCGGCCCTGATCTGTTCATCAGAAACGCCTGGCGTGTAGAAGGCAACGTTTTGACGCACCGTTGCCGTAAAGATCGTTGGCGACTGCGGCAGATAAAGCAGCTGATTTTGCCATTCCGGCAGGTTAAGCGTTGTTACCGTTTGATCCTGAATCTTGATCGTGCCTTGTTTAGGAGTCAAAAAACCACTCAAAAGATTGATCAGAGTCGTCTTACCCGCTCCACTCATCCCGATGATGCCGACTTTCTGCCAGCCTTTGATCTGCAGTGAAAACGGCTTAATGCTGGTGCCTTTTGGATATTGAAACGCCATTGAATCAAGCGACAGCTCATCAGTTGATTTCCAGGAATGCAGTGGTGCTTCGATCCGTGGCTGCGTGGGCTGGTTAAGGATCGTCAGCATTTTATGAAACGAGTTGCGGCCATTGAGCGTGGCATGGAAATCACCAGCAAACCGACGCATCGGCAGGTAGTATTCCGGTGCCAGGATCAAGACGGCCAACGCGTTCAAAAGCGCCATGCGACCATTTAGAAGATCAAACCCCAGATAAACGGCCACCACCGCGATGGAAAGCGTCGTGAAAAAGTCCAGGGCAAACGTTGAAAGCATCGCGACTTTCAGCACGGCCATCGTTCGTTTACGAAAATGCTCGCTGGCCGTAAAGATGCTTTTAGAGTAGCGCTTGCTTAAACCAAGATACTTAAGCGTGTCGATCCCCCGCAGCGAATCGATGAAATTGTTCGACAGATGCTGAAAGCTGCCATACTGCTGCTCGGCTTTGGCTTTGGCGGCCTTGCCCAGGATGATCATAAACAGGATGATCAATGGATAGGTCACCAATAAGATCACGGCCGAGCGCCAATCAAAAATCCCAACGGCAATCAAGATCAAAACGGGGACGCTCATCATGCCGATCGTCTTGTCAAACGTCAGCTTAACGTACTGGTTGACCTCGTCGATACCATCAAGCGCCATGGCAACCGTGCTCCCGGTCCCATTTTCCTGCACCAAGGCCGGCCCCTGATCATAGAGTTTGCTTAACAGCCGCGCCCGCAGATCAACGGCCGTCTGTTCCGCAAAACTATCCAGAATCCGTTTTTCCAGCCATAAGAGCAGCTGGCGCAAGGTATAGCTGGCAATAAAGCCCGCTAAAAGCAGCCAGTGCAGTCCTTTTCCCTGCCAGAGCATAAACAGCGTGCCAGCCAGACAGGCAGCCTGAGCGATAATAAAAACGGCCTGCAGAATCTTTATTCCGACAAGCCGTTTCACGATCGCGCCGGAACCCGGCAATTGAAATAAATCACGATCAATCATTAACGTACCTCAACGCGCGGCATCTCAATCCGCTTGCGGAAGATCCAGTAGGCAAAGGCCGTATATACCAAAATGCATGGCACCAGAACCAGCGTCGCAATCGTCATCACGATCAGCGTGTAGTTGGAAGATGACGCGCTCTTGATCATCAAATCGTATTGACTGCTGATCGAAGAAATCATCAACCGTGGGAACAAGCCGCTAAACAGCAGTGCTACCAGCGAAACCAGCGTCAGACCACTGAAGACGAATGCCCAGCCATTGCGGTTTTTAAAGGTATTGGCATGAGCCAGCACCGAAAAGGCAACGATCAAAGCCAGCCCCAGCAGTGTTGCTAACGGGTGCACCTTGATAAAGTCGGTTTGGAAGAGCAAAAGCAGCGCAAAGACCACCTCGCCCAGATACAGAACCCAGTAGAACGCCTGGCTGTAGTTTTGGGCCCGCGCTTGAATCGCCCCCGTTGTCTTGAGCGCGATATAGTTCAAGCCGTGCAGGTAGGTCAGCAGAGTCAGAGCAACGCCGCCGACGATTGAAAACCAGTTAAAGTAGTCTAAAAAACCAGCTTGAATGTTTCCCTGCGCGTCGATCGGCATCCCTTTGATCATCGAGATAAACATTACGCCAAAAAAGAATGGCACGATCAGACTGCCCAATGCCAGCGCGTTATCCCACAGCGGCTTTTTTGCCATGGGACTCTGCGCCCGGAATTCAAACGAAACGCCCCGGATAATCAAACCAACCAAAATCACCAGTAAGATCAGGTAGTAGCCGGAAAACAGCGTGGCGTACCAGTATGGAAACGAAGCAAACATCGCCCCGCCCGCCGTGATCAGCCAAACCTCATTGCCATCCCAGACCGGACCAATCGTACGAATCAGCTGGGTGCGCTCGGCCTCGTTATGAGCCAGGGTTTTAACCGCCATGCCAACGCCATAGTCAAAGCCATCCAGGAAGAAGAAGGCCGCAAACAGCAGACCGATCAAAAAGAACCATAATATCTGCAGCATTGTCATTTAAAACGCCCCCTTAGCAAATGGATCCATAATCTTAGCCGATGCCGCGGCCTGATCGAATGGATCGTTGTGCAGCGCCCGTACGATCAAACCAATCAGGATTACCGCCAAGCCGCTGAACAGACAGAAGTAGACGATGTTGGAAATCAAGAGCGAAGCCACCGAAACGTTTGGCGAGACGCTTTGAGCAATCGTAAACAGACCATAGACCGTCCATGGTGCCCGACCCAGTTCCGTAATCAGCCAGCCACTGGTATTCATCAAGAACGGCACAAACGTCAAGAGTGCCATTACCCAAAGACACCAACGATGCTGATAGAGCGTCAATTTGTTTTTGCGCGTCAAGATCAGACCAACCAGCGAGCACAGCGCGATCAAGGCCCCAAAACCAGCCATCACCCGGAAGCTCCAGAACAGCGTATTGACTGGTACATAGTAGTTCATCTTGTGGCCGGCAATCGTCGTACCATACTGTTTCTTGAGCTCAGCGTTGACCTGCTCCATCCCTTTGACGGATCCGGTCGTCTTGCCATAAGAAAGCACGCTCAGCATTACCGGAATATCGATCTTGCCCTTGACTTCATGGGTCTTGGTATCAGCAATCCCGACCACCGTCCAAGGCGCCTGCTTGCCCGTCGTCTTGTAGACAGCTTCCGTAGCGGCAAACTTCATTGGCTGTTCCTTGATCAGGTACTTCATCTGCAGGTCCCCCATCAGCATCGTTGCCACAGAGAAGATCAGCATCAGCGTCATGCCCAGCCGCATCGTCTTGTGATAGACTTTGGTGTTTTCCTTTGACAGCTGCCGTTTCTTAAGCAGCTGGAAGGCAGCCAGACCAGTAATGATCGTCGCCCCGGTTAACAGCGCCCCCAAGACAACGTGACCATATTCAAAGAACAGCTGCGGATTCGTCAGCAAGGCGCCAAAGTCAGCCATTTCGGCCCGGCCGTTGCGAATCGTGTAGCCGACGGGATGTTGCATGAAAGAGTTGGCAGTCAGAATCCAAAGCGCGGAGGTCATTGTCCCGAACACGACCATCCAAATAAAGAACAAGTGCAGTTTCTTGCCAACCCGATCCCAGGTAAACATCCACAAGCCAATAAACGTTGACTCGATGAAAAACGACAACAGTGCCTCAAAAGCAAGCGGTGCGCCAAAAATATCACCCATAAAGCGTGAGTAGTCGGACCAATTCATCCCAAACTGGAATTCCTGAATCAGCCCCGTGACCACGCCAACGGCAAAACTGAGCAGGAAGATCTTGCCCCAGAATTTCGCCATTCGTTGATACTGTTCATTTTTGGTATGAACATAAATCGATTCCATAATTGCAACGACAAAAACGGTTCCGATCGAAAACGGAACGAAAAAGAAGTGAAAAACGGTCGTCATCGCAAATTGGAAACGAGCTAGATTAACGATTGTCATTCTAACATCCCCTTTTAAACTTATTTCCTAATCACTTATCAACAGATTAGGAATACCGCTTTTACAGCCTTAGTGTACCGCTTTGATAAAAGGCTTTCAACATGCAAATCACTTTATTTTAATTTTGTCTCTCAACCCGCAGTTATCCGGCAATTTAAGCGATTTTTAGTATATTTAAGAAACAATGATTCTCTTAAAATCGTCCATTTTTAAGTTATCAATCAATTAACAATATTCGGGCCGTTTTCAACATTCAGTTCATTTTTATTCATATTAATACAGTTGGCGATTTATGTTCATTTTACCAAAAGTTTGTGAAATTGAAACTTCACTTCACAATATCAAGAAAGTAAATTGAGTGTTACTATTTTCTAAGCCGACCAATCGATAAGCAAAAAAATATTCTTAAATCATTGATATATAGGTAATTAAAATGAAATTACCGATTGTATCCGACAAATTCAAAACATTTTTGTAGCGCTTTCTCATATTTGGTGATAAGATATATTCACAAAGTTGATATTCACAAATCCTGCAGGGCATCGTTGCTTTTTATACATTTAATATTCAAGAAAGGACGATAATTATGAAAGCAGCAGTTTGGCATGGCGTAAAAGACATCCGCGTGGAAGATGTTGAATTAAAGCCTTTAAAATCAGATGAAGTCGTTGTAAAAGTCGCTTGGGCCGGCATTTGCGGCAGCGATTTGCATGAATACGTCGAAGGTCCGGTTTTCATTCCGGTCGATAAGGTTGATGAACTGACTGGCGGCCAGGCACCGCTGACGATGGGGCATGAATTTTCCGGGGTTGTTGAGGCAGTCGGCGAAAACGTCACGGATGTTAAAATCGGTGATCACGTTACCGTCAATCCAACCGTTACTCGTGAACGCTGGAGCGATGATCTCAACGTTTATGACGGCTACTCCTTTATTGGATTAAGCTGTGATGGCGGTTTTACCACCTTCGTCAACGTCCCTGCGCACAACATTTATCATTTGCCAAGTGAATTTTCTTTAAAGCTGGCAGCCACGATTGAACCAACCGCCGTTGCCGTGCAGGCTATCAAGGAAGGCTCTCTGAAATTCGGCGATACGACGGCAATTTTTGGTGCTGGCCCAATCGGCTGTTTGGTTACGGCGGCGGCTAAGGCAGCGGGCGCTAGAAAGATTATCGTCTGCGATCTGTCTGAGAGCCGTTTAAACAAGGCAATTGAAATGGGAGCTACCGACGTCATCAATTCTGGCCAGGTCGATGCCGTCAAGGAGATTCGCAAGCTGGTGCCAAATGGCGTTGACGTTTCATTTGAAGTCGCGGGCGTACAGCCTACGTTTATTCAGGCGATTCACGCTACCAAGCCACGGGGCACGATGGTTGTCGTTTCAATTTTTGCCCGTCCCATTGAATTCAACCCAATGCTTTTAACCAACAGCGGCGTTAAAGTCACCTCAACGATCGCCTACTCACGCCAGACGTTTAAGCAGACCGTTGACTTGGTTACGCAGCACAAGATTGAGGTCGCCCCAATCATCACCAAGGAAATCGCGCTTGATGACATCGTTGAAGAAGGCTTTGAAACGCTGATCAATGATAAAAAGCAGGCTAAGATTCTGGTTGAGCTGAGCGGTGAATAAAACAATAAAAGACCGAACCATGGGACTGCCCGCGTTCGGTCTTTTTTGCTATATCTTCAATTAAGCTCTACTACCGTGCAATAACTAGTCTTCATGACGCTTCTTGCGCGTACCGAACAATGCCAGCAGCGATGACAGCCCGGCCAGACCTAAGCCTGCAGCCGCGGCAGTCTCATTTTGGTCATTGCCAGTCTGTGGCAGGGTTGCCGACTTATCTTCGCTTGCCGATGATGCAGCCTGCTGGTTGGCTGGCGTCGTTTGACCTGGAACTGCCGGTGACGGTTCAGTCGGATTCGTCGGCGTGCCAGGTGCTGTCGGTTCGCTTGGATTTGTCGGGTTAGCTGGCGTCGTTGGCTCACTTGGATTCGTTGGCGTCTCATTCTTGGTATATGGTACCGGTGTGTCCTTGGTTGGATCAGCTGGCGTCACGCTTGGCGTACTTGGCGTGTAGCCCGGAACGGTTGGCGTTGGCTCATTTGGTACCACCTTGCTTGGATCATTCGGATCGTTTTGGTAGATCGGCGTGTCCGCACCTGGGATTGGATTGCCGTTTGGATCAACCGGAATGATGCGGCCAAGCTTCTTGTAGATAAATTTGGCTGTTTCATCACCATTGCCAAACGCACCCTTTGTATTCTCCTGCTTTACCAGAACGTAGCCATTGATGACCTTGGCATCCTCGGTAACGTCAAAGGCATCGCCATGCTTATAGGAGCTGCCCTTGGATACGCTTGGCGACAGCTCATTGCCATCCTCGTCCACGAACTGTTCCGTCAAACCATACTGATTCTGCGTGTATGGTACCGGCGTGTCTTTGCCAGGATCGGTTGGCGTAATCGGACTTGGATCCACCGGCGTGTAGCCAGGCACATCTGGAATTGGCTCATTTGGCACCACCTTGGTTGGATCAGTTGGGTCCGTTGGGTAGGTTGGCGTGTCCGCGCCTGGAATTGGGTTGCCGTTTGGATCAACTGGGACGATCTTGGCGTTTGGCGTGTAGGTTACCGTTTCTTCCACGTTTGGATCAGCAACCGTCGCCGTCAAACCACCCGCTGTCTTTTTATCGACATAGTAGCCATCGACAACTGGCGTATTTTCCGTACCAAAAGTCTCGGATCCTTGCCAGTCGCTGGTTGAAAGCACCTTGCCAGTAACTTTGTCAATCGTAACGGTCCGCGTAAAGGCGTCTTCTTTGGTCTGAACCTTGTCAGCCGGCGTCTGGTCACCGGCCCCAACATAGTGAATCGTTTGGGTGGCTGCCTTGATCAGATTTTCGCGCGCGGTTGCTGGCGGATAGACCGGACTGTTCGGATCATTTGGATTGATCGGCTCGCCCGGCGTTACCAAATCAGGATCGTTAGGCGTGATCGTCTGCGTCTTGTGCTTTAGGTGAACCACGAAATCGTTGCCGTCTTTGCTGTAGGTCTGCGCTCCATCGGTAAAGTTATTGGAAACCAGTTCATAACCCTTGTTTTCGTAGTTCTTGATCTTGTCAGCCGTGGTGTAGCTGATCTTAGTGCCAACTTCTCCTTCTGGCAAGGCGTCTTCATCTAAAAGAACGCCTGTTGTATCGTCAATGTATTGAATCGTACCGGCAACCACCATTGGATCATTGCTGTAAACGACTTTTTCAACGATATCCTGATCACCAGGAACCACGCCGTAGACATTGACTTTTGGCCGATCAACATGCAGATAGCCTACATCAGCCGGCGTCTTTGACTCAACCTCATCAAATTCTCCATGCATTGGCGACCAGGCCCGCTCGGCATCCGTGGTGTCAACTTGACCATCGTTGTTGGTATCGTAGCCTAAAAGCTGGCCCGTAACCTTATCAATGACTGCCGTGCGCTTAAAGGTAACGGTCTGCTTAATCGTCGTCTCGCCATTTGGTCCACCCTTAACCGGATTCCCGTCCGCATCGACATAGTTAATCGTCCGGGTAACCGTGTCAGTCAAATCGTCCTTAGCAACGCCATTTGGATATTCCGCGTTGCCCTTAGGATTAATCGGCTGACCTGGCGTGGCTGGATCTTCCGGCGTGATCGTCTTGGTGGCGTGTTTTAGATGAACCACGAAATCATTGCCATCCTTAGCGTAGGTCTGCGTTCCATCGCTGAAGTTGCTGGAAACCAGTTCGTAGCCTAGATCCTGGTAGTTCTTGATCTTGTCGGCCGTGGTGTAGTTGATCTTGGCCCCAACTTCTCCTTCTGGCAAAGCCTTTTCATCTAACAGTGCCCCAGTCGTATCGTCAATGTATTGAATCGTACCGGCAACGGCTAACGAATCCTTACTGTAGACAACTGTAACCGTCGCATCCTGATCGCCTGGCAAAACGACATGGCTGGCAACCGTTGGCCGGTCAACTTGAGTAAAGCCGACTTCAGCTGGTGTCTTAGATGCAACTTCAGCAAACTCATCACGTGTTGGCAACCAGGCCCGCTCAGCATCCGTGGTGTCAACTTGGCCATCGTTGTTGGTGTCGTAGCCTAAAAGCTTGCCGGTAACCTTGTCAACAACCGCGGTCCGCTTGAACGTCACGGTTTGAACGTAGGAGCTGGTACCGTCTGGCGAACCATTGACTGGCTTACCCTGCGCATCGACATAGTTAATCGTCCGCTTTACTGTTTCAGTCAAATCATCCTTAGCAACGCCATTTGGATATTCCGCGTCGCCCTTAGGATTGATCGGCTGACCTGGCGTGGCTGGATCTTCCGGCGTGATCGTCTTAGTGGCGTGCTTTAGATGGACCACGAAATCATTGCCAACTTTTTCGTAGACCTGGCTGCCATCAATAAAGTCGTTGGATACCAGTTCATAGCCTAGGTCTTGGTAATTCTTGATCTTGTCGGCCGTGGTGTAGTTGATCTTGGTACCAACCTCGCCCTCTGGCAGCGGTGCTTGATCCAGCGTTGCGTTCGTGGTGTCATCAACATACTTGATCGTACCAGAGACGACTTGAACGTATGGTACCTTCGTGTCTTTACCAGGATCAGCTGGCGTAATTGAATCGCCTGGCTGATTATCTTTTGGTTTCCAGCCATCAATGCTTGGCACGGTTGGATTCAAGACTTTGGTTGGATCAGCTGGATCGGTCGTGTACGTTGGCGTGTCCGTGCCTGGAATTGGCGTACCGTCTTCATCTACCGGAATCAGCTTGCCGTTTGGCGTGTAGGTTACCGTTTCTTCAACGTCTGGATTATCAACGGTTGCCGTCAGTCCACCAGCTGTCTTTTTATCAGCATGGTAGCCATCAACAACCGGCGTATCTTCCGTACCAAAAGTATTAGAACCTTGCCAGTCGCTGGTTGAAAGAACTTTACCCGTAACCTTGTCAATCGTAACAGTCCGCGTAAAGGCGTCTTCTTTGGTCTGAGTCTTGTCAGGTGGCGTCTGGTCACCAGCACCAACGTAGTGAATCGTTTGGGTGGCTGCCTTGATCAGGTTCTTATGATCAGCTTCCGTTGGATAAACCGGGCTGTTTGGATCATTAGGGTTAATTGGATTGCCTGGCGTGGCTGGATCTTCCGGTGTAATCGTCTTAGTGGCGTGCTTTAGATGAACCACGAAATCATTGCCAGTCTTAGCATAAGTTTGCGTACCATCAGCAAAGTCGTTGGAAACCAGTTCGTAGCCTTGGTTTTCATAGCCCTTGATCTTGTCTTTAGTAGTGTAGTTGATCAAAGAGCCAATCTCACCACTTGGCAAAGGATCGCTGTCAAGCTCTACTCCGGTTGTGTCATCAACATACTTGATCGTTCCTAATACTTGATTATTGCTGTAAGTTACGGTAACCGTCGTGTCGTCTTGATCTGGCGTAACAACCTGTGATGAAACGTTAGCAATATCAACGTTGTCATAGCCTACTGAACTTGGATCTGCCGATTTAACGGCTGCCAGCGTCTGTGTAGCCGGCTGCCATGCCCGATCAGCGCTTTCCGTGTCAGCTTTGCCATCGTTATTGGTGTCGTAACCCAGAATATTACCGGTAACCTTATCAATAACTACGGCGCGTTTAAACGTTACGGTTTGAACGTAGGAGCTGGTACCATCTGGCGCACCCTTAACTGGATTACCCTTAGCATCGACATAGTTAATCGTCCGTTTTACCGTCTCAGTTAAATCATTCTTAGTAACGCCATCTGGATAAGTAACGTCACCTTTAGGGTTGATTGGATCGCCTGGCGTGGCTGGATCTTCTGGCGTAATCGTCTTAGTGGCGTGCTTTAAATGAACGATGAAATCATTGCCTTCCTTGGCGTAGGTCTGCGTCCCATCGCTAAAGTCGTTAGAAACCAGTTCGTAGCCCAGATCTTGGTAATTCTTGATCTTATCTTTAGTAGTGTACTTGATCTTAGTACCAACCTCACCTTCTGGCAAAGTCTTTTCATCTAAAAGAGTACCAGTCGTATCGTCAATGTATTGAATCGTACCGGCAACTACCATTGGATCATTGCTGTAGACGACTTTTTCAACAATGTCGCTGTCGCCTGGTTCGACGCCATAAACATTGACTTTTGCCCGATCAACATGGTCAAAACCAACTTCAGCCGGCGTTTTTGACTCAACCTCATCAAATTCTCCATGCAGCGGCGACCAGGCCCGATCACCACTCTCAGTGTCAACCTTGCCATCGTTGTCAGTATCGTATCCCAGAACCTTGCCAGTGACCTTATCAACAATCGCGGTCCGCTCGAACGTCACGGTTTGGGTGATCGTTTCCTCACCGTTTGGCCCACCTTTAACCGGGTTGCCTTTAGCATCGACATAGTTAATTGTCCGGGTAACCGTGTCAGTCAAATCATCCTTAGCAACGCCATCTGGATAGGTAACGTCACCCTTAGGATTGATTGGTTTACCTGGCGTGGCCGGATTAGTTGGTGTGACTGGCGTCGTTTGGTGACCATAGTAAACCTTTTCCGTTGCGTTGGTGGTGTTGCCATCAACCGTAACCGCAGCTACTGAAGCGCGGTCAGGAGCCGTATAGCCGTAGTCCGAAAGGTCGGCAGAATCCTGCTGCGTCCAAGTCTGAGCATCAACTTTCCAGCTGTCATCAATCGTGTAGCTGGAACCGTCAGCTGAAATCGTACCATAGCCGATAAAATTGTTTTGATCATCGTAGATCTTGTTGCGCTTTAAGGTTGCCGTCTGCGTAACCGTACTTTCCAGATTGGTTGGAATTGCTTCGCCCGTTACGCTGTCATAGTATTCAATTGTCCGTGTAACAGTCTTAGGCGTATCGGCTTCAGTATGGTAGGTTACCTGTTCATAAACAAAGTAGACGTCATTAACGGTGTTAGAATTGATTGTTCCTGTAGCATCAGATGGCGTCGTATTATATGTAAAGCCATTAATTGTAGTTGTACCGGCTTTTCCTAATGATTTGTCGGTTTTGACATAACGATAAGTCTTGCCATTAACGGTGATAGTCGTTGGACGATATTCTGATCCAGATACGTTATATGTAGTATTTTTCCCGGAATTTTCATAGGCTGCAGTCGGGGCTTGAATTGCCATGCCATCGCTGGTTACATAATTGATGCGAACCTGACCTTGCGGAGCGTAGTAGTACTCAACAAGTTCTTGACCTTTAGCTAATTTGTTATTCAAGCCAAATATTGTCATATAGCCTTTATATTTTCCTAATTTTTCTCTTGTCAGATCATCTGAGCTAATCCCAATAGCCGTAAGATACTTTACACCAATTGGTTGGTATGTGGAATCGTACAGTAAGAAAGAACCATTTTTGTAAGTAATATTGTCGCTTGATGTAACATCATAGTTACCATCAGTGGAAACTTCACCAGGTACCAATTCACCTGTAGTCAAAAACGTATGCCAAACACTCTCATCTGCATAGTCGTTACTACTTGCATTAATTGATGCTATCTTCATTTCCATCTTTGCAGTACCGTCAGCTTTGGTTATAACATAGACGGACGCAATTTGATACTTATCGGATATCTGTTCTCGAGCACGCTCCAAGACATCTCCAACATTGTAAGATCTCGACAAAGTCCCAACCGTTGATGATGGTGAGCTAATCAGATCATAACCAACAAAGCTTCTTACACCTGATGCTGTGTATGTATATCCTTGACGGCCAGTTTCCTCATACGTTGCAAGTTTGGTTTCCGCGCCACTAGCATCTTTAGCAATATATTCTGTAGTTATCGTACCAGCTATAGGCAGAGTAACATGAACTGTCGAGCCCATACTATTATCACCAGCAGCACTATAAATAACTTTTGAATATTGCGTACCAATGCTATTTGTCAAATTGATCAATGCAGTCGTCAATCCATTAACTGTACTTGTAGTGTACGATAATTTAAATCTCGACAATATTTTGTCAATGTCTGCTTGTGGAGTCAGAGTGTCGCTCCACACGATACTGTTATCAGATGCATCAACTACCTGTGCATAAACAGTACTGTCATCATATTTACCGTCACTTGCAGCTGCTTTAGTTGAAAAACGGAAGTAGTATTGTTTACCGTTCTCACCATTAAAAGTGGTATTATTAATATCCTTTCCACTCGCTTTACTGGTTCCTGGATCAAAGTCTCCACCTAAGCTGACAATCCCAAACGTGTAGCGACCTTCAGTAGGATCAGCCTTGTAGCCGCTAGGGATCTTTGATGAGTTGTCCAGCACCAGACTTGCTCCGTTGGCATTGCTCATCCCCGGCGTAACATCACTATCAGTCAGGCCTTTAGTCTTACCTTCGTCAGTAATCTTCCCTCCTGCAGATATCGCATCATCACTGGTTGTTTCACTCTGAGCTGCTGTCGACGTGGCTGGAGTCGTTGTTTTGGCAGTATCCGTGGTTGTGTCACTTGCAGCCGTTGCTGAATTTGTCGCTGCTTGGCTGGTAGCCGTCGTGGAACTCGAAGTAGGCTGACTGACAGTCGCAGCACTTTCACTGGCAGCTGCTTGAGAACCGGTACTGCTTAAAGCCACTTGACTAGCATTTAAATCCGTCGTCGCGCTGGCGGTCTTTGCCTCAGTACCAGTACTTGTAGTGTCGGTAGTGGTATCGGCCGACGCTTGACTATTCCCCATAAACAGCAAGGTCCCCAATAATACTGAAACCGTACCAATGCTTAATTTGCGCAAACCAAAGCGTTGAGCTTGATTGGCGATTTTTTTTTTTTTTAAATATGTATTGTTTTTGGAAAGCATTAAGATCCCTCCCACAAATTAAAAATCTCAAAATCCAATTAATTTCTAAAGCATGCCCTTCAGCTATTTTTAGACTGATAGGTACACTTCTATTTTACCTAATTGATATATAACATCAAGGAGTTTAGTAAAGTGATATTTTGTCTTCATATTAAATTATTTAGCGTTTTTAAAAATCAATTGATATACCAATAGCAAAAGATAAAAACTTTATAATAGCAATTAAGGCAGCGCTATCATAATCAAACTTGTCATTAAAGGTAATTCCTTTTTCCAATTATCTATTTCTTCAAATTACCGCTTATCAAATGCTCATTAAAAATCATTTCTCAATTTATGTTTAACGATAAAAAAGGCCGGTCACTTAACAATAAAGTGATCGACCTTTATTTTAGTTTCTCATGCGCAGGCTTCTACTTTTGAAACCTTTAGATTAGTCTTCGCGACGCTTCTTGCGCGTACCGAACAGTGCCAGCATCGATGCAATACCGGCAAAGCCTAAGCCCATTGCAGCCGTGGCTTCGTTCTTATCGTTACCGGTTTGTGGCAGCGTTGCAGCCTTAGCAGCTTCAGCCTTAGCTGACGTCGGCGTTGCTTGACCCTGACCAGCTGGTGATGCAGGAGTCTGCGGCTGTTCAGTTGGAGTAACCGGCGTTGTTGGTTCGCCTGGAGTCGTTGGTGTTGAAGGAGTTGTAGGCGTAGTCGGCGTCGATGGAGTATCAGGCGTCGTTGGCGTTTCCTTCTTAGTGTATGGTACCGGCGTGTCTACAGTTGGATCTGCCGGCGTGATTGGGCTTGGATCAACTGGCGTGTAGCCTGGTACTTCCGGAATTGGTTCGTTTGGCACAACCTTCGTTGGATCGTTTGGATCGTTTTGATAGATCGGCGTATCCGCACCTGGGATTGGATTGCCATTTGGATCAACCGGAATAATCTTACCGATCTTCTTGTAAATGAACGTTGCAGTTTCATCACCGTTGCCAAACGTGCCCTTGGTGTTGTCCTGCTTTACCAGAACGTAGCCGTTGATGACCTTGGCATCGCCAGTCACGTCAAAGCCATCGCCACTCTTGTACGAGCTGCCCTTGTCAACGCTTGGTAACAGTTCGTTGCCATCTTCGTCCACAAACTTCTCTGTCAGGCCATATTGATTCTGCTTGTATGGTACCGGCGTGTCCTTACCAGGATCAGCTGGCGTGATTGGACTTGGGTCTACTGGCGTGTAGCCTGGTACGTCTGGAATTGGTTCGTTTGGCACAACCTTCGTTGGATCGTTAGGGTCCGTTGGGTAGGTTGGCGTATCGGCACCAGCACCAACGTAGTGAATCGTTTGGGTGGCATCCTTGACCAAGTTGTCGCGATCAGTCTCGGTTGGGTAAACCGGGCTGTTCGGATCGTTAGGGTTGATTGGTTGGCCTGGCGTTACCGGATTTGGATCGTTAGGCGTGATCGTTTGCGTCTTGTGCTTCAAGTGAACCACAAAGTCATTGCCAGTCTTAGCATAGGTTTGCGTACCATCAGCAAAGTCATTGGAAACCAATTCGTAGCCTTGGTTTTCATAGCCTGTAATCTTATCAGCTGTTGTGTACTTGATCTTGGAACCAACCTCACCACTTGGCAGACTATCTTGATCTAGTGTTACGCCAGTCGTGTCGTCAATGTACGTAATCGTTCCCGATACAACGACTGGGTTATTGCTGTATACAACCGTTTCCGTCAGATCAGCTTGGCCAGGAACTACCGTCACCGTAGATATCGCCGACTTATCAACATTGTCAAAGCCCAGTGTCTTTGGATCGGCTGACTTAACTTCACTAAGTTCAGCACTTAATGGCGTCCAGGCACGATCTGAACTTTCGGTGTCAACTTTACCATCATTGTTGGTGTCGTAGCCCAGGATCTTACCCGTAACCTTATCAACGATTGCCGTCCGTTCAAACGTTACGGTCTGGTCGTATGAGCTGGTACCATCAGGAGAACCATTGACTGGGTTGCCATTCGCGTCAACGTAGTTAATCGTCCGTTTTACCGTGTCAATCAAGTCATCCTTAGCAACACCATCTGGATAGTTAACGTCACCCTTAGGATTGATTGGTTGGCCTGGCGTGCCCGGATTAGTTGGCGTCACTGGCATCGTTTGGTGACCATAATAAACCTTTTCCGTTACGTCGGTCGTGTTGCCATCAACCGTTACCGCCGCTACTGAAGCCCGGTCAGGAGCCGTGTAGCCATAATCAGAAAGGTCGGCAGAGTCTTGCTGCGTCCAAGTCTGGGCAGCAACTTTCCAACTGTCATCAATCGTGTAGCTGGAACCATCAGCTGAGATTGTACCGTAACCGATAAAGTTATTCTGATCATCATAGATCTTGTTACGCGTCAGCGTTGCCGTTTGCGTAACCGTAGCTTCAATATCAGTTGGAATTGCGGCGCCCGTCACACTATCGTAGTATTCGATGGTCCGTGTAACGTCCCTAGTTTCAGCTTCAGTATGATACGTTACCTGTTCATAAACAAAGTAGACATCATTAACGTTGTTGGAGTTGATCGTCCCCGTAGCGTCAGATGGCGTTGTATTGTACGTAAAGCCGTTAACGGTTGTCGTACCGGCAGTTCCCAATGATTTGTCTGCCTTGACGTAACGGTAGGTCTTACCATTAACCGTAATTGTTTCTGGGCGGTAGTTTGAGCCCGTAACATCATATGAAGTGTTGTTGCCAGAGTTCTCGTAAGCCGTCGTTGGGTTTTGAATTACCGTACCATCACTGGTTACATAGTTGATGCGAACCTGGCCTTGTGGAGCATAGTAGTAATCTATGGTCTTTTGTCCTAAGGTTAAACGGTTCAACAGCAGCCAGTTCATCGTAAAGTTATTCCAACCAGTTAACTGATCTTCCGTAAAACCAGCTTTTTTCAATTCATTAAGGCCAAGATTAAGCTTATTACCCTCTTTATCCGTCATGCTTAGGTTAACGGTAAAGGCACCATTGCTATAGTACACGCCATTATAGGTTGCATTATTGTTTCCAGTCGTGGACATTTCACCTGGCTTTAATTCTTCGGAAGTAAAAATGGTTTTCCAAATACTGGAATCGTTAATATCACTAAGACTTGCATCAGCTTTGGCTACGCGCATCTCAATTCGACTTGTTCCATCAGTATCAGTGATTACTTGAACACGTGCGATCTGTAAAACAGGATTTTCTTTAGTACCTGACAGGTTTCGCTGCCCAGTAATGTACACGTCCCCAACTTTGTAGTTTCTTTTAAGGGTTCCACTAATAGACGAAGGAATGTTGGTTAAATCAAAACCAACAAAGTTTCGTACTCCGGAAGCCGTGTATTGATAGCCAATTCGGCCGGTTTCATCATAAGTTGCCAGAATAACATCATTACCAGCAGCATCCTTGGCAATGTAGCGAGTCTCAAGCGTACTTGCAATTGGGTAATCAAAACCAATACTGGTAGCTTGCGCATTCTTAGTTGGATTTGATGGCTCATATACATTGATTGAGTACATATTTCCAAGGTTAGAAGTAAAGTTAATTCCCTTAGATGCTACGCCATTGACAACCGTTTCAGTATATGAATACGTATAGTAGGTATTATCACTTGTGTTCTTCAAGTAACCAACTTTTTTATTAGTATCACCAGGAACAGAGGTGTTTTCCCACAAAACAGTGTTGGTATTAGCATCAACTAACTGAATGTAGACCGTATCATCATAGACACCGTTATTGCCATTCTTAGCTACCGAGACGCGAATGTAATAGTTCGTGTTGTATTTTTGATTGTAGCTGGTCAAATCTGAAGCAGTTACAGGACCCAGGCTCAGAATACCAAACGTATAACGGCCTTCAGTCGGATCAGCTTCATAGCCAGATGGAATCTGACTTTGATCTGCCGTAATCGTTGCACCATTGGCATTGCTCATGCCTGGATTTGCATCACTGTCGCTGAGCTTGTCTTTAGCAACGATCTCACCCTTGCTGGTCAGCGCATCATCACTAGCCGCCTGACTGTCCGCAGTTGTCGCAGCCGAGGATGCTGACGATACAGCATTCGTTACAGCTGAATCAGCAGTTGAAGCCGCAGATGCAGTCTGTGAGCTGTCCGCAGTTGATGTTGCAGCTGCTGATTGGCTGTTTGCCGAAGTTGCTGAACTGACCGCCGCACTGCTTTTGGCATCGCTGGCAGCTGTTGAACCTGTACTGCTCAGCGTAACCGCACTGGCACTGGTATCATTGGCAGCACTGTTTACGTTAGTTGCTTCGGCACTCGTATCCGTACCAGTCGTTGTGTCGGCGGATACTTGACCATTTCCAAAGAACATCAGCGTCCCCAAAAGTACTGATACCGTTCCAATGCTTAGCTTTCGCAAGCCAAAGCGTTGAGCGCGGTTGGCACTCTTTTGCTCTTGCATATACTTATTATTCTTGGAATACATATATAGACCCCCTAAATTTATAAATCCCAATATCAAAATAAATATCAAGGTTTCTTGTTGCTGCTCATCTTTCGAAACACATTAATCACCCCTTCAACGTTTTCAATCGATAAGCAGAGTTCTTCTTCTCTAGAATGATTCTATATGGGAGTGTTATAAAAATAAAGAGAAAACCGCGTTCTTATAATGTTATTCAACTTGTTATACTATCAGTATAATTGTCTTTTATAACTTAGATGTTTAATAAACTAATTGTTTACAATAGGATATTTTGACAATTTTGAGAAAATAGTTTTTCATTAATCAGTTTATACACCGATAACAGTCTTAATATAAAAATATTCCTGAAACATCAAAAAGGCCGGTCACTTAACAATAAAGTGATCGACCTTTATTTCAGTTTCTTATGAGCAAGATTCTGCTTTTGAAACCTTTAGATTAGTCTTCGCGACGCTTTTTGCGTGTACCGAACAGTGCCAGCATTGATGCAATACCGGCAAAGCCTAAGCCCATTGCAGCCGTGGCTTCGTTCTTGTCGTTACCAGTTTGTGGCAGCGTTGCAGCCTTAGCAACTTCCGTCTTAGCTGACGTTGGCGTTGTTTGACCCTGACCAGCTGGTGATGCAGGAGTCTGTGGCTGTGCTGGTTCAGAAGGCGTCGTTGGTGTTGAAGGAGTTGTAGGCGTAGTCGGCGTTGATGGAGTATCAGGCGTCGTTGGCATTTCCTTCTTAGTGTATGGTACCGGCGTATCTACAGTTGGATCTGCCGGCGTGATTGGGCTTGGATCAACTGGCGTGTAGCCTGGTACTTCCGGAATTGGTTCGTTTGGAACAACCTTCGTTGGGTCGTTTGGATCGTTTTGGTAGATTGGCGTGTCGGCACCTGGAATTGGCGTACCGTTTTCATCTACTGGAATGATCTTACCGATCTTCTTGTAGATGAATGTTGCGATTTCATCACCATTGTCAAACGTACCCTTGGTGTTGTCCTGTTTTACCAGAACGTAGCCGTTGATGACCTTGGCATCGCCAGTCACATCGAAGCCGTCGCCGCTCTTGTATGAGCTGCCCTTGTCAACGCTTGGTGACAGTTCGTTGCCATCTTCGTCCACGAACTTCTCCGTCAAACCGTATTGGTTCTGCTTGTATGGTACTGGCGTGTCCTTGCCAGGATCAGTTGGCGTAACCGGACTTGGGTCAACTGGCGTGTAGCCTGGCACATCTGGAATTGGTTCGTTTGGCACGACCTTCGTTGGATCGTTAGGGTCCGTTGGGTAGGTTGGCGTATCAGCACCTGGGATTGGCGTACCATTTGGATCAACTGGTACCAGCTTGCCGTTTGGTGCATAGGTTACCGTTTCTTCAACGTCTGGATTATCAGGCGTTGCCGTCAGACCACCAGCAGTCTTCTTGTCGGCATGGTAGCCGTCAACGACTGGCGTGTCTTCCGTACCAAAAGTCTTAGTACCAATCCAACCAGTAGTTGAAACTACTTCACCAGTAACCTTGTCAATCGTGTCAGTCTTACTGAAAGCGTCCTTTTGAGTTTGAACCTTGTCAGCAGGAGTGTCGGCGCCAGCCCCCGTGTAGTGGATGGTTTGCGTAGCATCCTTGTAGCTTACTGATTCTTCAGTTGCATGCTTCAAGTGAACTACGAAGTCATTGCCAACCTTTTCGTAGACTTGACTGCCATCAGTAAAGTCGTTGGATACCAATTCGTAACCTTGATCTTCGTAGCTCTTGATCTTGTCGGCCGTGGTGTAGTTGATCTTTGAACCAACCTTGCCGCTTGGCAGATCAGATGAGCTTAACGTCTTACCAGTCGTGTCATCAACGTACTTGATCGTACCAGTAACTACTTGAACATATGGTACCGGCGTGTCCTTACCAGGATCAGTTGGCGTCACCGGACTTGGGTCAACCGGCGTGTAGCCTGGCACGTCTGGAATTGGTTCGTTTGGCACGACCTTCGTTGGATCGTTAGGGTCCGTTGGGTAGGTTGGCGTGTCCGCACCTGGAATTGGCGTACCATTTGGATCAACCGGAACAATCTTACCGTTTGGTGCGTAAGTTACGGTTTCTTCAACGTCTGGGTTGTCAGGCGTTGCCGTCAGTCCACCGGCAGTCTTCTTGTCGGCATGGTACCCGTCAACGAATGGCGTGTCAACCGTGTTAAACGTCTTGGTACCTTCCCAATCACTCGTTGAGAGCACCTTACCAGTTACCTTGTCAATCGTAACAGTCCGCGTGAAGGCGTCCTTTTGCGTCACAGTGTTATCAGCTGGCGTCTTGTCGCCGGCACCAACGTAGTGAATCGTTTGGCTGGCATCCTTAACCAGGTTGTTGCGGTCAGCATCGGTTGGGTAAACCGGGCTGTTCGGATCGTTAGGGTTGATTGGTTCGCCTGGCGTTACCGGATTTGGATCGTTAGGCGTGATGGTTTGCGTCTTGTGCTTCAAGTGAACCACAAAGTCGTTGCCAGTCTTTTCGTAGACCTGACTGCCATCAGTGAAGTCACTGGATACCAATTCGTAGCCTTGGTCTTCGTAAGCCTTGATCTTATCTGCCGTCGTGTAGTTAATCGTTGAACCAATCTTACCGCTTGGCAAATTATCACTATCAAGTTCTACACCAGTAGTGTCATCAATATACTTGATCGTACCCGATACTTGGTTGTTGCTGTAAGTTACCGTAACCGTTGTGTCGCCTTCACCAGCCGTAACTACCAGTGATGGAACATTAGCAATATCAACGTTGTCGTAGCCTACTGAACTTGGATCGGCTGATTTAACGGCATCCAAGGTCTTTTCAATTGGCGTCCAGGCACGATCTGCACTTTCGGTGTCAACCTTGCCATCATTGTTGGTGTCGTAGCCCAGAATCTTGCCGGTTACCTTGTCAGCGATAGCAGTCCGCGTAAATTCAGCAGTTTGAACGTATGAGCTCGTACCGTCCGGGGCACCATTAACCTTGTTGCCGTTTTCGTCAACGTAGTTAATCGTCCGCTTTACCGTGGCATTCAAGTCATCCTTAGCAACACCATCTGGGTAGGTAACGTCACCCTTAGGATTGATTGGTTCGCCAGGAGTCTTAGGGTCAGTTGGCGTAACTGGCGTCGTTTGGTGACCATAGTAAACCTTTTCCGTTACGTTGGTCGTGTCGCCATCAACCGTAACCGCAGCTATTGAAGCGCGGTCAGGAGCCGTGTAGCCGTAGTCAGAAAGGTCGGCAGAATCCTGCTGCGTCCAAGTCTGAGCATCAACTTTCCAGCTGTTATCAATCGTGTAGCTGGAACCGTCAGCTGAAACAGTACCGTAACCGATAAAGTTATTCTGATCATCATAGATCTTGTTGCGCGTCAGCGTTGCCGTTTGCGTAACCGTGCTTTCCAGATTAGATGGAATTGGTTCACCCGTTATGCTGTCGTAGTATTCAATCGTCCGCGTAACGTTCTTAGTTTCAGCTTCCGTGTGATAAGTTACCTGTTCGTAAACATAGTAAACATCATTAACGTTGTTGGAGCTGATCGTCCCCGTAGCGTCAGATGGCGTCGTGTTGTACGTAAAGCCGTTAACGGTCGTCGTACCAGCAGTCCCCATTGACTTGTCGCTCTTAACGTAGCGGTAAGTCTTGCCATTGACGGTAATCGTTTCTGGTTTGTAGGTTGAACCAGATACATCATAGGAAGTGTTATTACCAGAGTTTTCATATGCCGTCATTGGCGTTTGAATTACTGTACCATCGCTGGTTACGTAGTTGATGCGAACCTGACCTTGTGGAGCATAGTAATACTGAACCGGTTCTTGACCAGCTGCCAGACGGTTGTTCAAGCCGTAGATAGTAAGGTATTTACCATATCCAGTCAGCTGGTCTTGAGTAAAGCCTGCATCAGTCAGATACTTAACACCAATTGGATCGCCACTTAGCGTATAGAGTAGGAAAGCACCATTCTTGTGAGCATCTGCATCATAATTACCATTATTGCCGAATTCGCCTGGGGCAACTGGATCCGAAGCTAAGATCGTCTTCCAGATGCTTTCATCAGCAATATCATCAATGCTTGCCCCCACAGCAGCTACCTTAAGGACAACCCGAGCAGTCCCATTAGTATCCGTGATTACATTGATTCGGGCAATCTGCAGCTGATCTGACAGTTGTTTTTGCGTTGAAACAATAATATCGCCGACTTTGTATGAAGCTGAAAGAGTCCCAGTGGTGTTGGAAGGTGAGCTGATTAGATCAAAGCCTTTAAAGATCCGCGCACCAGAAGCAGTGTAGGTATAACCCTGCCGACCAGTCTGTTCGTAGTCAGCCAAAATGGTTTCGTTGCCCGCCGCGTCTTTAGCGATATATTCAGTCCGAATCGTACTTTCGTCTGGGTACATTACATGGGTAACCGTTCCGGATGAAGTATTAGAACTGTTTGCGGCATCATAAACAACCTTAGCATACTGAGTACCAACATCAGAGTTAACTTCGATCTGTTTAGTGGTAACTCCATTAGTTGTATTAGCCATATAAGTCAGCTGATAGTGATGGGTAGAGCCATCACTAATCACAGTTTTAAGTTTATCAACTTGAACAGTAGCCCCATTTACGGTCAACGTACCTTCCCAAAGCACCTGATCCGTATCAGCATCAACCAATTGGGCATAAACCGTGTCATCGTACTGACCATTTGTAGCAGTTTTACTAGTTGAGAAACGGAAGTAGTAATTGGTGCCATTTTCGCCATTGTAAGTAGTACTCTTTTCTGACGTCGTGAATGGTCCTAAGCTGACAATCCCAAACGTGTAGCGACCATCAGTTGGATCTGCCTTGTAGCCGCTAGGGATCTTGCTTTCATCTGCAACAACACTTGCTCCGTTGGCAGCGCTCATCCCAGGAGTCACGTCACTGTCACTGATCTTATCAGTTGCCAGAATTTGACCTTTGCTGGATGCTACATCATCGCTGGCACCCTGACTATTGGCAGTCGTAGCAGTTGAGGCATCAGTAGTTGCAGTAGCAGCAGTCGAAGCCGCAGATGAAGCGTCAGTAGTTGTTGCTGAAGCACTGGAAGCCGCAGATGAAGCCGTTGAAGCAGCCTGTGAGCTGTCCGTAGCTGACGTCGAAGCCGCCGCAGCTGTTGCCGTTTGCGCGCTGGCTGCTGCTGAACTAGCCGCCGCACTGCTGTTGGCATCGCTGGCAGCTGAAGAATCCGTGCTGCTCAGCGTAACCGCACTGGCACTGGTATCATTGGCAGCACTGTTTACGCTAGCCGTGTCAGCACTGGTATCCGTACCAGTCGTCGTGTCGGCAGATACTTGGCCATTGCTGAAGAACATCAATGTCCCCAAAAGCACGGATACCGTTCCGATGCTTAATTTACGCAGTGAGAACCGTTGAGCACGATTGGCACTCTTTTGTTCCTGCATATATTTATTATTCTTGGAATACATATATGTAGACCTCCTAAATCTAAAATCTCAATATCGAATAAAGCTAATATCAAGGTTTTCTTGGCAGCTGCTAATCTGGTGAATTTTTGTTAATCACTTTATAATCTATTTTCAAATTGGCAAACTTTTTTCGTCACCTAAATTCATTTTTAAGTCGATAAGCAGATTCCTTTTCAACACGAATGATTGTATATGGGAACTTACAAAAAAGAAAGACCAATCCGCCTTCTTATAAGCTCTTTCACTTTGTTATACAATGAATGGTAATTGATGGTTTTATAAGTTGATTTAAGAAACTATCAGTTTACATAAAGTAACCAAACGGGGAAATAAATAGCTGGCTAGCGCCGATTCCGTTTATATATTGATAACATTCAACTACTTGCTGCAGCTGCTGTTGAATCAGAAAAGCCGTTCCGCAAGTGACCACGGTAACGGCTTTTATCACTTATAGAAATAATCCCAGCAGCATCAGTCCCAGCGTAATCAAGAGAATCACACCCATGATCAGCTGGCCAAACCAAGATTCTCGCGGATTCTTTTGGTAGGTGCGAGCCTTTTCGCGTTCAACCTGAGCCAAACGCGCGCTGGCATGCCGCTCGACTAGATCATCATGCTGATTGGGCTTGGTTAATGAATCAATCTTGCGCGTTGCCATTTTAAGACCTCAATTCATTAAAACGCTTTTGATATGTTTCAACTTTGGCATCCCCGGCAAACTCACGCTGCGAATCAATCAGCTGTTCCATGACGGCCGGTTTAACCATTGCCAATAAGAGCTTTTCAATCATCGCGTCAAGCTGTGTCTCATCATAGCGATTATCAGGCGCGACCAGTTCCGGCAGATGCAGCGTGTCATTAAAGCCTAGAATCAGCTGATTGTTCTCAAAGGCTGCCCGCACTGCATCCATAATCTGATCACCGTGATTGATATCCAGATAAATATCACAATCGGCCATCAGCTGTTTGGCCTTTGCAAAACTGACTGCTGGATACAGATGCACGTTGGCTTGCTCACCGATCTGCAGCAGTTTTTCCGACATCTCGGTCAACGCCGCGACATGAAAATCAAAATTCTTAAGCCGGGCTGCCAGTACAGAAAGCATCTCGATCTGATCTGAGTTGGTCATGATCAAAATGGCTGGCCGCATCTGGTTGCCACGCGGATGCGGATAGATCGTGCCCAGCTGTTGCACCTTAACGTCCATTGACTGTGAATCGGCATCCACCAGCTTGGCAAATTTTTCTTGATACTGCACCCAGGCCTGATGATTCTGCATCCAGATCTGCTTGGTGCGCGTTTGATTTTCAAAGATAAAGCGCATGTTGCCAGGCAGCTCGTCACCCAGCCCTTCCTGCCAGACCAGAACGTCGCTGGCATTTTCGTTTGGCAGCTTCAAGGTCGTAAAGAAAGCCAGGTTCAGCGTGTTGTAGATAACATGATCAAGCTGATAGTCGCTGCTTTGCAAAAAATCAGCGGTCAGTTCCAGCCAGTTAGCGAAATGACGCTGCCGCCCGCCGGTATACAAAAAGATGTCGTCAGTCGTTAAATGATGGTCGATCACCACGTTTTGCGCCGCGTCATAATACTGCTTGAGTTTTGCCTGACCCTTGGCATAAAACGTCTTGGCAAAACGCTGCCCATGCTGATCATATTGATCGATCCACTGCAGCTCGCCAGCCGCGTTCAGCCATTCAACCTGCTTGACGAAACGCGTATTGTCATTTTTAAAGAAGCGGATCTCGGCCCGCTTGGTATTCAGATCATAAACCTGGGCCCCACTGGCATCCCCTTTGATCTGCCAGAATCGAGGCACCTGAACCTGATCAAAATAAAGCGGCTCGCCAGTCTGCTTACGATACTGCTTGATTGGCGAATCGACCTCTGCCGGCAAAAAGCCATCATCATTGATCACCACTGTTGGCACCTTGATTCCAGCGATCTTTTGCGAGCGGACCAGGTCAATGCTGCCGCGCTGCCAGTCGTCAAATAGATTAAGCATCAATTTCCTCCTTTACCAGCTGTCGCCATTTTGCAAGAATCTGATCATCCAAATAGTGCTCGGCAATCTCATAGGAATGCTGACTGAACTTCGCGCCCCGGTTTTCATCGGCAAAGAGCTGCTCGATGGCTCCCGTCAAAGCCGCGACTTTTTCAGCTTCATCCTGCTGTTCGTCATAAGGCAGCAAAAAGCCGTTTTGATCCGGATCAATAAACGTCTGATTGCCATACGGGACGTCAAAGCCGATCATTGGCAGGCCCCCGCCGACCGCCTCTAACAGACTCAGCCCAAAGCCTTCACTGGTTGAGGCCGCGATGTAGCCGGCGTAGTTTTGGTAGACGTCATCCAGCCGGTGCTGTCCCATCAGATGAATATAACCGTTTGCCTGTGCCGTGTCGATCTGGCGCTGGAGCCGATCATGCTGCTCGCCATAGCCATAGATATCCAAGACCAGATCGCCAACCGTCTGCCGGGCCGCTATTACCGCGCTGATCAGCCAGTCAATATGCTTTTCGCCCGCCAGCCGGGAAGCCGTGATCAGCGTATGCCGGCGCCGCTGCTGATACTGCCGCTGCTTGAGAGTGGTCAGACTGCCAACGGGAATCACGACCACCTTAGCCTCATCATGCTGATACTTTTTCAGCTGTTTGGTCAGCATCGCTTGCTGGGCCGCGGTTGCCACGATGAAAAAGTCGGTGTCCGCCGCGTGCACGAACTGATACTCATAAAAGTTGTTCCAGAGGACGCGCTGATTATCCGTATGGTGCGCGTCATAATGCTCGGCATGCACTACCACGCCCAGTTTGGCTAGTCCATGCAATTGATACCAGAGCTGGCCGCTGCTTAGATCCGGACTGTCCTCACGATCCAAAATTACCAGGTCAGCGGCCTGCAGGTTCAAGCGGCGGATCATCTCAGCGTACAGTTCGGTTTTGGAGTAGTAGATCTGCTCGGGAAACTCAAAGACCTCATTTTCGCCATTAAGGTACTGATGATAGGCAACGCGGCCATCTTGATTCAAAAAGTCGCGCAGATAGACCTGACCTTTGCCATCCAGATATTCCACGGCATAACAGCTGGCACTGAAGAACTCCCGCCTCATTAAGCGTGGTCCCGCGAAATACTCGGCATAGTCAATCAGCTGCCGTTTTTGGTCGACTACATGAACTCTGATCCGCCATTCTTCAGCCATTTCAAAGTCAACCAGCTGCTTATTGCCGACAAAGGTCTGTGTCTTCATTGGCACGTCCTGCAGCTCATGGGCCTGGCGAAACTCAGCCAAAGAATAGGTTGATGGCGTGATTGGCATATCAGTAAAAAAGTTGTACAGCCAGATAACCTGATCATCACGCAGTCCCAGATTGCTCGTCAACGCCTGAATGTTATCGGCCAGAATCATATCCGAAAAGATAAACCGGGCCTCAATGCCTGCCTATTCAAAAACCTTGGCGCGATAAGCCTGGGCATACTCAACCCCACTGCTGGCCCAGCCAATGCCAAGATTAACGTTATAAACCGTCATTTCCTCACCTCTGTTTAGATAAATTCCAAAACCAGTTCCTGCTTGCGATTAACCTTGATCAGGCTGAGCAGCAGATGGCGCACGGCAACCAGCCGCACCTGATCAAACATTTTTTCAAACGCCTCATAAGCCTGCTTATGGTAGACGTACACCGCGTCTCGCTGCATCAATGACCACGGCTCGGTATAAGACTTCAGCCGCTCCAAAAAGGCTACCTGATCAATCCAGCAGTCATCCAGACTCTTAAGCATCGCGGCCCTATAGAACTGATCGCACTGCGCGGGAGTCAAAAGCTGTTTTTCTTTTTGATCCAATACTTTGCGACTCAGCTGCATCAGATACTCTTTGATCGCTGCCTGACTGCTAAAGTCGATTGCAGGCAGCTCCGTAATCAGATCATAGGTAATCCAGTGATTGATCGTATCCTTCAACAGATCCGCATTCCAAGCCGTCCGCTCAGCCAGCAGCTGATCAAACCCGCGTGCCAGCCAATTTTCCGCGGCCTGGCGATAGTCATCGAGCTCCATCACCTGCTCGCGCTCAAAATAAAAGACCTCTCGCTGCATGCGCATGCTGTGCTCATAGCGATAAGTACGCGCCCGCTGATTCTGTTCCTTATCCAGCAGCCGCTCATTTAAAAAGTGCATTGAAACCCAGAGCGAAGGACTGCGCAATTGCCGCGGCTTTTCAATTGGGTGCGTGGCGCGGCGGCGTTTTTTACGGCGATAGTAGTTCTGCAGCTTGACACTGCTGTTTTTGCCGACCAGATCGTCTTCCAATGACCAGAAAAAGATGCTGGAACCTGGATCACCTTGACGCCCAGCCCGGCCCCGCAGCTGTTCGGCAACCCGCGGCAGCAGCAGCTCAGTGCCAATCACGGCAAGACCGCCAAGCTCCTTGACGCCCTCGCCAAGCTTGATGTCAGTACCCCGGCCAGCCAGATTGGTCGCGACCGTTACGGCTCCTTTTTGACCAGCTGCTTTGACGATCATGGCTTCTCTGGCTTCATTGCGGGCCGTCAAGACATTATGGGCAATCCCCCGGTTCAGCAATAGTTCAGAAATGATCGCAGAATTTTCGATTGAACCAGCAATCAAAAGAATCGGCCGTCCCTCTTGATGCAGTCTCATCGTCAAGTCAATCGCCGCCCGCAGCTTTTCGCCGGTCGTCAGATACAGTCGGGGCGAGAAATCCTGGCGCACAACTGGTCGATGAGTCGGAATCGCAACGACTTTCATCTTGTACAGGTTGATAAACTCGCTGGCTGATGAGCGCGCCGTCCCTGTCATCCCCGCGACGTTTTCAAACAGGCCGAACAAGCTCTGATAAGTCGTTGAGGCAACGGCCTGCTGATTATCGGTCAGTTCAACGCCTTCTTTCTGCTCAACGGCCTGCTGAATTCCAGTGTTGATCTTCATCCCTTTTAACAGGCGGCCATTGGCTTCATCCAGCAGTATCACCTTGCCATCCTGGACTTCATATTCATGACCGCGCTGCTGCAGAAAATGTGCCTGCAGCGCCAGATTAATGTGCCGATACAGTTCGCGGCGCTTTGGACTGAACAGATCATCAATCCGGAAATAGCTTTGGGCATACTCAATCCCCGCCTTGGTCAGCCAGACTGCTTGATCCTTGAGATTCAGCCGATACTCCTGACGATAGCGCAGCGTCCGGACAAACAGATCGGCCTGCTGATAAAGATTTGACTGCAGCGATGGCTTGCTGGAAACCACCATTGGCGAATTGGCGCCATCCAAAAGCACCGCGTCAGCCTCATCGATAATCGCGAAATGATAGGGCCGCAGATACTGATCACGCGGATTGGCTGCCAGATTGTTGAAAAGATAGTCAAACGCCAGCGTGGTCCCCGTCGTGTACATCACGTCGGCATTATACCAGCCCCGTTTTACCTCAGGCTTAACCTTTTTGGCTTCATCGTCTTCATCAGCAGCATCCGGATCAAAGCCCAGGCTGCAGGTCAACCCCAGCCATTCATACAGCGGCGCCATCTCTTCTTGATCACGCTTGGCCAGGTACATGCTAGGCGTAACCAGAATCGCGCCTTTTTGCGTCAGACCGTTGAGATAAAGCGGCAGCGTGGCCGTCAGCGTCTTGCCCTCACCGGTTTTCATCTCGGCAATCTGTCCCTGCTGCATGACGATGGCTCCCAATACCTGCACGTCAAACGGATACATCCCCAATATCCGGCGTGCAGCCTCGCGTACGGTGGCGTAGGCTTCTGGCAGGATTTCCATTAAAGACGCCCCTTCAGCCAACTGAGCACGCAGTTTGGGCGTTTGTTCCTGCAGCGACTGGTCATCTAACGACCGCATCTTGGGTGCCAGCGCGTTGACTTGCCGCAAGATCCGCCGTGCTTTTTGATATTCCCATGAAAAGCTCATTCAAAATTCCTTTCTGGCCGCGGATCCTCATTGCTGATCATCATAAAACTAGCAAAAACGGCCTTGCTCTATTTTGGCTGCGCGACTCCCAGCCGATCGCGCAGCTCCTGCAGAATCATCATGATCGGTAAGCGAACCGCGCCTTGCCAAAAAGCGTCGCCGCGGTAGCTGACCTGATAGCGCTCAATGCTTGGATTAATCGGCAGCTCATCTGGGGCCAGCGTAAAGCCATGCCAGGTCGGCTGCCAATCAATCAGCTGGTGCACCAAGGCATTGGTCGCGGGCGAAGTGCCAATCAGATTCACCCGGCCATGATCGGGAATTGCCTGATTAATCCGTGCTTTTACCAAATCCAACGCGTCGTTTCGGTCCTGCCACGGAATCACCACCGGCAGCAGGTTGGAAATGATGTGCTGTTCAGTCAGAGCCTTGCAATCAATTCCGCTGCTGGTGCGGCGCGTTTCCAGCAATAAAACGCTGACTGGCTGACCCGGAATCGGCTTGATCAGCGGAGGAACGGTTATTTGCTGGTCAATTCCCTGGTCAGCAATCTCCAGTCGTTTAAAATCCAGCTCCCAACAGCCCAGATTGATCAATTCAACGGCATAGCTGACCACTTCTAAAGGACAAATAACCGTCAGCTGAGTGCCGTGTGTCTGAAACTCCTTGATCACGTCCCCCTGCGCATCATAAAAAGACGCCTTGAGCATCACGCGCGCTGCGGGTCCAACTTTCATCACGGCCTTGATCTGATAGGTCTGATTACTGAGCAGTTCCGGCAGCTGAGAGACGATGCGCTGAGCCTGATAGTTACCCGCTGAATGCCATTTGACCAGCGTTTTGCCTGGTGCCATCAGCCGATTAACGAAATGAACCGACTGATCGGCGCGCACGGTCATTGCCGAGCCATAGCGATAGTTGTTGTTTGGCTGATTGCCCCAGTAGACGTAGTTCAGCAAATCCTCACCTTCCAAAATCTTCTTTTAAGACGCGCGCGTACTGCCGCAAAAACCATTTAATCATCCCGCTGCTGTCGTCATTGTGCCGGCCAGGCAGACCATAGTAGTTGATCTGGCGGGCCCGCCCCAGCAGATGCTTTTTCAAGACGGCCAGCGCGTTGGGATCATAGTCGTCATCAAACATATACGCGAGGTTGAGTGACGTCTCGCTGGCATCTTCATGGATCAGCGCGTCAATGATTTTTTGATCCAGCTGCCGCAGACTGGTTTCGTCCAGTTCATTTGGCGCGGCAATCAGTTCTCGGGCCAGGTCAAAGCTGGTGCCAAATTCGTCCGGCCGTGCCAAGCGACTCCGCTGTGCGATCGTTCCTAGATGTACCAGGGGCTTGGCGGCAATCACTGCATGAGCCTTTTGTCGCAGACCAAATTTAATCGCGCCATAAGTTCCCATTGAAATGCCCGACATCACCAGCTGCGTATGGTCAAAGCCCAACAGCTGCAGATGCTGATCAATAATCTTCGGCACGGCTTGGTTGAAAAACGGTCCCGTGTAAAAGGCGCCCCCCTCCAGCCGCGAATCGGTAATCAAAAGATAGGGAACCTTCATTTTTTTCATCATGAAATAGCCTTCAAAGCTTTTCTTGGAGTGATAGCCGGCAAAATAAACGCACAGTGGCGGCCGCAGATCACCAGGATTAAAGAAGAACTGCACCTCATCGCGCGATTCAAGATCCTGCCAAGCCTGCCCGCCATTGATAAACGTCCCCAGTCCATAGCGCGCCCAGCGAAGCTCAAGGTTGCCCAGCGTCATCTGGCCATTTCCTTTAGCAAAGACGATCGCGCTTAAAAACTGGTTGTGAGTGGTGATTGGCGTCGGGATTACCTGCGGCTTTTGCAGCTGCGCCTCGGAAAACTCATAAGTCTGGCGCTCACTGCCATAAACCAAAACAAAGCGGTAGCGAATCTCCACGTTGGCATCATGCTGAAAAACGGGCCAGACCGTCAGCTGCCGATCAGGATCGACAAACAGATTGGTGCGCAGGTTGGCTAACGGCTGCCAGTCATCACTGTCAACCGTCAGCTCCAAGGCCGCGGAATCTTGCCAGCGCTGACTTCCCTGATAGTTGGGACTGACGGAAAAAGCATCCGGACCAATCCCAATTCCCTGCTGACCGACATAGTAGTATTGAGGAATTGCCGACACAAAGGCTTGACGATCGCTTTTTAACAACCGTGCCTGCGTCCGTGCCAAAAAATACTGCTGCAGCTCATCACCGGCAGCTCCAGGCAAAAAGACCACGTTATATGGATCAACCTTGGCATGCAGCTGCTCCCATTCAACCGGGGTCATTTCCAGCTGGTCGGCAATAATCAAAAGCTCAAACCGCATTTTTTTGACTTTTAACTGCGCCAGGTCGTTGAAGTACCACTGCACGCAAGCGGGAATCCGCAGCGTCTGCGACCAGTCTTCGCCACCCAGCTGCAAGACTCTAATCGGTTTCAATTCTTAGCCTCCCTTTCTACCAAAGATTCTGCCAGGCATTCATGATCATTTCATCCGAGTAGCGATTGATCATGGCAACTGAACTCACCAACGCCTCATTCCAGTGCTTCATGGAGCCTAGATAATAGTCCAGGGCTTGATCCAGCTGACTGATCTGCTTAATCTGCAGTCCATTTTGCTGATGCGTGACCAGCTCGCTTGCCGTGCGATTGATCTGCGGCACGCCAACGCTGACGGCCGCCATCTGAATAAAATCATCCGGCGCCATACTGAGATCGACCAATACGCGGGTTGAATCCAACATGGTCAAGAGGTCCTTAGGCTGCGCGATCCGCTTGGTATAGATCGGAATCGGCTGCGCGGCTGACAGCTCTTCCATATCCGGCGTAAGGTCCGCGTCCTGCAGATCCTCATTTGGCTTGAGCTGTTCAGGCGTTGGGTTGATCATGATCAAAGGATAATGGTCCTGGGCCAATTCCTTGATCGTCTCCTCGGCACGACTCAGCTGATCATCGTCATAGCCGACCAGCTTCAGATTTTCATTAAATCGTGCCTGATCAAGGCGAGCTAAAAGCCGGGCCAAAACAGCGCGCAGTTCAGCCGGTGTCAGTTCGTTGACCACCAACAGAATCGTCTGCTCCAGCTGCTCTTGACTATGCCCCAGATGAAACTGAGCTGAAAAGATCGGCAAAAGCAGGGTCTCGCGTTCATTCCCCAGCAATTCATGCACCCGCGCGTCAACGGCAGCCGAGTCGGTCACCAGCTGCCCAGTAAAATCATTCAGCCGTGGCAAAAATTCTTCAAAAGCATGCCAGCGACTGATGACGGACGCGGTTTTAAAGCCGTTAAAAAATGACAGGCTGGCCCGCTGCTGATCAGCCACCGTAAAAATGATCTCGTCTTGTTGAGCGTCAAGATTTTGCTTGATGAGCCGCGGCAAAAACTCGTCAATCAGTGCCTGCCGATCCTGGTATGCGGGCGCGTTAAAATCTTTGGCAAACCACGGATTGACAAAAACACGGCCATCCGCGATCCGTTCCTTGACGCGCCAGCTGCCGGCTGGATCTAAAAACACCCGCTCAACCAGCTGCTCTTGTTCATCGTAGTTTTGCAGACAAGATAGCCAGCCCCGCGAATCCATCACCAGATCTTGAAAATGCTTGTCGTGTGCAAAACGCTCAATCCGCAGAATCTGTCCGCGGGCGTTAAAAATCACCTGCGCCAGCTTTTGGTCATCACAGTAAGCCACCACCCGAAACGGATCGTATTCAAACCAGGTTCCGCGCGGCCAGTTAAAGTCTGGTAGATCCAAAACCTGCCGGGCGCGCGGATCAGTAACGCCCTGCACCAGATCAAATACCGTCAGCAGTTTCTCGGGTGCCAGTCCCGCCTCGTTGAGCTGTGCCGTAAGCTGCGGAACGTATTCACTGACGATCACGCCGCATTGGGCATCATTACGCATGAAGATCTTTAAATTGTTGATGGCATCGTCAAACTTGAGACGGTCAACGGCATGTGCCCAGTCGTCAAGCTCGTTTTGCCAAGCCGGCACGAAATACTTCATTTTCCAGATCTCCTTTCAACTTGGCATAGCGGCGCGGAATCCTAAGCTCATCCAGTTTATCGATCAGACCATTCATAAACATTACCAGCATGATCAGCTGCGCCATCAACTGGAGGATGCTGCCCCATTCATTTTTGATTAAAGAACCGGAAAGACTCATGACAATCACGCCCATTGCCAAAAGCGCGCCAAAAAACGTCAGACTAAACAAACGCCGCCGCAGATAGCGCTGCGTTGGCTTGCCCGGCTGCACGTTTAAAAGATAGCTATTGGTGTACAGCATCTGTTTGGCCTGCTGCTTAGGATTGAACTGCAGCCACGCAAAAAAGTAGGTCAATAAAAAGGTCAAGCCAGCCGCAAAGCTGATCTGAAATTGTGAATTCAACAAAAGCGTGCGGTGTCCCAGTCTGGTGCCAATCAAAGCCGGCAGTACCGCCAGCGCCGTTCCAATCATAAAAGTCATCATAACGCCCAGGTTAAGCCCAATTGGATACATCAAAGGCGGCGTGTAGCTTGGCAGATAGGATCTGATCTGCGCGTCCTCATAGCGAGCCAAACGAAAAGCCGCTAAAAACCAGATCAGCCCTAGACTCAAAAGCACGATTCCGATGATCAGCAGCCAGCCCTGCCAATTTGCCGCCAACTGGTGAAACAGCTTGCCTGCCTGTGTAGCCACGCTCCGCATCATATTGCTGATAATGAGCACGACCATCCCGCCGATCCCCCGACTGCCATTTAGATTGCCCAGCCAGGTGACCAGCATCGCGCCAGCCGTCAATGCCGCGATTGCCGTGATTTTTGCCAGCGGACCATCAATCAGGCGCGCGCTGTCGACTAACAGATGCGCTTCAAAAACGGCAATCAGCATCGTCAGCAGGTTTTGCAGCAGAAGAATCTGCCGCTGCGAAAGCTCCCGTAGATATGGCAGCTTCATCAATAACGCCAGCTGAACTGCCATCATCGCCACCATAAACGACGTAAAGCCAATACTGAAAAGCGACAGTTTCGGCAGATTAGCCCCCGACATGGCAGCCAGGGCACTGACTGAGGATTCATGCATCAGCTGTTGGTAGTGGTGAGTGATCCTGACTGCCGGTACCGGAATCTGACTGCCCAACAGATAGATCGTGATCGCCATCAGCGTAAAGCCGGCCTTTTTTAAAATCCCTTTAGTTTCAGAAAGCATTGCAACCCCTTTGCTTGTTTACGATTCTTCCGTTCTTCAATCGATGTAGCACGCTAAATTTTTTTGAGCACGCTAAGTCATTCTTCTATGTGCACTTAATTGTTTTTTAAGCGCATTAAACGATTCTTTTGCGTGCATCAAACCACTCTTCTAGGCATACTAAATTGTCTTTTTAATCACGTAAGCCTACTCTTCCAGGCGCGCTTGAAAAACAGCTTCGGTCAGCGCCCGTTTGGTAAACATTCCCTGCCGATTGAGCCAGCCGAATCGATAAACATGATCAGCTAATTGCCGGTACTGATCTTCAGTGACCGACTGCACCCATTCACTGGCTTCAGCAAGCGAGTCGACCACCTTGCCCAGATGATATTTTTCGACAAGATCCGCCTGCGCGATGCCGCGATGAATAACGATCGGCAAACCCGCTGCCAGATAAGAGCCGAATTTAAAATTGACATTGAGTTTCATGTATTCATATACCGTGGGCGAAGCTTCCCAAAGCAGACCAAAGCCCCCGTTTTGATGCAGACACTCAATCAGATGCTCATTAGGTACATAGCCTTGAAAGCTGACCTGAGGATTGTCAAGCGGAGCGGTTGGATCGGCAAAAACCTCAAGCGGAACCTTTTCGTGCCAGTCATTGACAAAAGTAAACTTGCTGGGACTGCCCGCGAAATTAAGCACCGTGCGATATGGCGATTCACCAGTCAATTGATCGGCAGTCAACGCGTCCCAGGCTTGCTGATAAACGATCTTTTTGACTTTAAGACCCCATTTGTCCAATTCCTGCTTCATCTGCGGCATTGGCAGAATCAAAACGTCAGCCTGATTGTAAAAGTCAATCCATTCCGGAACACGCGCGGGATTGTCAAACATCAACGGCGCTACGTCATGCACGAACATGATCAATTTGACGCGATACTCTTGACGGTAGGCATTGATCTTGTCAACCAGTCGCTGCTGCCATTGCATCTCCATCCAGGTCGGCTCTTGCAGAATCACGATATCGTCAACCGTCAATGATGACAGAATGCCGTCCAACCGTGCTGATAATTCGCCAGCAGGTTCGGCCGAGGCATCATAAAAGTAGTAGCCCAACTCTTTAATGCCAATCTCATCAGCAAATTGAGCAGCCATATTTTGAGCAATCTGGGCCGTACTGTTTCTCATTTGGCCATGCATGTTTGTAATGTAGACCGTCATAACCATCACTCCCTCTTACACTTATCATTTTATAAACGTTATTACAGTTAATAACAATATACATAATATTTTTTCGAAATGGCCGTTAATTCCAGATGTTGCACAGATCAACATCAACTTATATTTCGATGTGACTTTCGAAACTTTTTGGCGATTTAGGTGATAAAAAAGAAAAACGCTGCAATCACGGCTTTTTGCCATGATGCAACGTTCTTCTTTTTAAATATCAATCGATCAGTTACTTATCTTCATCAGTTCGCTTGCGTCCAAAGGCAGCAGCCAATGCACCCAGCATTACGGCTGACAGTCCCAGGATACCTGCTTGAGAATCATCAGAACCGCTGAGCTGTGGCAGTTTTTCAGCCTGCTTCTTAGCAGCCGGCGTTGGCTGACTTGATACAACACTTTCCGTTGCTGGCTGTTCAACTGATGGTGCGACGCTGTCAAACGACTGCACGTCTACCAGCGATACTGGTTCAATCAGTGAACGGCCATTGTTGTTTTCAGCATAACCGCCTGAATTAGAATCGGTGTTATGAGCAATGCTTTCCGAAATGGATTGGCTGATGCTGTTCACCTTACTGTTGGAAATTGATTCCGATAGGCTGCGCGACTGGCTCTTTGAAATACTTTGCGATGCGCTCTTAGAGATTGATTGACTCGCACTCGTCGATACCGAAGCACCTGCTGAAGCTGACGCGCTAGCTGAAGCGGACTGGCTGGTACTTACTGAGGCACTCGTGGAGGCCGACCGACTGGCGCTTTGTGAAGCACTCGTTGATGCGGAGATACTAGTTGACGCCGACGCACTCGTGGAAGCCGATTCACTCGCACTCTGTGATGCACTGGTTGAAACTGATTCACTGGCACTCAGGGATGCGCTAGTTGAAGCGGACTCACTTACACTTTGTGATGCACTTGTGGATGCAGACTCGCTAGCACTCAAAGATGAGCTGGTTGAGGCAGATTCACTCGCACTCAGAGAAGCACTAGTTGAAGTGGACTCACTTGCACTCAGTGATGCGCTAGTTGAGGCTGATTCGCTCGCACTCAGTGATGCACTAGTTAAAGCGGACTCGCTTGCACTTTGAGATGCACTAGTTGAAGTGGATTCACTTACACTCAAGGAAGCGCTAGTTGAGGCTGATTCACTGGCACTCAGAGATGCACTAGTCGATGTGGATTCACTCGCACTCAGTGATGCACTCGTGGATGCAGATTCGCTCGCACTCAAGGATGCACTTGTGGAGGCTGATTCGCTGGCACTCAGAGAAGCACTTGTTGAAGCAGATTCACTTGCACTTAGGGATGCACTAGTCGATGCTGATTCACTGGCACTCAAGGATGCGCTAGTTGAAGTCGATTCACTTGCACTCTGTGATGCACTGGTCGAGGCGGATTCACTTGCACTCTGTGATGCACTAGTTGATGCAGATTCACTGGCACTCAAGGATGCACTAGTCGATGCTGATTTGCTCGCACTCAAGGATGCGCTAGTTGAAGTGGATTCGCTCGCACTTTGAGATGCGCTCGTGGAGGCGGACTCGCTGACACTTAGGGATGCACTCGTCGAAGTGGATTCACTGGCACTCAGCGAAGCACTTGTTGAAGTCGATTCACTTGCACTTTGAGAATCACTCGTTGAAGCGGACTCGCTCGCACTCAGGGATGCACTTGTTGAAGCTGATTCGCTGGCACTCAGAGAAGCACTCGTCGAAGTTGATTCACTAGTACTCAGTGATGCGCTAGTTGAAGTAGATTCGCTAGCACTCAGGGATGCACTCGTCGATGCCGATTCACTGGCACTCAGGGATGCACTCGTTGAAGTCGATTCACTCGCACTTTGTGATGCACTGGTTGAGGCTGATTCACTTGCACTCAGTGATGCGCTCGTGGATGCAGATTCGCTCACACTCAAGGATGCGCTGCTTGAGGCTGATTCACTTGCGCTCAGTGATGCACTCGTCGATGCCGATTCACTGGCACTCAAGGATGAGCTCGTTGATGCAGACTCGCTGGCACTTAGGGATGCACTCGTGGAAGTCGATTCACTTGCACTTTGAGAAGAGCTCGTTGATGCAGACTCGCTGGCACTCAGTGATGCACTGGTTGACGTGGATTCGCTAGCGCTCAGAGATGCACTCGTCGAAGTGGATTCACTGGCACTTTGAGATGCACTGGTCGAGGCTGATTCACTGGCACTCAGAGATGCACTTGTCGAGGTTGATTCGCTGGCACTCAGGGATGCACTTGTCGATGCAGATTCGCTAGCACTCAGAGATGCACTCGTGGATGCTGATTCACTTGCACTCAGAGATGCACTAGTTGATACGGATTCACTTGCACTCAGGGAAGCACTCGTGGAGGCGGATTCACTGGCACTTTGAGAAGCACTAGTTGATGCTGACTCACTGGCGCTCAGTGAAGCGCTGCTTGATGCTGATTCACTGGCACTAAGAGATGCACTCGTGGATGCTGATTCACTGGCGCTCAGAGAAGCACTCGTTGAGGCCGATTCACTGGCACTTTGAGATGCACTCGTGGAAGTCGATTCACTTACACTCAGCGATGCACTCGTCGATGCAGACTCACTCGCACTAAGGGATGTACTCGTGGAGGCGGACTCACTTGCACTCAGAGAAGCACTTGTTGAAGCAGATTCACTCACACTAAGTGATGCACTAGTTGAGGCCGATTCACTCGCACTCAGAGAAGCACTCGTCGATGCTGATTCACTTGCACTTAGGGATGCGCTGCTTGATGCTGATTCACTTGCACTCAGGGATGCACTCGTGGAGGCGGATTCACTCGCACTCAGCGAAGCACTTGTTGAGACAGACTCGCTTGCACTCAAGGAGGCGCTCGTGGATGCTGATTCACTTGCACTCAGAGAAGCACTCGTGGAGGCTGACTCGCTCGCACTAAGTGATGCACTAGTTGAGGCTGATTCGCTAACGCTCAGTGATGCACTGGTTGAAACTGATTCACTTGCACTCAAGGATGCGCTTGTTGAAGCTGATTCACTAGCGCTCAGAGAAACACTCGTTGATGCTGATTCACTTGCACTCAGTGATGCGCTGCTTGAGGCTGATTCACTCGCACTCAGAGAAGCGCTCGTTGATGCTGATTCGCTCGCACTCAGTGATGAACTAGTTGAAGCTGATTCGCTTGCACTCAAGGATGCACTAGTTGAGGCTGATTCGCTTGCGCTCAGTGATGCACTCGTGGAGGCTGATTCACTCGCACTCAGAGAAGCACTTGTTGAAGCAGACTCACTTGCACTCAGGGATGCACTCGTGGAGGCTGACTCGCTGGCACTCAGGGATGCACTGCTTGAGGCTGATTCGCTTGCACTCAGAGAAGCACTTGTTGAAGTCGATTCGCTCGCACTAAGTGATGCACTGGTTGAGGCTGATTCGCTCGCGCTTAGGGATGCACTGGTTGAAACTGATTCACTTGCACTCAAGGATGCGCTCGTCGATGCCGATTCACTGGCACTCAGGGATGCACTGCTTGAGGCCGATTCACTGGCACTCAGAGATGCACTCGTGGATGCAGACTCGCTGGCACTCAGGGATGCACTGGTTGAAGCTGATTCACTGGCACTCAGGGATGCACTGCTTGAGGCTGATTCGCTCGCACTCAGTGATGCACTCGTTGAGGCCGATTCACTGGCACTCAAGGATGCGCTGCTTGATGATGATTCACTTGCGCTCAGAGATGCACTGCTTGATGCCGATTCACTGGCACTTAGGGATGCACTAGTTGAAACTGACTCGCTGACACTTTGAGAAACACTGGTTGATGCAGATTCACTGGCACTCAGCGATGCGCTCGTTGAAGCCGATTCGCTCGCACTCAGGGATGCACTCGTTGAAGCCGATTCACTGGTACTCAAGGATGCACTAGTCGATGCGGATTCGCTTGCACTTTGAGATGCACTCGTGGAGGCCGATTCACTGGCACTCAGAGAAGCGCTACTTGATGCCGATTCGCTCGCACTTTGTGATGCACTGGTGGAAGCTGATTCACTTGCACTCAGAGAAGCACTCATGGATGCTGATTCACTCGCACTCAAGGATGCACTAGTTGAGGCAGATTCGCTGGCACTTAGCGATGCACTCGTCGATGCCGATTCACTGGCACTCAGTGATGCGCTGCTTGATGATGATTCACTTGCGCTCAGAGATGCACTCGTGGATGCTGATTCACTTGCACTCAGAGAAGCACTCGTGGATGCCGATTCACTTGCACTTTGAGAAGCACTCGTTGATACTGATTCACTGGCACTCAGAGAAGCGCTCGCAGATGCTGATTCGCTGGCACTTAGTGATGTACTAGTTGATGCCGATTCACTCGCACTCAGTGATGCACTAGTTGAAGCCGATTCACTGGCGCTCAGAGATGCACTCGTCGAAGTTGATTCGCTTGCACTTTGAGATGCATTCGTGGAAGTCGATTCGCTCGCACTCAGTGAAGCGCTGCTTGATGCTGATTCACTAGCACTCAAGGATGCGCTAGTTGAAACGGACTCGCTTGCACTTTGAGATGCACTAGTCGATGCCGATTCACTGGCACTTAGAGAAGCGCTCGCAGATGCTGATTCGCTGGCACTCAGTGATGCACTAGTCGATGCTGACTCACTGGCGCTCGTGGAAGTTGATTCACTTGCACTCAGCGATGCACTAGTTGAAGTGGATTCGCTAGCACTCAAGGATGCGCTCGTGGATGCTGATTCACTGGCACTCAGGGATGCACTAGTGGATGCCGATTCACTGGCACTTTGAGAAGCACTCGTCGATACTGATTCACTTGCACTCAGAGAAGCGCTCACAGATGCTGATTCGCTGGCACTCAGTGATGCACTCGTGGATGCTGATTCGCTCGCACTCAGTGATGCACTAGTTGAGGCGGATTCACTTGCACTCAGTGATGCACTGGTCGAGGCTGATTCGCTCGCACTTTGAGATGCACTGGTCGAGGCTGATTCACTGGCACTCAGGGATGCGCTAGTTGAAGCAGACTCACTGGCACTCAGTGATGCACTAGTTGAAGTGGATTCGCTCGCACTTTGAGATGCGCTCGTGGAGGCGGACTCGCTGGCACTCAGTGATGCACTCGTCGATGCCGATTCACTTACACTCAGAGATGCGCTAGTTGAAGCTGATTCGCTCGCACTTACTGATGCGCTCGTGGAGGCTGATTCACTTGCGCTCTGTGATGCACTCGTCGATGCTGATTCGCTCGCACTTTGAGATACACTCGTGGAAGCTGACTCGCTCGCACTCAGAGATGCACTCGTTGAGGCGGATTCACTTGCACTCAAGGATGCGCTCGTGGATGCTGATTCGCTCGCACTCAAGGATGCACTCGTTGAGGCAGATTCACTGGCACTCAGGGATGCGCTGCTTGATGCTGATTCACTGGCACTCAGGGATGCACTCGTTGAGGCGGATTCGCTTGCACTAAGAGATGCACTCGTCGATGCGGACTCGCTGGCACTCAGTGAAGTGCTGCTTGATGCTGATTCACTTGCGCTCTGTGATGCACTCGTGGAAGCCGATTCGCTCGCACTTTGTGATGCACTCGTCGATGCCGATTCGCTCGCGCTCAAGGATGCGCTGCTTGATGCTGATTCACTCGCACTCAGAGATGCACTCGTCGATGCGGATTCACTCGCACTCAAGGATGCACTAGTTGAGGCAGATTCGCTGGCACTCAGCGATGCACTCGTTGAAGCTGACTCACTTGCACTCAGTGATGAACTCGTCGATGTTGATTCACTTGCGCTCAATGATGAACTAGTTGAGGCTGACTCGCTTGCACTCAGAGAAGCACTGGTTGAAGCTGATTCACTGGCACTCAGGGATGCACTCGTTGATGCCGATTCGCTCACACTCAGCGATGCACTAGTCGATGCGGATTCACTTGCGCTTAGAGAAGCACTCGTGGATGCTGACTCGCTCGCACTCAGTGATGTGCTGCTTGATGCGGATTCACTCGCACTCAGAGAAGCGCTAGTTGAAGTTGACTCACTTGCACTCAAGGATGCACTTGTGGAAGCTGATTCGCTGGTACTCAGTGATGAACTTGTCGAAGCTGATTCACTTGCGCTTAGAGAAGCACTCGTTGACGTAGATTCGCTTGCGCTTTGCGATGCACTAGTTGATGCTGATTCACTTGCACTTTGAGATGCGCTCGTCGATGCGGATTCGCTCGCACTCAGTGAAGCACTCGTTGAAGCTGATTCACTCGCACTCAGAGATGCACTAGTTGAGGCTGACTCGCTCGCACTCAAGGATGCACTCGTTGATGCTGATTCACTCGCACTCAGAGAAGCGCTGCTTGATGCGGATTCACTCGCACTCAGAGAAGCACTAGTCGATGCGGATTCGCTCGCACTTTGTGATGCGCTGCTTGATGCTGATTCGCTCGCACTCAGAGAAGCGCTAGTTGAGGCTGATTCACTCGCACTTTGAGATGCACTCGTCGATGCGGATTCACTTGCACTCAGAGATGCACTCGTCGATGCTGATTCACTTGCACTCAAGGATGCAGACTTGCTTGCGCTTTGCGATGCACTAGTGGATGCGGACTGACTTGCACTTACTGATGCAGACTTGCTTGCGCTTTGCGATACGCTAGTGGAAGCTGATTGACTTGCACTTACTGATGCAGACTTGCTTGCGCTTTGCGATGCGCTAGTCGATGCGGACTGACTTGCACTTACTGATGCAGACTTGCTTGCGCTTTGCGATGCGCTAGTGGAAGCTGATTGACTCGCACTTACTGACGCAGACTTGCTTGCGCTTTGTGATGCACTCGTTGATGCGGACTGACTTGCACTTACTGATGCAGACTTGCTTGCGCTTTGCGATGCACTCGTGGAAGCTGATTGACTTGCACTTACTGACGCAGACTTGCTTGCACTCTGAGATGCACTCGTGGATGCGGATTGACTCGCACTTACTGATGCAGACTTGCTTGCACTCTGAGATGCACTGATTGAAGCGGACTTACTTGCGCTTTGTGACAAACTCGTCGAAGCTGCTTGGCTAGCCGAGATACTCTGAGAATTGGATTGACTAACCTGCTTGCTGGTTGAAACCGACTGACTATTTGAGGTCGATTGTGAAGCACTAGTACTTTGCTGCTTGCTGGTCGATTGTGATACTGAAGTACTGTTAGACTTGCTTGGCTCCGTACCAGAAACAGAATTCGTAAAGTAATTTCCTTCATTTAAGCCGCCAGTATAGGAAATATAAGGGGCAATTGTATAATTCAGATTACTTGATGATTCATCATAACTAAAAGTAGCCGTAATCTGTTCTGAAATTACTTTGTTTTTTCCGTAATTATTGTATTGGGTGCTACCATTAATATTTTGATAGGTTAATCCCTGGCCTTGAACGTCAATATCATAGAAGTCATAGGAATTACCGCTCGTATTGATTAATTTTATACTGCTGGTACTAAGGTTATAAACGGTATTACCATTTGCATCTAGCGTTACTACCGAGGTAATTTTTCCATTTGAATAGCCGCTTCCCATATTAAAGGTTGCGATTTTGGAAGCTGCACCATTACCAAGGTGGTAAACATCGGATTTCGATGCTGGACCAGCTGAAATTTCTCCGGTAATCGGATCCTTTATCGTGTATGTAATAGTAAAGGAAACCGTTCCATTCAGATTGTTGGTAACTTTAACGATATAGTAAATAGGATTATTCGATACACTATCAGTCCCTTTACCATAATACGTTACTGACAGACCATCGCTACTGATGATTGGCGTGCCATACGTGTTAGCCGTCGTATTCAATGCAGCAAACAGCCGCAACGTCAGCGCTCGAGCTTTAGCAACCGTTTGCGAAGCCGTCAAATCGTTTGTAGCTGATGTTGACGTGGAAGTGCTGCTTTGTGCTTGACTTGCCGTTAACGTGCTCAACGATTCCGACAGGCTGGCACTGGCATCTGACGTACTCGTGGATGCTGATTGGCTGGTCGAACCAGATTCGCTGGCTGCTGACTCAGAACCAGATGTCGATGCAGAAGCTGAACTCGATTTTGAAACTGCTGAATAAGAACCGGAAGTTGAGCTGCTGGTTGACGTCGAAGTTGATGATGATGCCAAACTGTTTGAAGTACTGATCGACGTTGAAACAGATTCTGACATTGAAGTCGAAGCGGATGCTGAACTGGAAGTTGATTCCGAAGTTGAGCCAACGACTTGTGATTCCGCGGTATCGGTCGTCTGCTGAACCTGCGTCGTATCAGCAGATGCATTTCCCTGCAACAGTGCCGTCGTTCCCAACACTGCCCCAAAAGCAGCCAATCCCTTAGCATAAGCATCGAGCGGCCCGCTTAGCGCGTCATCATCAAATCCCTTTTCAAGCTTAATTTGATTAGTTGAAACCTCTTCTTTTTTGCCGAATTTCATCAGCGAAAAGAACCGAGACAGACAACTCATCCAGCCGCGGTGAGTCTTATAAAGCTTGACCTTACTTGCCTCTTTGGCTTCAGCATATTCGCGATTATTCGCTTTTCTCAATCTAAACACCTCTCATGACTACTCTTTTCATCAAAATCCATTAATTTTGCATTTATCGTTTTATAACTATTTTTAGAAAATTGACGAACTGTTTTGAATATGATACAAGAGGTGAAGGGTTAAAATCTCTTATTTAAAGGATGTTACACACTTCTTGGCAAGGTTATATCAATCGGTTATTACAACACTTATATGCATAGAAATGCTTATTATATAGCGCTTTGTTATCGAATTTAGTTTCTTTAGCCAACTAAATGTTTACCTAAATTGGCCGAAATCATTTAAAATTTGGTCAAAAAACAATAAATATCTTATATCGATTTTATTTTTCGAGTGATATTTATATTAGTTTCCTATCAAAATTTATTATTCCTGTGATATATAAAAACGTTACAGTTATGGGTATTTCATCCATTCTGCAACGTTTTTTTCATTAATATTCTAAATTTAGTCTTCTTTTGATTGCTTTCGGCTCAATACAACTGCTGTTCCTGCGACCAGAGCTGACATTCCCAAAATACCGTTCATTAAATTATCAGAACCACTCAGTTGAGGGAGTTTCTCTGCTTGCTTTGAATTCACACTGTTATTTACCCGTTTGTTTCCAGCTTTGTCTAGCAATGACTTACCATTTCCATCATTTAAGTAAGCTTCCGAGTTTGAATCGATCGCACCACTATTCAAGATTGATTGACTCATGCTTTGCGATGCACTAGTTGAAACGGAATGACTTCTACTTGCGGAATTACTGATAGAAACTGATTTGCTTGCACTTTGAGAGCCACTGCTTGAAGCCGATTCACTAGCACTCAAGGATGCACTCGTGGAAGCCGATTCAGTCACACTCAGCGATGTACTTGTTGAAGCCGATTCACTGGCACTCAGTGATGCACTTGTCGAGGCTGATTCACTTACACTCAGCGATGCACTCGTGGAGGCGGACTCACTCGTACTCAAGGATGCGCTGCGTGAGGCGGATTCACTCACGCTCAAGGATGCACTCGTGGAAGCTGATTCACTCACACTCAAGGATGCACTTGTCGAGGCTGATTCACTGGCACTCAAGGATGCACTTGTGGAAGCTGATTCACTCACACTCAAGGATGCACTTGTTGAGGCCGATTCACTGGCGCTCAGGGATGCACTTGTCGAGGCTGATTCACTTACACTCAGCGATGCGCTGCGTGAGGCCGATTCACTTACACTCAAGGATGCACTTGTCGAGGCGGACTCAATGGCACTTTGAGATGCACTCGTTGAAATGGATTCACTGGCGCTTTGAGATGCAATTTCACTAACACTTTGACTAATCGAAAATGATACCGAGTTCGAATTACTGATAAATGTTGACTGTGATGCACTAGTCGATTGTGACATAGAAAGACTTTCCTCAAGAGTTGGCACTGAACCATGCGTCACCTCATCAAAAAAGTTAATCCGATCACTAAATATACCGGCAAAAGGTGCAATCGTAAAGCTTAAGTCTTTAGTTTCATCAACTTTGAAACTAATCGTAACCCTGGTACCAACTACCTGATTATCAGCATACTGCTGTGGAGTTATATAGTACACACTTTCATCATAATAATCGTATTTATTATCGCCCACGGTGTATATATTAACACTAGATCCTGTCTTTGTTCTCGTTCCATCAGCCGTAATCGCTTCAGAATACATCCCGGTAGGACTGGAGTAGGCATCCCCCATACTAAACGCTGGAATATAGTCAACGACCTTTTGATTCCATGCTTTATGATGACCACGACTAAAGAAAACTTGTTCTGCAGGTCCACCCTCAATCTCTCCAGTAATCGGATTTTTATAGGTCATAGTGATTCTAAAAGTAACGTTGCCAGAATGTTTGTTTATAGCCTCAATAATGTAGTAGATTGTGTGACCCGACTTATAATCATAACCCTTACCATAATAAGCCGTCGTCGAGCTATCGATCACAAATGGCGTGTCTGGATTAGGATACTCACTGTCAGTCGTTGCATTCAGTTGGGCAAATAGTTTCATCACCAGGTTTCGATTATCAGATACCAACGACTGACTTGCTTGAGTGGTCTGCGAATCAACCGCCGATGCACTAGTTGAGCCTGACCACGATTCACTATCAACTTGACTACTCATCAACGAATCACTAGCAATTGATTGGCTATCAGAAGTTGATTGCATAGATGTTGATTCAGAAACTACTGAGTCCGAACCAGAAGTCGAACTGCTGGTTGACAATGATGACAAACTGTTTGAGGCACTAATCGACATCGAAACAGATTCTGAAGTTGACATCGAGCTAACCGTTGATTCCGAAGTTGAGCCAACAATCTGTGATTCTGCTGTACCAGTTGTTTGTTGCATCTGTGTCGTATCAGCATGTGCATTACCCTGTAGTAGCGTTGTTGTCCCCAAAATCGTACCAAAGGCAGCCAAACCTTTCGCGTAAGCATCAATCGGGCCGCTTAATGCACTATCAAGCCCTTTTTCGCACTTAGTTTGGTTAGCTGAAACTTCCTCATTTTTACCAAATTTCATAAATGAAAAGACCCGCGAAAGGCAGCTCATCCACCCACGATGAGTTTTATAAAGTTTGACCTTACTACTTTCTTTTGCCTTCGCATAAGAAAAATCGTTCGTTTTCTTCAAATCAAACACCCCTAATGCCTATTATTTTGTCAACTTTTTTCGCCTTTAAATTTATCATTATATAACCATCTTCACGAAAATTGACACAAGCTTAACTATATGATACAAAAAGTGTTGATTGAAATCTTGAAATAAACTCATCTTACACAGTTCTTAGCAAGGTTAAATAAATAGATTATTACGTCATTAATGTGTACAAAATAAAGAATTGGTGTCGTATTGTAACAACCGTTCATTTATAGAATTTACCACTTGATCAACTAACGATACGATTAGTTTATTAAATAAAAGTTTCATCAAGATAAGTTGTAATTTCAATTAACTTTTCACTTGATATTTACACAAGCATACGTTTAAAATAAATTTCAGTTTAGATGTATCTGAAAGGATGAATCGATTATGACCGATATTCGCATTATCAATACTAAGAACCGCATTCGCATGGGGATGATCAATGCGCTGAAAGAAAAGCCATTGAATGAAGTTACTACGAAAGACATTATCGAAGCAGCTGAAGTCAGTCGTAAAACTTTCTACACCTACTACAATGACCAAAACGATCTGCTTTTTGAAATCGAAAATGCAATGATCTCGGATTTGGTTGAAGGCATGAAGAAAGACCGAGAAGCAGTTACTCAGCTCGACGACACTGCTGACCAGGTTGAAATTGCCAAGCTGGCCGACCAAGCCTTTGTCGAAACCATCAAGGCCTGCGCTAAGCACCGTGAAGTTACCCGGATCCTGCTTTCTGCCAATGGTGACATTAACTTCCTTTCCAAAATCAAAAAGGCCGTTTATAAAGAACTCTTGGCACGGGCACCTAAACTAGTCGCTGCCAATGACCCATCCGTACAGAATCTTAAAAAACAATTGCCAGTCCGTATTCCGCTTGACTACCTGTTTGAGATCTACGTCGGCTTGATGGTCAACATTATTCAACACTGGCTGACTTCTGAAGACCCAATCTCACAGCGTCAGGTTCGTGGAATTATGGGAGCTGCTCAGATTCTTTCACCACTGCAGCTATTAGCCTTCGCTGACTTGCCAGAAGATTTGAACGATATTGAAGACTACCAATTCTAAACATACATAAAAGAGCAGCCGCTTAATTGCAGCTGCTCCTTTTGTTATCTTAACTGATCATCGGCTAAATCGTTCAACTAGGCTAAATTATCGAAATTAAGTCAATTAAGCTTTTGAAATTCCTTGCTTTACCGCATTAACTTCCGAAACTCAGTGTATCTAACATATACTGTCTAAACTGTCTCTCGTCATTTATAATAAGAATTAATGTAAGGCTTTTACATTAAACACTTAAGAAGGTGATAAGGCAATAACTGATGTGTATTCCTGTTTCCTTTTTAAAACTTTTTCAAGACTATTGACTGATTGGCGACCCAGCCGACAATGCTTATTCGCCTGCTGAAGCTCAATAGTGTCTAGCTTGGTTTCCCATGATGATCGAACCCAGCTCCCAAACGGTTTGTTCAAAGTGATTGATTAGAAATCGTCGAGACTCCCATAAATATTTTCCCTTTCTCTAATCTTTTCCTCAAGCTGGCCAGATTTCACTTGTTATACTCCCGCAATTATGAAGTCTGCTTCGGTTGATACCATGGAAATATCGACTTCCTATAACCAGTTATTTAACTTTCTTCCGCAACTGGCATTAACCGAATTTAGTTGAGATTCACAGGCTCGCTTTGCCGATACCTTTCAAAACAAGCGAAACGTACCTCTCCTTGTTTTAAATCCTCATATTGAAATGATTGGTGCCGCAGTTAGTTTCATTTACCAATGAGGGCATAATTGGTTGGTTAAGTCCGCTTAGACATCGATCTCCTCTTAGTCTATACCTTTCGATTTTTATAGTGAATTAACTATGAGCGGCTTATCTCTTCGTTAAGGTCGAGAATCATTTTAATCAATCAGGTTCCGTATCCAGCTTGATTGAGCACCTCGTTGAAACATTTCTCGCTTTAGCAATCAGACGCAATCAAAAATCAGTCTATAATAGTAATAAAGACTGCCAGCTTTCCTGTTGCCTGGCAGTTTTTTGTTTACCCATTTTTAAGCTGCTGACTGGTATTGCAGCAGTTCACCTGGTGTTATGGCTCAGTTGATGGACCCGATTATTCAGTATGTTTAAATATCAAAGGTAACAAGATTTATGAACTCAGTCATGTGCGCGGAAGCTCGACAATCCAACAACTAGCGTAAAATCTAATCGCCCATTTATTGACTTGGCTCTGCTCATGGAATAGTTCAACGACTGACCGCAAGCAGCTCTCCTATCCGCCAGTAACGATAATGTAATGAGCAATCCGAAAGCATTTTATTGAGCCATCTAAAATCAGTTCACAGAAATAACAAATCCATCATTGGTTCAAATCATCTGTCTAAAATTTAGTCTAGCAGTCATAATTTAGCTGCTGGCCGGAAATGTCGTTAATTTACTTCGCCTGGTAAATCAGCAACACGCATTATGCAAAAAATCCTGCATAATGACATATGACAAAAATATCATTACCTACTTTTTCTAAAAATCGATGTATAAGTAGGTAAAAATCAATGTATATCGAGTTTGGGATCCCTAACATTACCTACTATTGGACAAAAATCCCATAATAGTAGGTAATTCACAAAGTCGATCCAGCCCAATCAACTTCTATCAGCGCCTAAATATACATTTTTACCTACTATTCGGAAAAAAATCGATTTAAGTAGGTAAAGTTAAGCGAATTGAATATACACCTACCTACTTCTGGCTCAAAAACAGCGAATAGTAGGTAATCGCAAAGCCTTCAACTGGTCAAAGCCTGATTTTCTTCACTAAGTTAGCCTTTTTGCGATGCTCGCTAACCCATTTTCAGTATTCCCAGGCAAACCACCACTATCCCAAATTGCCCCCGGACTTCTCCCCCATTTCCGACCACTACCCTAATAATCTCACTTTCCAAGACTTAAACCGGTTAAATTAACCATCAACTGGCAGTACGGTAAAAGCCTCGTTCTCATTCATAAAAAATCGCACGCCCTGCCTTTGACAGCTAGAGCGTGCGATTAAGCATTTAAAGATAAATTCAGTTATTTTCCAGTATTGATTACTGGCTGCGTGCCGCGTTCACTAATAATTGCTACCATTATATTGTTAATGACCTGCAAGCGCTGTTCATCAGTCAGATTTAAATCCGTTTCCTTGGCCAGCCGCTCCATAGCATCTTCTGTGATCGAAACGGCGCCTTCAACGATAATCTTACGTGCTGACAGAATCGCCGCGGATTGTTGTCTTTGCAGCATCGCACTGGCAATTTCCGTGGCATATGCCAAGTGCGTCAGCCGCGTTTCCAAAATCTGCACGCCAGCCACATTAAGCCGTTCCTGCAGTTCTTGTGTCAAGCGGTCAGAAACTTCAGTCGGATTCCCACGCAGCGTCAGCTTATCCTGCTCATCAAATGTATCATACGGATATTCGCTGGCAACGTGACGCACGGCAGATTCGCTTTGAATCTCAACGAATTCCTCATAGTCATCAACATTGAACAGAGCCTGCGCCGTATCAACGACTTTAAAGACTACTACGGCCGCGATTTCAACCGGGTTCCCTTTTGAGTCATTAACCTTCAAGATCTCAGAATTAAAATTGCGTACTCGCAGGGAAATGCTTTCCTTGTCCGTTAACGGCACCGTCATAAACAGGCCGGCATCGCGAATCGTGCCAATATAGTTGCCAAAAAAAGTCAGCACCTTAGCTTCATTAGGCTGTACGATCGTCAATGCTGAAGCGCACAGTGCAGCCAGCAAAATTAAAACGACCCCGACTGCCAGTTCTCCATGTTGCTGGCCAGCGTAACCTCGATAGCCCAGCCACACTCCTAAAACCGCGACCGCAATGGCAGCGATCAATCCTAAATAGCCATTGACGTGAAATGCCTTTTTTTCTTGCATCGTCATCCCTTCTTTCAGATCGATTCTAGAACTATTATAGCCTAGAAAGGATTTCCGACAAAATGCCAGCCACGTCCAACGCTAGATCATTGCCTGGCATGACGATTCACTGAACAACTCGCTGCTATTCTTAACTAAATAACGATTCAATCAGATGATCTTTACCAAATCAATTTGAGAAAGTTTACCAAAAATCGAGCCAGTTAGCAGCTGACTCTACTATGGTATAATATTTTTGTCCAAGAACATTGGCAGTGCTTCGCTTTTCGAAGGGAGCGATGCCAATGAAGGAGTTGAAAAAATACACGACGCTTCCCATCATTATGAAAGGGATTCATAAGTGTCAAACCGACATCAAGATGGCGCCGACTTAAAAGGTCTTGCCGCTGTTCTGCACGAACTGCATGGCTTACCAATTGGCGTTCAGTACGCAGCCTTGCCACGGTCGTAATCATTGTGATTGCTTCCCTTATTGCTGGCCGCTACATGGTCAGTCATTTCTGACTAAAAAGAAAAAACCATCTTAGAGCTGCAACTCGTAAAGATGGTGTGAAACTTTAATCAATTTGAAGTGTAAGCACTGTCGATTTTCAAGGACATTCGGGCTAACGTGTTACCAGCGCGTTAGCCTTTTTGTTTACGCCATAATTATAGCTGATTTCAATCGGCATTGCAATTTGAAAACGCCTTGCCAGAACAGACAAGGCATTTTGCCAATTATTATTTTGCCGCTAAGCATAATCAATGTGCCGCCGTTCAAGCAAATCACTGCCCCAAAGCGTAGCATTCTTCCTAGGGCGCCGCTGAATCATTCCTAGGACGGCAGTTGACCCATACCCAATGCTTTATTCTCGTGTGGAACTAAGGTCATGCGGGATGTCAGCGAACACAGCTTAACGCTTTATTCTCCGTGGCTGAAGAACTGAGCAGCTTTAATTGCTCGCTGCCAGCCTTGGTAAAGCTGTTCGGCATCTTCACGCTTCATCACCGGCATAAACTCATCGCCCAGTTTGGAAAGTTCCTTGAGCTCCTCTTGATCATTCCAAAAGCCAACTGCCAAACCAGCCAGGAAAGCTGCGCCCAGTGCCGTAGTTTCTTCCATTTGTGCTCGTTCAATCGGCGTTTGCAGAATATCAGCCTGGAACTGCATCAAAAAGTCATTGCGACAAGCCCCGCCGTTGACCGTCAGCGCCTTTAACGGCAAGTCGGTGTCTTTGACCATCGTATCAACGACATCCCGCGTCTGGTAGGCGATCGATTCCAACGTAGCCCGCGTAATGCTTTGGCGATTGGATCCCCGCGTCAAGCCAAATATCGCGCCACGCACTTCTTGATCCCAGTATGGTGCGCCCAGCCCGGTAAATGACGGTACCACATAAACGCCGCCAGTTGAACCGGCTTCAACGGCCATTTTTTCTGACTCGCTGGCCTTGGTAAAGAACTGCAGCCCATCGCGCAGCCATTGAATTGCCGATCCCGCTACAAAGATCGAGCCTTCCAAAGCATAGTTCAATTGTCCGTTCAGCTCATAGGCAATCGTCGTCAGCAGACCATTTTTCGACAGCGTGGCCTCGGTACCAGTATTCATCACGATAAAGGCGCCAGTACCGTAAGTATTCTTGACGGATCCCTTTTCATAGGCAGCCTGACCAAACAAAGCCGCCTGCTGATCACCAGCCATCCCCGCAATCGGAATCTCGACCCCAAAGAAGTGGTAATCGCCCGTATAGCCGTATACTTCTGAATTGGAGCGCACGGCCGGCAGCATTTGGCTTGGAATGTCCAGCAGCTGTAAAATATCTTGATCCCATTGACGCGTGTGAATGTTAAACAGCATCGTCCGACTGGCATTGGTAACGTCCGTGGCATGCACGCGGCCGCCCGTCAGATTCCACAGCAGCCAAGTATCAATCGTCCCAAACAGTAGATCGCCATTAGCTGCTTTTTCCCGCGCGCCCGGTACGTGATCCAAAATCCACTTGATCTTAGTCGCGGAGAAGTAAGAGTCGACTACCAGACCGGTTTTTTCGTGAATCAGATCTTTATAGCCATCCTTGATCAACTGTTCGGCAATGTCGCTGGTCTGCTTGGACTGCCAAACGATTGCATGGTAGATTGGCTTGCCAGTGTGCCGATCCCAGATGACCGTCGTTTCCCGCTGGTTGGTAATCCCAATCGCGGCAATGCGGTACGGCTTGATCTGTGATTTGATCATGACATCAGAAATTACTGATTGAACGCTATCCCAGATTTCCATGGCATCATGTTCAACCCAGCCTGGATTAGGGAAGTATTGCGGAAACTCCTGCTGAGCCATTGCAATTTCATGTCCTTGGTGATCAAAGATGATTGCCCGTGAGCTGGTCGTTCCTTGATCAATTGCCATTATATATTGTTCGTCACTCATGAATTTCAATCCTTTCCGTTATGAGCATTGCGCGGCTTACCTGGGTGCTGCCCATTCGTAAGCTGCCCCAGCATGCCAGCCATTCCCAAGCGTTCGCCAAATCACTAAGCTGGCCAGCCTGTCTGGATATGCTGGTTGGAAAACTCCCCAACTCAATTTCAGCACGCTTGAGGACGCAAAAAAACCGCTGGCGACCCGAGGCCATTCAGCGGCTAATCGTTTACTTATCGCTGACCATCTTGCCAGCCACACTGTAGCGATCCTTGCGCATTTCGTTTAAAACGATGTGGATTCGTTCTTCAGGAACATTGGCATCCTTAGAAATAGCTGCCGTAACGTCCTTAACCAGGGCCTTTAATTGTTCTTCAGTGCGACCTTCCAACAGATCAATGTGTACCAATGGCATGAAAAATCTCTCCTTTAATCCAATAACTTGGGCCAATCATACCACAATTAACACTGGTTTGGCAACGCTTTACATAGTCTTAAAAACTACTTAATTAATTTTCAAAACTATTCTTTAATAACGTGACTGCCCGTCAACAATTTGCCAGCCGGCGTTCAACAGCTAATTTCCTTAAAGGTTGCTGCTCAGCCACCCCTGCCCCTTTAAAAATCCGCAGAACTCAAAAACCGCTCAACCAGCCGCGGCCAGTCGAACGGTTCTTCTATTTAATGCTTCTTGATCAACAGCCATGCCGCCCCAGCTGCCAGCATGACGCCAGCCATTTTGTGAAGGTCCGTCTTAACGCCTTTAACCAGGGGCTTTTTGCTTTCCAGAACTACTTGAAAATGTTCGCCGTCATATAATGTCTTTTTTATGATCGACACTTCCTTTTTCAATTGGCTTTTGATTCTTGCTTTGTCTTTATTTTACTCCGCATCGCAAGCCATGACGAGCAACAATTGCGTCAAACTTTCTTATTGATAGGCCAAATGACATAATCTTCCATCTTCAAATATGCACTTATCGCTGATCTTTTCGGGTAAACTTTTTTGATTAGCTGAGCCAAAGAACCGATTAATCAAACGTTTATGATCTTTTCCAAGCTGAATGCCATCGTGAGCTTGCTTATGCTATTCTCAATCATTGACGCAACCAAGCCCATCACTGTATTTATCGGTCGCTGATAATTTTTATCGCGCCAATCACCTCTCAGCAGCCTCGCATCCGCTCTAAAATCATCATTATGTCAATACATTCACACTTGGCGATTCGTTAGATAAACAAAAATATATTTAATTTATTAAATCACTCATTTGTTTAGTTTAGTCAACAAACGTTGATATATTGGTATTTGTAAGCTATGACAAAATCATCATATCTAATTATAAATAATTGATTACCACTGCTTGCAACAATGCGAATCGTTTCTATAAAAGTAATTTTCTCCTTGACCTAGTTATCACATGAATGATACTTTTTACCAAACGTAAGGGGATGATTACACCATGCTTAGTAAAAATAATCACAATCTGAAAATCAAACAAGCCAGCGATCGCCAATTGCGGTTTTCACTGCGCAAATTCGGTACCGGGATTGCCTCGGTAGCCATCGCCAGCCTGTTCTTTATCGGCAGCAGTGCCATGACAGTCCACGCCGATACCAGTGATGGATCCACGACAACGACTGTCTTAACAGCCAATTCAACGGATCAATCAACTTCTGTTGCCGACGCTTTGACTCAGTCAGCAGCCGCCTCTGATTCCGCTGCTCAGTCAACCACTGCTGACAATGCCAAGGATCAGGCATCAACCGCGACTGATTCTGCCAACACCGCGACAAGCACGAACAGTTCGACTGCTCAAAACACTGAGGCTGATCAAACGATTATCAACTCCAAGCAAAACAGTGCCCAGGCGCCTGCAACGGATAACATTCAACACGGCATCAACATTACGGCCAACAATCAGACGACTGGATACAACGGCAGCTCAATTTTAAATGCCAATCAATCCGATGGTACTTTCGATGTCAACACGGTCGTTACCAACAACAATTCTAGCAGCCGCAAAGTTGAAGAAATCGTCCTGCTGCCAACGTTTACCGCCAACAATTCAACCGACGTCAACATGATCAAGCCGGTTATCGATGCTGACAAGATCGGCAGTGGTATCCAATTCACCTCCTCTACCGGCTCCATGCCAACCGATTTGGAGGTCTACTATGCCATCACGGCCGGCGACTTTGAAACGCTGGATGTATTAATGCAGAATGCTGACTTCTCCTGGGATCAAGTCGTTGAGATTCAATTCGTTGCTACTCTGCAGGCTGGTCAATCGCTGACGGCCACTGTTCCAATGAAGATTGCCAACCTGGAACAAATGAAAAAACAGCTGGCAGCACTGGCGGATGGTACTGCCGACAAAGCGCTCGAGCAAGACTTGGCCGCACGCAATATGACGTTTGATGAATATTTCTACTACTGGGATGCGGACGGCAATTTCTATTCTGATGACATTCATTCGCTAAACATGCGGCTGGCCGTCCCAGCAACCGATACGATCAGCGCCATCCAAAACATCAATGGCAGCTACCACGCCGTTATTAAGAATACCAACGGTCGCTACCAAGACGCGCCGGCTGAGATCCAAGCGGCCATGCCTAACGTTTCACCAAGCGACGTTACCGTAACCAACTTTACCAATGGCAGCGCGGAAGATACTCTGTTTACCGATGGCTACTTTAGAATCAATGCCGTTAATATCTTTAACGCGGTCAAGGATCTTGGCTACACGACCAATATTGCTCCCAACGGCCACGATCTTTGGCAGACTTACAATTACTTTTCTTTCGGCACGACTCATCCGGATGGTTCCGCAACCAAGCTGTATGTAGAAGTGCAGCCAGTCTTCTTGCTGCAGGACGTTACCTTGCCAAGCGGCAGCAGCTGGAATCAAGCGCTGAACCTACAGCAGAATCCAAGCGTCAAGTTCACCAATCAATCCTCAATGACCGTTACCGAGCAAAAGGAACTGGCCTACAGCACGACTGGGGGCGCCGGAACCTACCAAGTCGACACGTCTAACCTGCCGCTGGATGCTGATGGCAACTTAACCACGCCAGGTATCTACAACGTTACCTACATCTACCAAATCAATGATCAAGATACCGTAACGGCAACCGCGCAAGTTATCGTGCAGGCTGTCAAAACGATTACGCGGACGATTCATTACGTCGATGGCGACAACAACAATCAAGCCGTCGCAGGTGATGTCGTGCAATCACTGACCTACTACGGAACGCCAACTGATGCTGCCGGAATCGTATTTACTTGGGAAGCAGTTAATGGTGATACATTTGCTAGTGTGGACTCACCTGCTGTTGCCAATATGACTCCTGATACGGCTGCAGTCGCTGCTTTGGCGGTTGATGAAAATACTGCTGACTCTGAAGTTACGGTTACCTACAGCCACAACATGAAAGAAGAAGCCATTAAAAAGACCGTGCAGCGGACCATTCACTTTGTTGACGAACAAGGTAATTCGGTTGCCGATGATGTAACTCAAACCGTAACCTTAACCGGCACCAAGTCGACTGATCTGGTTACCGGCAACAGTACGACGGTTTGGAATCAAGCACAATTTGCCAGCGTTGCCTCGCCTGCCATCGCCAACATGACGCCTGATACGGCTACGGTCGCTGCGATGACAGTTGATGAAAACACTGCTGACTCTGAAGTTACGGTTACCTACCATGCTGATCCGGTTACTCCAGACACGCCGTCAACACCGGACACACCGACGACTCCGGACCGGCCTTCTACTCCGATAACGCCAGCCGCTCCATCACAGCCAACTGCCGTTCAACCGGCTGTTCCTGTCAACACCAGCAACAAGACTGCTGTCGATACGACTACTGGACAAAAGAAGTTGCCACAAACCGGTAACCAAAAATCTGCCGGTATCCTGGCTGTCTTTGGACTTGGTCTGTCTAGTCTGGCACTTTCATTCACGGGTCTCTTTAAGAAACGCCACAACATTTAAAGCATCCCGTTGATGAAAATCTTATAATACCAAAATTAACAGCCCCATTACGGATCAACCGGAATGGAGCTGTTTTTATGTGATTATCATGATCAGCAAGTTTTCAAAGAAAATCGATACCGGAACACAGATTGTATTTAGCTAATCGAGCATCAAAAAACACACTAATATTTAACCAATCATGCATAACGGATTATTAAAAATGAGTTATTATTAGTACGCACGCACAATTGGAGGAGTAATTATGAATAAAAAGATTCTCAGTGGCACAATCGTCTTACTTAGCTGCGGTTTGTTAGCAGGATGCGGCAGTTCTAAATCAACCAGCTCATCGGCATCAAGCAGCGAATCCACAACCCAAACCAGTACACAAAAGCGTTCCAGCACCAGTAAAAAAAGCTCATCAGCTAAATCAACTAGTTCAAGCGAGGCCAGTCAATCAACGAGCAGTATATCAGATAGTTCCACCAAGACTTCCAGTACTGCCACGCCAGCCAAAGTAGATGACAAAACTGCCGGTATTTTACTGCTGCTTTTAGTTGAACCCAACTGGATGAAACAATACATTGGCAGCGACTTCTTCTGTTACAGTCCAGCCGGTGAAAATCCTGGTGGCAGCGATACCGCAGGCTACAGTTACATTACCGCAAACGGCGATCCCAGCAGCTTTGTCTACTATAAAGTTGATGGCGAGAACGTTACCTATAAGATGTGGGTTCCAAATGCCTCAGGCGATGTGGCGGGCGGCCATTTTGAAACCAAGACCGTTTCTTTGACGACTTTAGAAAATGACTATTATGTCACGCAAAGTCAGAAAAACGAGGTTGATGGCTATGTTCATCAATTGAACCGCGAATCTGACTATTTAGCCAATCACTAATTTTCACATCAAGCGGAGGCGTAATCGATCAATGCATTAACGTTTACTAATATTACTGATGCAAAACAATTCCTGGCTAAGCTACCACAATCGCCCAAGCCGCAGTTGCAAGTTCAGCGAGTGTTGGGCTGGCAAAACGTTTCTGATTAATTAAACTTATCAGACAGTCTCATTACCGTAATGGGGCTGTTTTTCATTATCAATGCCATTCTGCCTGACTTGCTGTATACCATGGCCTTCTGACATTCCCCCTCACCAATGCCATTGTATGGTATGTTTTTTAGCCGCTGACGCCATTCTTTTTACCCATTGACATCAAAAAAGCTGCCTCCAGATTTCTCTGAAAGCAGCCGTAAGTTAATTTAGCCTATTCCATCTCAGTCAAACCAGCCTGACGCCGACCACGGTTGAACCATGGCGAAACCGTAAAGGCCAGAATGTCATTAACTACGTAGATCAAGCTGTTGATGGCCATTGCCAGCGTGGCATCCCCTTGAGCAAAGGTAACACCCCAAAGAATCAGTTGGAAGATTCCCGAAGCCAGCCACCAATAGTACTGGTTGTTGTAGCGCATAAAGCACATAATGCCTGCCGTCAAACTAATGGCAAAGCTGATGGCATCGATCCATGGCCGCGGATCATTAGTCAAATTGCCGATCAGATAGCCGCTGATTACATAAACCAAGAGCGTACCGATAATGGCTACGATCCATTGCTTGGCTCCAAAACGGCGCAGGTGATTTTTGGTGTCATCGTTCCAGCTGCGGACGGCAAAGATTACCGGCAGATCAAGCGTCAAGACATAAGCAATCTGTTCAAAGATCGACAGGTAGTTTTTGGCGGCCAGACCAGCGTAAATAAAGCAGGCCGCCGAAATTAGTCCCAGCCAGCCGTTGATTGCCTTGGTTGCGTTAATGGCCAATACGCACAGCGTCCCCAAGATTGTACCAACAAACGTGATCAGCGTAACGGATGTAATCGGACTGCTGATCAAGAGCGCCAGTTGAAAGCCCAGTGCAAAAAAGAACAGCAGATAGTTTTGCATTGGCCACCCCTTCAATTGGTTGAACAGCCAGACAAAGTAATTTTCATTGCGTTCCATGAATCAATTCTCTCCTTTTTCTCAGTAGCTTTTACCACAACCAGATGATTGCGGCTGCTTGTCCGTGGGGCGACCCCCACCTCGGTTGACGAGAAGTGCTCAATTTCTCGCCAGCTGTCCTGCCTCACGGGCCCATGAGACAAAACGACGTAACCAGTTCGGTTTTGAGCAACTCGTATATCTTACCAGAAGATTTTGTCCTTGTCAGAGTAAAAGTTTTTATTTATCTAAGACAAAATCTGTCTAATTATCTATTTAGTCGTAACGATTGCGCTTACTAAAAATAATTAAAAAAGTTTTTGACGATCTGTTTGACTGAATTTGACTGAACTGCTGATAAAATCATGTTTCATGACATATTTTCAAGTGTATGTAAACGTTTTATAATAAACAAGTTAATACTTATGGGAGAGTATTTATATTAGGAGAGTGTATTTTTCATGAATTATCTTTTTATGTTGTTTATGATTTTGATAATTATCGCTACATATCTGCTCATAAAAAAGGATCAAGAAAATGAATCGATCAAGCCGCCTATTTCTGATCAGTCAATCCAAACAACTATTAAAAATAAATCTACTGTAGGAAAAATTATTGAACGATCGACTAACTCAAGTAATAAGATTATGGGACGCTCTGAAAAAGCCTATGAGGAAACCATCAAACAGTCAACTAATTCAGATAATCATCATCCAAAGCCAATCTCAACTACATCAACGCCTCAATCAGATGCCGACCAAACTAATCATTTTATACATAAAAGGTCATCAACTACTGACGACTCTTCATTTGATACTAAGCCTTGGCAATCAGCAAGCTACTTCAAGCAACCTTCCGATCAATTTTCATCCAGTTCTAAAAAGGCGCAAAAACCTACCAACGAACAACAATCTATTAATGAATTAACGATCATTACTAAAAATGGCAAAAAATTCTGTCAGTATCCAATTGAAGACGACTGGTATCTGACACGGATCAAAAAATTTCGTTGCAAAGCCAAGCAGCATAATACAATCATGTTTTACGGCCTGGCAAATATTTATTCTCGAACAAAAAAACGCAATCTTAATATCCGTTTTCCTGTCTATTATTGTCAAACCTGTGATCAACTCATGATTAAAGAATCGGTCTACCGAAAAATCAGTCATGATGGTAAGTTGCTTTGTCATTATGTTCTTGAAGATTTTTGGAAACCAAAGCTACCAGATGAACATACCAGCAATCACTTCGTACCAACATTTGGCAATGAGGAATCTGTTTTACATAAGCTTGGCTACAACGTCAATTCGCAGATTGGGTTGACACCTATTCAACGTCACGCGATTCTACGACAGATTATTGTTAATGGGCAATTATCAAAATCCGAAGTCGTGCATCATCTTAGGTATTTAATCCGCCGTAACCGCTCTAATCGTAAATTCAAACGCGCAATTCAAAAATGGCAGGCTGATCTTGAATACGTCTATCGAATGAACCTCAGCTACAGCCGCATTCCAATCCAGCAGATGCGCGCCCTACTGAGCAAAGCTGATTAATAGTTGATATGTAAAAAGAACCCGCCAAATTTGACGAGTTCTTTTTTTATTAGCCTTGTTTGATATTTCCACTCATGGCATTCCCATAGATCGGCGTTGGCAGGCCAAAGCCACCGGCAACCGTAATCAGCTCACCCGTGACATAACGCGCCTTATCGCTGGCCAGGAAGGCAACCATATTGGCGATATCCACTGGCTTAACGACCTCATTTAATGGTACGTGTTTCAAAAAGCCATCCAAGAAGCTCTTTGACATGTTCTGCAAGGCGCCATCCGTACCGACAAAACCAGGCAGTACCGCGTTGGCCCGAATCTTATCACGCGCATACTCAACGGCTGTCTGTTTGGTCAGCGAGTTGATGGCTGCTTTTGAGACGCCATATGCCAAGCGACTGATATCTGGCGTCGTACCGGCAACTGATGAAATATTGATAATGTTGCCGCCGCTTTCCTGCTCGCGCATTACTTTAACGGCATATTTGGAAGTGTAATAAACGCTTGCGATATTTTTGTCAACGATATCAAAGAAGGTCTGACTGTCGCCATCAACCAAAGTCGTATCTTTTTTAACATCCGTCGTGCCAAAGTTATTGACCAGAATGTCCAAATGACCCGCGTCTTGCACTACTTCTTGAATCATGGGCGCATAGGTTGCAAAGTCAAACGCATCATAAAAAACGCTGCGGAAGTTTTCGTTTTGCTCGTGCAGACGTGCCGTCAACTGACGGTTCTTTTCACTGTCCCGCACAGCCATATAGACAATGGCCCCCTGCTCAACCAGCTTTTCGGCAATTGCCAGGCCAATGCCGCGACTGGCTGCCGTAACGATCGCCGTTTTATTTTCCAAGTCTTTAGTCATCATAAATTCCTCCTTATCCTTGCAGACAGGTAATCAACAACAACTTTTAAGGATATCCTAGGACGGCATTGAGCGACTTCTCGTCAAATAAACCGTCTTTTTGATATTGGAGAAAAGTATAACATCTTTAATAAAAGAACAACTTAATTTTTGTAAAATTCGATAAAAATATACTTTAGATTAACTAATTTTAATGAATGTTTCTTAAAAAGCGATTTCATTTGTGCTATATTTTTTCGTGGCCAGACAGACTGCATTTTGTTTTTTCGCCATAAGTTGATTATTAAGTAATTCATTATTTAACGATTGATTGATAGCTGTTATCAAAATGGCAACCAATCAGAATGCCACAATAACAAAGACAGAAATTCGAAAAGGGGATTGTATCTTGAAAGAAATTGACGCAAGCGAAATTCTGCACCGGCCCTTTGCCTCAAACTTTTTAAAAAGGATTGGACGCGGCACCGCTGTCGGAATGGCAACTGGTCTGATCGTAACCACGTTTCGCAAAATCATCGACGATACGCTGCAAGGACTCAATGTTATCTATCCTTATATGCGAACTCATTATCTGATGCTGGGCGTCTATCTGATCGGTACGCTTATTTTATGGCTGATAATGGCGCGTCTGTTGAAAAATCATCTGTTTGACATCGTTGGTTCGGGAGTACCGCAAGTTGAAGACGTTTTACATGATGAACATTGGATGTCTTGGTGGTCAGTGCTATGGCGCAAATACTTGATTGGTCTAATGGCAATCTGTCCAGGATTGTTTCTTGGCCGAGAAGGACCCTGTATTCAGATGGGAGCGGCAGTTGGTCAGGGGCTGGCGGAAAAATGCTTCAAATCGTCTCGCCACGAAACTAAGGTCATGATCGCCTGTGGCATTGCGGCTGGACTTTCCGCGGCATTCTCCGCTCCATTGGCCGGTGCGCTTTTCCTGCTTGAAGAGATTACCTATACGTTTGAGTCGCAAACCTGGCTGACGGCATTAACCGCAGCCATCGCTTCCGATCTCGTCACCCTGCTCTTTTTTGGCACGCGACCATGCATGTGGCTGCCCGTTACCTATCGTCTGCCACCGGCTACCTATCTTCCCTTGGCTTTGTTTGGCATCTTGCTGGGCATTCTGGCTTGGTTTTACCAATATTGTCTGATTAATATTCATTGTTGGTATGGCAAGATTTCCTGGCTGCCAAGAAATCGGCGCTCGATCATCCCCTTGCTGCTGGTGGTTCCAATCGGTTTGTGGGATGCCAGCATGCTGGGCGGCAGTCATGTTTTCGTCGAGGTTATCGCCCAGCTGCCACGTCATGTACACGGGTTTCAAGCGATGATGATGCTTTTGGGAGTTTATTTTATAATTCGATTCGTTTTTTCGATGATTTCTTATGGTGCCGCAGTACCAGGCGGGATTTTCATGCCGATTCTGGTACTGGGTGCGATCTTGGGTGGTTTTGCTGGCTGCTTGATGATCCGCTTTGGTCTCATTCCTGCCAAAGCCTACATCAATCTGGTGGTCATTGGTATGGCTGCTTATTTTGGCGCAATTGAAATGGCCCCGTTTACCGCCATCTGTCTTTTGACTGAAATGGTCGGCACGATTCAGCAGATTCTGCCAATGCTGCTGGTTACGTTCATTGCCTACACAGTCAACGATCTGTTAGGGGGACGGCCAATCTATGGCGCGCTGCGTGAACAGATGGCTCCCCAGGCTGCCCAAGAACGGAATGCCAAAACCGGCCAACCTTAATTATTGAATTAATTTGTTTGGTCTCATTGCAAATAATCAACCAATCGACTTTAGATATTTAACGAATGAAAGTCATCAGAAATTTTTTAAAAAAGTTTTTGATGGCATTTTTTGTTCATTTTCTAGTTCACCACTAAACAAAAACGACACTTGTTTCAAAGAGCAAGCGCCTAAAGTAATTGAAAAGCTTTACGAACGTTCGCCTGCCTGGATAATCAAATTCTTGTTCAATTGCTCAGTTGAAAATTCTCGAACGTTCGTTGCATTTTAACGTTATTGTTCGTGATTTATTTGATAAACAAAGCTGTTTTAGGCAGATAGTACGGTTTACAAACTAACGATAACAGGATATGATAATGCCACGTTCGAACGGAGAGTTGATTTTACATTTGTCAAACAGAGAAAGAGGCTAAAATTATGGTTCAATTTGACACGATCGAAACTGCACTGCAACAACTGCAAAACGGTGGCTACGTAATTCTTTCCGACAATGAGGATCGCGAAAACGAAGGCGATCTGGTGGCTTTGGCAGACCGTATTACCCCTGAAACGGTCTACGAAATGCTGCACGAAGCCAATGGTCTGATGTGCGTGCCAATCACCATCCAACGGGCACATGAACTGGGCTTTACCAAGATGGTTGAACACAGTACTGATCCAAACCAAACGCCATTTATGACGACCGCGGATGGTACTTCTGAAGCAACCGGTGTCACGACTGGCGTTTCCGCATTTGACCGTGCTGCTACGATCAAGCGCATTGCCAACCCAGCTGCCAAGCCAACCGACTTTAACCACCCTGGCCACATCCAACCGCTTTATGCTTTGGACGGCGGGCTGCGCAAACGGATCGGTCATACTGAAGCTTCTGTTGACCTGGCATATCTGGCGGGCGCTGAACCGGCTGCGGTAATCATTGAAGTGCTTAAAGAAGATGGCCACATGGCTCGCCGTGACGATCTGGCAGAAATGGCCAAGCGCGTCAACGTTCCTTACATTACCATTAATCAAATCATCGAATACATGGACGCTCACAACATCAAGGAAGCCAGCGACCTGCAAGCTGCCCCGGTTCAAGGCTAATCCGACTCGCTACTGACTAGGTCTCGTTATTAAAATAAAACTCCCCGCTTGGCTGCGAGGAGTTTTATTTTATTTGAGGAGATATTGAAAGTATTTCTGCATATTTGAGCTAAATGATCTCAGCCCACGATTGTTGATCCTTTGGCATATGCTGCTTTTTTTAGGAAAAATGTCATTTAAGGAGATTAATAAAGACTGTTTTAAGCGCCCCAGACTTCTTCGGCAATGCTCTTGACTAAGGCAATCTTAGCCCACTGCTGTTCTTCAGTCAGAATGTTGCCTTCTTCAGTTGAGGAGAAGCCACATTGCGTACTCAGGCATAGTTTGTCCAGATCATGATACTGTGCAGCTTCTTGAATGCGGTCCAAGATTACTTGACGATCTTCCAGTTCACCAGATTTAGAGGTTAGCAGACCCAGCACCACGTATTTATCAGCTGGGACCTTCGCCAAAGGTTCAAAACCGCCTGCCCGCTCTGAATCGTATTCCAGATAAAAGGCTGCCACGTTTTCTTTTGCCAGTACATAGTCAGCAACGGGACCATAACCACCCTTGGTTGCCCAGGTGGAGTGGTAGTTGCCACGGCAGACATGTGTAGTCACTACCAAATCAGCTGGCAGGTTTACCAAGGCATCATTGTTGATCTTTAAGAGTTGTTCTTGCAAAAGTTCACGGCTTTGACCATCTTCTGCAAACACATGCCAGAATTCGTCATCAGCAATTGATCCCCAGGTACAGTCATCCAGTTTCAAGTCACGACAGCCGGCATCATATAAAGCCAAAATCAGATCATGGTAAGCTTGCGAAACGTCTTTGGCCAATTCTGCCTTGGATGAGTAAAATTCAGCGATGGCCTCGTTCTTCCCCTCACCCAGTACTAATTCTTCATAACATTGTGCCGGTGCCGGAATGCTTTGGCGTGGGATCAGGTCCGTGCCACCCGTTAAGCGCTTAAGATACTTGAAGGCTTCCAAGTCGGGGTGCGTACCGTTAAAGCGAACCTTGCCTGTCACAGCTGCTGAATCTGCACGGGTTTCTTCACCATGGAAAAAGTAGCCATGCTCTGGATTCGTGTGTGCGATCCCTTCAAAGCCCCAGAACGTGTCCAGATGCCACCAAGAACGCCGAAACTCGCCATCAGTAACCGCGTGCAGGCCTGCTTGCGCCTCTTTTTCGACCAGTTCCTTGATACACTTGTCTTCAACGTTTTTCAGTTCGTCATGGTCAATCTCATGGTTGGCAAATTTTTCCCGAGCCGCTTTCAGTTCGGCTGGACGCAGGAAACTGCCCACAATATCATAACGGAATGGTGAAGTCGTGCGGTTGGTAAAAGTTAAAGTTTGTGCTTGCGTCATATGTGATAACTTCCTTTCGAAAATGCTTGTTTGGCAGGACTTCTCAGGAAATTAAA